>Ga0209164_1000061_pt1 | contig 332279 bp, 325 predicted proteins | sample MTBNYHSulfiMetaG_FD_187458 | JGI IMG/M metagenome (GOLD analysis project Ga0209164, IMG submission 187458) | Enrichment culture microbial communities from rom New York Harbor, USA that are MTBE-degrading - MTBE-NYH (New York Harbor Sulfidogenic)... | ecosystem: Environmental > Aquatic > Marine... | reverse complement strand
CCCAGGGTGAGTTTGAAACCCTCTCCTCCTACCCAAATCCCGATTCACCGCTTAAAATACGCGGATCTGTATATGCCCAAAGCGTTTCACTTGAAAGGGACCTTAGAGAGGGGAATGTAGATACCCCAGCAGAATCCTTCACATATTCACCTGAAATACTCTGGAACTACCCCAGAACCTTAAACAAAAAGAAAATTACATGGAAAGAAGTGGCTCCATAGTGTAATATTTAAGTAATCATGGATTTTCATTTTTGGTATGATGAATCCGGGAAAAGCAGCAGGCTTCAAGGATTTGAAGCTTTAGATTTTATTAAAAAGTTTTTACCTGTTTTTGTTTTATTCTTTTTTCTTCCTTTTTTGGTGATGCTTGTTATGAGGCCGTCGGAGCTTAGGTTTATCGGCAGAGCGGACCAGAATGATGAGTTGAGGATGTGGCTTGAACCTTCTACTGTTGTAATGGAAAGTGGCGATAGTACTACTTTGAAGGTGGTTGCTTCGTTTGAGCATGAGTCTCGAGTAATTCCTGCTTTAACATACAAAGTAGTGCCTGTTGGATTTTTGAAGCCCGATAGAATGGATTTTAGATACCAAAAGCCGTTTAGGGGGCAGGTGACTCTTGGCGAGGTGGTGATTACGGGATTGCAGGCCGGAGATTTTGAAGTAAGTATACCCAAAGAGAGCATTGAGGTGGAAAATTACGATTACCCTTTGGAAATAGTTACTTCTTCTTCCAGAATTATAGTAAACATATGAAGGGTTTTACGCTTGTTGAGATGCTAATAGTAGTTGCTATTATCGGGATTTTTACAATTCCGCTTCTTATTACATACAGGTCTTCACAGAATAACCAGAAGCTGAGGGTAGCTGCCGAGGAATTTGCAGACCAGGTTAGGACGGTACATATTTATGCAAGAGACGCTAAAGATAAAAAGGCATGGGGTGTTGACCTTTCCGGTAATAGTTATTCTTTGCTTTCTGGCAGGATTGATTCTTATAAGGTGGATAAATCTCTTAGTCTTGGTAAAAATATTGAATTTGAAACGGATTATTTTATATGGTTTGATATTGGTACGGGGCAGACAGACCAGAATTATGAGGTGGTTATTGTCGATACGCGCGGAAAGCAAATTGCTGTAAAAATTAGTAAGAACGGCATTGTTGAAGTGGGGGATTTGGAATGAGGAAAAGCGGATACCTGATTATTGAGGTACTTATTTCTATAGTGATTTTTATGACGGTTGTAGTAGCGATATTTTCAAATATCGGTACTGTTATGGTGAGGACGGAAAGATCTGGTTTTACATCTGAGGCCGGGCTTTTGCTTCAAGAGGGGATTGAAGCTACTTATAACATTTTTCTTCGGGATTGGACTGTTTACTCTGATGGTGAATATTATCCTGCGATTAACTCCTCGCTTGGTGAGTGGACTTTGCTTGACGGAATTGAGAGCAATGTGAGAACAAGGTACAGCAGAAAAGTTGAGATTGAGACTGTTTGCAGAAGGCCACAGTCGCATCCTGATTCCGGAAGGATTGTCGATTGTGCTGCTGGTGAGGTAGATTTGAACAGTAAGCTTGTCCGCGGTGTGGTTGAGTGGGTTGAAAAAGGAGAAGATAAAAAAGTTGAGACAGAGCTTTTGCTTGTGAGGACAAATATATGAACGAAAAAGGTTTAACAATAATTGAAATACTTATTGGTATGACGGTATCTGTAATTATTCTTATGGTTTCAACAAGCATGATGGCAAATATTTTTTATATAGACACTAAAAGCAAGCAATCCGAGATACTTTCTCAGGTTAAAAATGACTTGCAGTCCGAGATAACGGTGGGTGTTAGATGGGCGGAGACTTTGTCTTTTTCGGACAATGAGCTTGTTGTTGACAGCAATGTTTATAGTCTTAATGGGGGGTTAATTGAAAAAAACGGAGAGGCGATTACACCGTCATCCGTTTATATTGAGGAGCTTGAAGTAAATGATTTTTCTACAATGTCACAACAAAAAAGCCTGAGAGTGAATATAGCTATGAGACATAGGGATTTTACTTCCGTATCGGATAGTTTGGAAGTAGTTGTTTCACAAAGAAAAATGGAGATTACCGAAGAATGAAAAGAAACCAAGGAGCAGTAACACTTATATATATGAGTCTTATTACGTTAATTTCCGTACTTTTGCTTACCATTGGCTATTCAAGATTTATGCTTGCTTTGAAAAGGAGTGAGGCGTTTTATGATTCGATCCAGACTTCGTACAGAGCAGAAAGCGAGATAAATAATTTTCTTGCCCAACTAATCGGCGGGTATTTGACGTCTGATAATTTTCCAATTAGTGAAGAGATGACTTTTGGTGATACCAAGGTAAGTATTGATGCATGGATTGAGGATAATTCACAGATAATTGATGTTACTGCATCGCGGTTTTTTGCCGTTAATAAGATTCGTGCAGTAAGGCAAGCGGAAAGCGCGGGGTCGCTTAATAGTGCTGAAATGATATTGACGCTTGATTGTACGGGAAGTATGGGAAGCTCTTCGGGCTCTGGTGAGGGAACGTCGCGGCTTCAGGAGCAAACAAAGGCTGTGCTTGGTTTTATCGACAATTTAGCAGACAGCGATTACGCTGAAAACGCTAGGGTTGGGGTAGCTGTTTTTGGAAGGAATGCAAATTGGCTAACAGACAGCTCCGGACACCAGGTCAGGCCTGATGCGGGCATGTCTATTGCCGAGGTGAGACAGGCTGTGGTTGACGGGTTTACTAATCCGTCCGGCAGTGCTCAACTTTCAAGAAGCAGAGACCAAAGTATATGTACGTCTTTGGTTGATGATGGAACAAACATAGGAGCCGGGATAAATATAATGAACACTTATTTTGAAAACAATCCGCCGGAAGAGGAAGATATCAAGCTTGTTGAGATATTAATTAGTGACGGAGAGCCAAATTCTTACATAAGCGAAAACAGGTGTTTAAATAAGCCTAGTTGTACTATATGTTCCGGCTCGGCTGCTTATGATCCGTTAAATTATTTGAAATGCACTCTTTCCGATTGGGATACAGAGTGGATGAGCGGAAGGATCGGTATGAGAGACCCTGAAATTGATGCTTATGTTGTGACAGTTTTTCGCAGTCCTCCGGCGGGTGTTGTTTCAGCAATAGAAACATATTCTACGCAATACTATAATGCTGCTTATGCCCATCAGTTAAGTGAAATATTGGAAGATATTTTTGAAAATATACAGCAGAGTTTTGCAAGAACTACGATTTCAAGGATAATACCTACACCGGAGGAGTAGTGGACAAGACGGGAGAAACTTATTATATTTAACCTATGCCACAGCAAGAGCCGGCTGCTAAAACCATATTGATAGTTGAGGACGATCCTTTGTTGATCAAGATGTATAAGACAAAATTTGTATCCGAAGGATATAGCGTATTTACCGCTTTTGACGGGGAGGCGGGTCTATCTTTGGCGCTTGAGAAAAAGCCCGATTTGATAATACTTGATGTGATGATGCCGAAGCTTTCGGGGATTGATATGCTTAAAAAGCTTAAGGGCGATGCATACGGAAGAAATGTTCCGGTAATTATTCTTTCAAATCTTTCTCAGGAAGAGGAGGCGAAAAAGGCATTTGAGTACGGAGCTAAAGAATATCTAGTAAAGGCTAATTTTACACCCGGACAGGTATTTGAAAAAGTTAAGCAATATATATGAAACCTGCCTTATTGTTAAATAGTTTAAGCCATTTTTTGATACCGCAGAGCTCGAATAATAATAAAGCTCGGGCACTTCATTTACCTTATTTAACTATATTTTTGTTGGTTATTCTTTGGATACAGAGTTTTATTAGTTTTAGCTCGACTTCTAAGATTGGGATATTGGGATATGCATCTCAAATATCACCTGATGAGGTGGTTAGGCTTGCAAACGAGAAGAGGGCTAGCGAGGGGCTTAGTCCCCTTAGGCAAGACCCTTTACTTTCTCAAGCTGCTTTGGCTAAGGGGACGGATATGCTTAACCGTGATTATTGGTCGCATGTGGCGCCGGATGGAACCGAGCCTTGGAGCTTTTTTGCCAACGTGGGGTATGAATATAAATATGCCGGTGAAAATCTGGCGCGGGATTTTTCGAATCCAAAGGATGCGGTTGATGCATGGATTGCCTCGCCGACGCACCGGGCAAATATGCTTTCGCCTAAATATAACGATATTGGCGTAGCCGTTGTCGAGGGCGAGCTTAACGGAGTTGATACTACTATTATTGTCCAACTTTTTGGTACAAAGGTGGGAGATGTCGCTCCGGCTGTACCTGTTGCCGCTGCAAGCAGTGATGAGCTTGTGACTCCGGCTTTAGCTCAAGAGCCGGGTGATGACTTGGTTAAAGCAAACCTTCCGGGTGATGTTTCTTATGTAGCTTCCTTTAGCGAAGACGTTAGTGAGGATGGTTTTAAAATAAATCCATATAATCTTACAAAGGCTGTATCGCTGGTTGTTGTTTCAATAGTTTTTGTCGCGTTGATAATAGATGCTGTCGTAGTTTCTGTAAAAGGCATAGAAAGAGTATCCGGAAGGCCGTTTGCACACATTTCTTTTATTGGTATGGTGATTGCTATTATAATTATTGCTAAGGCGGGTGAAATTTTTTAGACAATGAGCACCAGATCCAAAAAATTCGCAAGACATCTTCCTCATTATTTGCCGCTATTGGGCATTTTCACCGCAGGAGCATTGGCGTTTCTTGTTTTTTCTTATGACAAACAGTTTCAGGCGGGGGTCGTTTTGTCCGTTGCCATATCCCACTTTGCTTGGGGGGTGGTTCATCACCATATTCACGGGGATTTATCCTTGGAGGTAGTGCTTGAGTATTTGGCCATTTCGCTTCTTGGGCTTTCAGTAATCCTTTCGTTAATTTTTAGATCATGACGGTGGTATAATCAGTTTGTTTATGAAAAAAAGGATGCGGTATATAAGTCCATCTGAGGGTGTGGTTACTACCAAAGGCATGATTGATAGTATATCCAGGTTTGTTAAAGAGGAGCCTTCGTGTTTTTATAGACTTGTGATTGGAACAGATTCGCAAACAAGAAAGATTAACGGACAGAGCGAGTGTGATTATGTAACCGCGATTGTGATACATAGGCTTGGAAGGGGGGCTAAATATTTTTGGAGGAAGGAGAAGGATAAGCCCGCCGTTTTACGGCAAAAAATTTATTTTGAGACCATGAGATCGCTTGATACCGCACACGAATTAGTACCTAAAATTCGCGAGGTGGTTTCTCCTTCCACTTATGATCTTGAGATACATATTGATGTTGGACCCCTTGGACCAACGCGGGAGATGATACGCGAAGTGGTGGGGATAGTTACCGGTAATGGTTTTGTTGCTAAAACAAAGCCCGAAAGCTGGGCGGCGAGTAGTGTAGCGGATAAACATACATGAAAGGAGTAGTATTGGCTGGAGGTAAGGGGACGAGGCTATATCCTCTTACTTATGCGACTAACAAACATTTACTTCCTGTTTTTGATAGGCCTATGATTTTTTATCCTATTAATACATTAGTTAAAGCAGGAATAAGCGACATTATGGTTGTTACCGGTGGGCCTCATGCGGGGCATTTTATCGGTGTATTAAAAAATGGAAAAGAGCTAAAGGTAATTAATCTATCCTACGCTTATCAGGAGAATGAAGACGGTATTTGTGGTGCTTTAAGGCTTGCTGAGGATTTTTCTGACGGGGAGAGTTTGTGCGTGATTTTGGGGGATAATTGCACGGATGCGGATATTGGAGGGGAAGTAGCCAAGTTTAGAGATGGTGCGAAGATATTTTTGAAAGAAGTGCCTGACCCAGAGCGATTTGGAGTACCTAGGTTTGATAAAAGGGGGCGTATCATTGAGATAATTGAAAAACCCAAAAAGCCGGCGAGCAAATATGCTGTGACTGGACTTTATTTTTATGATAATACGGTTTTTGATAAAATAAGAAAGCTAAAGCCTTCAAAAAGAGGTGAGTTTGAAGTAACGGATTTAAATAATTTGTATTTAAAGGAAGGAAAGCTTGACTGGGCAGAGCTGTCCGGATTTTGGAGAGATGCAGGAACTTTTGATACTTTATTTGAAGTTAATAAATATTGGGCGGAAAAGGGAGCGATGCAATGAAATTATTAGTTACAGGGGGCGCTGGATTTATAGGATGCAATTTTATTCGATATTGGATCAAAAATCATCCGAAGGATAAAGTAATTAATCTTGATAAACTGACTTACGCTGGCCACAAATCGTCGACAAGAGATTTTGAGAGCAACAGTAATTACAAGTTTGTTAGGGGTTCAATTACAAATTTAAAATTGATAGAGAGCATTGTGCAAGGAGTTGATATTGTTGTTCACTTTGCTGCTGAGAGTCATGTTGACAGATCGATTATAGGTCCATCTCTTTTTATTAAGACAAACATCTTGGGGACGCAGGTGCTTTTGGACGCTGCTTTGAAAAATAAAATTAAAAGGTTCCATTATATTGGTACTGATGAGGTTTTTGGCTCTTTGCCGCTTGATTCCGATAAAAAATTTGATGAAGAAACTAATTATGATCCAAGAAGTCCTTATTCTGCATCAAAGGCTGCGGCTGATTATCTTGTAAGAGCTTATTTCCATACTTATGGGTTGCCTATAACAATAACCAACTGTTCAAATAATTATGGGCCTTTTCAGGATCCTGAGAAATTTATACCCAGGATGATTACGAATCTTATTGATGGCATGGACTTGCCTATTTACGGGGATGGACTGAGTATTCGCGATTGGCTTTATGTTGAGGACCATGTGCGCGCAATTGAAAGCGTAATTATGGAAGGAAAATTGGGCGAAACTTATTTGGTTGGAGGGATGACGCGGGATATTAGCAATCTTGATGTGGCAAGAAAATTCGTAAGTATTTTTGGAAAGAAAGATTGCGTGATTAAGTTTGTTAAGGATCGGCCAGGGCATGATAGAAGATATGCGGTTGATTGGAGTAAGATTAAACGTGAGCTTGACTGGAAGCCGAAATACGGCTTTGATGAATGGCTAATAAAAACTGTTGATTGGTATAAGGAAAATGAATGGTGGTGGAGGAGGCTTAAAGCAAGAGCTGAGAGGTTGTATCAAAAAACCGGACAGTATTAGATTTATATGATAAAGAAAAGCGAAGTTATCGAAGTTTCGAAAATGGAAATCGGTGGGGAGCCGTTTATCGTTGAATCTTCGCTAAAAGAGCTTTATCTTATCAGAAGACCGTTTTATATGGATAACCGTGGAAGTTTTCAGGAGGTAGTAAGAATTCCTGATTTGAAAAAAACGGTTGGTTGTGAGATAAGTTTTCAGCAAACTCAAATTTCTGTTTCAAAGCCGGGTGTAATCAGAGGAATACACGTCGAGCCTCAAGACAAGTTGGTAACACCGTTAACAGGGCATATGTATTCGGTTGTGGTTGATGTTCGTCCCAATTCCCCCACGTTTAAAAAATGGGTTATGTTTAGATTTGATAATACTTCTTCTGATATCCCAAAAACAAGCCTTTTTATTCCTAGGGGTCTTGGCAATTCTATATGCGTGCCTTATGAATCTCCTCAAGAAGTACTTTATTATTATTCGGTTACTGAGGTTTATAACCCTGCGACTGCCGGGCGCGGGATACGCTATGATGATGCTGAGCTTGATATTCCTTGGCCTATAAAAAACCCAATCATTTCCCAAAATAGAGATGCTTCTTTACCTTCTTTTTCTGAATTTATAGAAAAATATGGTGAAGAGATCTGACAGGACTGTTTTGGTGATTGGAGCTTCGGGGATGGTTGGATCCAGATTTGTTGAGCTTTACGGGGGAGATAATTTTTTAATGCCGTCAAGTCGTGAACTCGATATAACCGATAAAGAAAGGGTTAGGAAATTTTTAAAAGACAAAAAACTCGCTGTTATAGTGAATTTTGCGGATTATACAAATGTAGGAAAGGCTGAGGAGCAAAGAGATGACAGAGGGGGAGAGTGTTATCGGATCAATGTATTGGGTGTAGAAAACATTATTGATTTGATTGATCCAGAAAAGACGCATTTTGTGCATATTTCTACAGATATGGTTTTTTCCGGAAGATCGGAAAACCCCGGGCCTTATTTGGAGAGTATTTTGGCTGAAGAGAAGTCTGCAAAGCTTACTTGGTATGGATTTACGAAAGCCGAAGCGGAAAGGAGGGTTTTATCAAGGCTTGGTGAAAGAGCTTCGATTGTTAGAATTATTTACCCAGTAAGAGCTAAATATGAAGACAAACTTGATTATCTTAGAGGACCTTTGAAAAAATACCGGGAAGGAAGTTTGTATCCTTTGTTTAGCGATCAGCAAATCTCTATAACTTTTATCGATGAGCTATCTGATGCGTTAGCAAACATTGTAGCTAACATGCGAAGCGGGGTGTTTCATGTTTGTTCTTCTGATACTACGACACCATATGAGCTAATAAGTAAGTTTATATGCCGGGTTGAAGGAAGAAAAGTAGAACTTGATAGCTCGCCCATGGGGGAGTTGGAGGGGAGATATCCGCGCTACGGCGGGCTTGATTCGAAAAAAACCCAAGAAGTTTTGGGCATGAGATTTAGGAGCACAGACGAAATAATTGAGGAACTTATTTTGCAGGGTGTTTCGGTTTAGAATTTTCTTTTTTCCATTTTTCTATCTCAGCGTGGTTGCCGGAGAGTAGAACTTCGGGGACCTCCCAGCCTTTGTAGTTTTGAGGTCTTGTGTATTGGGGATATTCAAAATGTTTAATGTCTAATGATCGATGGCTTATTGAGAACGATTCTTCTTTTAGTGATTCCGGGTCAATTACTCCTGGAATGAGGCGGGTGACCGCATCGGTTAACACCATTGCGGGGAGCTCGCCTCCTGTTAGTACGTAATCTCCGATTGAAATAACTTCATCTACTAAATGTTCGTGGACTCTATGGTCAATTCCTTCATAGTGGCCTGCGATTAATATTAGGTGCTTTGTTTTTGAGAGTTTTTGGGCTAACTTTTGGTTAAAAGTTTTTCCGGCGGCGTCGAGGAGTATAATTTTTGGTTTATGGCTTTTAGCTTTTAACTTGAGCTCATGGAGGGCGCGGTCGATTACGTCCACTTTAAGGATCATGCCCGCACCTCCTCCGTACGGCCTATCATCAACGGTTTTATGCTTATCCTCTGCCCAGTTTCTGAGATTATGTATATTTATTTTAATTAAATTTTTTTCCTGAGCCTTTTTTATAATTGACTCTTCAAAAGGGCCTTTGAACATATTTGGGAAAAGAGTGAGTATGTCTATTTTCATGTAACTTATAATACTAAAAATAGTTATACTAAGAAAGATGGATCCAAGGAAATATTTTAAGCGTTATATTAGGCTAGCTCCTTTTTCGCATGCAGTTTGGAGGGGGATGGAGGCGGGATGTTTTGCCGAGTTTGAGAAATTTGTAAAAGGAGACATTCTTGATATAGGCTGTGGTTTCGGCGAATTCGTGGGTATTGTCTTTGATAATATGGTTGAGGTGGGGATTGATATAAACAAGAAAGATTTGGTTAAAGCAGCTTCCGGAAAAAGTTATAAAAATCTTATTTTAGCCGATGCCAGAAAGCTTCCTTTTGATGACGGTAGTTTTGATTGTGTTGTTTCAATAAGTACTTTAGAGCACATAAAAAAAGTTGATAAGGCGATAGAAGAAGTAGAAAGGGTGCTTAAAAAGGGTGGCATATTTATATTTAGCGTGCCTACGAATATTTTGAATAAGCACTTGTTTTTTCCAAGCTTTTTAAGAAAAATTGGTTTAGGAGAGTTGTCGAATCTATATGTGAAAATTTTTCATTGGGCTTTTAGTCATGAGAATATTTATAGTAAAGAAAAGTGGATGAATAAAATTCTTTCCGGATTTAAGGTTTTGGACTGTCGCGGTACTATAAATACTAATCAAATCAGAATTTTTGAGTTATTTCTTCCTTTGGCATTTTTTACACAATTTAATCGGAAAATTTTTGGAAAGAGACTTCTTTTCTCGTTTAAATTTCGGGAAATGATATTTGAGAAAATTTTTTCATTTTTTTGGAAGGGGGATTTAACCGATGCGAATATAATTATTGTAGCGACTAAAAAATGAAAATTTCAAAGTGCAGGATTTGCGGGTCTGACAATTTAGCTTTAGTTTATAGAAATCAAAAATATAAAATATTTAAATGCTTATCGTGTGGATTTGGGGTTTTAATACCTTATCCGAAAATAAAAAAGGCGCATTCGATTTATCAAGAGAATTATTTTTCAGACAAGAAGGAAAGCTATTATTTTTCAGATGCTAAGCGTAAATACAGCAAAGCGAAACAGTATTTTCGTAAAGGTGGAAGGGTGTTGGATTATGGATGTGGGCTTGGTGATTTTATAGGAGAATGTAAGAGAAGAGACAAAAGCTTAGGTCTTTTTGGATTTGATATTTCTAAGTATGTATCTGCCTATACTTCAAAGAATTACAAAGTTGAAGTAAAAACAGGTATTTTTTCAAAGAATTTATATAAACAATCCTTTTTTGATTCTATAGTTTCATTTGATGTTATCGAGCATGTGCCTGATTTTGAAGATTTGTTGGCAAAATTTAATTTTTGGCTGAAAAAAGGAGGCTATTTACTTCTTACTACACCCAATATTGAAAATTGGGATGCGGAGATTTTAGGGAGGCGGTGGTATGGGTATTCGAAAATTCCCGAGCATATTAACTATTTTTCAAAAAAGTCTTTGAGGACGCTTCTTGAGAGGAATGGCTTCGAGGTGCACGAGATAAAAACTTGGGGTTTTGTCAGAAGCTTAGATTTTTATTTGTCTAAGGTTTTTTGGGGGTTTAGTCTTTCAAAAATAGGCTTGGGTAAAATTGGAAATGTTAATATTTTTTTGCCTATGGTAGATGTTTTTGTAGTAGCAAAAAAGATTAGAAACAAAAATGCGTGAAAGAATTTATTGGAGTTTTTTTGTTTTTTTGATTGTTTTATTTGTTATCAACCTCTTTATAAATATTTCACATCCGCTTTTATGGAATGATGAGGGAGAGACCGTAATGTTCGGAGAGCGAATACTAAGTTATGGTTATCCTAAAGTTAGCGATGGGAAAAATATTTTGAACTTGACGGAAGTTCCCGACAAAGGGGTTGGGGTTAAAGAGGGTATAGATGCGTGGATACACCTTGGATGGCTTCAGTATTATGCTTCTGCTTTAGGTGTATTTATTGCCCGTATGTTTGACAGCCCTTATGTGAAGACCGCTTTTTTAAGGATGCCTTTTGCGGTTTTTGGCCTTGGTGGTGTTTTTGTGAATATTTTACTTATTTTTTTGCTTCCTATTAGGAGGAGGGGTAAACTTTTTGTAGCCTCATTTTTTATTTTTATTGAGTTATTAAGCGTATTTCTTGTTTTACATTTACGGGAGGCTAGACACTATTCGCTGACTTACTTTTTGTCGTCTTTAGCTTTTTTTATTTATGTGAGATATAGGTTTTTTGAAAAAGGCAAAAAAGCTTATTTTTTAATTTTGCCTTTTGTATTGGTTTTTCTTTTTAACTCTTTTTTTCCTGTTTTTATAACAGTTACTTTTTATTTTTTAATTTACGAATTTTTTATGTTTTTAATTAGAAAAACAACGATGAAGTCTTTTGTCCCGCTTATTTTATCGGTTGTTTTTGTTGTTCCATTTTTACTTTTTTACGAGACACTGTATGTTTCGAGCGAGGTTGGCAAATATTTTGCCAGTTCTTTTTTTATTTATTTTAAGAAAATAATGTTTATATTCGAATTTTTGGTTAGAGAGGAATTTTTGATTGTGCTACTAACTATGAAAATTTTGATATCTGGTTTTATTCAGGATAATTTTTTGAAGTTTTATAAAAACAATAAATTATTTCAAATATCAACCTTTTTGACGGGATACATTTTATTTTTTTCATTGATGATTGCAAGAATGCCTTATTTGTTTGAGAGGTATTTGGTGTCTTTACAGCCTGTTGTTGCGATGATAATTGCTATAGACTTTTTAGTATTTTATGAAATTTTATCCAGACAAGGAGGCAAGATAAGACATTTTCTATTGTTTGCTTTTTCCTCTTTTTTAATTGGCGGCTTATTTAAGGCGGGTAATTTAAGTGGGAGAGTGTATGAATTGACTCATGAATATCAAGGCCCGGTTGATTATATTGTTTCATATATAAAAGAGAATTATGAAGACTCGGAGAATCTTGTAATAGCAACGAATTATGAAGAGCATGTATTGATGTACTACCTTGGAAGTCGTGTGGTTGTGGGGTATGTGGGGAATAATATTGAGGAGGATTCTTTGGAAAAGCCTGATATTGTGATTCCAAGAAGAGGCAGGCCTAATAATAGAGAGATTTTGCATAGCTTTTTGGATAAATGGGAATATGAAGAGGTAAGGCTTCCTGTATTTGATTATTATTATAACAATATTCCTGAGCTTGGATCGCATTTGTTTAAAACAATGAAACCAGATGCTTATGAAGATTATCTTACTTTTTATATACTTAAAGAATGATTGGAGAATTAAAGAGGATAAGCTTAAAAGAATGGTTTTTAATAATTTTTTCTTTCTGTCTTTTATTTGCTTTTAGGTATAACAGTTTTAACTCGCCGTTTGAAAGGGATGAAGGGGAGTATGCGTATTCCGCGTGGATTTTGAGAAATGGCGGCACTTTGTATAAAGATGCTTTTTTACAAAAGCCGCCTATGGTTGTTTACACTTACTTGGCGGCCCAGACGATATTTGGTGACAACGTTTGGGCACCGCGATTAACTGCTTTTATTTTTTTGGTTTTGACACAGGTTGCTATCGGTTTGATCGCTTTAAGGCTTTATGGTGGAGTTTCTGCGGCTATTTCTATGACTGTTTTTTCTATACTGTCCAATTTTCCACCACTAATGCCTTTTGCTGCGAATACCGAGATTTTCATGATCCTTCCCATAAGCCTTATTCTTTATCTTTATTTTCTATTTAAAGGCGGACGAAAAAATATTTTTTATTTTGTGATAGCAGGCTTGTTATCTGCGACGGGCGTATTTTATAAGCCTATTTGTATCGGAGCGATTTTGTTTATAGTTTTTTATTGGTTATATGAGATTTATAAAAAAGACCGTCGGCTATTGGACGTTTTTGAGCCTGCTTTCTTTTTTGGGCTTTCGTTTATTTTGGGCAGCGTTGTTATTTTATTTCCTTTGATAAAAAGTGGGGCCTTCCCGTATTTTTGGGAGCAAGCGGTTTATTATAACTCTTTGTACGCAAAAGCCTATGGATTTGGGCTATCGAACTTTTTTATGCAGCTAACGCCTTTTATAAAATATCAATGGGCGGGATTATCTTTGATTTTTATTTCATTTTTTATACCCTGGCCGAAGCGAAGCTATTTTTTGTTTTTAATATTTATAAGTTTGTTGACTATTTATCAGTCCCCCATAGGACATTATTATTTGATTTTGATGCCTTTTTTGGCCATAGTAATTTCTAAGGCAATTGATGGGATTTCGAAAGAATTTAAAATTAATTATATTTATTTAGTCGGATTATATATTTTTGTTTCTATATTTCCTTTTCGTGAACAGTTTTTTATGACACCCAGTGAAATAAATATTTGGGTTTATGGGAGGGCAAATCCTTTTATTGAAGCATATGAAATTAGAAAAAAGATAATTGAAAATTCAGATCCCGAAGACAAAATCCTTATTGCCGGATCGGAACCGGAGATTTTTTATTATTCTAAAAGGATGAGCGCAAGCCGGTTTGTTATTGTTTACCCAATGATAATTGACACAAAAGATGCAGAAAATTATAGGGAAGAATTTATTGCTGAAATTGTGGAAAGACCAAAGCTTATAGTTTATTCCAATATGGATCATAGCGGATTTGTGGGGGATAACGATCTTGACGGTGTGCGTAGCTTGGTTAATGATGTAATAGAGAAAGACTATGATTTTGTCGGCGGGTATTATTGGCAGAACGGTAAACTTCGCTGGATAAGTGAAGATGTTGAAAGGCGATATTTGAGCCTTGCTTTGTACAAAAGAAAATGAATAAGTTTAAGCTATCCAATTTAAATGTAGCATTGATCATTTTTTCATTGGGATTTGTAGTTTATTTTCAAACTCTTTTTTTTGGATTTACTTATTTGGATGACAATGTGCTTATTCTTGATAACTTATTTTTTCTTAAGAATCTGGGAAATATTTTTAACGCTTTTAAGCTTGAAGTGTTTCATATACTTCACTCATCGGCGGCTTATTACCGCCCGATTTTGACGATTTCATTTATTCTGGATGCACAGCTATCGGGAGAGAGTGCTTTTTTTTACCATTTTACTAACGTTTTTATCCATTTAATTGCCAGTTTTGGAGTTTTTTTGTTTTTTACGAGCATCGGATATAAGAGAGTTTTATCTTTCTCGGCGGGACTTTTATTTCTTGTCCACCCAGTTCTTGTACAGGCTGTTGCTTGGATACCGGGGAGGAATGATTCTTTGCTGTGTTTATTTGTTATTTACTCTTTTTATTTTTTGATTCGGTATTTAGAAGAGAGTAAAAGTAGATTTTTGATTTTATATTTTCTTTTTTATTTTTTTTCTATTTTTACAAAGGAATCGGCTGTGCTTTTTCCTGTCGCAGCAGTTTTGTACTTAATAATTTTAAGAAAGGAGAAAATTTTTTCGGATAATATCGTCAAAATTTTTTCGGGTACTTTTTTTATATTTTTGGTTTGGATTTATTTGAGATCCGCTGCGTTGGTAAATCCGGTCCGCTATGATTTGGCAACCTCTTTGACTGCTGTTTTTAAAAATCAGCTCGCCATCCTGCTTTATATGGGCAAGATTTTTTTACCTGTTAACTTAACCACTCTTCCCGTGCTTTCGGATTCTAATTTACTGATTGGACTATTTACTACCTCTATTTTTTTAGTAATAAGCCTTTATTTTGGCAGAAAAAGTTTGGGAACGGTTTTTTTTGGGTATTTTTGGTTTCTTCTTTTTTTGTTGCCATCGTTTATAAGGCCTAATACCGAGTATGTTTCTGATTTTATAGAGCATCGTGTTTATCTTCCTATTCTTGGAGTTTTTTGGGTTTTGCTTGAGGTTTATAGATTGAATGAGAAGAAAATATCCCCGAAAATTGCAAAGGCGGTTCTATGTATTTTGGTGTTTGTTTTTACTATTATTACGCCTATTCATTCGAGAAATTTTGTAAATGGTATAACTTTTTGGGAAAAAGCAGCTTTGGATTCTCCAAGCCATCCTTTGGCCCATAAAAATTTGGGCGCAATGTATTACCTTAATAACGATTTAGAAAAGGCCGAAGAATCGTTTTTAAAAGCTCTGGAAGTTTATGAGCATGAAAAGATGGTTCACAATAATTTGGCGCTTATTTATATGAAAAGAGGGGAGATAGAAAAAGCGGTATTAGAGTTTGAGCGTGAACTTGAGATAAATCCTTATTATGATAATGCTTATTATAATTACGGCAATTTATATTATTCAAAAGGGGAGCTGGAAAGGGCGTTTGAAATGTGGTCGCGCGCTCTTCAAATTAACCCTGATCATACAGGTGCTTTAAGAAATATACTCGGCTATTATATGGAAAAGGAGGATTATGAGAAAGCACAGTATTACTATAATGAACTTATTAGGCGCGGCGTGAAATTGCAATGAAAATTGTGATAAACTAGTTTTATGTTTAAGGAGTTGAAAGAAAAATATTTCCGAAGATTTTTTTGGATTTTTACGAAACCTTCTCTGCTTTTTGAAGATCTAAAGAAAGATTTGCGCGTTCGTTCAAGTGTACTATTTTTTGTATTTGTGTCCGTTTTGAGCTTTTTGTTATCGATTTTTGATATTTTGATTATACGGCCAATTCTTTCTTATTACGCTCCTCAAGTTTATCCTGAGTTTGGCTTGGGCATTAGCTGGTTTATACTGCCTTCTTATTTGATAGCTAGCCTTATTTTACTTGTCAGCGGTTTTTTGTATGCAGGGATTTTATTTGTGATTTTCAAGCTTTATAGGAGCGGGAGAGACTATTCTTTGGCCTTAAAAATATATGTTTATTCGCAGACTCCGTTTCTTCTTTTTAGGTTTATACCGAATGTAAATATTTTAATGATGATTTATTCCTTTGTGCTTCAGATATTTGCGGTTAAAAAGCTTGCAAAGGTTGGTTTGGGAAAATCTCTTCTTATTAACTTTTCATATTTGGTTGTAATTATTGCTCTTGATTTATTGAGCATTTATGTGAATGCACTAAATTAATCAAATGGAAAAAATTGTAATAATAATGCCAACTTATAATGAGTCCGAGAACATTGGGCCCATGATCCGCGAGCTTTTTGAAAAGGAATTTCCAAGGATTAAGAATGCATCTATGCATTTATTGGTGGTTGATGACAATTCGCCTGATGGTACGGGTGAGATTGTTAAGAAAGCTATGAAGAAGCATAAAAATCTACATTTGCTTTCGGGGCAAAAGCAGGGGCTTGGAATGGCTTATGTTAGAGGCATGAAATATGTGATGAAAAAGCTTTCGGCAGATGCGGTTATCGAGATGGATGCTGATTTTCAGCACCCGCCAAGATTTGTAAAGCCCATGGTTGAGGCTTATTTGGATGGAGCAGATTATGTGATCGGATCGCGCTATATTCCCGGCGGATCCGTACCTAAGGAGTGGGCAATTCACAGAAGGGCTGTAAGCTATTTTGGCAATTTGTTTATTCGTTTTGTGCTTTTAAAGCCAAAATTGCACGACCTTACCACAGGTTTTAGATTAACCAGGGTGAAAGGAGTTTTGGACAAAATTGAACTTGATAATTTGATGGAGTTGACACGCTTTGCGTATAAGGTGGATTTGCTTTATCAATCGGTTAAGAATGCAAAGAGAGTAAAGGAAGTGCCTCTTCATTTTGCTTCCCGAACAAAAGAAGCGTCAAAGTTTAGTATGAAAGAGATGGTTGCCACTTTTAAGGTGGCAATAATTCTTGGTATTAAGGATAAAACCAGATTTTTTAAATTCGCAACTGTTGGATTTGTGGGTTTTGTCGTGAATTTTTTGTTTTTGCGCGTATTTAGATCGATAGGGCTTGGCGAAGTGGCTGTTTGGTTTTTGGCTACAGAGATGGCGATAATTAGCAATTATACGTTTAACAACATATGGACATTCAAAGAGGCTAAAATATCCGGACTGGTTACAACTGCTAAGAAGTTTTTGCAGTTTAATCTGACTTCTGCCGGGGCGCTTATTATCCAGTCCGTATTTGGCCCTTTGGGGGTAAGGATAATTGGAGAAAGATATGATTATTTGGTTTTGGCTTTTGTTGTTGCTTTCATGGTGCTTCCTTACAATTATTTTATGTACAACGCGGTTATCTGGAAGACATGGAAGCCATAAGAGAACGGGAGAGGGCTTTTTATGAAGGCGTGGTTGGGGAATATTTAAGATATGGATCTGTTGATGAGGTTTTTAAAAGGCATAATTGGGATTTGCCTATTTCATATCCGGGTTTCCATAAGCTTCTTGATTCTTGGGGAGTGGTAAAATCAGTTGGACCTAATAATTCAATAGGAGAAGCGATTGCTTTTCTTGAAATGCTTTCTTACGAAAAGATTCCAGTAGAAAGGCTTTATAAGAGCCTTCCACCTAGTTTTCAAACTTCAATAGCTACTATGTACCGGATTCTTGATTGTGTTAAGCGTGGGGTTGCTAGAAGATATGCAACTTGCCTTGTTGTTACTCCATTTGATGATCCGAACGAAATATTGGTAGCGCGAGATGTTTCTACACCCAGGCTTGAGTTTGGTAAGTTTTATGGCGCTTTAACTCTTCCAATGACTTTTTCTAAAAAGAGCGAGCCTTATGAGCGCTCGATTACTCGAGTGCTGCAGCAAGAGGTTTTTTCTCTGGATGTTGTTAAGAGAAATTTTTCCTATGAAAAAGTTCATCGAGGTGTTGAGCCTTTTTGCAGGTTTAGCTTGATTGATTTGAGCGTTTCGATTTATTCTGTCAAGCTTTCTCGCGAGTATTCTGATTTATCAAGATTTAGCAGTTTTAAGCTTAAGAATTTTGACTATATGACTTCCCTGGAAATTTTGGAGCAGAAGGATTTGTTTCGTACGGGGATTGCCGAGGTGGTGTCTGTTTATAAAGATATATTAGAGGGTGCGGCTGAGGAGGTCTCGCTGCCTGTTGAGGCTATTTCGCAATTAAATCAGGAGTTGGCGTTGGCGTTTCGTTTGGATTAGTATTTTTCGGGAAGGTATATTTTCTTGTATAATTTCCGTTTATTCCAGAAGACTGCGGTAGCATTATTCCTCCTGTTTCTGGATCGCGGGTGGCTAACAAGCTTCCTCTTGCAAGGTGGAGCCTCCAATCTTTTGTATTTGCTCCCTTTCGTTCTGCCATAGATATATATTAGTGGAGATTTATTCTCAAAAACTCTACAAATATGGAGTCCAGTCGGGGATGGGCATGGCGTTATTGGATATAAATGCCAGGGCAAAAAGGTATATTGGGATTATTACTAGAAAGAGGGCAATTTTAAATTCCTTTTTACTTAATGTGTCGGCAAATGCCAGTATAAGAAAGGGAAAAATCGGTGAGGCATATCTCATAATATCCCTGTGGGAAACGAAGAATATTGAAAAGAGAAAAGTACCTGCAAAAAATGCCATGACCTTTTCCTTTTTTGCAAGTTTTACTACTCCTATAATTGAAATAATGTAAAGAAATATAATTTCTTCAAGCCAGTGGGTGTTTACCCATGGGGCTTTATAATTGAAGACTTGAAACGGCGGGAAAAAGAGGTGTATGTTATCTCCCGAATTAAAATAGGCGAAAAAATTATTAAGAGTTTCTCTGTAAAGAACAAAAACACCTAAAAGTGATGCTGGTATCAGAAAGATTGACAGGGAGCGGGGATTTATTTTTCCAAACCATGTTCCGAGATGAGAAGTTGCGAATTTTTGGAATTCTTTTAGAAAGATGTAGAGAAAATATGCCACAAAAAGCAGTATTCCCGGGGATTTTGTTGCTTGTGCCGTTGCACCCCAGAGGCCTGCTTTGAGATATTTTTCTTTTCTGAAGTTGTAAATAGATGCAATTATACTTGCGACAAAAAGAGGTTCCGGGGAACCAACAGACCTTACTATTAGCCATCTTGCCGGAAAAACAGAAAAAACGAAAGTAAGCCAAATTGCATTTGCTTCTGAAGTAGTATCGGATACTAATTTGTAAAAAAAGTATGTTGCGACAACTGACGAGATAAGTGTTACTACAAGCATTGAATATGGGTAGCCAAAGATGAACGAGAAGGCTTTAATTAATATGGGAAAAAGCGGGAAGTGTGCTGCGAAATATTCGGTAGGGATGGGGACGGAAAAAGTGTTTTTGATGATTTCCGGGTTATAAAAGCTTTTGGCAACTATAATATATAAGGGTCCGTCGTAGTTTGCGACAACGGTTGCCATACCCTCTTTTGGTAACGGAATACTCCAGAAGCTTTCAAGTCTTAAGAAAAATGGTAGCCATATTAGAAGGCTTGGGATTATTGAAAACGCGATAATCGGCAAGAAATTTATTATTTTTTTCCTCATTAAGCTTGATGATATAATTTTTAACCTTTGGATATCAAGTGATATATGGAAAGAAGTTAATTTATTGTGGTAGACTTTGATTGTATGGATGGGAATATTTCGGAACTTTCAGTATTTTTTCCTGCTTATAACGAAGAAGCAAATGTTAAAAAGACAGTGCTTAATGCAAAGAAGGTTCTTAAAAATATTGGTATATCAAAGTGGGAAATAATTGTAGTCAATGACGGGAGCAGTGATAAAACAGGTGAAATTGCTGTTAAATTAGGGAAAAAAGATAAGCGGATAAGGGTAATTAGCCATTCTCCAAATCGCGGATATGGTGCGGCTTTAAAAAGCGGGCTTTATAATTCCAGATATAATTGGATTGCTTTTACCGATTCAGACGGACAGTTTGATTTTTCGGAGATAAGTAATTTTTTTGATAAGCAAAAGGAAACTGGTGCTGATATCGTAGTCGGCTATTATAAAAAAAGGCGGGTTAAAAAAAGCGTTATTTTAACTTCAAAGATTTGGGAAGCTTTTATCTACGTCCTTTTTGGGCTGAAACTGCGGGATATTGATTGTGGGTTTAAGCTTTTGTCAAAAAAAGTGATCGATAGGATTGATCCTTTGGAGAGTGAAAGGGGCGCTTTTATTTCGAGCGAATTGCTTTTGAAGGCCAGAAATGCCGGGTTTAAAATAGTTGAGTTACCGGTTAACCATTATCCAAGAGCAGGCGGAGAGGCAACTGGCCGCAAGCTAAATGTTATAGTCCAAAGTTTTATTGACTTGTTTAAGCTTCGGGTAAAATTGATTAGAGCCAGGAGCGTTTAATGGGAAAGATAAAAGATTTTTATAATCAGAACAAATTGGAATTTATTTTGCTTATTTTGATTTTGCTAATCGGTGCTTTTTTTCGGCTCTATCGCATAGGCGAATACATGACTTTTTTGGGGGATGAAGGCCGAGATGCGATTATTGTGAGGAGACTCTTAACCGAGTTTGATTTGATACTGATAGGTCCTGGCACTTCTATAGGCAATATGTACTTGGGGCCTCTTTATTACTATTTAATTGCGCCATCGCTTTTTATCTTTAATTTTTCTCCTATTGGACCGTCCATTTTTATTGCTTTGATCGGAGTATTAACCATTTTTCTGGTTTGGTATGTGGGGCGGGACTGGTTTGGCGGAAGAGCCGGACTTATTGCATCTTTTTTGTACTCCATTTCTCCCACTGTGATTATTTATTCCCGGTCCTCTTGGAATCCCAATATTATGCCCTTTTTTTCACTTCTCAGCGTTTATTCGATTTGGAAAGTTTGGAAGGATAGAAGTTATTCTTGGCTTTTGGTGCTATCAGTTTCGGTTTCTTTTTGCCTTCAGTCGCATTATTTAGCTCTTCTTTTGGTTCCTTTTTTTGCAATAATTTGGTTTTTGGCACTGTGGGAGACAAGGTGGGCCGGAGGTACGAGGCGATTGTTAATTTATAGTTTCTGGTCTTTTTTACTTTTTCTGTTTTTGATGTCTCCTCTTTTAATTTTTGATATAAGGCATGGTTGGATTAACTTTAATGCGATGAAGACTTTTTTCAGCGTAAGGCAGACTACGGTTTCAGCCAGGCCGTGGACTGCTATACCTAATATGCTTCCTATTTGGGAAGAGTTTGTTACCCGGATTTTAGCAGGACGTAATGAGATTCTTGGGAGGTGGACATCGCTTTCGTTTCTTGGCGTATTGCTTTGGATTGTCGGAAAAACAAAGCTTTCAATCCTTAAGCGCGAGTATTGGGCGTATAGCATAATAGCTATTTGGATCGGGATATCCCTTGTAGGTTTTGGCGTATATAAGCAGGAGATTTATGATCATTATTACGGGATAATTTTTACATCTCCTTTTCTTCTTGCCGGGGGAATGATGGATCAGCTTATTGATAATCATAAGATAAGGGGGGTCTGGATAAGTGCTTTTGGCCTTTTGTTTTTAACTTATTTTAATTTAATAGAAAACCCGTTAAGATACCCTCCCAACAGGCAGCTTCAGAGGACTGTTGAGGTTGCAAGAAGGATTGAAAAGGAGGCAGGCGGCATGCCTTTTAATTTGGCTGTTATCGCTGAGAGAAATTATGAAGATGCATATCAGTATTTTTTGGAGAAATGGGGCAGTGGTGTAACCGATATCGATCCTTTAAATTCCGAAGAAACGATAAAGAGCCAGCTATTTGTAGTTTGCGAGCTACCGAGAGAAAAATGCGATCCTACTCATAATCCAAAAGCCGAGGTTGCCAATTTCGGATGGAGCAGAGTGGATGAAGTTTGGGAAGAAACAGGGGTAACGGTATTTAAGCTTGTTCATACGAAAGGAGAGGAATGAATTATTCCGAGAGCTTGGAGATACTAAAAAAGATAAATGACGGGAAGAGTGTTTTGTTAAACTGCCACCATAATCCGGATGCTGATAGTGTGGGGAGTGCGTTGGGGCTTGCTTATGGGCTTATTGAAATGGGGAAGAGCGTCAAAGTAATTTGTCCGAGCAGGGTTCCTAAAAGGTTTGATTTTCTTACTCAAAAAATGCCGGTAGAGTATGTTGATTTTACGAGTTTTGATTATTTTCCTTATGATTTATTTATAACTCTTGATTCATCGAGCTGGAACAGAGTCAGCGGCGGCATGGGTATAAAAAAAGCAGATATTTTTATGATTTGTATAGATCACCATAAGACTAATCAAAAGTATGCAGATATTAATCTGGTGGATCCGGATATTTCTTCGACAAGCGAGCTTTTGTACCAATTATACCTAGATTGGAGTATAGATATTTTTAAACTTGAAAATGCGCGTGAAATTGCAACATGCCTTTTTGCGGGAATACTTGGCGACACAGGAGGTCTTCGCTACGCAGAAGCTAATGAGAAAACTTATGAAATAGCTTCCACTTTAATGAAAGTAGCTTCTAAAGATGAGATTGTTTTTAATCTTTTTCAGAGATATGAAATTAACACTATTTATTACTGGGCTTATATTCTTTCCAAAATACGGCTTGATGAAGAGAGAAAATTTGTTTATGCCTTTATTGACAAAGAGGAATATCAAAAATATGGAAGCATTGAGGGCGCAAAGGGCGAGCTTGCCGATATTTTTTTCTCAAGTATTGAGGGGTCTGAATTTGGTCTAATTGCCGTTGAGGAGGCTGAGGGAAATGTGGCTTTGAGTTTGAGATCGAGAAGCGGATTTGATGTGTCTGAAATTGCTTCACGACTTGGAGGAGGGGGGCACCGCTGGGCTGCAGCCGGTAGGATCAGGGACATGAGTTTTGAAGAGGCAAAAACAAAAATTTTTGATACTGTTTACGAAATTTATGGCAAGGATCAAAAAAATTAGTTTTACCGCGTCTTTGGTTTTTTATATATTAATTATCGGTTTTTTTTTGAGGATTTACAGAGTAAACGACGTGCTTGGTTTTTATTACGATCAAGGGCGTGATGCTTTGGTTATCTGGGATTTTTTATATGAAGGCAAGCTTTTTTTAATAGGGCCTACGACAGGGATCGCGGGAATATTTAGGGGGCCGTTTTATTATTATTTGATTGCACCTTTTTATTTTTTGGGCGGGGGAGATCCGGTATGGCCTGCAATATTTTTGGCGTTGCTTTCTATTGCTTCTTTTTTGCTTCTTTTTTATTTGGCTTCTCTTTCTCAAAGTAAAACGACAGGGATTTTTGCATTATTAATTGCATGTTTTTCTTTTTATATAGTTATGGCTTCAAGGTGGCTTTCTAATCCTACGCCCATGCTTTTTTTGAGTATGTGTTTGGTGTGGCTAATGTATTTGATTGTTTTGGGACGGAGGAAAGCGTGGGTTGGAATTGCCTTTGTTTTGGGATTATCCCTTTTTCATTTTGGCTCAAGCGGCGAGCTTTTTTATTTTCCTGCCGTTGGACTTTTTGCTATTTGGCAGAGGAAGAAATTGCCTGATATGAAAATTTTTTTGATTTCTTTGTTTTCTTTTTTTGTGTCCTTTGTGCCTTTGATTTTATTTGATATAAGGCACGACGGAATTTTGAGAAACAATATTTATAAATTTTTTGTAGAGGAGAAGAGTTTTCGAGGATTAACAAGCTATATTTTCGAAACGAGGAGCAAGTTTTTGTTTGATGCTTTTTTTAATAAAATTTTTCATTGGAGGAAAACTTATGAGAATTTATCGATAGTAGTCATATCTTTATATTTTTTTCTCAACCTTAAAGAGTTTTGGAAGAATCAGATATTGCGAATTTGTATAATTTTGCTCTCCTTTGCTATCGCCGGGTTTTACTTTTTTCAGGGAAACTATGGAAATGTGTATGATTATTATTTAACCGGATACTATTTGATTTTTATATTACTTTTTTCTTTTGTGATTGGGCACATTTGGAAAAAAAGCATTCCCGGTAAGGCTTTTGTTCTGGTTTTCTTTTATTTGTTTTTTGTGAATAATGTACCTGTTATATGGTCTAAAATTAACGACCAGGTTGACGGGCCACAAAGCGTTGCTTTGAAAAATGAGATGCAGGCCGTGTCTTGGGTTTATAAAGACTCGGCATTAAGAGATGGCGGGAAATTTAATTTAGATATCTATGTCCCTCCGGTAATACCGTATGCATACGATTATTTATTCAGGTGGTGTCCAAAATCAAGCCGGTGTGTAGGGGATGATAGAATCGGAGTTTTGATTAAGGAGCGTACGAACTTGCTTTACACTATTTATGAGGTTGATCCTCCTCACCCCGAGAGACTTGAGGCATGGCTTGAAAGGCAGGAATCGGTGGGTGTGGTAGAGGAAGAGGTGAGATTTGGGGGAATAACAGTTCAAAGGCGCACTCGTTACAATTAAAATGTATAAATACAAAATTCAAAACACTAAAAATATTTTTTTGATTATTATTTTGTTTTTTGGTTTAATGCTTCGTTTTTTTAGGGCAGAGGAGCTTTTTATGTATGGGCATGACCAGGATTTGGCGTCTTGGGTTATTATGGACGTTTTGGAGAACAAACACATAAGACTTATTGGGCAAGAGACATCCGTTCAGGGAATATTTATTGGTCCCTTGTTTTATTATCTACTTATTCCTTTTTATATCGTTTTTGGTATGGATCCATTTGGAGGGGTTTTTTTGGTTTCTTTTTTATCTTTTTTGGGAATTTTAAGCATTTACTACATTTTTTCAAAAATTGCGGGCCAAAGATCGGGGATTTTGGGTGCTTTGGTTTATGCTTTTTCGAATTATATAGTTTTGGCAGACCGTGAGGTCGTGCCTACTATGCCTGTTTTTTTGTGGAGTAGCTGGTATTTGTACTCTTTGTGGCTTGTATATAAGAGCAACTACAAAGCGGGTTTGCCCCTACTCGGGGTTTTAGCTGGATTGGTTTGGCACATAAATTTAGGGCTTTTTGTGCTGTTACCGCTGCCTATTTTTTCGTATTTTTTAAGTCCTAAAAGAAGAAGGATTAATACTATCGATTTGGTTGGTTTTTTTGCAGGTTTTGCCGTTTTAATGTCTCCCTTTTTTGTTTTTGAAATAAGGCATGGGTTTATTCAGACAAAAACGCTTTTGGCCTCTCTTTTTTTGGAGGGCTCTTCGGGAGATGTTTTTGCAAAGCTAGACCGTGTGCTTTTATTGACTTATACGAACGCTTCTCGGCTTATCTCCGGTGATCTGAATTTTGTTCACCCAAGATATTATTTTTTTGCTTTATGCGCAATTTTTGTTTATCTATTTGTAAAAAAGGTTGTTTCGAGAAGATTTTTGTTTATATTGATTTTGTGGCAGTTTTTTTATATTGCTTTTTTTACCTTTAATTCCATAATTGTCTCTGAATATTATCTTAATGGGATGGTTATTTCTTGGATTTTTGTTTTATCCTTGTTTTTTTTGGATTTGATAAAGCAAAGAGGTTTTGTTTTGTTGGCAGGGTATGTGGCGCTTTTTTTGTTTGTGGCGATTAATATTTATAGATTTTTAAATATTGATATAAACAGAAGCGGATATGTTTATAGAAAGGCGTTGGTCTCTTTTATCGAAAAGGATTCAAAAGCTAATGGTTATCCGTGCATATCCATTTCGTATATAACAAAGCCCGGATACGAGCTTGGTTACAGATATTTTTTTAGAATGAATAAGATGCATGTAAATCAACCAAAAAGCGGGGCTCCTGTTTATACAATTGTGTTTCCGCATAATATGGTCTCTCGGATTGATATGAGTTTCGGCGCTTTAGGATTGATCTTGCCCGATTATGAGAAATACGAAAAAAGTGATGTGGTTGAGAGCTGTTCGGGTGCGAATTCGAATTTGACGGATCCTATGTTTGGATTTACTAATTAAACAATTATGATATATAGTGAGTAGTACTTAATAATGAAAAATATTTATTTATCCGTTGTTATACCGGCTTACAACGAGTCAAAAAATATAAAAAGCGGCGTACTGTCTCAAGTTTATAAATATCTTTCAAAGCAGACGTATCTTTGGGAGGTTTTGATTGTTGATGACGCTTCGAGTGATGATACGGTTTTTTTAGTTGAGAAATTTATTAAAGATAAAAAGGGTTTTAGGCTTTTATGCGAGCCACATCGTGGCAAGGGGGGCACTGTAATTGCCGGCGTTTTAGCCTCAAGGGGAGAGTATGTTCTTTTTACAGATATGGATCAGGCAACTCCTTTGCCTGAGGTCGAAAAGGTTTTTCCTAAATTTAGTAAAGGATATGACGTAGTTATCGGATCCAGGAAGGGAAGAGAAGGGGCGCCTTTGGTTAGAAAGATGATGGCCTATGGATTTCAAATATTAAGAACGATTGTTTTGAGATTGCCTTATAAGGATACGCAGTGCGGTTTTAAGGCTTTTAGAAAAGATGCTGCCTGCCGGATATTTGAGAGAATGCGGGTGTTTAGAGAAGGAAACAGCCTAAAGGGTGCTTCGGTAACTGCGGGGTTTGATCTTGAGATACTTTATGTAGCCAGAAAACTTGGGCTTCGGGTTGCCGAAGTGCCTGTTACCTGGAAGCATAGGGAGTCCAAAAGGGTGAATCCAATTAAGGATTCTTTGGAGGGTTTTAGGGATCTTTTAAGGGTAAGGATGAATGCTTTTTTGGGCAAATATAAGGGTGTTTCGGAATAAAATGGCGAGACTTACTTATCAACAGCTGATTGATAAGCATATAAAGATTCTTAAGAGTTTGCGGGCAAAATCAGGTCTTTTTTTGGCTTCAAAGAGTGGAGTTGAAACAGGTTATGACAAAAGTTGGTTGAGGGATAATTTTTATGAAACTATTGCCTTTGAGGTGATGGGGGACTGGAAGACTGTTGAAAAAACCTATCGAGCCATACTTAATATTCTGCTTCTGCATGAGGAAAAAATTGATTGGGCTATTAAAAATAAACCCAGCCACAGTTATGAATATATCCATGCCCGTTTTCATCCTGAGACTTTTGAAGAGTTTTGGGAAGAATGGGGCAATAAACAAAACGACGCTGTCGGAGGCATTCTTTTTAGGGTTGGTGAGCTAGAATCGGTTCAAAAAAGAGCGGTATTAAAAACTGATGCACATATAAGAATTGTTAATAAGTTGGTTAAATATTTGGAGTCAATTGAATATTGGCACGATCCGGATTCTGGTATGTGGGAGGAGGATGAGGAGCTTCACGCTTCTTCTATTGGTGCATGTGCGGCAGGGCTTAAGTCTGTGGCGAGGCTTTCCAGGATCGCCGTACCAAAGATATTGATAAAGAGGGGCGAGAAGGCTCTTGGGGAATTGTTGCCTAGAGAGTCCGAGAGAAAATTTGTGGATTTAGCTCAGCTTTCGCTTATTTGGCCATATGATATTGTAACTAACGAGGAACGGGATCAAATTTTAGATAACATTGAATATCATTTATTGAGAGAAAAAGGTGTAATCCGCTACAAAGGAGACCATTATTATAACAAAAATCAAGACGGCGTTTCCGAAGAGGCGGAATGGACGTTTGGACTATCCTGGCTTGCAATAGTTTATGAGAAACTGGGAAATAAAGAAAAGGCGGAAAGCCTGATTAAAGAGCTTATTGCAATAGATACCGTTGAGGGCATGCCTGAGCTTTATTTTTCTAATTCACTAGAATACAACGAGAACACACCGCTTGGATGGAGTGAGTCTTTGTTTTTGGTTGCCTTGTATGAGATGAATGAAAGGGCGGAGAGGCTTAAAAAATCTTCTTTGTAAGAAAATTTTTTTGGTTTGCGCTACAATTTAGTATATGAAGCTTTTCAGAGCATGGTTTTTTTACTCTTTTTGTTTTTTAATAATTATTTTTTTGGGATTTATTTTGCGATTTATTAACCTTACGTTATTACCTGTTTTTGCAGACGAGGCGATTTATATTAGGTGGTCACAAGTAATGTCTGCTGAGCCTACCTTGCGGTTTTTGCCGCTTTCAGACGGAAAACAGCCTCTTTTTATGTGGATTTTAATGTTTTTGGTTAATAGAATTTCAGATCCTTTATTTGCTGGTAGAATAATTTCCGTTTTTTCAGGTATTGCAAGCTTAGTTGGAATATGTTTGATAAGTTATATTTTGTTTAGATCAAAAGCGGTTTCTTTGGTGTCTGGCTTGCTTGTTTCGGTGTCGCCCTATTTTGTTTTTTTTGACAGAATGGCCTTGGTTGATTCGATGCTTTTAATGTGGACTGTTTGGACTTTTGTGTTTGGCATATTAACCGTTAAAACAAGAAGGCTTGATATGGCAATATTTAGCGGATTTTGTCTCGGTTTTGCTTCGTTGACAAAATCATCGGCGATTTTTGCGGCGTTATTGCTACCCAGCACGCTGATACTTGGTAGTTATTCAAAAAAGAGAAAGATCGTGCTTTATGAATTTTTATACACTATGTTTTTGTTCTTTGTTTCTTGTTTGATTGCAGTTTTTATGTATAATATCCAGCGGTTGGGTCCAAATTTTCATCTTCTTTCATCAAGGACTGCCGATTATGTTTTTCCAATAAGCCATTTGTGGGAAAACCCCATGGATCCTCTTAAGCCTTATTTGATACGTGCTTTTGAGTGGATTAAGTTGATGGGGCCTTGGGGGGTGTTTTTGCTTACCGCATACAGCCTTTTATTTATTAACCGAAAAAATTTAAGAGAAAAAGCATTTCTTCTTTTTTGGTTTTTAATGCCTTTGATTATCCAGGCGATGTATGCAAAAGTTTTTACGGCTCGATATTTGCTTTTTGTAATTCCACCTGTTTTTATATTGGGGGGAAGCGCATTTTTGGATTTTAATAAGGAAAGTTTGTTGTCCAAATTTTTGATTGGGGTGACATTGCTTTTTTTGTTTCAGGCTTTGAGTTTTGATTATAAGCTTTTAACTAATCCTTCAGCTGCTAATCTACCAAGAAGCGAGAGGTCTGGATACCTTGAGGAATGGACAGCGGGTACCGGGATTAAAGATGTTTCTGAATATATAAAAAGAGTAAGCAGAGAAAACTCTGATACCCAGATTGTAGTAGGAACAGAGGGCTATTTTGGAACGCTTCCTGATGGGTTATTGATGTATCTTCAGGGTACTCCCAGAGTTGTTACGATAGGTATTGGGCTAAACATTAAGGAAGTACCAGAGCCTTTGGTTGAATCCCGTGCTTTCGGGAACAAAACTTATCTAGTGATTAATGACTCGAGACTTAAAATTATTGATCCCGAGTCTCGCGGATTAAGGCTTATAGCAAGTTTTGAAAAAGCTAAAAAGCCTGATGGGGGACAAGAGCACTTGCTGTTTTTTGAGCTGATATGAGATTGTTAAAAGAAAACTGGTTCAAGTGGTTTTTGATTGGTTTAGCCTTAAGGCTTGTTTTAATGCCGATTACGGCTCATCCTGATCTTTGGGGGCATTCATTTACTGCTTATTTTTTTACAAATTTTAAGGTATTTAATCCTTATGAGCATTTGATATCTTTGCCTTTGAGCCATCCTTTGGTGGTAAACTTTGGTGTTTCGGATATTTTTATTTATCCTCCTTTAACTTATTTTACTTTGGGAATTTTTAGATTTTTGGTAAGCCCGTTATTGGATAGCCAATTTGTACCATGGCTTATGGAAAATGTAGGGGAGTATTATTTGTATCCCGGGGTGTATTGGCAGGTTTTTTGGTTTAAGTTTCCATATTTAATAGTAGATTTTTTGGCTGCGTTTTATTTTTGTCGATTGTTTGACAATAAAAAGAGCCGAGAACAGGCGTTTATCTTGTGGATGGTTAATCCTTTGACGATTTATTCTACTTTTATGGTGGGGCAAATTGATATTTTACCTACTTTTTTTGTGATTATCGCACTTTTTTTTGCAAAAAAGAAAAAATATGCGCTGTCTCTTTTGGCCCTTGGAGTTGGCGGTTCTTATAAAATGTTTCCGCTTTTATTTGTGCCCCTTTTTGCTTTTTTGTTCGGAAGAGGCTTTTGGGAAAGATGTAAATATTTGTTTTACGGGCTTATACCTTTCGCGGCTTTTAGCATGCCCTATGTTGGATCGAGTGCATTTCGGCAGATGGTGCTTTTTTCACCTAAAAGCCAGAAAATGCTTTTTATGAGATTTAACGTGTCGGGAGCAGAGGCTGTTTTTCCATTTGTTTTTCTTTTGTTTGTAATCTATTTTTATTCTTATTATCGGGCGAAACGAGATATGGTTGTGCCTTTGTCAACAGCGATTATTCTTTTAACTTTCAGCTTAACTCATTATCATCCCCAGTGGTTTTTGTGGGCAACTCCTTTTTTGTTTTGGGTGTTGGTTAAAGAAGATTTTCGGCCTTGGTTATTAGTGATTACGCTTTTTGTTTGCTGGAGCATAATTTTATTCTTTTTTGAACCGTCCTTGTCTTGGGGTCTATTTGGAATTTTGGATCCATCGCTATTAAAAACCGCTTCTTTGACTGAAACCTTGGTAAAATATATGGACGTAGCTCAGTTTAAGAGCATAGTAAGGAGTGTGTTTGCGGGTGCTTCTTTATACCTTTGTTTTTCTATGATTAGAAATGAGAAAGAAAAAAATTAGTTTTGACAGAGTGGGGCTTATTGTTCTTTTAATTTTGATAATTCCAACTTTTCGTGTGCTTTTGAGGCCGGGATATTTTAGTATGCATGATGACATGCAGGCGATGAGGCTTCTTCAGATGAGCAGGTGTTTTGAGGATTTGCAGATTCCCTGCCGCTGGGTGCCTGATATGGGGTATGGCTATGGATATCCGCAATTTAATTATTACGGACCCTTGGCGTACTATTTAATGTATTTTGTTTCTTTGGCAAATTTTGGAATTTTAGAGAGTGTTAAAGCAGGATTTGTGCTTAGCATGATAGTTGGAGCTTTGGGAATGTATCTTTGGGGGGGGAAATTATGGGGAAGTTATGGAGGCCTTATCTCTTCTATTGTTTACGCTTATTTGCCGTATAAAGCTTTAGATATTTACGTTAGGGGAGCGATGTCTGAAGCTTGGGCATTTTCAATTTTGCCTTTTGTTTTTTGGTCGATTGAACTAGTTTTTTCACGACACAAATACGCGGTGATTTACCTTTCCCTATTCTTCTCTGCCCTTTTAACGTCGCACAATATTACTACGATGATTGCTATGCCTTTTATTGTTTTATGGGTTTTAATGCGTTTTTTAAAAGTAAAAGGAAGCGATCGATTTCAATTTGCAAAAAATTTATTTATCGGATTTTTTTTGGGATTTTTAACATCCTCTTTTTATCTGATCCCCGCTTTTTTAGAGAAGAAATATGTGCATGTTGAGACTTTAACTTACGGATACTTTGATTATCGAAGACACTTTGTAGGTTTGTTTCAGCTTCTTTTTTCAAGCTTTTGGGGGTATGGTTCTTCAGAGCTCGGTCCTTATGACGAGCTTAATTTAAGCATAGGATTAGTTTCTGTTATTTTGCCTGTTTTGGGACTTTTGGGGCATTTTTTTGTTAAAAAAGACCGAAGTTTTAATTTGTTTTTTACTCTTTTTGTTTTCGGTTGGGTTAGTTTGTTTATGATACACCCTCGATCCGGTTTTATTTGGAGCAGTTTTCCGCTTTTAAAATATGTTCAGTTTCCCTGGCGTTTTTTGGCTCTTTCCGGTTTATTTTTAAGCGCGTGCTCGGGATTTTTTACTTATTTAATTGTAAAAGCAAAATTTCGGACAGTACTGCTTATAACCGGGATAATTGTGTTTTTATATTCAAGTTATTTTCAACCGAAAGATTGGTTTATTATCAGTGATAATGAAAAATTTTCAGGTGAACTTTGGGAAAAGCAAAGAACGATAAGCATTTTTGATTATTTACCTAAGTCTGCCAAGTTTCCGCCGGGTAAGGCGGCTTCGGATAAGCCGATTCTTGTTGATGGTGATATCAAAATTTTATCTTACTTAAAGGGAAGCGATTGGCATAGATGGAAAATACATGTAAATCGCGAAAGCGTTATGAAACTACCGATTATTTATTTTCCAAATTGGACCGTTTGGATAGACGGGAGTGCTTCCTCGTTTTCATACGAGAATCTTTTAGGCCTTATAACGCTTCGGATTTCACCCGGTAAGCATGAGATATATGCAAAACTTTTGAATACCAATGTCAGGAAGGTGTCAAATTATATGTCTTTTTCAGGATTGATACTAATTTCTTATTTATTGTATAAAATTAAGACCGATGATTAAGAAAATATCTATATTTATAATTATAATTTTGTCGTTGCCGACATTTTATTATTTAACTAGGCCTGGATATTTTAGTATGCATGATGACCTTCAGATTATGAGGATTTATGAGCTTGAGAGATGTTTTAATGACGGGCAGATTCCTTGCCGCTGGTCACCCGATATGACTTTTGGTTACGGACAGGCGATGTTTAATTTTTATAGTGTGCTCCCCTATTATTTTGGTTTTTTTATAAAAAGTATATTAGCAATAAGTATTATTGATACTGTAAAAATACTTTTTCTTTTATCATTGGTAGTCGGAAGTATTGGAATGTTTCTTCTTTCGTCCGAGTTTTGGGGAGTTTCGATTGGTATCTTATCGTCTCTTTTTTATGCTTACGCTCCATATAGGGCTTTGGATATTTATGTAAGAGGCGCGTTGGCCGAATCGTTCGCGTTGGCTTTTTACCCTTTTGTTTGGTATTTGCTTTACAAATTAATAGAAAAGAGGCGCTTTAAATGGATGGCTTTATCATCCATTTTTTTAGCGTTTCTTTTTATGACACACAATATTTCGACTATGATTTTTTTTCCTTTTAGTGTTTTGTGGGTGATTTTTTGGATAATTAAATTTAGAAAGGTTTCGGCTTTACAGGATCTATTTTTGTCGGGCGTATTGGGCTTGGGTATGGCATCTTTTTTTCTGGTGCCTGCTTTTTTTGAGAGAGGACTTATAAAGGACGATCTTTTTACTCAGGATTATTTTGAATTTCATGCACATTTTGTGTCATTAAGACAGCTTTTTTGGGATAGAGAATGGGGTTTTGGCCCTTCGATATTCGGAGACCGCGATGATTTGTCTTTTCAAGTGGGAATAGTTCATGTTGCTAGTTTGTTTTTAGGCGGGACGGTTTTTATTATTAGGTTTTTGTTTTTGAAAAAGCGCGATTATAAAGACTATTTATTTGCCGCCTTGGGAGCTTTTTCTATTGTCGCGCTTTTTATGGCACATTCGAGATCCACATTTTTGTGGTTTTTGATACCGACTCTTTCTTATGTACAGTTTCCATGGAGGTTTATTGGTATTTCTGTTTTTTTAATTTCTTTGTCTGCGGGTTATTTTTTCCAGAAGCTTGGCGTATTTAGATATTTTTTTATTTTTTTGGCCGGGGTAGCTTTAGTTTTTTTTAATTATTCTTATTTTAAGCCGGAGCACTTGTTTTATTCCGAGACCGATGAAACAAAACTTTCAGGAGAGCTTTTTAATATTCAAAAAAAGGCGGCTCCTTTGGACTATTTGCCTATTACGGCTGACAATGCACCGGAAAAATTTTCTCCCGAAAAACCTTTTTTTGAATCAGGGTTTGGTGATGTAAGAAATTTTGTTTATCGAACAAATTATTTTTTCTTTGACGCGGAAGTTTATGAGAAAGGGAGAATTTTAGTGCCAATTATTTATTTTCCTGAATGGGTTATATTAGTAAACGACAATCTTTATGAGTTTGAAATACAAAAAGACAATGGGCTTATTGCGCTAAATCTTGAAAAGGGTAAATATATGGTAAGAGGGCGTTTTGAAAATACGACAATAAGGGATTTTGCTAACGGGCTAAGTATAATTTCTTTTACGGCGTTATTTTTTTTGTACATTGCTTATATTAATAAAAATAAAGTGTTATGGTACAAAGATTAATTTTTTTTGTTTTTTTAATTTTTTTGTTGCCGGCTGTGTTTCCGCTTGTTACGCTCGGCTTTTATGAGCCTCATGATCTTCACCATTTAGCCGATATTTATGAGATGTATAGGGCAATCGAATCCGGGCAGATTCCACCGAGGTGGGGCCCTGATTTTATGTTTGGAAGCGGGTATCCTTTATTTAATTTTTATTATCTGACCCCATTTTATTTGGGTGCTTTGTTTTTCTTTATCTTTGGGAGTTTGACGCTTAGTTTTAAGATGGTGTTTTTGGTAAGTGCTGCTGCCGGATTTATTTTTATGTTTTTATTTCTTCGAGAGTTTTTTGATCGCTATTCTTCGTTTGCCGGATCCGTGCTTTTTTTATACACTCCGTATAGGGCGGTTCAGATTTACGTAAGGGGTGCGATGGGAGAGGCGCTTGCCCTTTCTTTTTTTCCTCTGGTTTTGTTTTTTTTGATCAAGCTTTATAAGGAGAAAAGCCACAGATATTTAGTTTTTTCGGCCTTTTCAATAGCAGTTCTTATACTAACGCATAACTATTTTTGGGTACTTGCTTTTCCACTTTCCGTTTTGGTGCTTTTTGGTGCGGGTGTCCGGCTTGGTGATTTAAAAAGGTATGTAATCAGTTTTGTTTTTGCTATTGGCCTTTGTTTTTATTGGATTGTTCCCGCCTTGGTTGAACAGAGATATATAGGCAGTAAAACTCCGTTTTTAGTAATTGATCACTTTCCTTTTATTAAGCAGCTTATTTTACCGAGCTGGGGATACGGAAGTTCGGTTTGGGGAGCGGGGGATGAGATATCTTTTCAGATTGGAATTGTTAACCTTTTAATTATCGCTTTAGTATGTTTGTTTGCTGCTTTTAACTTTAGAAGATTGTCGAAAGATAAACATAGATATTTTTGGTTTTTAATGCCTTTAACTTTTTTTGTTTTGGTGTTTTTTATGAACATAAGATCTTACCCTATTTGGCGGATTGTTCCTTTTTATGATTTTATTCAATTTCCGTGGAGGCTACTTATGTTTACAACGTTTGTAACATCTTTTTTGACGGCACTTTTGATTAATGGGTTAAGAAGAAGAACCTTTTTTGCCGTTTTATTGTCTATTGCCGCGATTATACTCAATTATTCTTATTTTAAGCCTAGCAAGGTTGTTTATAAAAATGATGAAGTTTATTTGGAGCGTTTTTTCGAGAGCAAAGATTACAGTGAGGATTATTTGCTTTTGCCTGTTTGGAGTGAATCGCGCCCCAAACCATTTGACAGAAAGTACAGTATCGAAAAAGGACGTGTGACAAAGGCTATAAATAAAAACAATCTTGAGTGGTATTTTGTTTACGATTCTTTGAGCAACACCAACTTTGAGTTTAGGACGCTTTATTTTCCAGGATGGGGTGCTAAGGTTGACGGAGCCGAAATTCCGATACGGCCGACTGAAACTTATGGGCAGATTATTGTTGAAGTGCCTGCTGGTGAGCATAGAATTGACTTTTTTTGGAGCGAGAGCGGTGTTAGATTGATTTCCGATTTGATAAGTGCTTTTTCGATAATCGTTTTAATTTATATAGGCGTTAAAAGGCCGAGGTGGCGGATTTTAGGTTTGTCTTGACAATCCTAAAGGCCGGGCTTTGATCGGGGTATTTTATTTCTCTGATTAGAGTAAGATTGTGGTTTTGAATTTGTTGAGTTGATATAGCTAGTTCGTCTCCTATCAAATACATTTCTTTTTTGAGATCTTTTTCCCAATTTATAGGTCTTGTAGTGATATTTCCGATTATTTTGTTTTTGTTTCTTTTCATATTTGTGTAGTATTCTTGAAGATTAAGGGAATTGTCTTTTTGATAATTTTCAGGGGTATACTCTAGGAAAAAAAGCAATTGGCTGTGAGGCTCCGAGCGGGTATTATCGACAATTATTGGCAGATTTTTATCGAGATCGTTTTTGATTGTGTTTGCAACCTCTTCCCATCCGTAATTCCAGTCCGTTGCGCGGTAATATTCGTTAAGGATAATGACAGAGCTTTGCAGTTTTAACAATGAATAAGTGAGTAAAACTGCAGATCCTGCTAAGAATACAAGTTTGGAAAATTTGTTAAATAACAATTTTGAATAAAGCCAATTTATACCCAGGCTTATTACTATTATTTGAGGAATCACAAGAGGCAGGGCGCGGATTGTAGAATATGGATCGTGGGTGACGGCTGCGGGAAGGGGTGAAATTATGAGAAGCAGGAGAGTAAGGTTTTTAATTTCGCCTAGTTTTTTTGATTTAATTAATAAGTAAAGGCCGATTATGTAAAAAGGAAATTGCCAAATAAAGAAGGTAGAAAGCTCTGGAAACGAGCTTCTTTTTCCGTAATCTCCTAAAATAAACATGTTTCTGGGTGAGAAGTAGGATATATAAAGAGCTAAAAATTGTTTTGTCAGTAAAAGCATCTTGTTGTTGATGAAAAAGCCCGCTAAATTTTTTTGGTTATCAGAATAACCTGCTGGGACGCGTGTAAAGATGTTTAGGCCTGATGCTCTAGCCAGAAAACCCGGGGTAAGGGCGACTTTAAGTGTAGGGAAAAGCAATATAAAGCCTATTGTCAGGCTAATGAGAAAAATTTTTTTATGAGATTTTGAGAAAAGCGTTTTGTTGTTTTTTGCGAAAAGATAAAGAAGTGTTAGTGGTGTTACTATTCTCTGGGAGTGATAGGCGGGTATTGCGATGGCGAAAAATATAGCACTTAGAATTAATGCTTTGGGTTTTTCAAGGGATACGTAAAAAAAATATAAACCGGTAAGGTACAAGAAAAGGGCTAGGTTGCATTCGAAATTGGTGCGGCCGAAAAGAATATGCCAAGGAGACACCGCAAGCAGAAGAATTGAAATTGAAGCTAGATTTTGAGATACCTTTTTTGGAGAAATTTTTTTGATGAGAAGAAAGAAAATCGGGATTGTGAGTATGCTTGCAAAAAAGGAAGGAAACCGTACTGCAAATTTTGTTAAGCCAAAAATGGGAATTAGAGGAACTATCGTATATATATAAACAGGAGTTTTGAAATCGGTAAAGGATCTAAAAACTATTGGGAAGCTTTTGCCAAATTCATCCTTTCCCGTTTTTAGAATCGAAAAAGCGTTATAGCCTTGTGCCGCTTCGTCCAAATAAAGTCCTGAGGGGACTTCTCCAAGTTTGTAGAATCGTGTAATAGTAGCAAGTGCAATAGATAGTAAGATAAATAAAAGTTCGCGTTTTTTCATATTATCAATATTCTAGTTAATTCAAAGACGGTAAAGATTAGAAACACTGCAGCGTAGAGCAATTTGTATTTTGTTTTAAAGATAATTTCAAAACCTTTTTTGATTAATAAAAGCATTGGGAAAAAAAGAATAAAGTCGTGCCTGTCAAAATTGTTTAGCAGTGAAAGAGCTATTATTGCAGAAAAGATATATACGAGAGTGCTTTTGTTTTTTGAAGAAATATTAATGAGTGCTATTAGGAATGGAATTAAGGCGAGTGAGGGGAATTTTTGTAGATTTTGATTGTTAATTAACCCTTCTCTGGGGTGGAATTTAAAGAAATAGTTTGATGGATCAATTAGAGAAAAAAACCTTATATTAAATTTGTCTATTACTATTCTTGGTTTGTTGTGGAAAAGTCTCGCCATGGGTATGCTGTTGTAAAGCCTGGTGTTTCTGATTACTTCCTGCTTTTTTTCGTAGTCCAAATTAAAAATTGTTTCGCCTTTTAATTCCGGCCAGTTGGTTAGAAGTATTATTAAAGATAATATTATAAAGAAAAAATATATTTTTTTTCTTTTAAGTGCCAGCTGTAGAGAAAAGATAATTATAAGAAAAATAGACAGTTTGGGTGTCAAAAATGGGATTGGAAGTAGAACGGCTGCGCTTAGTTTGGGGTGTTTAGAAACAAGAAGCAAGCTTATTGCCGTAAGCAGAGAACAGGCTGCGTATCCAATAAAGTTCGAAGTGTTGTTATTTAATGCGAGGTCGATCGGCCAAAACAAGCTCGTTAAAAAGACAAAAAAGTTCATTTAAAGATATTCTACATTATCAATGGTAAAATTATTCTGTGGATATCCAAAATCGCGTGGATCCGAGCTATGAGATAAGCCTTGACGCCGTAAAGCAGCGTGCCGTAAGGGGGGTGCTAGCGTTAACCGGAAGGACGTTTGTTTTGAATTTAATTACTTTGGTTTCTCAGGGCTTTCTCTGGGCTTACCTTGACGAGTATCAGTTTGGCGTTTTTTGGATTGTTTCTGCTGTTGTTAATTTTTTAGTTTATTTTTCCGACATAGGGCTTGCTGCCTCTTTAATTCAGAAAAAAGAAAAATTAACAGAAGTTGATTTGAAAACTACCTTTTTGGTTCAGCAGGGCTTGGTTTTGACGCTTTTGGCCATGCTTTATGTTTTGAGCCCTTTTATTTCCCGACACTATAATTTGTCGCAGGAAGGATTGATTCTTCTATATGCGTTGGGAATATCATTTTTAATGTCATCTTTAAAAAGCATTCCTTCCGTTCTTTTGGAGAGAAAGCTTGAGTTTGGAAAATTTATAATTCCACAGGTATTGGAAACAGTTGTTTACAATTTGGTGGTTGTGTTTTTCGCGTGGCAGGGGTTTGGAATAAGAAGCTTTAGCTACGGCGTTTTGGCACGCGGCGCAGTTGGACTTATAGTTATTTATATACTTGAGCCTTGGAAACCCGGATTTGCTTTTTCTAAGAGTTCTTTGAAAAAGCTCCTTTCTTTCGGTCTTCCATACCAGGCAAATACTTTTTTGGCCGTTTTTAAGGATGACGGAATGACGGTTCTTTTGGGTGGTATTTTGGGGCCGGCCGGTGTGGGGATACTTGGTACGGCACAGAGGCTTTCGCAGTACCCTCTCAGGTTTTTTATGGATAATGTTACGAAAGTAACCTTTCCGGCTTTTTCGAGGATGCAGGACGACACGGCGCATCTTGAGCGCAGTGTAACAAGATCTATTTTTTTTATCACGACTTTGGTTTTTCCAACTATGATAGGAATTGTGCTTATGGCTCCTGTTATTGTTGAGCTGGTGCCGCGATACAATAAATGGGAATCGGCTTTGATTCCTTTGTATTTATTGTCCGTAAACACTTTTTTTGCCTCAATTTCTACTCAGCTTACAAATCTTTTGAATGCAATAGGCAGAATTGTCCTTCATTTTAAACTTATGATTATGTGGACAGCTTTGACTTTTGCAATTGTTCCATTTTTGGCTTTGAAATATGGAGTTGTCGGCGCGGCTGGTGGATATGGTTTAGTTGGAACAAGTTCGGCGGTAGTTATTTATTTAGCTAGGCGGTATGTGAAGTTTTCCGTTTTGGAGAGTTTTTTAAAACCTTTAATTGCCTCTATTATCATGGGGATTGTGGTTTTAACAGTTAGAGAAGTTTTACCACACACCCTTTTTTCTGTAATTATTTTGCCATTAATAGGATTTATAACTTATTCTTTACTGATAATTTTTTTGTATGGAAGCCGAATATTTGAGGATGTCAGGAAAACACTAAATTCGATATTTTCAATATGAAATTTACACAAAGCAGAATTTTTGTAATTGTGTTTTTGGTTTTAGGCTCGTTGGTGTTGAGCCTGACAATGGTTCGAAGCGGGTTAATTTATGCTTACGGAATGGGGTTTTGGGGGCCGAATGGGCATGACGGCGTTTGGCATATTGCTCTTTCCGAGTCTTTGGTAAGAGGAAACCTGGGAATGCCGGTATTTTCCGGAGAGAGGCTGAAAAACTATCATATTGGCTTTGATTTGTGTGCTTCTTTTTTACATAAGTTAACAGGAATTCCTGTTGTGAATATTTATTTTCAGGTAATGCCTGTTTTAATTGCTTTCGGGATAGGCTTTGGCACTTTTTATTTTGTTTATAAATGGAAGGGTTTGGGTGCGTCTTTTTGGAGTCTTTTTTTCAGTTTTTTTGGAGGAAGTTTTGGGTATTTAGTGGCTTTATATAGGAACGGAAATCTTGATGGTGAGAGTGTTTTTTGGTCACAGCAGGCGGTTTCGACGCTTGTTAATCCTCCTTTTGCTCTTTCTTTGGTGATTATGCTTATTGTTTTAATTATTCTTGAGAGAAAGTTATACATTAAAAGACATTTTTTTATATTTTTAATAATTCTTATAGGTGTTAGCGTTCAAATTAAGGTTTATTCTGGAATTTTAATTCTTGGAGCTTTGTTTATTGCCGGTATTTATAGATATATGCTGAACCGTGATTTTACTTATCTTAGGATTTGGCTATTTTCTTCTTTTTTGGCAATTGTTATTTTTTTGCCTTTAAATAGAGGTTCCTCAAACCTTATTTTTTTTAAACCGTTTTGGTTTTTGGAGACAATGATGATTTTGTCGGACAGAGTTGGCTGGATGCGATATGGCGAGGCAATGGTTAATTATAAAAACGCTCAAAATTTTTTAAAAATGATCCCTGCTTATTTTTTAGCGTTTTTAATTTTTATCATTGGCAATATGGGTACAAGGCTATTGGCGATTGGAAATTTAAAGAGGTTTGATACAAAAAAGATAGACCCAGTTTCTATGGTTCTATTTTTAATTATTGCAGGCGGCGTTTTTTTGCCTACATTTTTTTTGCAAAAGGGAACGCCGTGGAATACTATACAGTTTTTTTATTATTCGAATTTTTTTGCTGGGATATATGCCGGGGTTTATATTGATAAGTTTTTATCTCAAAAAAGAAATAAATATGGGAATATTTTGATTGTTTTTTCGATAGTTATTGCTACAATTCCTACGACTTATAGCACTCTTAAGAATCATTATTTAACAAAAAATCCCCCTTCGATGTTAAGTAACAGTGAAATTGAGGCTTTAAGCTTTTTATCGGAGCAATCAAAGGGAATTGTTTTTACATATCCTTTTGATAACATTGCTGCTTTAGAAGCCGAGAAACGTGCTCCTAGGCCGCTTTATTTATATACGTCAACAGCATATGTATCGGCTTTTTCGAAAAATCATGTTTTTTTAGAGGATGAAATCAATCTTGATATTATGGGCTATGAGTGGGGAAAACGAAAGATTGAAATGATTAAATTTTACGAGAGTTTGGATCATAAATTTGTTTGGAATTTTTTGAGAGAAAACAATATAGATTATATTTATTGGGTGAAGCCTCAGAGAGCGAGACTTGGTGAGGAGCAACTTGGAATTGCAAAAATTTTTGAGAATAGTGAGGTCAACATATTTAGGGTAAAATAAGTTAATGACGAGCGTAACCTTGGTGGTAAATACTCTGAATGAAGAGAAGAATCTGCCGCGTCTTATAGGAAGTGTTAAAAAGTTAATTTCCGAGATTGTTGTTGTTGATATGCACTCTGAGGACAAAACGCGTGAGATTGCACAAAGGCAGGGTGCTTGCGTTTATTTGTATGAGAGAAAAGGATATGTGGAACCTGCACGGAATTATGCAATTTCTAAGGCTAAGAGCGAGTGGGTGCTTATTTTGGATGCAGATGAAGAGCTTAGTCCGGGCCTATTAAAAAAAATATCCGAAATACTTGAAAACCCTGAAGCTGATTATTATCGGATCCCAAGAAAGAATATTATATTTGGCAAGTGGATTAAGCATGGTATGTGGTGGCCCGATTATAATATAAGGCTTTTTAGAAAAGGTTATGTTAGCTGGAGTGAAGTAATTCATTCGGTGCCTCTTACAAAAGGGGTGGGTTTTGACATAGAGGTAAGAGAGGATTTCTCCATAATTCACCATAATTATCAGAGTGTTGAGCAGTACCTTTTACGCTTGAACAGATATACTTCAAAACAGGCAGAGGATTTGCATAACCGAGGATATAGGTTTAACTGGCGGGATTTGATTTCCAAGCCTTCGGCCGAATTTTTAAACCGATATTTTGCAAATTCGGGATATAAAGACGGCGTTCACGGACTGGCTCTTGCCGGTCTTCAGGCTTTTAGTGAATTTGTAGTTTATCTTAAGGCTTGGCAAATGGATAAATTTAAAGATTATAAACCCGATATATCAAGCGTAATATCAGAGGTTAAAAGCTCGGAAGCCGATTTTCATTATTGGAGTGCCGATTCGTTGATTAGAGAAGGTGCTGGGATAAAAGAAAGAATTAAAAGAAAATTCAAAATTAGATGAAGAAAGTCTTCGTAGTGATTCTTAACTGGAATAATTATACTGACACGCTGGAGTGCCTTAAGAGCATTGTTAAGTTGAATGCGGCAAAGTATAGATTAAACATTGTGGTTGTTGATAACGCATCGTCGGACGGATCAGCAGATAAGCTTTCGGATTTAAGATATAAAAATATAAAAATAATTCGAAATAAGAAGAATCTTGGTTTTGCCGGTGGAAATAATGTGGGGATAAGGCATTCGCTTAAGAATGGTGCAGATTGGGTACTTCTTCTTAACAATGATACTTACGTTGATCCTTTGTTTCTTGACGAGCTTTATAAGTATGGCGAGGAAGAGAGTAATGTGGGTATGCTCTCGCCTAAGATTTATTTTGCAAAGGGTTATGAATTCCATAAAAAAAGGTACAAAAATCGTGAGCTTGGGCGTGTGATTTGGGCTGCCGGGGGAAGCATTGATTGGGATAATGTTTACGGCAAGAATCGCGGTGTAGATGAGGTTGATCAAGGTCAATACGACGAAGTTTGCGAGCTTGATTTTGCGAGCGGGGCGTGCGTACTTTTGAGAGCGAGCGTTCTTAAAAAAGTGGGGCTATTTGATGAGAAATATTTTATGTATTTTGAGGATGTTGACCTTTGTATGAGAATGAGAAATTCGAGTTGGCGGATACTGTATGTTCCTACCTCTTTAGTTTGGCATAAAGTTTCAAGAAGCTCGGGAATAGGAAGCGCACTGCATGATTATTTTATTATGAGAAACAGGCTTTATTTTGGATTGAAATACGCAAACTTAAAGGCAAAATATAATTTGATTGAAGAAAGTGTAAGAATTTTATTTAATGGACGGGAATGGCAGAAAAAGGGAGTGGTTGATTTTTATTTAAGAAGGTTTGGCAAAGGGAGATGGAAGTAAAAATTAGTGCTGTTATTATTGCCCGAAACGAAGAAGAAATGATAAAAGGCGCTCTTTCTTCTCTTTCTTGGGTGGATGAAATAATTGTAGTTGATCAGGGATCTGAAGATGGAACAAGAAAGATTGCTAGGGAGTTTGGTGCCAGAGTGGTTGTACATGAATGGAAGGGGGCTGCTAAGTTTGCAAGGGCGAGAAATATAGGTGCAGAGAAAGCGCGCGGCGAGTGGATTATTTACATAGATGCGGACGAGAGGGTGACAAAAGAGCTTAGAAAGGAAATACAAATTGTTATTAGAGAAAATAAAGATTTTAGTTTTTATGCTATTCCTCGTGAAAATATTATTTTCGGAAAAGTTTTTAAACACGGCGGTTTTTGGCCTGACTATGTAAAGAGACTATTTAGAAAAGAAAAGCTGAAAAAATGGCAAGGCGAGCTTCATGAAGAGCCTTTGGTTGAGGGAGATATTGGATATTTAAAATCGCCTCTCAGGCATTTAAAGCATGAATCGTTAAGCGAGATGGTTGAAAAGACTAATATGTGGAGTGAGATTGAGGCAGATTTGATGTATAAAGCCGGGCATCCCAGAATGAATGTGGTGCGTTTTATAAGTGCGATGATCCGTGAGTTTTGGCATAGAATGATTAAAGGGCTTGCCTTTTTGGATGGAGCTGAGGGAATAATGATGGCGATTTATCAGGTTTATAGTAGATTTATAAGCTATGCGAAGCTATGGGAAAGGCAGGAAAATGAAAGCAAGTGTTGTTAATCCATATCTTGACAGTCTCGGTGGCGGAGAGCGCTATAGTATGAGCTTTGCTCAAGTTTTATCTGAAATGGGATTTGCTGTAGATGTTCAGTGGAATGATGAATTAATTATTGAAAAATTGCGTAAAAGATTTGGGCTCAAGCTTAAAAATATTAGAATAGTATCGGATGTAAAGAGGGGGGACGGGTATGATGTTTGTTTTTGGCTTTCGGACGGAAGCATCCCGCTTTTGCGGTCAAGAAATAATATTCTTCATTTTCAGTTTCCGTTTAAGGAGGTGGCTGGAAGCAGTCTTATTAACAAGATGAAGCTTTTTCGTATAAAGCATGTTGTGTGTAATTCTTTTTTTACCAAAGGCTTTATTGATAAAGAGTTTAAGGTAGAGAGTACGGTTATTTATCCTCCTGTGGATACAGCATCTTTTAGACCGAGCAGGAAAAAGAAGGATATTATTTTTTATGTTGGACGGTTCTCTCTTCTTACTCAAAATAAAGCTCAGGGAGAGCTTGTTGATGCGTTTATTAAATTTCATAAAAGATATGGGACATCTTTTAGGCTGGTTTTAGCAGGAGGAGTTGAGGTAGGTTCGAAAAAATTTTTGAGCGAGTTGAAGAAAAAAGCAGACGGTTACCCTGTAACTTTTTTGGAGAGTCCGGATTTTTCTGAAATAATTAATCTATATAAAGAATCTAAGATTTTTTGGTCTGCAAGTGGATATGGGGTCGATCCTGTTTCTGAACCAATGAGGGTTGAGCATTTCGGGATTTCAACTGTTGAAGCAATGAGCTCGGGCTCGATACCTTTTTGTTTTGATGCCGGCGGAAATTCAGAAATTATCAAAGATGGAAAAACAGGGTTTTTGTGGAAGAGGGAGAGTGAACTTATTGAAAAAACTATGATGATAATTACGGATAAGAAACTATATAATAGGGTCTCTAGGGCTGCCCGAAAGGAAAGTGAAAGATATAGCTATGAAGAGTTTAGTAAGAAAGTTGCCAAACTTTTGGGCTGAGTATTGGCCTTTATTGATAGCGCTATTATTGCCGTTCATTTTTTTTTGGAAATATTTTTTTCTTTCGCTTTATCCTTTCCCGGGAGATTTTGTAACAGGGGTTTACTATCCATGGCTTGATTATAAATGGGGTTTTTCAACAGGAGTTCCTGTTAAAAACCCGATTTTGGCAGACATTCCTTCATATATTTATCCGATGCAGGTGTTTGCGGCTAATTTATTAAAAAAAGGCCAGCTTCCTTTGTGGAATCCGCATATACTAGGCGGTCTTCCGCTTTTGGCAAATTTTCAATCGGCGGCTTTTTCTCCAACTATATTTTTGTATTTTTTGTTTGATGATATAAACGCTTGGAGCCTTCAGGTGTATTTTCAGCATGTTTTGGTGATTGCCTTCACATATCTTTTTATCAGAGAGATAGGAATTTCAAAATTGGCATCGGTTTTCGGATCGGTGTTTTTTGCTTTTTGTGGATATAGTTTGATTTGGTCACAGTGGAACGGACATACGCTTGCTACTTCTTTTATTCCGCTTTTACTTTTTTTTGAATATAGATGGTTTAGGGGGGGTGGCGTAGTAAATTTGGGCGGCGGGGCTATTGCCTTTTTATTGCAGGTTGTTTCCGGGTATCCGCAATCTATTTTATATACGGGGATTGTTAGTTTGGTGTTATGGATTTTTGTTAGTAGAGGGAGGAGCTTTTGGATAAGGTCGTTCGCTTGGGGGGCTTTTATGCTTTTGGGGTTTGGCTTATCTGCATTCCAGCTTTTACCCGGAATTGAACTTTTTTTCCATTCCCAGTGGACTTATGAAACGCATCCTTTTGAGTGGGCCTTTTTGCCTTGGTCAAAGATTATTACTTTTATTGCTCCGGATTATTTCGGTAATCATTCAACCGGAAATTATTGGGGACCACAGGACTATACTTCAAATACCGGCTATGTCGGAATAGTTGTCTTTGTTTTAGCTACTTCTTCGTTTTTTAATAAGGCGTTTTATAAGCAGAGGATGTATTTATTTTCATTTACAATTTTAGTTTTATCATTGGTGCTTTCTTTTGCGACGCCTTTATCGATTTTTTTATGGAAAAAAGGGGTGCTTGGGATGAGTGCTGCTTCGGCACATCGGGCGCTTGTTATTTCAAATTTTGGGTTTTGCCTTTGCGCCTCATATGCGATTGATTATTATAGAAAGAATTTACATTCTTTAAGGTGGGGATTTGTATCTACTTTTACGCTTTTGTTTGGATTTGTTTTGGGTAGTATTTATCTTTATTATTATTTTGACGATTTTCATTTTCGGATTGCTTTGAGAAACCTGGTTTTACCATTTTTTGTTTATTTTAGTTTTTTTGCGGGATATAACTTGTTTAGAAGGCATAAAAGCGCTGTTTTGATTTTGATTTTCTTTTTAGGTGTATTTGAATTATTTAGATTTGGATGGAAGTTTATTTCTTTTTCTAAAAGAGAATTAATATATCCAGATACACCTGTAATTACCTTTTTGAAAGAACAAGATAAACCGTTTCGCATGCTTGCTGTTGACACGATGCCCGTTAATTTTCAGATGGCTTATAGTTTTGAGACGATCGGGGGCTATGAGACTATGAGACCGATGTTTGTGTCAAAACTTATCGCCTTTATTAATTCCGAAAATCTTAAGGCAAGCCCGGCAAGCCGTTATGGGCTTATTGATAATGAAATTTCGAGAATTTTAGACTTGGTTGATACAAAGTATTTTCTTGTATTGAAAGAAAATGGGGAAATTCCTGCCAAGTTCATAGGAAATCGATTTGAGAGTGTTTTTGAAGACAGATCAACCGCGATTTTGGAAAACAAAGACTCACTTCCCCGGGCTTTTATGGTTTATGATTGGGAAGTAGCCGAAGACGAAAATGTTTTGACGGGTCTTTTGCAGCAAGATTTCCGAGATAAGATTTATCTTGATAAAAAAGTTTATTTAGACTTGGCGGAATTTTCTACGAGGCAGAGTGTTTCCTATCTTTTTTATGATTATCAAAGAAGTATACTTGATGTAGATACCGGCTCGGCGGGGATACTTTTTGTATCAGATTCTTATTACCCGGGATGGAAGGCTTATGTTGACGGAGTTGAGACAGAGATAATAAGAGCAAATTATGCTTTTCGTGCAATACCAATTGAACCTGGAAGGCATACGGTAGAATTTGTATATAAACCGGAATCTTTTTTTTGGGGCGTATGGGCAAGTTTCTTGTCCGCCGGTTTTATTATTATTTCCCTTTTGACTTACAATGCAATTGGAATGAGAGACAAATTGAAGCTATACTTTAAGAAGTAGATGTTTGAAAAAAGAGATTTCTTAATACTAGGTTTTATTTTTTTGTTGGCATATATTTTGCGCGTTATTTTCTTACCATCTAATGCTTTGACATTCGGATATGACCAGGCGAGAGATGCTTTTGTTGTTCGAGAAATAATTTCGGGAGATTTTAAGATTTTGGGGCCGCCCGCTTCAACGCCGGGGCTTTATCATGGGGTATTATATTATTACTACCTTGTATTTCCCTATTTACTAGGTGCAAATCCGGTTTATGCAGCTTATTGGAATAGTTTGTTTAACGCTTTGGTGGTTTTTTTTGTTTATATACTTACCTATTTATTTGTTGGAAAGAAAGGGCCATCTTTTCTGGCAGCACTTTTGTTTGCCATTTCGTTTGAAGCAACGCAATACGCAAATTGGCTTTCTAATCCAACTATCGGGGTTGTAAGCGTTCCTTTAATTTATTTAGGGCTTTGGATATGGATTAACGATTTCAAGCACAAAAAAGATAAAAGAATTTATTGGGGACCGTTTTTAACGGCCATTGGTTTTGGTATATCGGTACAAGCTGAAGTTTTTCTTTTATACCATGGGATTGTTATTGCTTTTTGGCTTTTTGTGTCAAGATCGAAAGTTTTACTTCGCGAATTTTTATTGTTTTTAACGGTTTTTTTTGTTGTTTTATCGACAATGATACTTTCAGAGTTTAAATTCGGATTTAGAGGTGTTATTGGTCTTTTGAGTCTTTTTACAAATGGTGGGTCTTTAAAGTTTGCGAAGAGCTTTGGGGATATTTTGGTTCTTTATTTAAATCAGCTGGGGAGACTTTTTTCTTATTCAACGTATCCCGGGAATGTTTGGTGGGGTGCGGGGTTTGTTTTTATTCTTCTTGTTTATAGTATTTGGACTTTAAATAAAAAACGCGTTGGATGGAAAGCTTTTTTGTCGAGTATTTTATTGAGCCACGCGAGCGTTGTTTCGCTTGGCGGACAGAGTACGCCGTTTCTGCTTGTAGGCCTTGCTCCTTTTGTTTCTATAATTGTTGCGATTTTTTTGCATAAATGGTGGGCGAGAGGATATAAAACAGTTGCTTTTTTTGTTTTTTTGATTATTGTTTTTGGGAATTTGTCTATGATTTTTCGGGAGAATAAAAAAGGGCAAACTATTTTTGCGATCCAGCAAGACATGGTGCTTTCGAAGCAGATTCCTCTTATTGATTATACTTACAATGAAGCGAACGGAGCTCGTTTTTCAATAAATACGCTTACAAGCCCTTTGTGGGTGAATACTGTATGGTCTTATTTATACAATTTTTATGGCGAGCCCCGATACGGATATTTGCCTTCTTGGCACGGGAGAGACCAGGTTGGAAGACTTGGCAACAATCTTGAGAATGCTTCTTCTGATGTAAATTTATTTTTTCTTATTTTGGAGCCAATGGAGGGAATACCTAAAAAATTTTTAGATGAGACTGTTGCGAGTGAGGATGCTGTTTCAAGAATAATTGAAAGCAAGAATTTTGGCAGTATCGTGGTTCAGAAAAGGGAGGCTTTAAATGAATAGTTCTATAAAATCCGCAGCAAAGCTTCATGAGAAGGTTCCACCCGATTGGTATTACAGGTCTATTAAAAGAAATTTGTTGCAAAGAATTTGGCACAAAAAAAGATTTAGTGTGATATCTTCACTTTCAGAGAAAAGTGATCGTGTTCTTGATATTGGGTGTGCCGACGGTGTTTTTACTAATGAAATTGCAAAATCTACTCATGCTCGGGAGGTTGTCGGGATAGATGTACTGAAGGATTCCGTTAGTTGGGCTCGCCGTAAATGGCGAGGGAAAAATATGAAGTTTTTGGTGGGGAACGCGCACAAACTTAATTTCAGAGCTAATTATTTTGATGCGGTTTATGCGCTTGAAGTGATGGAGCATGTTAGCAATCCGGATAAAGTAATATCTGAGATTAAAAGGGTTTTGAAAAGGGATGGGTGTGTAATAATTTTGGTTCCGACCGATAATACGCTTTTTCGTATAATATGGTTTTTTTTGACAAAATTTTGGTGGGCTAGGATTTGGAATGATTGCCATATTCAATCTTTTAGTAAAAAAAATAGTTTGTCGAGACACCTTAAGGATGCCGGTTTTGAGATAGAGATTGACAAGACTTTTTGGTTAGGGATGCTTAATGTGGTTAAAGCAAGGAAAAAATGAAGATAAACGGTGTTTCTGTAGTTATACCCAATTGGAACGGAAGAAAGCTTCTCGAGAAGAATTTGCCCCAAGTTCTTGAGGCAAAGAAGTATTCTAAAAATATGATATCTGAGGTGATTGTGGTAGATGATGCATCGGAGGATAACTCTATAGATTATTTGGAGAAATTAAGAGGTGATATAAGAATAATTAAACACAAAAAAAATCGAGGATTTTCGTCAAGCGTTAACATGGGTGTAAATCAGGCTTATGGGGAGTATGTTTGTCTTCTTAATACCGATGTGTCTCCAAGTGTAGATTTTTTAGAGCATGCGATAAGACATTTTGAAAATGAGAGCGTTTTTGCAGTTTCCTTGCATGAGAGAGGTTACGGTCCTGCCGCCGGGAGGTTTGAAGACGGATTTGTTGTATTTGACGGGCTTGAGGAAAAAAATGATTTTTGCATTAGTTTTTGGGCTAACGGAGGCAGTGCGCTTTACTCGCGGAAAATTTGGCTTGAGCTTAAGGGAATGGATGAGAAAGTTTTTAGCCCGTTTTATTGGGAGGATATTGATTTGTCTTACCGGGCGTGGAAGAGAGGGTACAGTATTTTGTGGGAGCCAAGGGCACGTGTTCTTCATGAACATGAATCCGTTATAAACGAAAAGCATTTTAACAAACGTTTTATGAATTTAATTAAGGAGAGAAATCAACTTCTTTTTGTTTGGAAAAACATAACAAGCGAGAATTTTTTTAGTAAGCACAAAAAGAATTTGATAAAAAGAAGTTTAAAGCATCCGGGGTATTTACGCGTTATTCGTTTGGCTTTGAAAAAGAGGGATGTTGCTTTAAAATCTCGAGAGACAGAAAGAAAAGAGAGCAAGATTTCCGACGAGGCGGTTTTTTCCAAGTTTGAAACAGAATAGATATGGATGTAACAATAATTATTGTTAATTACAATACCGCGGAGCTGGTTTCTGAATGTGTTGACTCGGTTTATAAAAGTAAGCCGAAGGCAAAGTTTGAGGTTATTATTGTTGATAACGGATCAGACGATGCCTTAAGTCTAAAAAAAATTAAGAAATCTTATCCGGGGATTAAAATCTTGTTTAACAAGAAGAACGAGGGATATTCTAAAGCTAACAATCAAGGTATAAAGATGGCTTTGGGGAACTACGTATGGCTTTTAAACTCGGATACTGTTGTTAAGAAAAATGCGCTTGATGCGCTGCTTTCTGCGGCAAAGCAAAAGATTGACGGAGGCGTTTTTGGATCAAAACTTTATAATGCAAATGGAAGCGTACAGGAATCTTGTTTAAGATTTCCGACTCACTGGCGCGCATTAAAGCAATATTTTCTTGGGAGAAAAGGTCTTTTGGATAAATACGCTCCTAATTGTAAAAAAACATGTGAAGTTGAGGCGTTGGTTGGTGCATCATTTTTTGTTACGCCTGTTGCATTAGACAAAGTAGGAATACTAAATGAAAAGTATTTTATGTTTTATGAGGATATTGATTATTGCAGAAGGGTTAGGGATGCGGGACTAAAAGTTTATTATGTAGCGCTATCTCGTGTAATTCATTATCATGGAAAAAGCGGAGAGAGACTTGTTAACCCCGAAAATCAGTGGAGAAGGCTTATCCCGTCCGCAAAAATTTATCATGGAAGACTGGGGTTTTATCTGTTTAATCTTATAATTTGGGCGGGACAAAAATGGCAAAAGTTGAAAAACTCTTTATGAAAAAATATATTTTGTTTTTAATTGTAGTAGTTGCTTTGTTCCTTAGATTTTGGAGAATCGGAGAGGTTCCCGTATCGCTTTTTGGAGACGAGCTTGATGTGGGGTATCACGCGTACTCGATATTAAAAACGGGCAAGGATTATTACGGTAATTTTATGCCGCTTCATTTCCATTCTTTGGCTGAGTGGAGAACCCCTCTTTATCTTTATTCGGTTGTGCCGACTGTTGCTGTTTTTGGTATTAGTTCTTTGGGAGTAAGACTTCCTGCGGCTATTTTTGGCGTTTTGGGCGTGATTGCGTTTTATTATTTGGTTTATGAAATTACAAAGGATAGAAAACATGCTATAATTGCCGCTTTTTTAATGGCCATCTCCCCTTGGCACATTCAGTACAGCAGAGCCGGTTTTGAGGTAACTCAAATGCTTCTCTTTTTACTTCTTGCGGTTTACTTTTTTTTGAAATCATTCAAAGTGCACAAAAATTTATCTATTTCGTCTTTGTTTTTTAGCTTAATTCCATGGGTTTATAGTACAGGCAAATTTTTTGTTCCTTTGTTTGTTTTTTTCCTTGTTTTAAACTGGTTTGATGAGTTTAGGAAAATTAGAAGAAAATATATTTATTTTTCTTTATTAATTATTTTGTTTTTTGCGGTTCCCATGATATTGATTTCTGGGGGTGCATCTCAGAGATTTTCTTATATTAGTGTTTTTACAGACCCGACTCTTGAGAGTGAGATTGGATATGACAGATCTGTTGACGCACGATCTGGTGTACCGGCGTTTATTTCCCGAGTTTTTCACAATAAGGTGATTTTTTGGTCCGATATGATAGTTAGAAATATTTTGACTTCTTTCTCGAGCGATTTTTTGTTTGTTAAGGGGGATCCAAATCTTAGGCATTCGGTCGCGGGCGTTGGACAGTTTTATAAAGTAGAATTTTTAAGCTTGATTTTGGGAGCGATAGCCTTTTTTGGAAGCTATAAAAATATTAAAGCAAAGAGAATGCTTGTAGTTTGGATAGGATTGTCTGCTATTACCTCTTCGCTAACAAGAGACGGGGGAAATCATGCAACGCGGCTTTTTTTGATGCTGCCTCCTTTTTTGATTCTTTCTTCTTGGGGTTTTCGAATATTATATGAAAACAGAATTTTTAATAAGCTTTTGTTTTTCACCCTTTTTGTGTTGCTTTTGACCGGTTTTATTAGCTATCAGCATAACTATTGGCGCCACTATATTTATGATTCGGAGCGCTGGTGGCATGCTGGTTTAGGAGAGGCAATAAAATCGCTTAAAGGCAATGAAGCAGAATATGAGAAAATAGTTATCACTACTTTTGATGAGCCTCCTTGGATATTTTTTGCCGGATGGTATGAATACCCGCCTGAGAAGTGGCAGAGTAATTTTCCTATTGAAAATAAAACAGTTTTGCCCGGGTTTGGTGAGGTTTCTTTTATTGACAAGTTTTACTTTGGATCTCCGGTTGATTTAGGCTTTTACGAATGGTCTCAGATAATTGATGATAAAACGCTTTATCTTGCTTCTGCCAAGGAGGTCAAAATCAATCTGATTCGTGAGCCTCAAAGAATTCCACGGGGGCTACATTTTGTGGACGCTATAGCTTTTCCTTCAGGCGAGCCGGCTTATTATTTGTTTACCGGAGAGTAAGATGAAGATAATTAAGAAAAATTTGTTACTTTTTTTAATATTTTTTGCTTTTCTGCTTCGATTGTTTGTTGTTTTTTGGGGCTATCATGGTGATTTGAATAACAATATTTCCTGGGGGGAGACTGCAAGCAGTCACGGATTAAATGGTTTTTATGAGTTTGACAGTTGGGATTATTCGGCGCCTAATCAACCACCTTTTTATATATTGCTTTTTGTTTTTTTAAGAAAAATTTGGGAAGCGGTGGGAGATATCTCAGACTATTTAAATCATGCTATCGGTATTTTTCCGTCTGCTTTTATATGGTTTTGGGATAGGCGTGGGATGATTTTATTAGTTAAACTGCCATCGATAATTTCGGATCTTGCAATAGGATATTTGATGTATCGATTTTTAAGAGACAGAAATAAAAAGTGGGCCATAATGGCAACGGGCTTGTGGCTTTTTAACCCGATTGTATGGTATAACAGCTCGGTTTGGGGGCAAACGGATGCGATTGTAAATTTAATCGGATTAGCTTCTTTGATCGCGCTTTTAAACAAAAGACTTGTGCTATCTAGCGCGTTAATTACGCTTTCAATTATGTTTAAAGGTTCTTTGCTCGTGTTTATTCCGGTTTTTTTACTGATTGCTTTGAAGCAAAGGCAAAAGGCAAAGGAATGGGCTATTTCTTTTTGTACGGGTTTATTGGTAGTTTTTTTGACATCGATATGGTTTCATCCGAAATATGATTTTATTGTTTGGCTAGCGAATCTTTATAAAAACAGAATTTTACCCGGAGAGATAGGCTATTTGACTGCGAACGCCTTTAATTTTTGGTGGTTAGTCGATCACGGAAAAACCTATGATTCTAAAGTTTTTTTTGGTTTGGCAGCCAGGGTGTGGGGTTATCTTATTTCGCTGGGGTTGATATTTAGTTTGCTACCGCGTCTTAAGAAAATTGACGAGGGAAGGGTGTTTTACACACTTGCTTTAACCTCGTTTATAACATTTTTGTTTCTAACCAGGATGCACGAGCGGTATTTATATCCATTTTTTTTGATGGCCAGCATACTTCTGGCTTATAAAAGATATGTTTTGCCTGTTTATTTAACTCTTTCAATAACTCATTTATTTAATTTGTATCACTTGTTTTGGGTGCCAAACTTGAAAATATGGGAGAACTTTTATTTAAATCCTGGCTTTATGTTTTTTTTGTCGTTTTTTCAGATTGTGCTTTTTCTTTATCTTTATGTTTTGTTTTTTAGGACAACGTTTAAAAAAACCTCGAACTTTCAGTCCTCGAATGCTGCCAGTAAAAAAACCAAGCAATGAAATTTTTACTCACCTCAATTTTTTTATTTATTCTTACTCCCGCATTTATTTTTACTGTTGATGGAAGAGTGTCAAAGCCTGATGGATTTATCAGTGTGTTTGACAGGGTGGCTTTGGAGACTATAAATTACAAAAGAGGTGTTTTAATAGAGTCGGGTATTCCTCCTTTTTTTGCCCAGATGTTTGAGAACAAGCTTACTTATGGATTAAGACTAATTTTTGTGAGGGTGGGGAACAGTTTTGAGGCACATTATTTGTTTTTTGGGGGCTTGGGGTTTGTGGGTTTAATGCCACTTTTTTATTTGCCATTAATGATTGCCGGTTTATTAAAGAGCAGTTTAAGATTTAAAAAGATATTTTTTGCGCTTTTGTTAGCTGTTTCTGTCCCTGTGGGAGTAGTTTTTCATGAATATAATGTTTTTGTGAGGCTGCCTGTTGTAATACTTTATTGCTTTCTGGCTGCAAAAGGGGTTTTTTATCTGTTTGATAAAAAAAGAAGGTTTTTTATTTTTTTAGTGTTTTTTGGATTTTACGAATTTTTAAAATTTGTTCATGATTATATTTATGTTTATCCAATGGTTATTAGCTAGTGCGGGATGAATTTTTTGAAAAGAATATATAAAAGCGATTTTTTTGTAGCAAGTTTAGTGTTTTTTGGAGCCTTTTTGATGAGAGCCGTTTTAATAACAAAAGTGCCCGTGAGTATGAATTGGGATGAGGCAAGCTTTGGATACAACGCATATTCGATACTAAAGACCGGACGTGATGAGTATGGAGAGCTTTTACCGCTTCAGTTTCGCTCAGTGGGAGACTATAAGGCGCCCCTTTTTATTTATGCGCTCGTTCCTTTTGTAAAAATTTTTGGTCTTAGTGTGTGGACTGTTCGCATTTTACCGAGTTTAATGGGATCGCTTTCGGTAGTTTGTTTTTATTTTTTGGTTAAAGCTCTTCTTGACAGGAAAGCTGCGATTATAGCGTCTTTGTTTTTAACCATTAGCCCTTGGCATATTCAGTTTACCAGAGGGGGGGCTGATGTTGGCTTTGCTACTTTTTTTACGCTTTTAGGAATTGTTTCGTTTATTTACGCCCAGAGAAATAAGTTTTTTTATTATTTATCTATTGCTTCCTTTTCTCTTTCTGTTTATTCCTATTTTGCGGAGCGTTTGTTTGTCCCTTTTATTTTTGTATTTCTTTTGTTCGTTTATAGAGAAAATTTTTTTGGTCAAAGTAAACGAACAATTTTAAACCTTACTTTTACCGCATTGCTTTTTGCTTTGCCGATATTTATACCGCTTTTTTCGTCAGGGCATATAGAGAAGATTGAGAAAACTACAATTTTCGGATACAGCCGCCCGGCTGAATATGAGAGAAGGATAAAGGCCTTGAGCGCTTCGGATTTTAGTTACAATTTATTTCATGGGTTGGTTTTGGAAAACGGATTTGGGTTTTTGGACCGCTATTTAACGCATTTTTCACCTCGTTTTTTGTTTTTTTACGGCCCTTCGGATGATCCGAGGCAGTTTATTTCTTACATGGGGATGCTTTATTTATTTGATGTATTTTTTATAATTTTAGCTTTTATGTTTTTAAAAAAGATGCCTAAAGCAAGTAGAATGATTGTTTTAGGCTGGATGCTGCTGGCTCCTATTCCCGCCGCTATTACGCGGGATCCTGTTCATGCAAGGCGGGCTTTTAATTTAGTTTATCCTTTGGTTTTTTTATCTTCGTTTGGGTATATTGAATTTTATCGGCAAATTTTAATAAATTTTGATAGGGCTTGGAGGATTCTTTTGGGAAGCGCTTTTTGTATTTTGTTTTTATACCTTTTTTTAGGCTATGTGTGGGGGTATTATTTTTTTTCTCCAAGGGTTAATTACAAAGGGCCTTCTGGATGGCAGTGGGGGTACAAAGAGCTTGTTGAGACGATTAATTCAATTGCTCCTAATTACGAAAAAGTGGTTGTAGATACAACATATCAGGGTCCGTATATTTTTTTCTTGTTCTTTAATAAATACCCGCCTGAAAGATATCAGCCTCAAGCGCGTTTGGTGCAGGAAAGCCGAGAATTTTTGGGTGAGGGCGCGGGATTTGATAATTATGAATTTAGGCCAATTTATTGGCCTGATGATCGATATTTATCAAATACACTTTTTGCTGGACCTCCCGAAAGGGTGAGAATAAAAGATATTGATCCGGCTGATGCGAGAATTTTAAGTACAATAAATTTCCCCAACGGGGAAATTGCGTGGCTTGTGGTTGAGGTGTATTAAATTGATTATAATAGTAGATAGTGAAAATAAAAATTTGTCTTTTTTTAATATTTTCGGCAGCCGCTCTACTTCGTATTTTATGGTTAGACAAATATCCGTCAGGCTTTACTCCCGATGAGGCCTCCTTTGGGTATGATGCATATTCGATTTTGAAAACAGGCGCAGATCAGTGGGGCAGAAGCTTTCCTTTGTCTTTCAAGTCTTTTGGTGATTATAAAATGCCTCTTTATGGGTATTTATCGGTTCCTTTTGTTTTTATTTTCGGATTAAGCGAGTTTTCTGTAAGGCTTCCAGCCGCATTATTAGGAACTTTGAGCGTGGTCTTTACATATTTACTTGTAAAAGCGTGGAGAAAAAATGAGAACGAAGCGTTAATTTCAAGCTTTTTCCTGGCCGTGTCGCCTTGGCACATTGCGCTTTCAAGGGGTGCCTTTGAGGCCAATCTTACGAGTTTTTTTATAACCAGCGGCGTTTATTTTTTTCTGAAGGGAGGACGGCGTTTTGTTTTTCTGTCTTCTTTGATTTTGGGGCTAAACTTATTTAGCTATCATTCTGCTCGTTTTGTGACGCCATTTTTGTTTTTAGTGCTTTTGTTCAAATTAAGAAAAAATAGGAAAGAAAGATTTATTTTTGTTGTGCCTTTTTTGTTTTTTGTTCTTTTGGCAGTGTTTAGCTATTTGGGGGGAGCGGGTTCAAGGGTTGCGACAGCAGGTATATTTTCATCCTCTTCAAATATGAGCACTGAAAGATTTGTCGCTTTAACGAGTGGTATGCCTGAGCCTGTTGCAAGAGTTTTTAATAATAAATATATATATTTCGGAAAAGTTTTTGCGGATAACTATTTATCATATTATTCTACTGAGTTTTTATTTTCGAGAGGGGCGGGTGAGTTTACATACGGAATGATGCCGGGTGTTGGAGTTTTTTATTATTTGGATTTTATTTTTTTGTTTTTGTTTATAGCTTACTTTTTTTCGCGGTTTGATTTTAAGAAAGACGGCTGGTTTGCAGCTTGGCTTTTTATTTCGCCTATTCCTGCTGCTTTATCTATTGGTCCTGGGTATGCGGCAAATCGAGCGGTGGTAGTTTTGCCGGCTTTAGTGATTGCCAGCGGATTGGGTGCGTCTTACTTCTTAAATAAATTTTTGAAAATAAAAATTTTTCATTTTTTTGTTTTTATAGCTTATTTGCTATTTTTTGTGTTTTTTGTGGAGAAATATTTTGTTCAAATGCCGGTTCGCGGATCTAGCCATATGATTTATGGTGCCAAACAGGTATTTGATTTTTTGAGCGAGCATGAAAGTTTTTATGAAAAGATAATAGTAAGTAAGAGCGTTTCCGAGCCGCATATATTTGCTGCATTTTATTTGAAGATGAATCCCGTTGAATATCAGAAGCAATCTCAAAAGTGGAGATTTGAGGAAGAGGGGTTAATGTGGGTTGATCAGCTTAATTCTTATTCTTTGGGGAAATATGTTTTTAAGAGTCTTGAAGAGGGAGATTTTTTATATGAAAACGCGCTGATTGTGGGTACGGGTGAAGAGATACCTAAAAATGCTAATTTGCTGGAGACGGTTTTTTATCCCGATGGTAACGTTGCCTACAAAATAATTGATACGAGTGAAAAATTATTTGCTTATGGAAAGCATTGAGAAACTAAATAAATATGTATTGGCAATATTGCTTGTCTTTTCTTTTTTGGTCAGAATTTACGCAATAGACAGGGTGCCGCCGTCTTTAAATTGGGATGAGGTGAGCCATGGTTACAATGCTTACTCCATATTAAAAACAGGGCGTGATGAGTGGGGAGAGCGTTTCCCTTTTTTATTTAGAGCCTATGGCGACTATAAGCTTTCGCTTTATATTTATTTGACTGTGCCTTTTGTATATATTTTTGGGCTTAATCTTTTTTCTGTAAGGCTGTTGTCGGTAATTTCAGGAGTCGGTACTGTTTATTTTACTTATTTGCTCGCCGCTTATCTTTTTGATAAACAAGAAAGGGTAAGGATTATTTCTTTTATTTCGGCGTTTTTGGTTGCTTTTAGTCCTTGGACGGTGTTTATATCAAGAGCCGCGTTTGAGGCTAATTTGTCCGTTTTTTTTATTACTGCGGGGGCTTATTTTTATTTAAATGGGCTTAAAAAGGAAAATATCCGGCATTTTGTTTTTGGCATGGGCTTTTTGGGTGGTTCAGTTTGGACCTATAATTCGGCACGAATTTTTGTTCCATTTTGGATTTTTTTGATAAGCGTACTATATTTTTATCGAGTAAAAAGATTGTTTGTCAGATTTAGGTTTAAGTTTTTGGCAAGTATTTTACTGAGCGTGGTTTTTTTTGCGCCGATGATATATCAGATTTTTGTTTCCCACGGCCTTGACAGGTACGGATGGGTAGGAATTATTGACAGTGGGGCAATTGGAAAAATAATCGAGTTTAGAAATAGTTCGTCTTTAGGCCCATTGTTAACCAGATTGGTTTATAACAGACCTACTTATTTTATATACACGTTTGGTGTTAACTGGATAAGCCATTTTGATCCGAGATTTTTATTTTTTAAAGGGGGAGATCATTATCAGTTCAGCGTTCCCGGGCATGGAATTTTATATTCAGTTAATGCGTTGTTTTTTGTTTTGGGGTATTATTTTTTGTTTAGACAAAGAAAAGATAAAAGCCTTGCCTTTAGTATTATTTTTGTCTGGAGTATGCTTGCGCCAGTTGCTTCAAGTGTAACCAGAGAAGCACCTCATGTACTTCGGTTTGTTACTTATTTGCCCGTTGCTATGATGGTAGTTTCTTTTGGACTTGTAAATTTTGTATCAAAGCTTAAGGCGGATAATAGAGTATGGTTTGGTTTATATTTTGGAATTATTGCATTAAGCTTTTTGAATTATTGGATTAGTTACTTTGGTGATTATAGAAAAAACTATTCTTGGGCATGGCAGTACGGGTACAAAGATGCGGTTTCTTATATAAAAGAGGTTTATTCCGATTATGACAAAATTGTTTTTACCAAAAAGTACGGGGAGCCCCATGAATTTGTTCTTTTTTATTGGCCTTGGGATCCTGAAAGATTTCAAAAGGATGAAAATTTAAATCGGTTTTATCAGACACATTGGTTTTGGGTGGATTCTTTTGACAAATTTTATTTTGTTAATGAGTGGGAAATTGTTAACAAATATAATGACAAGCTTTTTGAACTTGAAAGCGGTGGGTTGGTTGATTGCAGGGGCAAAAAATGCCTTTTGATTACTGATAGTGCTAATGTTCCTAAAAATTGGGTAAGAGTAAAGGCCTTTTTTTATCCGAACGGAGAGAGCGTTTTTGAAATATATGAAAATTAAATTAACTAAAACATCTCTTATTTTAGTTTTCTTGCTTTTTTTGGGTGGGTTTTTAAGGATTTATAAAATCGGGTCAAATCCTCCTCATCTAACTGTCGATGAAGCGTCGCTTGGATATAATGCTTTTTCGATATTAAAAACAGGGCGCGATGAGTATGGCGAAATATTGCCGATTATTTTTAAATCGTTTGGGGACTATAAGCCTGGTCTTTATGTTTATCTGACTATTCCTTTTTTATTTATTTTTGGTTTAAACGAATTTTCGGTCAGGCTTCCTTCAGCTTTAATAGGTGTGCTATCAATATTTTTGGTTTATGTTATTTTGAAGGAGTTTTTCGGCAGAGACAGAAAGGCTTTGTTTGGTGCTTTTTTGCTTACGATTAATCCTTGGCTTATTAATTTTTCAAGAGCAGCCTGGGAAGTAAACGTGGCGTTAGGTTTGACTTTGATTGCTATTTACTTTTTTTTATTATCTTTTAGAAAGAACAAGTATTTAGTTTTGTCTTCTTTGTTTTTTGCGCTTAGTCTTCTTTGTTATCAGGGGGCAAAGCTTTCAAGCGGGATTGTCGTTTTGATTTTAGCTGTAGTTTATAGGAGAGAGCTTTTAAAAATTGAAAGAAAATTTTTGGCGGCGAGCGTTATCTTGGGCGTAATTGTTTCTTTGCCTATAATTATAAGCTTTTTTCAAGGTAAGACCGGAAGGCTCGTTGTTTTTAGCGTATTTTCATATCCGCGGCCTGATGAGTACTTGGATGAATTTTTGCGTGAGAGCGGCGTTAAAAAAGGAAGCCTGCCTTACTATCTTTATTATTCGGAGGGATATAATTTTTTAAGAGGAGTGATGGGGCGGTACTTTAATCATTTTTCCGGCAGGTTTCTTTTTTTCGATGGGGATTGGCAAAACCTTAAGCATTCGACGCCAAACGCAGGAGTAATGCTTTTTTCAGACTTGATTCTTGTTTTGGTGGGAGTTTACTTTCTTTTTAGAGAAAAAATTACTAAGCCTATTCTTTTTATACTTTTGTGGCTTCTACTTTCTCCGCTTCCTTCGGTTCTTTCGCGGGATCAGGTACATGCCGTAAGGGCATTGAATATGGCAGTTCCTCTGGTCTTTGTTGCCGGATCCGGGCTTGACTGGATTTTTGAAAAAAGCCGAAAAATGTTTGTTTTAGTTTTTTTAAGTATAGTATTGAGTTTAATTTATTACCTTGATTCTTTGTTTGTCCATCAGCCCGTGCATTCCGCCAAGTATTGGGAGTACGGGTATAGGGAAATTGTAAAAGCGGTTACTCCGGTTATGGATGATTACGAAGATATTGTTGTTCAGCAGTCTTATTCACAGCCTTATATTTATTTTCTTTTTTATTGGGCGTCGGGATTGAAAGAGGATTTTGACCCAAGAGATTATCAGGAGTTAAGCGGGTTTGTTGGAAGCAATTATTTGGATGTAGGGCTTGTTGAAAAGCTTGATAAAATTATTTTTAGAGGAATTGACTGGAGTGTTGATCGCGGGAGGCGTGGCACGCTTTTTGTGGGGGATAGTGTAAGAATTCCGGTTTCCGATTCTTCCGATTCAAGTCAGTTTGATATAGTAAAAAAAATTGTGTATCCGGATGGAGAGCTTGCTTTTCGAGTTGTTGAGGTGAAATGAAAAAGTATTATTTATTACTAATAATTTTATTTGGTTCTTTGCTAAGACTTTGGAGAATATGGGAATTTCCCGCTTTAAATGCGGATGAAGCCGCTTTGGGGTACAACGCTTATTCTATTTTGGAAACCGCAAGAGACGAGCATGGAAATATTCTGCCAATTCATTTTCAGTCGTTTAATGATTTTAAGCCCGGACTTTATGTTTATTTGACGGCTCCATTTATTTATTTATTTGGACTAAATATTTGGGCTGTTAGAATGCCCGGGGTTTTTGCCGGTATTGTTTCGATATACCTTGTTTATAGGCTTATAAAAGATTTGTTTAAGGATGACACTTTTGCTTTAACAGCTTCATTTTTGTTGGCTTTCTCACCTTGGCATATCCATTTTTCAAGGGGGGCGTGGGAAGCAAATGTGGCTACGCTACTAATAGTTTTTGGAGTTTTTAGTTTTTATAAGGCCGGACAAAGAGGAATATATTATTATTTATCTATTTTTTCTTTTGTGATGTCTTTGTATGCTTATCACGCTGCACGAATTATTTCGCCGCTTCTTTTTTTGGGGTTAACTTATTTTAATAGAAAACAGGTCAAAGAGTCTTTCAAGCATTTTTTTGCCGCCGGGTTATTCGGGTTTATTGTTTTTATTCCTCTTTTGGCGTCTTTATTTTCAGGTGAGGCTTTAACCTCAAGGGCTTATGGCGTTGGTTTATTTTCGGATCCGGGGCCTTTCTCGCGAATAAACGAGCAGAGAGGTGAGCACGGTGACTATACCGGAGTTGTTGCCAAAGCTTTTCATAATAAGCCGGTTAATTATGGCCTTGCCTTTGTTTCAAACTGGCTTGAGCATTATTGGGGTGAATTTTTGTTTTTGTCGGGTGACGAAATTCAGAGAAATCGTGTGCCGGAAACAGGGCAGCTATATATTTTTGAATCGGTTTTTATATTGGCTTCTTTTTATTTTATATTTAGGGAAAAGAAGTTTCGGTTTTTTGGATTTTTTATTTACTGGCTTTTAATCGCTCCTATTCCCGCTGCGCTTACTTTTCAGTCGCCGCATGCGCTTCGTGCTTTGAATATGGTGATACCAATAACTCTTTTTTCATCATATGGCTTGGTTAGGCTTTATAAAATGTTTTCAAAGTATAGGTTGATTTTTGTAGCACTTTTTTTATGGGGTATTTCGAGATATTTGATTATGTATTGGATACATATGGCAAAGGAGTATCCATTTTCTTCGCAGTATGGTATGGCTGAGCTTGTTACTTTTTTGGACAAAGAAGCAAAAGATGTTAAGAGAATAGTCGTTACCGATCGCTATGACCAGCCTTATATTTTGTTTTTGTTTTATCTAAAGTATCCTGCCGAGAAGTTTCAAGAGGAGCACGGGCTTTCTCCTCAGGATAAATACGGTTTTTCTACAGTTCGGTCTTTTGATAAATATTATTTTATGCCTATAAACTATGATTTGGTGCAACCTGCTTATCCGGATTCGATTATAGTGGGAACGGACGGCGAGATACCTGATCATGCGAACATAATTAAGCGGATTAATTTCCCAAGCGGAGATGTAGCTTTTGAGGTTGTTGCAAATTGATATGTGCAAATTAAGCGCGGTAATAGTTACCAGAAACGAGTCAGAAAATATAAAGAATTGCATTCTTTCTTTGGGCGGCATTGCTAATGAAATTATTGTTTATGATGAGAGCAGTGTTGATAATACCCGAGAGATAGCAAAAAAATTGGGCGCCAGAGTTTTTAAGGTGCGTCATAACAAAAATTTTCACAAAACAAAAAGGAGGGCACTTTCCAAAGCGACCTGCAAATGGATACTTCAGCTTGATGCGGATGAAAGGTTAAGCAACGAGCTTAGAAGTGAAATTGTTGAGGTTATAAATCTAAACGACACGGATATTAGAAGGCGTGCTTTTCCTGATGATAGAAAGAAACTTTTTTTAAGACATCAAAAAATTCTCGGATATCAGGAAAATGACGACAAAGATGTGGCTGCTTTTTTCATACCCAGACGAAATTATTTTTTGGGTAAGCCGCTTCGTTTTGGCGGCGCTTATCCTGATGGAGTAATCAGACTTGTTAAAAGGGGAAAGGCGAGGTTTCCTGCAAAACATGTACACGAACAAATTGATATAGACGGGGGTGTTTCCTGGCTTTTTAATGATTTGGAGCACTTTGACTCGCCCACTTTGAGAAGGTACCTTTCTCGCCTTAATAGATATACAGATCTTCATGCCGATAAACTTAAAGAAAGAAAAGTTCCTAGAAACTTGTTTTATCTTTTTTATTACGCTTTTTTTAAGGCATTTTTGGTATTTTTATCCCTTTATATTAGGCACAAGGGCGTAAAAGACGGAATCAGAGGATTTTTGTGGTGCTTTTTTAGCGCTTCTCATTATACAATTTCATATTTTAAATACTGGAATATGAATTAGGCTTCTTGCTAGAATTAATAATAGTTATGAGACTTAAGGGTAAGGTGTGTTTAATAACCGGTTCTTCGCGCGGGATAGGGAAAGCAACTGCTGTTAAGCTCGCTGCTAATGGAGCATCTATTGTGGTTAATTACCGAGCCAATGAAAACGAGGCCAATGAGGTGGTTTTAGAGATTAAAAGGCTTGGAGTGAAAGCTATTGCGGTTAAAGCAGATGTCAGCGTGCCTTTTGAGGTAAAAAATATGTTTAAAACGGCTTTGGAGGAATTTGGAAAAATAGACGTTTTGGTGAATAACGCGGGTGTTGACAGGCCAAAGCCTTTTTTGGATTTGACTCTTTCTGATTGGGAAGAGACTTTTAGGGTTAATTTATACGGAGCGTTTTTATGCTCTCAGGAAGCTGCAAAAATTATGCTTGAGAGGGGGGGAGGGAAGATATTGAATACTGTTTCCGTGCGCGGCCTTTCATATTGCGGAAGGCGTGGAAATATTGTTTACTCCGCTTCTAAGGCGGCCATGCTTAGTTTTACAAAGACGCTTGCTAAGGAGCTTGCACCTGCTATCCGTGTTAATGGTGTGTCCCCGGGACCTTCAAATACCGATATTAGCCGAGTGTGGGACAGCGAAACTCGTGAGGCAGCGATTAATGACAGCTATTTAAAGAGATTGGTTGAGCCGGAGGATATTGCAAACGCTTTTGTTTTTCTCGCTTCGGATGAATCCAATGCTATGACTGGTGAGGTAATAATTGTTGATGGGGGGTATAATCTTTCGTAATGATAAAGGTTGCAATTGATAGCGGCGCTATAGGCGGGGGGCATGGCGTTCGTGGAATCGGATTTTACAGTAGGAATTTGGTAGAAGGCTTGAGTTTGTTAAAGAGCCAGGTAAAGGTGGATGTTTTTTCTTTTTTTTCAGATCCATCGCGTGTAAATCGATATGATATTGCTCATTATCCTTATTATGATCTTTTTTTTAAAACACTTTTGACTTCATTTAAGATACCAACTGTTGTGACGGTTCATGACGTTATTCCTTTGATTTACCCGAAGCAATATCCAAAGGGGATAAAGGGCAGTATTGCTTTTTATAAACAAAAAAAAGCTTTAAAATCCGTTTCGGCGGTTATTACCGATACACAAACTTCAAAAAAGGATATTGTGAGATTTTTGGATGTTGAAGAGAAAAAAATAAACGTTATTTATCTTGCCGCTTCGAAAAGTTACAAAGTTGTTAAGGATAGAAAAATTCTTGAATCGGTAACAAAAAAGTATGGACTACCCCAGGACTTTATTCTTTATGTGGGAGATATAAATTACAATAAAAATTTGATTAATTTGATCCGCGCTACTCGGAAAGTTGGTTTAAATCTTGTTATTGTGGGAAAGAGCGCTTTGGATATTTCAGAAAACAATAATTTAAACGATATTCGCGGTCCACGAGATTATTTGCGGTATGTTTTTGGAAAGGTTCATCCTGAAATTGCTCATTTTAAAAAGTTGGCAAAGGAGTTTGAAAGGGCAGGAGTTTTAAGGCTTGGTTTTATATCCAATGATGATTTGGCGGCAATTTATAGTTTGGCTACTTTTTATGTGCAACCTTCTTATTATGAGGGTTTTGGCTTGCCTCCACTTGAGGCCATGGCATCTGGATGCCCTGTATTAATTAGTAAAACCCAGGCTTTGGTTGAGGTATGCGGGGATGCTTCTATTACTTTTGATCAGAAGCAAGGCTCACGAGACTTGGCCAGCAAATTAAGCGAGATAGTAAAAGACAAAAAGCTTCAAAAAGAGCTTTCGGAAAGAGGTATTCGGCATGCGGCAAGATATTCATGGGAAAGGGTTGCTTTTGAAACACTTGAAGTTTATAAAAAATTATTAAAGGCTAAATGAGTAGAAATTATCCAGTTAAAATCGGTTGTATTTATTTTTTGTGGCTTCTTTTTTTGTTAGCAGGACTTTTTTTGGGCATTAATTTTATTAAGCTTGGGGAGAATTTTTTAGGTGGAGGACTAAACAATTATCTTAAAAATCCTTTTATTTGGGCTTGGGCCAATTTTGACGGAGAGCATTATTTGGCTATTGCAAGCGAGGGGTACAGGCCGCTTAGGCATTTTTATTTTCCGGTTTATCCTAAAATTATCGGATTTTTGGTTTCTTTGACCGGGCACAATGAACTCAAGGCTTATTTGTTTTCCGGTTTATTTGTATCGAATGTTTTTTCATTGTTGAGTATAATTTTTTTTTGGAAGCTTCTTAGAGTTGATTATAAGAAAAAGTTTTCTTTGGGCGTCTTTATGGTTTTTTTGTTTTTTCCTACATCGTTTTATTTGGTGAGTGTGTATACTGAATCTCTTTTTTTGTTTTTTGTTTTGAGTTGTTTTTATTTTGCCAGAAAGCGCAGGTGGTTTTTGGCGTCTTTATTAGCGTCGTTTGCCGGAGCAACGCGCTTGGTTGGATTCTCACTTTTTTTCGCTTTGATAGCCGAATGGTGGTTGGTGGGTAAAAATCAGGATAATAAAGATTTTAAAAGCCTCTTATCTATTTTATTTTTAGCACCTTTGGGCCTGGTTTTTTATATGTATTATTTAGAAAAAAGTACTGGTGATTTTTTGATATTTTTAAATGCCGTTGAGATTTTTGGAGACCAAAGATCGTCAAGTTTAGTTATTCTGCCACAGGTTTTTTACAGATATTTATTTAAGATCATTCCGAATTTAACGCTTTATCCGCCTTATGTGTTTCGCGTGTTTTTAGAGCTTTTTATTGCTTTTATCTTTTTGGCGCTTTTGATATATTCGTTTGTTAAATTAAGGCTAAGTTATAGTATTTATTTTTTGTTTACATATATTGTCCCGACATTATCGGGAAGTTTTTCATCTTTTCCGAGATACGTTTTGGTTATTTTCCCGGCGTTTATAATGCTTGGTGTGTTTTTTGAAAAGAGAGCTTTTACTATGAAATTATACTTATTAACGTCGGCTTTTTTGCTTTTTGTTTCCAGCGCACTTTTTTTTAGGGGATATTTTGTATCATGAATGAGATGATTAAAACTCTAAGAAAAAATACTTTGTTTTCCGGCGGCATAGTGATGGTTGTCGGGAGCATGAGTATAAATGCTTTTAATTATTTATACCATCTTATTATGGGAAGAGCTTTGGGGCCAGGCTCGTATTCGGTATTAGCAAGCGTTTTCTCGCTTTATTATATGATTGCGATAATTCCTCAGTCCGCTAGCGTTTCTATAGTAAAATTTGTTTCTGAGACAAAGGATAAAAAAGATTTATCAATTTTGTACTCAAGTTTGTATAAATTTATCAATATACTGGCATTAGTTCTGGCTTTTTTTATAACAATTTTTTCTCCTTTGATTACAAAATTTCTTCATTTTGACAGTTTTTTATTGATTCCCATTTTAGCTCCAATAACTTATTTCAGCTTGGGTACGCTTCTTAACCAGTCTGTGGTACAAGGACTTCTTAGCTTTAAGGAAGTTGTTTCTATTAATTTGGTTGCTGCTTTGGGCAAGCTTTTGCTGGGACTTTTGTTTGTAATTCTGGGTTTTTCTGCCGGCGGAGCTGTTTTGGGTTTAGCGATTGCTACGTTTATAACCTTTTTTTATTCAAGGCGCTTGATATCCGTACGGGTAAACGTTGTGCCAGAAAGGCGAATGCTTTCTGATTTTTTTAAATTTTCCGTTCCAGCTCTTTTTCAAGCTTTATCTTTTACTTTTATTTTTACGGTCGATCTTATCTTAGTTAAGCATTTTTTTTCCGAATACGACGCCGGGCTTTATGCAGCACTTTCTACATTAGGTAAGATAATATTTTTTGCTTCAAGTCCGATTGCTATGGTTATGTTTCCCGCGGTTTCGGGGAGACGGGCAAGAGGAGAGAGTTATAGGAAAGTTTTTTATATAACCTTTTTTGCTACTTTTTTAATGGCCGGAGGCATTGTGTCTTTTTATTATCTTTTTCCCGAGTTTGCTATTAAAATTTTATATGGAAGTAGTTATTTAGCCGCATCTACTTATCTTTTTTGGATGGGCGGATTTATCGCGGTTTATACTTTAAACTATTTTTTGGTAAATTTTTTGCTTTCCGTGGGGAAGGTCAAAGTTGTAGCAGTACCTTTTTTGTCAAGTGTATTACAGATTATTGCAATTAGTTTGTGGCATGAGAGCCTTTTGGTGGTGATTCAAATATCTTTGGCTATTATGATTTTTATGATGATTTTACTTGTATTATACTTAGCTAGTTATCAATATAAAATTTATGGGAAGAAATAGAAAATTGCTTTTATCAATAATCGTGCCCGCCTATAAGCAGGAAAAGACTATAAAGAAAGATCTTGAACGAATGATTTCGGCTTTTAACGAGGGGCTTAGTGAAGCTTTAGATTTTGAAGTAATACTTGTGGTTGACGGGAAAGTAGATAAAACGGAGCAAGAAGCTAAAAAGGTGAAAGACGGGCGGATAAGAATAATTAGCTACGAGCAAAATCAGGGTAAGGGCTATGCTGTCCGAACTGGTATGGAGTCTGCGCGGGGGGAGCTTGTTTCGTTTCTTGATGCCGGGATGGATATAAGTCCTAAGAGCCTTTTAATGCTTATGGCGCATCTTACTTGGTATGAGGCCGATATTATAGTTGGGTCTAAAAGGCACCCTGTTTCGCGTGTAAATTATCCTTTTAAAAGAAAGATTTTGAGTCTTGGGTATCATTTTTTGGTTAAGATTTTTTTTGGACTTAGTTTGTCTGATACACAGAGTGGCATTAAAATTTTTAGGCGTGAGGTTGTTGAAAAAATAATCGATAAGCTTTTGGTTAAGCGGTATGCAATGGATATTGAGATGCTTGCTGTTGCCAGACACTTTGGGTTTAAAAGAATTTATGAAGCACCTATTGAAGTGACTTTTAACAAAAGTACGAGTGCCATAAATTGGCATACAACCTACAAAATGCTTTGGGATACTTTGGCTGTTTTTTATAGACTTAAAATTCTTAGGTATTATGACAAAGCCAGATAGGTTCGCAATATTTGTTTTTCTTTTTGTTTTAGCTTCGTGGTCGTTAACCGTATTTTTTTGGTTTAACAATTTTGATTTGGCTTATATTCACGGCTATATAGGGATTGAGGACACTTTCCACAACGTTAATTTAAAGAATCTTATTAGGGGGCACCAAATAATCAATTTTTTTGCTTATTTGATTTTTGGCCTTAGGCCATGGGGCTATTATTTGGTTGCAAATATTTTGCATGCAGTTGCTGCTTTTATTGGATATTTGGTTTTCAACAAATTTTTTAAGGACAGGCTTTATAGCTTTTTTTTAGCCAATTTGGTTTTTGTAAATTTTACTTATTCGAATGTGCTTTTTGAGGGAATCTTTAATCAATATTACTCGATACTTCTTATTACATTTTTAGTTTCTACATATTTATTACAGATAAGAAAATACAGGGCGGTGGGAAGCGCTTTTTTGATGGCTTTGGGGCTATTGTTTAGAGAGACTGCTTTAGTGCTTTTTGCGCTTGTATTCGGTTATCTTTGTTTATTCAGTAAAAGCAGAAAAGATTTTATGAAAAGCGCAAGATATTTGGCGACAATGATTTTAGTAGTTGCTATATATGCATATTTTCGAATTTTTTATCTGGGTGAGCTATTTTCGGACCTTACGGATGATGCAGTGCAGGCAAGGCTCTCTTTCATTGGGAGCGGGAATTATTGGGGCTATTTTACTTCTTCTTTTTATAATTTTTCCAGGATGGCGGGGGAGCAGGTTTTTTCTTACCCTGTGCTTTATAAATTGAGAGATTTTACCGCGCTTTTGGCTTTGAAACTTAGACTTTATCCGATTGCCGGCTTTGAATATTTTATCCCCCTTTTTGGCTTTTTGGTCTTTTTGGCTCTTTTTGTAATTTCTGCCTTAGTTTTTACGGAAAAACTAGAGATTAAAAAAGACAAAAGAAGAATCGTTTATTTTGGTTTTTGGTGGTTTTTTTCTTTGAATTTATTTATAAGTTTGGTATTGCCCTTTCCGAAATATATTTGGAACAGGGAGCTTGACTATTTAAGAGTTTTATCAAGATACAATTATTATCAAGTTTTTGGGGTAGTGCTTTTATTGGGGGCATTGTTTTATGAATACAGGAACAGAAGGATTTTCAGGGGCGTTGCTTTGATATTGATAGCGTTTAATTTTTTTGCGATACAGTTTAGTTCTTACAAAATATATGTAACTAAGCATAAACCGGCAAAGCAGTTTTTTTTCCAGGTTTTTGATAAGTACCCTGATTTTTCCAGAAAAATAGTAATATATTATAATTTTTTTCAGGTTAATAATCTTCGTGATTGGGTTTATGATTTAACAACTGTTTTCGGCAAGTCAAAATACCCGGAGACAGAGTTTTTTTATGAATCTTCACTGGCCGAGGTGCAGAAAAAGTATTTAAGTTCAGAATATGCACTTAATGAGATCTATGCTTTTGATTTAGATGAGAACGGATACTTTGTGGATAAAACAAGTTCTGTCCGCGAGTTTCTTTTAGGCTTAAGGGAATACGGCTTAGAGGATGATATCTTGGCAAATGCCAGTTATAAGCTTATTTTTGAAGCCAGATACTTGGGATATGATGAGAGCTTTGGTTGCAACGATTCTATGACTTTCTATTCGAAACAGAGGAGAGATTTTTTAGATAATGTATCTATAAGCGCTGGTAGCCAATATGGGCAGGGTAGTGACGTGTTTGCATATGTAGATAAATATAATTTGGTGGATAACAATTTGTATAAGGATAGCGTATGGCAGGCAGAGCTGGGGGAGAGTTCAGATGATATTGTGCTGGATCTTGGTTCTATAAAAGAGATAAACGGTTTTTCGTGGGTATCAAACGGAGCGAATGCGAATCCTAATGTTTATGATGTTTTAGTCTCTTTTGATAATGTTAATTATAAACCTGTTTACCATAGTAGCGCCGCAGAGAGCTCGTCTCGCATAGACTATTTTGATTTGATTAAAGCCCGATATGTGAAAATTGATACAAAGACTACCTTGCTTGGGCAGCCTGTTATGTTTTATGAGCTTGAGGTTAATAACTATTCTGATAGTATTAGGAGCAAGTACAGCCGTTTTGATGATTTGCTTGATGATATGTTTAAAAAATCCTGTCCTGATAAATTTAGCTGGGGCTATGTAAGCGCTGTTACAAGTTCTGGTACAAATAAGAGCATACCTATTGTTTTGGAAAGAGAATATGGCTGGAAGGAATATTCTCTCGAGATCATAAATTATGAGGCATTTATGGATACGAGGCGGCTATTTATTGATAAGCTTGAATCTATAACTATAAATCCTTTTAATGGAGGTAATAAATATGAATTTAGGAATTTTAGGCTAGTGCCATGAGAATACTTGTTTTTTCCTGGCGAGATCTTAGACATCCTTCGGCCGGAGGTGCCGAATATGTAATGCATGAACATATGAAGGGATGGGTGGAAGCCGGACACGGCGTTACGCATTTTTCCTCTTATTTAAAGGGAAAGCCTCGAGAGGAAGAAATTGATGGGGTAAGGATAGTTAGACGTGGCTATCAATACCTCGGGGTTCAGGCGGCTGCCTTTTTATATTATTTGAAAAATAGGAAAAGTTGCGATTTTTTGGTAGATGAGTTTCATGGAATACCCTTTTTTACCCCTCTTTTTAGCAGGAAGCCTAAGTTGGCAGTTATACATGAGACTGCTCGAGGTGTGTGGCTTATGTATCCTTTGCCTTTTCGCCTTAATTTTTTTGTGGGGATAATAGGCTATTTGTTTGAGCCGTTGGTTTTTTTATTCTACAGGAAGACTTTTTTCATGACCGTTTCAAATTCAACTAAAAAAAGCCTTTGTTTGATGGGCATTCCCCAAAAAAATATAACGATTATTTACAATGCTATTGATCTGGAGGTATCAAAATATAAAAAGTATTCAAAAGAGAGTGAAAATATTGTCTGTTATTTAGGTGCTTTAAGCAAAGACAAGGGAGTTGAAGATGCTGTCGAGTGCTTTTTTTATCTTAAAAAGAAAGGGATAGAGAATTTTTGGGTAATAGGTAAGGCTGTTACTAAAGAATATGAGCAGAAGATACGAAATCTAGTCAAGAAATACAATCTAGATAATAATATTAAATTTTGGGGTTATGTTGATGATGACAAAAAATATGAACTACTAAGGCGCTGTCATGTTTTAATTAATCCATCCGTACGTGAGGGGTGGGGGCTTGTGAACATTGAAGCAAACGCGATGGGCACGCCTGTTGTGGCTTATAGGTCTCCGGGACTTATTGACTCTATTACAGATAATTCGGGAGTTTTGGTTGATAAAAATACACCCAGTGCTTTGGCACAAGCTGTTTTTGAATTGCTTCAGGATAGAAAAAAATACGAGAGGCTTTGCCGCGGTGCAAAAGAATGGAGCAAAAAGTTTAATTGGAAAAAGAGCAGGAGCCAAAGCCTTAAATTGATAGAGGGAATTTATGATAAGAGGATTTCGAGATTATAATTTTTTGGTAAAGCTGGTTTTGTTTTTTGCGGTAGTTATTGCATTATTTTCCGTTCAAGATTTTGGTGTGGCGACAGATGCTCCAACCCAAAGAGATCACCGCCTGATTCAAGCGAGAGCCTATTTTAAATTATTAGGAATTGAGCAAATAGCCCCGACAGCTGTACGGAAAGCTTCGGACGTTGCAACATATGAGCATAAATATTATGGAGTTTCTTTGCAGTATCCTTTGGTTTTAGCTGAATATTTTGATATTGTGTTTGATTACCAGGATAGATTTTATTGGATTTTGGAGCATTTTTATATACATATCCTTTTTTTGCTTTCTTCTTATTTTTTTTATCTTACTTTAAGAAAAATTAAGATAAGCAAGCAGGTTTCCTTTTTGGTGTTTATACTTTATCTGATTCATCCTAGAATTTACGCGCATTCGTTTTTTAATATTAAAGACGGAGTATTTCTTTCAATTTTTACGATTACTACCTTTTTTTATTTATATTATAGAGAAAACTCCTCGTATAAAAGACTTTTTTTGTTTTCTTTTTTTAGTGCATTGGCGATAAACACGCGCATGATGGGTATTTTGTTTCCTGCTTGGTTTATTTTATTCGAGGCATTTAGCAACCGGAAATTAAGAAATAAAATTAACCGATCAATTTTTTATATGCTGTCTGTCTGGTTTGTGCTTATTTTGATATGGCCAAGTTTGTGGAGCAATCCTTTTGGGGGTGTAGTTGAGGCGTTTTTTACATTTAGCAAATACTCCGGTTGGCAGGGTAATGTAATTTTTAATGCTAAATTGATTAGCGGGGAATCTGTATCCGGATTTTATACTCCGGTTTGGATTGCAATTACTACTCCGATTTTGTATTTACTTCTTTTTGTTTTTGGTTTACTAGTAAGCTTTCTAAAAAAGGATAGTAGAAGCAGTTTTTTTGTTTTTGTTGTTTTAGGCTCATTATTGGCTGTGTATTTATTTGATTCTACTTTATATGGCGGTTGGCGGCAGATGTATTTTATTTTTTCTTCTTTTATGGTTTTATCCGCCATTGGTATGGATTTTTTATATAAAAATATTTTTGTTTATAGGGTTTTGTTTGTTTTTATATTTATTAATATATTATTTGTTGCCTTTTGGATGTATAAGAATTATCCGTTTTACCACCTCTATTTTAATATAGTGGCCGGTAATTGGGGAATAAAGTGGGATCGGGATTATTGGAGATTGTCTGCTTTTTATGCGTTGAAATATCTTACTGCTAATTATCAAGGTGAAATTGTTATTTATAATGATCGGTCGGTTACTTTAAATAGCTGGATGCTTTCCACCAATGATAGAGATCGTCTCGTTCAGGTGGATGATTTAGAAAAGGCTCAATTTTTATTTGCTGATTATAGGGGTATATCGGGAGAATATCCTAAAAATTTTTTTGCAGGATTTGGTAAAAATTATACAATTACAGTTGATGGTATTCCTATTATGACTATCTATGAAAAAGAGCAGTAATTTAAAAAAGCATACATCAAAAAATCCTTTGCAAAGGATTTTGGTCGATAGGTTCCAAGATGCCGTTGCGGCCGAGGTTAAAAAATTAAAGCCGGAAAGTCTTTTATCAGTCGGTTGCGGAGAGGGGTTTGACTTAAGGCATATTATGAGTTTTTTTAGGCCAAAAAGAATTGTGGGCGTTGACTTTGACAATAGCGCTTTAAGATATGCCAGAATGCAGCTGCCAAAAGTGGTTTTTAAAAAGGCGGATGCGACAAAGTTACCCTTTAAAGATCGAGAGTTTGATTTGGTTTTGGCGCTTGAGGTAATAGAGCATATCAAAGAATTCGAAAAGGCCTTGGATGAGATTAAAAGAGTTAGTAAGAAATTCGCTTTAATAACGGTTCCATGGGAGCCATGGTTTAGCGTTCTTGGGCTGTTGAGGGGGAAGTACATAAAAAGATTGGGTAGACATCCTGAACATGTTAATGCTTGGGGTAAAAAAGCCTTTTTACAAACCCTTAAAGAGCGAGATTTGGAAATTAAGAAGTATAAGATTATTTTTCCCTGGCAGATGGTTTTGGTTTATAGGCAGAATGAAAAATAGGATTGTTTATTGGATTTTTCCTTTTTTGTTTTTGATCATTGGTTTGTTTACCCTTTCGGATTATGGACTAAACTGGGATAGTGCCAAACATTATAGAAAAGGTCAAGCATATCTTCATTACATTTTGACTGGAGAGGAAACATATGAGAAATTGCCCGATTATCAGACGCTTAATCCGGATATCGGGCCAGGCCCTGAAGACTGGGAGCCGTATGAAGTAGGGCAAGGCAGGACTTATGAAGAGGCGGTTTGGGATGGGTGGCGGGGAAGGAGGCGTAGTTTCTACCAAGCGGAGGGCGCCGGTTACATAAACATGATTGAGGACGGGCTTGATGGATATAGCCACCCAGCTGGCAACGATTTGTCTGCCGCTATTACAAACTATATATTTTTTCAAAAACTTGGGATTTTAGGAGATTATGAAGCCCATAATTTATTTATAGTTTTAATTAGTTTCGTGTCCGTTTTAGCAGTTTCTTATTTTGCATACCGCGAATTTGGGAAAGCGGCCTCGCTTCTGGCGGGATTTTTTTATGGCTTTTACCCTCTTTTTTTCGCTGAAGCGCATTTTAATATTAAAGATCCGGTTATAACTGCTTATATAAGTCTAACTATAATTATTTTTTTTTACGCTATTAAAAACATAAGCCATAAATTGCTTTTTTTAGCATCCATGTTTGCCGGTTTGGGACTATCAACAAAACTAAATATAGTTTTTGCACCGATTATAATATTGCCCTGGCTGGTACTTCATTTGATTAAAGCGCGCCGCAAATTGCGAAAAAATCCCAAATTTTATCTAAGTTTTGTTTTAATTCCAATTATTGCTTTTGCAGTATTTATTTTAACCTGGCCTTATCTTTGGCACGATATTTTAGTAGGGACTGTGGAGATGATACTTTATTATATTGATGTCGGATCCGGGAGAAATTTGGAAGTTTATAGAGACTTTATTTTTGGAGGAGTAAATTTTTATCCTTTTTATTATATTTTTGTAACAACTCCGTTGAGTATGCTTATTTTGTTTATGATCGGTATTTCTGTTTCAATTTATAAGTTTTTTAAGAGAGGAGAGGAGGTTTATTTACTGATTTTGGTTTGGTTTTTATTTCCTATTGTCCGGGTTAGTATTGGCGCAGCAACTATCTACGGCGGGGTAAGGCAGATAATGGAATTTGTGCCGGCAATGGCTTTGCTTTCAGCAATAGGAGGACGGTTTATTTATAACAAAATTAAATCTAAATACACTACTGGGTTTATATTGGCGGGAGCGGTGTTAGCAATGAGTTGGGAGATGATAAGTGTTCATCCAAATCAAAATGCTTATTTTAATTTGCTGGTAGGTGGGCTTAAGGGAGCTTCTAAAAAAAACATACCATATTGGGGGAATTCTTTTGGCAACGCTTATTTACAAGGTATTTGGTGGCTTAATAAAAATGCCGAGCCTGATTCAAAAGTTTTTAATATACTGTTTTCGGATAATGAATTTCCTTTTCAAAAACTTAGATCTGATTTGAGCCTCAGCAATTCATATTTTAGCGGAGACGAAAGGCTTGGTGAATATATTATTGAGCTTTGGGGATATGGCGTGGGGCGTGATAATGAAATCTATCAGTATGTAGTAAACAGCACAGATACGGTTTATGAGGTTAGGGTTCAAGATGTGCCTATATTAAAAATTTGGAGAAATATTTAGATTAGTTGATTTCCACTTCTATAAACTTTTGAGTGTCAACTTTAGGTTTTGAAAAAATAATAAGCTCGGAGACGAGGCCTGTAGAAATAAGTTGTACCCCGATAATCATAAGAAGCATCCCAAGATATAAAAGCGGATGGCGATTTTGAATAGAGCCGGTTGTAAATCTTAAATAGCTTATGTATAGTCCTATTGCAAACCCTCCCGAAAATGTGATTGTGCCAAGTGTCCCGAAGAAATGACCGGGCCGTGAGTTGTATGCTGTGAGGAATACGATGGTGACGAGATCGAGCGATCCTTTAATAAATCTTTGCCAACCATATTTGCTTTTGCCGTATAATCTTTTGTGGTGTTTTACCGGAATTTCGGTAATTTTGTAGTTTTGTTTTGCCACAAAAATAGGTATAAAGCGGTATAGCTCTCCGTAGAGGTTTAATGATTTAGCTACCGATGCTTTGTAGGCTTTGAATCCACAGTTCATATCGTGTATTTTTACGCCTGTTAAAGCTGTTGTAAGAAAATTTATTACGCGGGAGGGGATTACCTTGCTTGGCGGGTCGAGTCTTTTTTTCTTCCAGCCATTTACCAAATCGAAACCCTTGGCGATTTCATTTAAAAAGGTAGAAATTTCAGAAGGGTCGTCTTGGAGATCGGCGTCCATTGTAATAAAGATTCTCCCTTTTGCTTTTTCAAATCCTACGGAAAGAGCGATTGCTTTACCGTAATTTCCCCTTAACTTAATGGTTTTTGTATTTGGGTCGTTTTGTGAAATTTTTTTTGCAATTGTGAACGTATTGTCGTTTGATCCGTCGTCTATAAAGATTAATTCGTATGTTTTTTTGAGTTTTTTAAGCTCTTTTGTAATTTTTTGGTGCAGGATTTTAAGTGATTTTTCCTCGTCTTTAGCAGGGATAATGATACTAATTTCCGGATTTTCCATGAGTCTATTATACTAGAAACAATGATTAGTTTTATTATAACTACAAAAAATAACGAAAAAACTCTTGAGCGGCTTTTGCAAAGTATTAAAAAGCAAACTTATAAGAATTGGGAAATTGTCGTTGTTGATAATAATTCTACTGATAATACAAAAGAAATTGCCAAAAGATACACTAAAAAAGTTTTTAATAAGGGTCCGGAGCGCTCTGTACAGCGAAATTTTGGGGTTACAAAAGCAAAAGGTGAATATGTGGCGATTCTTGATTCGGATATGGTTTTGAGTAGAAATGTAGCTAGTGAAATTGGGGCGGAGTTTAACGACCCGAGAATAGGAGGACTTGTAATTCCCGAGAAAAGCATCGGTAGCGGCTACTGGGCTCGTGTCAGAGCTTTTGAGAGAGTGTTTTATGAAGGAGATAGGGGCATTGAAGCGGCTCGGGCTTTTCGCAGGAAAATTTTTAAGCAATTTGGAGGATATGATGAGAATATTACCGGCCCTGAGGACGCAGATCTTCCTTTAAGGATGAGAAAGGCGGGGGTTAAGATAGGAAGGATAAAAAGCTATATTTTTCATGATGAGCAAGACATAAATCCTATTAAGTCAGCTCGTAAAAAATATTATTATGCCAGGGGGGCGTATAGATATTTGAAGCGCCACCCCGAGATGGCTTTGTCGCAAGGAAATTTGATTTTTCGCCCTGCCTTTTTTAGGAAGCCGTTTAAACTTATAAAGAGCCCTTACTTAACAATGGGGCTTTTTGTCCTTAAGTTATTTGAGATGGGCGGAGCACTTTTGGGTATAGCTCAGGCTATTTTTTCTCGGGTAGGGAAGAAAAAGCCTGCTTTATAATTTTTTCAATATTATAATTTTTGGAAAGCTTAACAGCGTTTTTTTTATAAAGTGCGAGGCGCTTATTGTTGCCGATTAAAAATTTTACCGAATCTACAAAGCTTTCTTTGGAGTATTTCATAATTACACCGGCTTTTGCTTTTTTAAGGATTTCAGAAAAATATGATACGTTTGTTGTGACAACAGGGAGCCCGACACCTATATACTGCTTTAATTTGCTTGGATCTGCAAAGAAAGTGAAGCTATCCTTTTGCGGGATGTAAGGGGCTAAGGCTACTGCAGATTTTGACATTTTTTCCTCCAGTTTTGAGTGGTCTTTGGTGTAGCCGTGGAATACTACTTTATTAGTGACATTAAGCCTTTTGGCCATCTTTTTAAGTTTGTCTTCATATTCACCGCGCCCGTATATTTGAAGCGTTATTTTGGGATAGGCCTTAATTAATTCGGGAAGGGATTTGATTGCGATTTGGACGCCTTGTTTTTTAAGGATCGAGCCCATATAGACTAATTCATATGGATTAATTTGATTTATTTTTTTGGGTCGTGTTCTTTCCGTATGGATTCCAATGGGGACTACGGAATATTTTTTGTTTTTGTTTTTGGCTCTAATTTTGAGCATTCTTTCGCTCACACCCCAGGCGTGGTCGCAAACGTTAAAAGCGGTTTTATCGATTAAAAAGTAGATTGAGTTTAGTAGTTTATTTTCAAATCTTTTTGGTACGTAATCTATTGCGTAGAAGATTAGATAATTTATGGAATTTACTAATCTTAACGGATATACCGCTACTGCCGAGAGGTTGTCAAGCGCAAGTGCGAGATTGAATTTGGCGGAGGTTTTAAGAAGAAAGTACCAAATTATCAAAGAGTGCTCGATGTACTCAAGCGGCTCGATCTTGCTTCTTATTTTTGTCTTAATTTCTTTAATTTTTTTGTTATTTTTGTAAATACTGCAGTAAGCGTATTTTTCGGGAGCGTATGTGAAAGGCAACTCTATAAATGTTATTTTATTTACTTTATCCGAAAGAAAGTTTTTTAGCTCGTGGGCGACTGTAGAGCTTTTTTCCGAGCGTATTTCGTAGTGGGCGATTATTAGAACGCTGTAGTCTTTTTTTAATTTCATACGGTTAATTATATATAATATCTTAATGGCAAAAGAATTGCCCTTAGTTTCGATTTTGATTGTTAATTGGAACGGGAAAAAACATTTAAAGGAAGCATTGGGTTCTATTAAAAGAATTACACATAAAAATTATGAAGTGATAATTGTTGATCAAGGCTCAAACGACGGCAGTGTTTCCTATATAAAAAAAAGGCACCCTTATGTGAAGCTTGTTGAGATAAAAGAAAATCTTGGATTTGCCGGGGGAAATAATGTGGGTGTGAAATATGCGAGGGGTAAATACATCCTTTTTTTGAATAATGATACAAAGCTTGAGCCGGACTTTCTTACTTATTTAGTTGGCGCTATAGCAGAGAAGGGTGTCGGGGTTGTTCAGCCCAAGATACTTTTTTATGATGGCGCCGAAATCCAAAGTACGGGTTCTTTTTTGACAAAGAGCGGGTTTTTGTTTCACCGCGGTTATGGTGCGCCGAGGGACTCGTATAACGAACCCGATTATATATTTTCAGCCAACGGATCTTCGATGCTTGTTAGGAGGGCTTTGATAGAAAGAATCGGCCTTTTTGATGAGGATTTTTTTGCGTATTTTGAGGAGAGTGATTTTTGCTGGAGGGCGTGGAATGCGGGATATAAGGTAAAGTATGAGCCGCGAGCGGTGGTATATCACAAAGGTGGGCAGACCTCAAAAGCTTTGGCAAATGATTTTGTGCAGTTTCATTCGTTTAAGAATAGACTTTGCTCCATTTTGAAAAATTCAAGAGGGGTCCAGTTGGTTTATATGCCAATTGTTAACTTTATTTTTAGTGAAGCTGCTTCGATCGCCTTTTTATTAAGCGCGAGATTTAAAAATTTTTGGGCGGTACAAAGGGCTATTTTTTGGAATATTTTGAATATTTCGAAGACGCTTGAAAAAAGAAAACGCTTAGATGTTAAGAGCGGCGAATGGCAAGACTATATGAAACGCGTTGTTTTTATTAACCCCTCTTTTGATTATTATTATTATCTTTTTTTTGATTTAAAGAAATATGAAGAGGCAAAAAAGATTTGAAATACTTTTTATTTTCTTGATTTCCTTGACGCCTTTGTTGTGGCTTCGGGGCGGTGAAGTTATTATCGGGCATGACAGCGGTTTTTATCTGGATCCGGTAGAAAGGGTTAGAACATATTTATATGCTTGGCTTCCCGGTGACGGGTTTGGGGTTGATTACTCTTTTTATAGGGGATTTTTGCTGGCTATGGCGCCACAGGCTTTTTTCGGATTTTTAACGGGATCGCTCGCTTGGGCTCAGGGGCTAACGTTTATTTTTTGGTTTTTTGTCATGGGGATTTCGATGTATTTTTTTGCCGCTTATGTTTTGCCTCAAAAGAGGAATTGGCCTTTTAGGATAATCGCATCTACTATGTATGTATATAATTTTTATATCCTTCAAGCTTGGCTGATTGCCGAGCGGGCTAAGTTTTCTCTTTATGCGGCCCTGCCTCTGGTTTTATTTTTTCTTTTAAAAACAATACGCGGCGAGTATAAGATACTAAAGGGCGCTTTCTTATGTTCGTTAACACTTTTTTTTCTAAACGGCGGCGGTGCGTTGCCGAACTATGGATTTTTGGTTTTAGCGCTTATTGTTTTTGCCGCATTTTTTGTTGTCCGTGCAGCATTTAAAAGGGATTTGGCCCAAATTTTTAGGATTATTAAGACTTATGCTCTTTTTTTTCTAGGATTTGTTTTTGTAAATTTTTATTGGATATACCCCGTATTTAGAAGATATCTTTTTTCTTTTGGAAGCGAGGTCGCCGCGCGTGGAGGAATAGGGAGCCAGATAGATTGGATAATTGAGATTAGCAAGAATACCAGCTATTTTAATTTGCTTAGGCTCCAGGGTGTACCTGATTGGTACGACAACTTAGGACACTCCTTTTCCAGCTGGTACTTGGGCAGCCAGATTGCTTTTTTGATAAGTTTGGTTCCTATAATTTCTTTGTTTTGGGTGTTTTACAAACTTGTGTTTATTAAGATTAGGTCTAAGAAAATAAATGAGATTGTCTATTTTACCCTTGTCTTGATGATTGTTAGCTTGATTTTTACTGCGGGGGCGCATCCTCCGCTTGGTAGGGTTTATCTTTTTTTTATTAAATATTTGCCTGGGTTTGTGATGTTTCGCAACCCTTTTTATAAATTTGGGGGTGGATTTTGGTTTTCTTATATAATTCTTTTTTCGTTTTTTGCCAACTCGATACTAAACAAGAAGATTTTTTTGAGAGTCAAAAATTATGCATCTATCTTTTTGATTGTTGGGATACTAATGTATCACTATCCGTATTTCGCTTCCGATATTTTTAGATTTGACGAGGGATTCTCGACAAAGCTTAAGCTGCCTGAATACGTTTACGATACAAGTCGATTTGTTTCCAGCAGTTTATCTAAAGATGCAAGGATACTTCTTCTTCCCCCTCTTAACGAAAACACGCTTGTTGATACATATGACTGGGGGTTTTATAGTTTGGATAATTTACCCAAAAGTTTGTTTAATAGATCTGTTATCACAAATAGCGGCAAGGGGGCTGATTTGGTTGCCGGGCTTTACGGTGCTATTGAAAAGGGAGACGGAGAGCTTGCGCGCGAATATTTTAGAATGCTTGGGATAACTCATGTGCTTTGGAGAGAAGATGTAATCGGTAGTTATGAATTCACGAATGAGGGTTTTGCAAAGCTTGAATTTGTATCGGAGATTTTTAAATCGGGGAGATGGTCGCTTTATGAAATAACGGAATTTTTTCCCAGAATTTATTTTGCCGATAATCCTGTATTTTCTAATGCACGGCCAGAGTTTGTATTAGAAAAAGAGAATTTTTCGGGGACTTTTGCTTTGGCCGGTTTTAATGACATTGATCTAGGTTTAGAGACTTTGGTGGTTAGACCCGAGTGCTCGGGGTGTGATTTTAATCGGGGTTTTGAAAAGAGTGAGTTTTTGTTCATTCCTGAAATTAAGTATAAGCCCGGCAGTATTCAATATAGAATCAGTCGTTATTTGGAAAACAGGCGGATTGCGACTGCCAGGACTTATTCGGATAAGATAGATGCGCTTTTAGTTAGCATGGCCAGGCGTGTTGGCGAAATGCGCGACTTTGGTAAGACTTCCGAGCTGGAGTATGAATATGAGAGGCTTTTTTTTCAGCTTATTGATAACTTTAATAAACTAGATAGTAAAGAGAAGATTTTTTACAGCCAGAGGGTTATTGAATATATGGAGCATTTTTTGCGTTTTGATCGTACTTTAACAACACAGTTGGATGCTTTTGAGCCGTTTGTTTGGGACACAAATGATTACGAGAATATAAAAATGGTTGTTGACGTTCCTGTGACGGATACGTATGAGATCAGGGGGGTTGACGGCGAAGCTCTTGAGATAAATGGTTTTTTGGTAAACGGGCAGAATATTTTTTTGGAGGAGGGTGTTCAAAGGCTAGATGTTCGAAGAAGCCGTCCGGAAAATTTAGTTTTTGAGAAAGAAGCGCATTATTCAGGCGATTTTCGCTATAGGTTTAGCTTGCCGGATATAGATGTAGAAAGCGCGTATTTGATAACTTTTCAGTATCAAATTATTTCGGATGAGCCCGTTTGGCTTTTGGTTGAGAACGGGCAAGCTAATGAAGAGCTTAAATTAATTAGCGGAGGTTTAATTGAGTTATCGCATCTTTTTGCCGTTACTGAGAAGCCTTCTTTGTATTTTTTTACCAAATCGGGTAATGATTTTGAGCTTGAATTGAAGAACGTTTATTTGAGCGAATTTTATTTGCCACAGATTTATTTTTATAGGGAGGGTGGGCAGAGCTTTAATAACATCAAGGCTGATTATGAATATCTTTCACCTGTTAAGCATCGTTTTAGTGTAGAGAATGTTTCCAAAAACGCAATTTTGGTATTTAGCGAATCTTATGATCCAGCGTGGCAACTTAAGGGTGCAAGTGCAAATCACATTATGGTAAACGGATATTCAAATGGCTGGATTATTGACGAGCCTTTGAATGGGGAGTATGAGATTTATTATGGAGAGCAGGGTGGCTATGAAGTCGGAAGCGTGGTGAGCGTATTTGGCGTTATCGTTTCTTTATTGGTTTTGATTATTTTTTGATTCCTATTTTTTCTTTTACAATATACTCCGGTCTTTTTTTTACCTCGTCGTATATTCGTGCCATATACTCGCCAATTATTCCCAGAGTGATAAGCTGGACGCCTCCTATGAGAAGAATAGTGGAGATAGTTGATGCCCATCCGATTATACCGATTTGGAAAAATAGCCGGAGGATAAAAATTATTAATATAAAAAGAAATGCAAAAGCAGCAAAAATAATACCCAGAAAGCTTGAAATTCTTAAAGGAACGTAGGAAAAGGAGAGCAGTCCGTCAAACGCAAGGTTAAATAGCCTTCTAAAGGACGCCGGTTTTCCTTTGTATCTTTTATCTCTTTCGTAGAGGATTCCTGTTTGGCGGAAACCTGTCCATGCGCGAAGCCCGCTAAAATATTTGTTTCTTTCGGGAAGTTTGGTAAGAATATTTACTACCCTTCTATTAAGAAGGGAGAAAGTTCCTGAATCAAGCGGCATTTTGTAATATGAAATGCTGTTTAGAAGAATATAGTATGCTTTAAAGAGAGTTCTTCTAAAAACGTCCTCTTTTCTTTTGGTTTTTATTCCGTATATTACTTCGAAGCCTTCCATTGCTTTTTTGTACATTTTTAATATTGTTTCGGGCGGGTCTTGAAGATCTGCGTCTAAAACTGTTACCCAGTTACCTTTTGAACTTGTAAGTCCTGCGTGTATTGCCGCCATGTGCCCAAAGTTTCTTGAGAAGGAGATTAGTTTTGTTTTACTGTCTTTTTTAATAATACTTTTAACTAAAATTTCGCTTTTGTCTGTACTGCCGTCGTTTACAAAAATTATTTCGTGAGAGTCGGAGATTTTCTCCAGAACTATTTTGAGCCTTTTGTAGAGTGGTTTAAGGTTTTTTTCTTCATTGAGAAAGGGGATTACAGCTGAGATTTCCATTGGCTTTTAACTTTTTTCAAGCTTAATGATACTTCTTTGTGGTGAACAAAGTCAATTTGATGTATATTTTGAAATATGCACGAGAATGTCAAAAGAATAATGGTTTGTCCGAAATGCAGATCGGGTTTGAGCGAGAGGCGGGGAAAATTGATTTGCAGCCGAGGACATAAATTTGAGATCGATGGGACAGTTCCTGTTATGGCGGAGCTTGATCCCTACTTGGAAAATGAAGCGAAAGCCTGGGAGGATAGCTGGAAGCGCGGTGTGGGAAAAAGGGCTCTTAGCGCCTATAAAAAAAACATGAAGGTTTTTGAGAGGCTTGGCTATTGGGAAGAGTCCGGTAGGGCTGCCCGAATTATTAAGAGCAAAAAGAACTGGCATGTACTTGATTTGGGGTGTGGAAACGGATTTTCTACGGCGAATATTAAGGGAAGCGTGGTGGTCGGGATGGATTTATCCAGAAAGCAGATGGTTAGGGCTTCAAAAAGATATAAAAACACTTTTTTTGTTGTAGGAGATGCGGCTTGCTTGCCTTTTCGCAGCGGAACTTTTGATCTGGTTGTAGCTATAAATTTGTTTCACCACCTTAGGGATAAGAAGGAAGCGGCTTTGCGGGAAGCTTACAGGGTTCTTAAAAAGGGAGGAGTGCTTTTGGCTGTGGATCCTAATCTTACAAATCCGATAGGCTTTACGGGCAGAGGGCTTTTTAAGCTTTTGGGGCTTAAAAAAATTTTTCCTACGTTTCCTCAGTTCGCGCTTGGAGATGATGAGAAGCAGTTTACAAAGGCTCAGTACTATGAGTTTTTTGAAAAGTCTCCATTTAAAAAATTTAAAATAATTCCCCACAGAATTGAGAGAATTCTTTTTTTTGCTACGATTCTTCTCCCTCCTCTTTCAAAACTTCCCGGCTATGAAAGCTTTTTGGTTTTTGTAAGTCGCGCGGGGGAGCGGATAGTTAAGATTCCTCCTTTTGACCATTTGTGCTATTTTTGGAAAGCAGAGGCTGTCAAATGAAATATATTAGGTTTATTCTTATAAAGCTTTTGACTTGGTTTTTTGTGTTTATTTACCCAATTGAGAGAAAAAAAGTATTTTCAAAAAATATGAAAAAGGCTGTTAACTTGTATGCCGACGGGGGGTTTGACGGGCTTTTTGCCAAAATTAGGATGTGGGATGCCCCTTATAAAGAGATTGAAAAAACGGTTCCCAAAAAAGGAATAATTGTTGATTTAGGATCCGGAGACGGGCTTTTTTCAAATTATCTTGCGATTGAGAGTGCGCGAAGAAAGATTATAGGGCTTGAAAATAACGGAGAAAGGGTAAAAAGAGCTGACAAGGGTCTTAAAAACACGATTTTCAAAAAGGCTGATATACTTAATGCAAATTTGCCTAAGGCTGAGTGCTTTCTTTTAATACATGTATTTCACCACTTGCCAAAAAAGAGTGACCAGAAAAAGCTTCTTTTGAAAATTCGTAAAGACATTAAGGGAAGCCTTATCGTTGCCGAAATTTCAGAGAAGCCTTTTTTGAAGTTTATTTTCTCGGTATTTACAGATTTTTTAATTGTGCCCATTCTTTTTGGAGACAAGCTTGTTGATACAAATGTCCATTATAGGAAAGATAAGGAGTGGAGAAGGCTTTTTACCGAATGCGGTTTTGAGGTGAAAAGGGTTAGTTTTCCCCATAGGGGCATGCCTTTTAGCCATGTCTTATATGAATGCAAAAGGAGCAGTTAGCGAAATTTTTCCAGCACTACGGAAATGTTTGATGCGCCGAAGCGCTTTTTTGTAAAGCGATTATCTATTTTTTCCAAGAGTTCAGCCAATTTTTGGCTTTTTAGGAAAATGTTGAGAATAACTCCGAGCACTTTAAAGAGGTGCCCTGTGTAGTAAAATTTTGCAAGTTTCATGTCGAATTTTTGGGCAAGATCTGATTTGTCGTAACGCCTGAGGTGGCCTATTTTTTTATCATGAACATAGTTTATCGGCCAGAAAAAAGGCCAAAGATATCTGTATTTAAGCGGGACTGTGATAAAAATTTTTCCTTTTGGTTTTAAAACCCTTTTCCACTCATTGATAGTTTTCTCTTCCTTTTCGATATGCTCGAGGATTGCATTGGCTATTATAAAATCTATTGAATTGTCTTTGAGGGGCAAGCTTTCTGCGGTTGAGACTTGGGCAACTACATTGTTTAGGTTAAGATTTTTTGCCTTTTTTTGGATAAGTTTGACGTAAGAGGGGGTTAAATCAAAAGCATATACTTTTTTAACCTTAGAGGCTAGATAGATTGTCACATAGCCGCTTCCGGCTCCAATATCCGCTACAATTGCGTTTTTGCCTTTGCCTATCATTTTGCCGATCCTGCTGTTGTAGCTTTTTTGCCAGGGTTCTATATTTCTTGTTTGGTATTTTTTTGACTCTTTTGTAAAGTATTTGATTTGATGTGTGTGCTGGTATGAGAGCTTTTTGGCCATAGTTTATTATATTATATAAGAAGTTGCGCTATAATAGCGCTTAGACACGATGAAAAGGATTGAATACTCGGTGGTGGTGCCTGTGTATGATGAAGAGGGAAGTGTAGTAAAACTTCACCGGGAAATAGTTGAAGTATTTAAAAAATTAAATAAGGCTTTTGAGATTATTTTTGTTGATGACGGGTCAAAAGACAAAACTTTTGAGAAGCTTAAAGCCCTTAAGCCAATTACGATTATTAGGTTGAGAAAGAATTTTGGGCAATCGTCCGCGCTTGATGCGGGGATAAAACATGCGAGAGGCAAAATAATTATTACCCTTGACGGCGATGGGCAGAATGATCCGCGGGATATCCCGAAATTATTAAAGAAGTTGAATGGCGGGTATGATGCGGTCTGTGGGTGGAGGCATAAAAGGCGCGACCCTTTTGTGAAGAGAAAAGTTTCACAGGGGGCGAAATTTTTTAGAGATTTTTTGGTTAAGGACGGGATACACGATTCCGGATGTACGCTTCGTGTTTATAGGCGGGAGTGCTTTGAAGATATAGATTTGCACGGGGAGATGCATAGGATGATACCGGCTCTTCTTCGCTGGGGCGGATTTAGGATTACAGAGGAGAAGGTCAACCATAGATTTAGAACAACCGGGGTGACTAAATATAACTGGAGGAGAATTGTTAAAGGATTTTTGGATATGGTGCAGATATGGTTTTGGAGAAAGTATGAGAGTAGGCCGCTTTATTTATTCGGAGCACTGGGGATTTTTTTAGTTATAATATCTACATTATTGCTGGTAATTCTTGCTTTTTTAAGATTTTTTACGGGTTACGGGCTTTCGGATAAAATTTGGCCGCTTGTTGGTATGACGGGGTTTATTACAGGGATACAATTTATAATTTTTGGCATACTTTCGGATCTTATTATAAAAAACCGGCCGGACAGGCGCTACTATAAAATCAGGGATGTAATTACAAAATGAGGAATATTTTAATGCTTAATTATGAGTTTCCTCCTTTGGGCGGCGGTGCCGGAAATGCCAACTATTATTTATTGAAAGAATTTTCAAAACATAAAGATATTAGGATTGATCTTGTTACTTCATCTGTAGGGAAATATAAAAAAGAAAAGTTTTCGGAAAAAATTACAGTTCACTATCTTGATATCGGGAAGAAAAATAAAAATTTTTATTATCAGACCAGCAGGGATTTAATTGTTTATTCTATTAAAGCGTTTTACTACGCATGGAGATTGAGGCTAAAAAATGATTATGATTTGGTGCATGCCTTTTTTGGAATTCCTTGCGGGCTTATTGCTATGCTTTTGTTTAAGCCCTATATAGTTTCTTTGAGAGGATCTGATGTGCCATTTCACAACCCTCGGTTTAAGTTTATTGATAGATATGTTTTTCGATATTTAAGTGCTTTAGTTTGGACTCGCGCTAAGAAGGTTGTGGTTAATTCGGCTGATTTAAAAAAGACTGCGCTTAATACAGCGGCGCGGGTTAAGTTTGAAATTATTCCTAATGGAGTGGATATTGATTTTTATAAACCCGACAGCCGTCTTAAGAAGAAAAATGCAATACTTTTTGTGGGCCGCTTGGCGGAAATTAAAAGAATTGATTTTTTAATTAGATCTTTTTCTGGGCTTAGTAATGAAATCAAAAGGAATTGGGAATTGTGGATTGTCGGAGAGGGGCCAAAAAGAGCAGAATTAGAAGCTTTATCTGCCCGATTAAAAATTCGAGACAAAGTTGTATTTTTTGGAAATAAAAAAAAGACCGCGCTTCGGAGGATTTATCAGCAGGCCGGTATTTACGCATTAGTATCTTTGCGCGAGGGGATGAGTAATACCCTTTTGGAAGCAATGGCGAGCGGCTTGCCAGTTGTTGTTACCAGATCAGCAGCTGGAGATCTTGCAACAAACAAGGAGGGCTTGGTATTAAGCTCGTTCGATTCCAGAAAATTTACATTAGCTTTAGAGCGGTTACTGCGTAGTAAATTATCAAGACAGGCAAAAGGAGATATGTCACGAAATAAGGTGGGTTTTTATAGTTGGGAAAGTGTAGCTAAGCGCTACATCAATTTATATGAAGGTTTGACAAAAACATTGGATGCTTTTGAGGTAAGACGAGTTTTAATGCTTAACTATGAGTTTCCTCCCCTTGGAGGAGGGACTGCAAATGCAAATTATTATTTGCTTAAAGAGTATGCAAAACGCTCTGATTTGAAACTAGATTTAATTACTGGCTCAAGTGGCAGATACAAAGTAAATAAATTTTCTAAAAATATCACTATTCACTATTTGAATATTTACAAAAACAATAAGAACCTCCATTACCAAAGTTATAAAGATTTGCTTGTTTATTCAATTAAGTCCTTAATTTATGCATGGAAATTAAGGCTAAGAAATAAGTATGATTTGGTTCATTCTTTTTACGGAATTCCTTGTGCGTTTGTTGCCATGCTTCTTTTTAAACCTTATATCGTCTCTTTAAGAGGGTCTGATGTGCCTTTTTACAACAAAAGGTTTAAGTTTTTAGATAAATATGTATTTGTATATTTGAGCAAATTTGTTTGGAGTAGGGCAAGGCATGTGATTGCCAATTCTAAAGATCTTAAAAATTTGGCACAAAAAACAGCTCCCAACATTGATATTAAAATTATTCCGAACGGAGTGGATACAAATTTTTTTAAGTCCAACAAAAAGATAAAAAAAGAAAATGCGATATTGTTTGTCGGCAGGCTGATTGAAAGAAAAAGAGCTGATTGGTTAATTTCTGCTTTTGCCAGATTGCCAAAAGAAGTACAAAAGAGGTGGAAGGTTTGGATTGTGGGTGAGGGGCCTGAGAAAAGGAAACTAGAAAGATTAGCAAATGATTCGGCAGTTTCTGAAAGAATTATATTTTTGGGGTATCAAGATAAACAGTCTTTGAAAAAAGTTTATCAGCAAGCGATGCTTTATGTTTTGTCATCTAAAAATGAAGGTATGAGTAATACTTTTCTTGAGGCGATGGCTTCTGGTTTACCTGTAATTTTGTCTGCTACGGGCGGTGCTAAGGAAATTGTATCCGGAAACGGTGTAATTATAAAAGACATAAAAGACATGGCGAGCGCTATTTTAAGGTTGGCAAAAAATTCTGATTTAAGGGCAGAAATGAGTAAAAAGTCGGAGTTAATTTCAAAAAATTTAAGCTGGAATAGTGTAGCTCTAAAATACCAAGCTTATTATTAAATATGTGTGCAATTGCAGGTTTTAACTGGCAGGATAAGAAATTAGCCGCAAAGATGGCAGTGGCGATGAAACATCGCGGACCGGATAGCGGCGGAGTTTGGAGCGACAAAGTAGTCTCTTTTGGTCATAGGCGGCTAAGTATTCTTGATTTGTCTTCTCAAGGCAACCAGCCGATGAGCTATAAAGATAAGGTGATTGTTTTTAATGGCGAGATCTATAATTTTGCTGAACTAAAAAGTAGGCTTATTCAGCTTGGGCATAAATTTAAATCCCAGACGGATACGGAAGTGGTTTTACACGCTTATGCCCAGTGGGGGGCGGAATGCGTTAAGCGCTTTAATGGAATGTGGGCTTTTTGTATTTACGATAAAACAAAAAATTTTTTATTTCTTTCTCGAGACAGGTTCGGGATTAAACCATTTTACTATTACTGGCATGGGGATAAATTTGTTTTTGCTTCTGAATTATCTGCAATTTCAAAGCTTAGTTTAAACTTAAAGATAGATAAAAAGGCGGTTAACTTTTATTTTTATCAAAAATATATTGGCGGAGACCTTACTATTTATGAGCATTGTTATAAATTATTACCAGCTCATAATTTAATTTATGATTTAAAATCAAACAAATTACAAAAAAGAAAATATTGGGACCTGGAAAAAGAAATCGCAAAGGTGGAAAAGGGGAATATAACTGAAAAAATCGACAAAATTAATTACTTTCTAAAAGATTCAGTAGAAAAGAGATTAATATCTGATGTTCCTCTGGGAAGTTTTCTTTCCGGCGGCCTTGACTCTTCCCTAATTTCCGCTTTGATTTCTAGGAATCACGAGAATTTTTCTACTTTTTCGATCGGTTTTAAACAAGGCTCATACAATGAGCTGCCGTTTTCCAAAATTGCGGCTAAGCACATTAAAACAAAACATCACGTCAAGTATTTTAGCTTTGATGACCCCTATATTTTAGAACTGGTCAAAAAAATGGATGAGCCGTTTGGCGATTCTTCCCTGATTTCCACCCACCTTTTGTCCCAGTTTGCCCGCAAAAAAGTTACCGTAAGCCTTTCAGGGGATGGGGGAGATGAGGTGTTTGGGGGGTACGACACTTATCTTGCGCATAAGTTTGCCAGATTCGCCCCTCCGATCATCTATAAAGCCCTAAAACCACTAGCCCAAAATATAAAAATTTCAGATAAGAAATTGTCTTTGGGTTTTAAAATCAGAAAATTTATCCTAGATTACTCCTCAGACATAAATGCTCGCCACGCAAACTGGATGAGTATATTTAATGAAGAGGCGCGTGTAAACTTATTGGGAGATTTTTATTTGGGAAACAGTGAAATTGACCTACGTGAATCCTCAGGAAACGGCCTGGAAGCTGCCCAGTTGCATGATGTTTATAATTACCTGCCTGGTGATATTTTAAAAAAGACAGACATGGCTTCGATGCTAAACTCGCTTGAGGTTCGCGTTCCCTTTTTGGACCATAGGCTGGTGCCTCTAATGCTTAGTTTGCCCGAAAGCTATCGAATCAGAGGATTTAAAACTAAATATTTATTAAAAGAAATCGCTAGAAAATATTTACCGGGAAAGATTATAAATCGAAAAAAAAGAGGATTTACGGTTCCGGTTTCAGCATATATTCGCAGCAGTAAATTGGTTAGAGAAGTGCTGACAAACAGCAAATATTACCAGCATAACTTTGTTAATCGGGATTATATTGCTAGTATTTATAAAAGCCATATGGGCCGCAAGCAAAATTATGGCAGGGAGTTGTGGCTTGTTTTTGTTTTTAACCTTTGGTACTACAATCAAAAGAAATGAAATATTTTAACTTTGGAGAAAACTGGCAAAACTATTCCGAGCAGTATCTAACAGAAAAGCAACTCAAAGAGGCGGAAGTTTCGCTTGCAAGTTTAGTTGGGCGGGATAAAATTAAAAACAAAAGCTTTTTGGATATCGGCTCCGGCAGCGGAATTTTTTCGATTGCGGCTTTTCGGCTTGGCGCCTCCAACGTGGTCGGGATTGATGTCTCTGCTGAGTCTGTAGAAACGGCAGAAAAAAACGCCAAAAAGTATGCTGCCCGCGCCAAGTTTATCTGCGGCTCTATTCTTAAGGCTAAAAAGCTAAAAAAGCTGAGCAAATCTGAGGTCGTCTATTCCTGGGGGGTTTTGCACCATACGGGTAGTATGTATAAGGCAATTGACAACGCGATAGATCTTGTTAAGCCGGGCGGGATATTAGCCATTGCGATATACAACAAGCACTGGTCTTCCCCGCTTTGGAAACTTGTTAAGTATATCTATAACTTTATGCCGAAAGTTGGCAAAACTTTTATGATTTATTTTTTCTATGGAGTGATATTTATAGCCAAATTTCTTGTAACCGGAAAAAATCCTTTACGAAAGAATAGGGGAATGAGTTTTTATTATGATGTTGTTGATTGGATAGGCGGCTACCCGTATGAATATGCAAGCAAAAAAGAGATTGTTGATTTTGTTAAAAAAAGAGGGCTTAAGCTTACAAGATTTGTTCCCGCCAAAGTCCCAACCGGATGCAGCGAGTATGTATTTAAAAAGATCTAATGCCAAAAAAAATTTGTTTTATTTCCCCTAAAGCCTACCCCCTTTTTAACCCTAAAGCTAAAACAGTTGTTTTTGGCGGTGCGGAGGTCCAGTTTTATTTATTGGCAACAGAATTGGCAAAGAAAAGCAACTTTGAGGTATGTATGATCGTTGCCGATTGTTGCCAAAAGAAAGTAGAGGAGTATAAAAAAGTTTTTGTTTATAAATCTTACAGGTTAGCTGACAATTTTTTTAATAAAGCTTTTAAATTTCTGAAAACACTCAGTGAGATCGACGCTGATACTTATATACAAAGGGCGTTGGCTGTCGAGTCGGCACTTATCGGTTTGTATTGCCGGATAAGAAGAAAGAAGTTTATATATATGGTTGCGCATGATATTGAAGTGGATGGTAAGCATTGGTTGTATAAAAATCCACTCTCCAAACTGTTGGTTAAGCTAAACTTTAAGTTGGCTAGTCAAGTAGTCGCGCAAAACGATTATCAGATGCGCCACCTTTCCAAATTTGTGGCAAAAAACAAACTGACAAGACTTAATTCATCTTACATGATTAAAAAACAGGAGATAAAAAAAGAGGATTATGTCCTATGGGTTGGTAAAGCCAGTCCCCTAAAGCAACCGGAGATCTTTTTAAAACTTGCGCAAAAACATAAAGAAAAGCATTTTGTAATGATATGTACAGCCTCAAATCGGGAACCGCACCTTCTTGACAATGTTCGAAAAAAGGCGCAGCGTATTTCTAATTTAGAATTTATTGAGTACGTGCCTTTTTCTAAAATTGATGAATATTTTCAAAAAGCCAAAATATTTGTCAATACTTCCAAGCAAGAAGGGTTTCCTAATACTTTTCTTCAGGCGGCAGCAAACAAGACGCCAATTGTCTCCCTAAACGTAAATCCAAATAGTTTTCTAACAAAATACAAGTGCGGATATGATTGCCGGGGTGAACTTGCTAAAATGAGTAAGTCTATAAATCTGCTATTTGAGAAAAAGAGTTTATATCAACAACTTAGTGAAAATGCCTATCAATATGTGAAAGAAAATCACGATATAAAATCAAACTCTCAAAAATTTATCAAAATTATCTATGCATAGTATTAAAATACGGGCGTTTCTATTTATGGCTAAAATACTTAGCCGTTTGAATCTTATTGTTAAGTCTAATGTCGATAGGTTTTATTCGAAGATGGGTGTTAAAAGGAGCATCGGACGAAGGAGACTTCGTATATTTAAAAAATTCCCTCTGAACAGAGTTGTTTGGTCGTCCATTTACGTTTCCTCTGACGATAAGATAAAACTTAGAAAATATAACAATAATGCCTTTTATGGGGTTGCTAATCTTAGGGTCCTGGATATTGTTGCTAACTGTGATGCAAATAAAATGCAAAATATTAAGTTTTTTGATATCAACGATTCTCAACTTTACGCCCTGAAAAGCATGATCGAGATTGTAAATAGTTGCAACACTCCGTCTGATTTTATCGAAAAGATAACTAATAAAAACAACGAGCCTATTAATCCATTACATTCACAAATACTTAACTATAAAAAAGATAATCAAGGTAATATGATTTATGCTAATTTGAGCAAAGACACTTTTGGCTTAAAAAACATAAAATACAACATTAACAATAAAAATATTATCGATAATTATTATTTTGTAGAGCAAGAAGGTTTTCTATCATCAAAGGCTAAGTATCAAAACTTAAAATCGGTTTTGAACAAAGCATCCATTCAATATATTTACGAACCTTTTAACTATAGAGTGTTCTTAAAGATTCTTGAGGAAAGCAAATACAAACACCCTCTGGTCTGGGTTTCTAACATATTTAACCCAAAATTTATGTTCCATCATCCCCCGCTTTTTAAACTGGCAATTGACCTGAAATATTTATTAAATAAGTATGGTTTTGATTTGCTGTATGATCAGAGGCTGTCTTGTTTTATGCGGGATCTGACTGAAGTTCGAGTTAATCCGCACGTGGGTACGTATCAGAAACTCCTTGATATTATCGGGGACAAATCAGCACTGGAGCTTGTACACTCAATAAAGTGGCAAAATCAGGAGATGCATGATAATTTATCTAACATCAGGCGAGTTTACTACCAGGATTATTTATCTGATCCTAAAAAACAAAAGGATTTTGATTTTGTTATTCTGCACCTGCTGCTTTCTCATGGGGTTGCACAACAAGACTTTGTTGATATTATCAATAAAACCAGCAAAAAGCGCCTAGTAGTTGTAGAACACAACGTTAGGAGCGCTGATTTTAGACAGAGAAATATCACTGACACTCGCCAAAGTTTAAAATTATTAAAAGGCTTTAGATATGTTCTTGTGCAGGGAAAAAAAGACGATAAAAGAAACATTATCTATTATATGTGAGGTTTCGATTATGAATACGAACGAACAATATCAAAAAAAAATTGAGAGATTTTATAAACATAAAAGAAAATTGACACGACATTTGTATTTTGGAGACAGTGTGGCTCCAACGCTGTTTTCTCTCAACAAAGGACTAGTTAAAGAGCCGGTGTTGGATGTTGGGGCGGGAACGGGTGCTTTAGTAAAAACGCTAAAATCAAACGGATATAAGAATGTTGTGGGAATTGATCTATATCCAAAGGTGAGCTTTATTAAAAAAGGAGAAATTACGGATTTGAAGTTCAAAGATGATTCTTTTAATACTGTTTTTTGTTCAGAGGTTTTAGAGCATCTAACTGTTCAACAGATAAACAAGGGTGTGCGAGAAATAAATAGGATTCTTAAACCTGAAGGTCGCTTGATTGTTACCGTTCCTTATGCTGAAGTTTTGGAAGAAAATAGATATATTTGCCCAAAATGTGGACATAAGTTCCATAAAGTTGGGCATTTGCAGTCTTTTGACGAAATCAGAATAAAGAAAATCCTAGAGGTAGCTGGTTTTGAAGTGATTAGTATTAAAGTTTATGCATTCGGGGCTATGGCGAAGCTGCCTTTTGGAAGATATTTTAACTGGTTGTTTAGGAGGCTTGATTACCAATCGATTGGTAAGACAATGATGGTTGTAGCTCAAAAAAGATGAAGCAAAAAAAGATTAGTGTAATAATTCCTACTTTTAATCGGGGGTGGTGCATACAAAGAGCGATTGAAAGTGTGATTAAACAATCTTACAAGAATTGGGAGCTGATTATTATAGATGACGGGTCAACCGACGATACAAAAGAGGTCGTTAAAAAGTACCTTGAAGATAGACGGATAAAATATTACAAACTTTCAAAAAATAAGGGAGTTAATTTTGCCCGAAACAAGGGCTTGGACATTTCGAGCGGTGAACATGTTGTATTCCTTGATTCTGATGATGAATTTTTACCACACGCGCTTAAGAATATTGCAAGCGAGTTTGATAAGACTGCTGACAAACTAGTGGGTGTACTTCTTTTTAATTGTGTCAATCAAGATAGTCAGGTAATAGGTATAAGCTCTAAAAATGGAACTATTTTGGAATTTGAAGACTGGGTGAAGGCGGAAAAATTTACTGGAGAAAAAATTGGTGTTTTGTCTAAAGATGTAATAGATGATGGATTTAGGTTTGCGGACTCACGAGGGCAAATGGAAGGTTATTTTTGGCTCAGTGTTGCAAAAAAATACAAAACCAAATTTATCAATAAAGCTATACGGATTTACCATACAGAGCATGACGACCGGCTTACGGGTACGGGTCAAATGATGCAAAAAGCGAAGCATCAAAACCATATTTATAATCTTTTTCTAGAAAAATTTGAGAAGGACATCCTAAAAATTAAACCAGGCCGATTATTTAAAATTTATTTTGAAAAGGGCATAAACGAAATTTTAAGTAATAATCCGGTTGAGGGAAGAAAATCACTTCGAAAGGCGGTTAAATATAATTATAAAAAACTTCATGTTGTGGCAGTCGTGTTTATACTTTCTTTTTTACCTAACCGAATGTTTATTAGTTTAGCTAAACTGGGCCATAGATATAAAGGGGTACTGAATTAAAATGAAAATTAACTTCAGAGGTTTCGCACGCTTTCTATCGATTATTAAAAAAATACCACTAGTGCGGAGTCTGCTTAGTTTTATTGTTGGCAATTTTGCTTTTCCTAAGAAGAAATTAAAGGGAGCTCTGGCTGGGTACGAGGCTTATGTTTATGACTCAAGCTATGTGGAGGAGAAAAATTTTCAGGAGCCGCACCTGATTAAATTTTTAGGAAAAAAACTTAAAAAAGGAGTGGTTTTTTATGACATTGGGGCTCATTTTGGTTACTATACGCTTTTAGCAAGAAAACTGGTTGGTAAAAAGGGAAAAGTTGTTGCTTTTGAGCCATCCCCGATCCCATATAAATATTTATCCAGAAATATTAAAATCAGTAAACTTTCTAACGTAAAGGCAAATCAGCTTTTGGTGAGCAAAAGAAACGGAGAAAGTGTACTGTATTACTCTGGCTTTGGTGGTACTAAAAGCAGTTTTAAAAAAAGTTCTGATTTGCCGTTTAGCAAAAAGGTAAGTTCGATTGCTTTAGATAACTTTGTTTCTAAAAATCGACACGATCCTGATTTTGTCAAAATCGATGTAGAAGGGGCAGAGTTACTGGTGCTGCAAGGTTTTTTAAAGACAATCGAGAGATTGAAGCCTGATCTTTTAATCGAGCTTCATCACCACTTACTTTCGGCTGGAGACGTAGAAAAAATTCTCACCATCCTCAAAGACAGCAATTACAAACTCTTTTCAGTTGAGGCTGCAGAAGATGGATATAAACTTAAGAAATTTGACAAACTTAACTCAACCCACCATTTGTACGCAACAACAAATTACTGATGAAATTTAATTTGGTTTGGACTATTGCTAAGACTAAGCAGAATAAGGAAACCGCCTGGGCGCTTGTGGCCAAGGCAATATCTGTAATCGCAGGGGTTATTATTATGATTGTAGTCCCTCGTTTTGCGGGAGTTAGGGTCTATGGGGCGTTTTCATTAGTTTTGGCATATCAGGCTATTCTCGGGGTATTTGCCGGAAATGCAATTCAAGCAGCTGTAGCAAGAGAGGCGGCAGCAGACAAATTTGGCGATCTATCAAGGGACTTTTTTCTTGAAGGCTTGAAGCTAAAACTTGTTTTTTCGATAATTTCGGGGTTTGTGTTCGTTATTGCCTTAGAGCTATTAGCTTCCGCGGTAGTCAGAGAGCAGATTTGGCCATTGCTTCTGCTGGTTTTTGTAATGAATATCTGGGGCCATGTCGTAACTTTTTTTGAATCTGCACACCGACTTTTTTTTGAAGCGGTTTTATACTTTTTTGAGTACGCGACAAAGGTATTTTTTTTGTTTGTCTTTATTAACGATCTTTCGGTCAGTAAACTGTTGTACATATTTATCGCCGGATATTCAGTAGCTACGTTGATTGGCCTTTTTATATTTTTGCGCAAAGTTAACAGGATAAATATACAGGCGCTTGTTAGCCTAAATATGGGCAGATCTCGAATAATCTTAAAGCGAGCTTTTCATCTGGCGATTGCAAGTTTTTTGCTGATTGTTTTAGCTAAGACAGACGCAATTATGATTTCGCAGATGTTAGGTTTGGAGGCGCTTGGTTTTTATAGTATTGCTTACGACATAACTCAGCAGGCAGCTATTGTATCAGCCCCAATAATTTTGGGGGTCATGCCTTTTTTTGTTAAACAGCACACAAACAAACTCCTTTTTAAAAGCGTGAAGAAGATTGCTGTTGTAAATCTAATCATTTTTGGATTATTTTTGTTGTTTTCCGACCTGTTTGTGCGTCTTGTTTATGGGGAGGGGTTTGAAATTGTGGGTTCAATTATAAAGATCTTAGGACTGCTTCCTTTGCTCCTGTCCCTGCAGAGTTTACTTCGGGGAGTATTAACACTTAAAGACACTACGCAACAAATATTGATTTTTAATTTTATTGCGGTTGTTATAAATATTTTGCTAAACGCGGTTTTAATTCAAACCTTTGGGGTAATAGGGGCAAGTTTTGCGACAATCACGGCTTATTTGGTTATGGTTTCGCTATCATTTTGGTATCTTTTTAACCACTCCTCATAAGCGCTTTGGGTAACAAAGTTGCACCTGCTGTTTACAAACAGGTACCTGCTTTTGTCTTTTTGATCAAGTGCGTGGTAGTAAAACGATTCCAGAAGATTGTTTATATCATCCGGACACTCGTGAATTATTTCCGGATTGGTGATAATCAGTTTACCACCTACTGTGTTTAAAGTGACGGTTTTATTTGAATAATTTCTTTTTAAATTTTTATCAAAAGAGAACGGAACTAAATTTATCGGCCGTGCAGCAAATTGCGATTTGTGTTGGCCACTTTTTATTTCTGTAAGTTTATCGTCAATATCAATAAGGGGGAGACTGTTTTTCAGAAAAACCTGTGGTTTGATATAGCGAGGTGGTTGAATAACAAATAAGTTTTCTTCATGTTCAAAAAGTTTGTAAATTTCTTGTGCCTTTAGCCGGTTTCCGGAATACATAGCATTTAGGCCGCTTGTGGTAAACAAGGCGTAGTCAAACTGTATAAACGAATTAGGATCTAAATCCATCTCTCCCCTGCTGCTTACAATTTTGAAATAAGGATAGTATCTGTCTTGGATACCTTCGTAGTTTGAGTAGATTAGAGATGGATTATATTTCTGGTTTTGTTTAACGTATCTTAGGGCATCTATTGTCCCCATCATGCCACTTGGTGTTGCTGGATAATAGGCGGCTGAAGCTAGTTGGTTTTTATACAAATAAATATTTGGTATGTATTTGATTAAATCGAGCGCGGCATATGCTATAAACAAAAAAAACAAACTGTAAGAGAGTGTTTTGCCAACTTTTATTTTTTTATTTATTTCTACTAAGAATCCTGCCGCGGCTAGAAGGAAGCAGGAGGAAACTATGAATTGGTACCTAACATGAGAGAGGTATAAGATTGAGGTTATAAGGATATAAAAGTAAAAGTAGCTAAAACTTATTAATGTAAGGTCTATTTTTTTGCATTTTACTGTGGTTTTCCACGCGACTGCTATTAACATAATCGTTACGACTACTATATTATTGGAGAAAAAAAGTTGCGGCAGGCTAAAAAATATGCTTCTTAGATAATTTGGATAATTGTTTATGTAATAAAATACTTGATGGGTTTCGTATATGTTGGTTGGAAAATTTATAAGTGAGAGTGTAATGCTGATAAAGGCTAAAATGTATATTAAGCGCGGTTTAATTGTGCTAAGAAGTAATGTTTTTAGCATTTTATATTTTTTAATACATAAAAGAGCCAGATAGGGGCAGAGTATTATAAGAGCAAACACAGCCTGTGCATCTATCCAGGGTAGCGTGTAGGAAATTTGATAAAAGATGTCGGTGTATTTTATCCAACTATGCGGCCATAAAAGATATAATATTGCCGATCCTACTAGAATAGTAGTAATTGTAGAAAGGTAATGATCGGGGTTAATTTGTTTTTTGTGTGGGATGTAAATCAAAAAATATTGGACAATAAATACTGCCAGTAGAGCCGTAGTAAAGCCCTTCATTGTAGTACCCACAAAATAGGTGAGGGTTAGATAATAGAGATATTTTCTTTTTTCTGTTGTGAAAAAAAGATACGTGAATATAGCGAAAAGAAGTCCAATCCAGGTTAAAAACGAATCGTAATTCATAAAGGAATTGTAGTGCAGTATATTTGCTGATGTGAATGCAAAAAAAGCAAAGACAATGGCTAAAGCCGGTGTTGTGTGTTTATAAATGAAATATAAGGATATGAGAAAAAAAATGTACGAAATTATATAAAAGGCAATTATGAAACTTATATGTTGATTAAAGAAAGTCTGCGGAATATTTAGTTTTGGCAGGATATTGTAATAGATAAAGCCTGTTGTTAATGATTTTAAAATTAGAGGGGAAGCTGCACACATTGTCAAATCCGGATTAAAGTTTTTGTAAGCCAGATAACAAATGCTATATCTATAGGCAAAGACGGATCTTTGATCGGGGAGTGGAGAAGATGCAATTCCTTTATAAAGATTAATATTTTGTTCTGGAGTATCTAAGAAGAGATATCTGTACGTATCACTCATGGTTCTTTCTTTCGTGTCATGGGTTGTCACTAAAAATCCGAAAAGAAATATTGTTGACAAGGTAATTATTAGTAGAATTTTTTTCATAATGCTTTTAAAGTTTTTAGATATTTAGTTTCGTTATAAATGATTAGAAGCAACCCAAAAAAGAGGCAAGAGAATAAGCAGTAATCATTGGCTACAGACAGGGGGGGTGTGAGAATAAAGTTGGGCCTGTTTGTTTTAAGAATCCCATTTAATCCTAGAATAGCCAAATTAATAATAAATGTGTGTTTTATATCTCGGTGTTTATTTTTTTTAGCAATACGATAGGTCATCAGCATATTGAACAGAGAAAGAGTACTTAGAATTGTGAATTGAGAAAAATACTCTATTAGTTTAAACATAAATAGATATGTTGCTTTATATAGATTTTCTCTGACTTTGTTTGCTGGTAAATGGAAACCATAGGTGATGATTGGTGCGCTGTTTTGTGTTGCTAAGCCCATAAACGAGGGATCAATGCCATTTTTTTCTAAGGGTTTTATCGTAATTTTATATTTTATGCCTTTTGAATTTTCCTGAGCTGTAAAACCAAAAGGGTACTCTAAAACGATCTGCTTATTATGAAGCACTTCATATTCGCTGTTTAGAATAAATTCATTATTTGTTTGATTATAGATACTAATTAGAAAATTAAAATGCCCATCTAGCCCTGTTTCGTTTAGATTTTGGAGAGGTTTAAAATATAAAGATACTGACCCCAAAAAATCGACAGGCGAGTCTAGGGCTGTAGTAAATTCGGATTCTGGATTAAGCGGAGAAAAGTTTAGAGCTTCCGGTTTTGCAATTTCATTGTGTCGATAAGTCAAAGATAAACTTGATTTTTTAAAGTTTGTTATTTCTTCATAGATACCACCGAATAATAAAAATGCAATGAAATGGATAACAAGCAAAAATACTGTTGTTAATAAAGATTTAGGTATTTTTTTCACTATGTTTTACAATTTTTATCAAGAAAGCTGTTGTTAACAATAACCACAGCAAAAAAAAGCCGATATCGGAATTGATTTGAAAAAAGATATCGTTTTTAAGTTGTTCAAATGCAGAAACTCCCTGTACGAGTTTGAATACAAGATCGCCGCTTTCTTCGCAAACATAAACTCCAATGCTGTTGTCCGGTTTGCCGGAGAGGGATTCTAATTCAAAAACGTATTCTTTGCCTAAAGCGTTGGTAATTGGCGGGATGCCGAAGGTAAAAAATTCATCATTTTGCATTTGATCTACTTTGTAAGTGTATTCAAAATACCAGTCTTTGGAATTTTTTTCTTTTATTCTAAAAACGAGAGAATCGTCGCTAATATCCAGATAATTTGTAAATTTTACCGCAACTATGCCAAATTCGTTTGTTTCCGAGATAAATTTTTGAGAGTATGTTTCTCCGGCCAGAATTCTTTTTGGCGAGGCTTCGGGGCAATACGGCACCATTTGGTCCACCATAACAGCGCTTGCCGTGTGTGGGGAGCTGACTGTTGTAACAATAAAGACGCTGATTAATACGAAAAATTTAGCTGTTTTTTTCATAATTTTTAAGCAAGAAATAGATCCAGTACAAACAAAACCCAGTTAGAAAAGTTCTTGCAATATTGACCCATTTATCAAGTTCCAAAATTGGCAAAAACCAGGACGGCTCGATGTGATTGAAAACTACGGATATTGGTGAAGCCAAGGCAAAGGCGGCTGCATTTCCCCAGGAAAGAATATAGATAAAATAAAAAGGCAGTAAATACCAAAACGATTTCCAGAGGAATTTTGTTTTATCATTTACCATTAACACGGCAAAAAAAGGCATTATCCAGGTGAAGTACTGCGGGTGGAAATAGGTGGTTGCGTAAAAGGACAGGAGGGTAGCCGCACTAAATAGGGCAAGTTTGGTCTGTGCTGAGAATTTGCTGAGCTTTGATTCGTTTTGCAGCCACCAGACAAATATAACGCTAAAGAGCAAAAAGAAAATATAAATAGTATGCTGGGCAGAGCTCACCCCTGCATGGTAAACGTAGTTTTGGTGAGCACCTGAGGCAATACCCGCTGCCTCGGGGAAAATGGTGCTTTGAGTGGCAAAAAGCATGGAGGGAAGTTTTAGAACCAGAAAAGAAACTATAAATGAGAGGATAAATAAAGCGCCGGGAAAAGTAGCTACGCCAAAGGACATTATAAAAGCGGGGATAAGCAGAAGATATGAGAATCTAATTATTAGAATTATGGCCAAGACAAAGGTGGAAAGAAAAATAAATTTTTTTTGGAGGCTTTTGTCGTACCGGCTGAGCAAAAAAAGAATCAGCGCTGATAGAAAAAGATTATAGCTTTCAAATCTTCCAAACATATAGACTGAATAGATAATTACAGGATTCAGAGCAAGAAAAAGAGCAAGAATTTTCTTTTTTTCCTGATTTTTATTTTGAAAAAGCCTGTACATCAGCCACCAATAGCCGACTTCGAATAAAAGATAGGGAAGCTTAAAGAAAAAAAGCATGCGGTTGAGATTGTCTATGTCCGTGTTGCTTTTTTGGATTTGGGCCAGATTGTCACAGGATACAAAAGGGGTAAACAGCGTGGTGAAGCCGGACTCCAAAAGCCTTACCCCCCAGCTGGAGTATGACAGGGGATTAACGCCTTGGCAGACTATGCGCTCGGCGCGCCTGTGCTCGGCAAATATATCGTCGTGAGCAAAAAAGGGCATGATAAGAAGGCGTATTAAGATCCCCAGAAGAAATATTTTTTTAGTTGTAAGTTTTTTCATTGACAATAGTATAATATATTTTAAACTTGTTTATAGTTATGAAAGAAAAGCTGGGCACATTAAAGGAGTTATTTGGGTTTTTATGGGCAAGGAAGCTTTGGTGGCTAATACCTTTGATGATAGTTTTTTTCTTTTTTGGAATTCTTATACTTTTTCTTGGATCTTCACCGCTTGCCCCAATAGTTTATCCCCTTTTTTGACATGAGAGATATTTGGAACCGTTGGAAAAAATTGGCTGAGAAGATTGGAAGAGTCCAGGCCGTAATTATTTTTTCAACGCTTTATTTTATCTTGATTACTCCTATCGGTTTTTTAACAGCCCGGGTGTTTGATTATTTAAATTTGAGAAAGCTGCCAAGATGGATTGATTTTGAGGCGGGCAAGGATAGTGTGGCCGAGCTTAGAAAGCAGTAGAAAGATGAGAATACTTGGAATATCTTGTTTTTATCACGATTCGGCCGCTGCTTTGGTAGAGGATGGGAAAATAATTGCCGCTGCTACCGAGGAGCGCTTTAGCAGGAAAAAACATGACAGCGGTTTTCCAAAACATGCGATCCAATTTTGTTTGGGGGAGGGTGGAATAAGTTCTTCAGAACTTGATTGGGTGGTTTTTTATGAGAAGCCTTTTTTGAAGTTTGAGAGGATTACTTTGTCTTTTCTTCAGACTGCTCCTTTTGCAAGGGAGTCTTTTGTTAATGCTTATACAAGCTGGTTGAAAGACAAAATATGGATTAAGTCTATTATTTCAAAAGAAGTGGATGTGCCTGCTGATAGGATTTTATTTACGAAGCACCATGTGTCTCATGCCGCAGCCGCTTTTTTTACATCTCCTTTTGAAAGGTGTGCTATTTTGACGGTTGACGGAGTCGGCGAGTGGACTACAACAGCATGGGGTGTGGGTGAGGGAAGAGAGGTTAGATTGCTTAAAGAAATAAAGTTCCCCCATTCATTAGGGCTTTTTTACAGTGCATTTACTCAGTTTTTAGGGTTTCGCATAAATGACGGTGAGTTTAAGGTAATGGGTCTTTCGCCGTACGGCGAACCAAAATATAAAGAAGATGTTGAAAAGCTAATTTATCAATCGGCTGACGGCGCGTTTAAACTTGATTTATCTTATTTTAATTATCATTTATCGGATACCGTAAGCTATAGCAAAAAGTTTATTGATCTTTTTGGAAAGCCTCAAGATAAAGCTAAAAGTGACAAAGTTATTAAAAAATATGCGGACATTGCCGCGTCCGCTCAAGAAGTGTTAGAAGAAAAGCTTCTTGTGATTGCTAGAAATGTCAGAGAGAAAACAGGCATGAATAAGCTTTGCTATAGCGGGGGCGTTGCTTTAAATGGGGTAGCAAATTGGAGGATATTTAATGAAGCAGGCTTTGAGGATCTGTTTATTCATCCCGAGGCGGGGGATGCCGGTGGAGCTTTGGGAGCGGCTTTGTATGTGTATCACAGCGTTTTGGGCAAGCCAAGAAGGAAAGGTTTTAAAAGCGTATATTTAGGATACGAAAACAGCGAGGATGAAATTGTAAGCTTTATTCAAAAAGAAGGAATAAGTGCAAAGCGATATACCGACAGTAAACTTGTGAAAAAAGTAGCTAATATGCTTGTAAGAAAAAAAGTTATTGGAGTGGTGCGGGGAAGGTTTGAGTGGGGGCCGAGGGCATTGGGAAATAGGAGCATTTTGGCAGATCCAAGAGACAAAAAGATGAAGGATTTGGTTAACGCAAAGATTAAGTTTAGGGAAGCTTTTAGGCCGTTTGCTCCGGTAACTACCTACGAAAAGGCAAGGCTTTATTTTGATGTGGGCAGGCGCATTCCACAGCCGCTTTCGCATATGATTGCCGTTTTGGCTGTTTTTGAAAAGTTTAGATCGCGGCTTGGAGCTATTACTCATGTTGACGGCACTGCAAGGCCGCAGTTTGTAAAACGCTCGGAGAATCCCTTTTACTATGATTTAATTAATGCTTTTGGTAAGGAAACGGGCATTTATGTACTTTTGAACACATCCTTTAATCTTAAGGGAGAACCGATTGTGACTAGCTGTGAAGACGCTTACAAAACTTTTATGAAAAGCGGGCTTGACGGGCTGGTTTTAGGGAATTATTTGATAGTAAAGTAGTTTTCGAGTAAATTCTCGAAAAGAAATTTTGCCGCCAGGTCCGAGCCTAATTGATTCCAGTGTCCTTCTAAGCGGTTGTGTGTGTTTTTGTTTGGGTTTTCTTTAACATAATTTTTAAATGTGTCGAGCATTTGCCAGCAGGTAAGATTTTCTTTTTCACAGAAATCAATTATTTTTTTGTCCGGTTTTTCAAGGTCGAATTCTTTGTTTTTCATTTCGGGATATGTGTTTTTAAGCTCTTCCCAGACACTCTTGTGTACCTGTTCGTTATTTGAAAGCGTAACTAAAATGTAGTCGGCACCCATTTTATTTGTTTCGTGGCGAGACACGCGAATTAGAGCCTTTGTCAGCTCCCATGCGTTTTGGTAATCCGGGCTCCAGTCTTTTTCGTAAACATGATATTCAAGCGGGAATCCATCGAATTTGATGTGTTTTTTATATTCAAAATATTTTTGTCTTGCCTGGAGCAACAGTTCGACAATTCTTGCTTTTTTAAGCGCTTCTTTAACTCTTGCCGCTTTTCTTTGATTACGCAGTTTGTGGGGAATTAGTTTTAGTTCTCCTCCGTCTAATTCATAATAGGGCAGGTAGGGGTCTCCCTGGAGCTTCTGGGAGTTATTTTTTATGTCGTTGGCTGTCAGAAACATGTGGATCACAAGATCCGGCTCGTATTTATTTATCTCGTTTTTAAGAATTAGATATTGCTGGGCTGTACCTGTATTTCCGCGTCCGACGGCTATTATTTCTATGGTTTTATCCAGCTTTTCATTGAGCATTTTTTCGAGCTTTCTGAAAAATCTGTTTTCGAGAGCTACTTGCGTGTTTTCGACAAATGAGTCGCCGAGGATAACAATTCTGAATGTATTTTCCGGCTTTTTAACGGGGTGCTCTATATCAGGCCAGCCGTCGGAATTAACCTCTACCCAGGTAAAGTATTCTTTGGTGTGGGGGACAAACCAGCCTTCGTGGTTTGGAATTAGCGCGCTTCCGAATATTTTATTGTCGTAGAAGCGGAGGGTGGTTCTTTGGGGCGGGAGATTAAAGAGCCTGATGTCTGCGGCTTTTTGGTATATGCGGATTCCTATCTCGATAATTAGAAGTGACATCACAAACGATGAAGCAAGAATAGCTAATTTAGGTGTTAACGGCAGAAGTTTTCTGTTATTGAATTTTTTTGGTATATCCATGAAATGGTTGCGCCTTTTATATTTATAGCATGAATGAGGGGTTTTTTCTCTACTTCGGAAATAATCGGTTCGTTTGGCAGAAGTGTTTTGAAGGAGTTTTCTAGGATTATTACTTTTTCCTTTTCCCAATCTGTGGTTATTTTTAAACTGCTATAGTAGGGGAGCGCGGTTTTGCTACAGCCGAGAAAAGCTACCGATTTTATTTGAGGCATGCACTTTTCAATGTATTCGGCTGCTTCGCGACCTCCGTAACAGAGGCCGATAAGATCGTATTTTTGTGCTTTTTTTGTTCCTCCTGTAAAAATATTATAGAAGGTAAAGTAGTTTGGGAAAAATTTAACAGCAATTGTTGCTTGATAGATAATTACAAAAACAATTAAAAGGTTTAATAGTTTTTTACTTATTTTTTGGTTTAGAAGGCTGTAGGTTGCGGCCAGATAGATCCATGGCCAAAGGGGGAGTATATAGCGAGCGCCAAGCTTTTTGCCCATAAGGCTCATTGCGACAAGATAGGCGGCGTTTAAGATAATTATTGAGAATGTTTTTCTGCCTGCTTTTTTTATATGCGCAATTGATAAAAGAAGAAGCAGTACTATTGGTGCCGGGAGCCGGGAGAGAAGCTGGAATAAATAATAAAGATAAGAGGGGCTATTTGATACTTTGCCAAAGAAAAAGTTTGGCGCTCCCTTATTTGCGATATTTATTTGGCGTAAAAGATACTCGGGTATTGAAAAAATTGGGTTAAAAAGGCTTTGCGGCCAGAGGAAAATTATGATGAGTGTTGTGAGCGCGGCTGTGATGAAAAGTTTTTTAAGATTACTGCGGTGGGTATGGTAAAAGAATGAGAGGATGACAAAAAGTGCGGTCGGTTTGGTGAGGAAGCCTAAAGCCAGTGATGCTGAGGCTATTAGGGCTGAAAAAGATATGTTTTTAATAAATAAGTAGGCGACGATTGATATAAAGGTAAAACCGGTTAAAAGAGCGTCTTGCTGGAGTATCCTTGAGCTTTCCGTGTAAACGGGATCGAGGCTTAGCAGTATTGTTGAGATAAGCGCTGTTTTGTAATTTAGAAGCTTTTTGATTGTAAAGAAAAAGATAATTAAAAAACAGGCGTTTGCGATTGCGACAGGCAGTCTAGCGGCAACAATTTCTGGGAATAAATCTATTGAGAATTTCCCAATTCCTTGTGTAAGAAAAATGACTGACGGGCCTGTAAGCCAGACCATTGGCAGACCAATGGATTCGCTAAAGCTTTTTTCGTTCCACCATGCCGTTTTAAAGTACGAGAAATTGTTTTTGTAAGCATAGACAGATTCGCGTGCGCGAGAAGCCCACATTATTTCGTCCGGATTTATGGTTGTTTCTTTTAGATTATAGAGCCGTGGTAAAAAGACGGCTGTGAAAAGGGCGAAATACATTAAAGCTTTCGCATCGGGCGGATGAAGCTTGATTTTTTGTTTTTTGAGCGTGATAACTGCAAATACGGCCGATAGAGCCGAAATTATGAGCCCGTTTATTAGGCCTTTGGGGATATAGGTGAGTTTCAGGAATTTGGATCCTTTGGGGATGTAAATTTCTCTTAGTGCCTCGGGTGTTTCACTAATATTAACCCGTTTTCCATCAAGATACGCGATCCAGCCCGGAGAGAAAACTTCTGATAGTATTAAGCTGCCTTCTTGGGTTTTATCAAATTCATAATACAGCGAGTTTGGTTTTATTGTTATTTTTTGGGGGGAATCGCCGTTTTCGAAATAGGCGCGCGGCTTGACAAGTAAATTCTCGTATATTTTAAATTTTTCAATTTCTTTGATTAACTTTAGCGATTTATCGGTTAATTGATGTGGTGAAACAATGTATTTAACGGAATACTCGGCCAAGTATATTGCGTGGGGGTTAAGTTTTTCCGAGTAAAGTATCCAGAAGGGGGGTACAGAGAGACTATATTTTTCGTGCCAAAAAGTGTTCATTAAAACCGGCGCTCTTTTAAAATAATTTTTTTGTTGGAGAGTGCTATAGCCCTCGATTGTTTCAAGGCCGTATTCTACAGCCTTATTTTGCGATAAACACCGAGTTGTGCAAAAGACCCTTTCGTTTCTCGTATTTTTTTGGAGAAAGATGTAAACTGCTTCCGGAGCTTTGTTTTGCAGCGATTGAACTGGTTTTGTGATTCTTCCCCAGGAAAGGACTGCAAGCTCAATTATTGCGAGAATTGAAAGAGCTTTAACAGCTTTGTTTTTATATTTTTTGAGGGCAAAGGCGGCAAGAAAAATTGTTACTAAAACCGGAATAAAAAAGACCCTTGTTGGAACGCGAAGAAGGATAAAGTAATCAAGCTTAATAAGAAATGTGTATATCGGTGAAGCATTTCCTGATGCAAAAAGCGTTATAAGAATTGCCAGAACGAATACGGAGATTTTGAGAGTTTTTTTGAGTTTTAAAAAACCGAGTAATGCCAGAATAAGCGAAGTTCCTCCGAGTGAGATATACGCTTCGGTGTCTAATTGGCGAATTGCGTTTTTGGAAACCAAAAGTGAATTTATCGATGCTTTTATAAACTCAAATATTGAGTGCCAGGGAGGGTGGATTTCCGGATTATTGAGTAAAAAGCTTCGTGTAGTTTGGGGTTGCCATGCCAGCTGGGGCAGCAGGGCGCAAGCAATAAGACCCAACCCAAGAAGATTGCCGGCTATGAAATTTAGCGTTTTTTTGGTTTTTTGTTTTTGATTGATTAACAAATAAATGAATGTTATTGCTGCAGATAGCAAGGCTATTGCCCATGTTACGGTGTGGTTAAGAAATATGGCGGCTATAAAAAGCGCGAAGAATATACAGTCTTTTGGTTTTGACTTTTGTGATAATCTGATAACAAAGTAAAAAAGCGGCGGGATAAGCCCCCATGAATAGATGAGGCTTAAGTGCCCTGCTTCAATGTAAGATGCGAGCCTTGGCGAAAGTATAAAGGCAGTTGATGCAAAAAGAGCTGCTATTTTGGGAAGCTTAAAGATTGATGCGATTTTGTCTATAAAGATAACTCCTAAAAGAAGATGGATGAAGATTAAGATTAGAGTGCTTATTTTGATAGGCAAGAATAGATGCAGAATATTTGGGGGGTAAAAAATCGGTGCCTGAGGATCCGGTGCAAGCGGTGTACCGGAGAGAATATGTTTGTTCCAAAGCGGGAGATTTTTATTAATTAATATTTCCTTTTTGCTATAGGAGATAAGCGGCATAAAAAATTCTTCAAGGTCGTTTCCGCGAGAGAAAAGAAAATCGGGGTGAACAATCACTGGGAGCAGAAAAAATAGTGTTATTACGGCGAGCCCAAGTTTTCTCATTTATGTTATTATACTAATTATGAAGGCGGCCATAGTAAGTTTGGCGTTTTTTTTAGTATTTTTTGGAGGAGGAGAAGCTCGTGTTTTTGCGCAAGAGGATCAAAAATACGCTATTGAATTTGAAGAAGTAAACCCAGCTGATCGCGGCGAGTACTTTATAAAAAGATTTAAGGAGAAGCTAAGCCTGGCCTTTTTAAGTTTTTTACCCGAGAGGAAGGCTAATTATTTTCATAAGCTTGTTAAAGCAAGATTTTCCGAGCTTGTTAATGTTTCGGAGAACAAAGATTTATATAATTTTGAAAAATCTTCACAGAGATACTATACCACTGTCGGCCAGGCGGTAACATATGTGAAAGAAAAAAATTTTGGCGTGAAGCGGGACATTTTGGAGACTTTAGGGCAACACGAAAAGATAATCGAGTCGCTTTTATCCGAATTTACAAGAGACTCCGCGCCGTGGCTTTTTTTAAAGCATGATTATGATTATATTAAGACTTATAAAACAATGCTTTAGGCCGGCGTGTGCTTTGTATTTGTTTTTGACTTCTTTTTTTCTTTTTTCGGCTTTTGTTTTTTTAATTGGGCATTACGGTTTTGTTATTAGTGTTTTAAATAAGTTTTATTTTTTAATATTTATAGCAACATTATATTTATTTTTATATGATAAGGAATAATTTTAAGCTTATTTTATTTATTTTTTTGATTTTTGTTTTTTTTAGGCCTTTTTTTACATTTTCGGATCTTTCTTGGGGAGATGCCCCTTATTATTTTCACAGCGAGTTTGTCAAGCTTTTAGACGGATTTTCCGTTTGGAGTAGTGAGGGAAATAATTTTGGCGGTATAAACGCTCTTTTATGGCTTTATCCTATTAATTTTTTGATAGGAGTTTTTGGCAGTATTTTAAGGCTTGGCCATTTAGTTATAGTTAGGAGCGTTTTTTATTTTCCCAGCTTGGTAATGGGCATAACGACTTCTTATCTTTTAGCAAAAGAGCTTGGATTAAAAAGAGGCGCGTGGGCGGCGGCATTACTATATATGTTTAATTCTTATTACCTTCTTCTTGTTGACGGAGGACAGGTGGGGGTAGTCCTTTCTTACGGGTTTTTGCCTTTGGTTGCACTTTCTTTGATCAAATTGAAGTTTTCTTTGGCAAATTATGTTTTTTCTACATTGATACTTAATTTTGCCGTGCTTTTTGATCCCAGAATTGCTTTTGTTGGTGTTTTAGGCGCTTTTATATATAGAGTATTTGAGTTTGTACGAAATGGTGATAGAGAAATTGGTGGATTTTTGGCGGCGCTTTTTTTGGTTGGTATCAGCGTTTTACTAATGAATATGTTTTGGATTTACCCCCTTTTTGTTCTGGGCGGGATAGAAGTAGGAACCGAGGTGTCCCAGCTAAATTTGTTTTCTTTGGTTAATGGATTTAGCATTTTTCAGCCGCACTGGCCGGCTAATATATTCGGAGAGGTAAGACAGCCGCTTTTTTATTTTTTTGTTTTGCCTATTTTTATATGGTCTGGGTTATTGGTTAGCAAAAGGGGAAGGCTATATACATTTTTATTGGTAACTTTAATATTTATATTTATTTTAAAGGGTGAAAATGCTCCCTTTGGCCAATTATATAAGTTTATTCTTAGCCTTCCTTTTGGATTTGTGTTTCGCGATTCGAGTAAGTTTTTCCCGGGTGTTATTTTGTTTTCTTCACTATCGCTTTCGTTTTCGGTTTCGAAGAGGAAGAGCAATCTTTTTTTGATTGCTGTTTTTTTGGCGGTAATTGCTCCGCTTTTGCCGGGATTAACAAAATTTAATTTTGTGCTGTCCGGGCGCGTTCATGATAAAGAGTTTTATAGGATAGGCGAGTATTTGTCGGAGACCTCGGGCCGGGCATTGTGGATTCCCGAGAGATATCCTATCCATTTTAACAGTGATGAAAGCCATGCCTTGGACGGCGGGCTTTTAACAGAATACTCTTTGTTTGCTGTTAATAATGCGGGGTCGCATGACAAGCTTAATTATTTACACAATAGCGATTCTATCTCTCTTCTTAAACGTTTGGGGGTGACTTACGTTGTTTTATCTGAGGATCATAGAAGCATATCTATGAGTGATGAGGATATTTTAGAGCGGGAAATGCTTTTAAAAAGTATTAAGGCAACGGATGATATTACCAGAGTTGACGGCTTTGAAAGACTTTATCAAATTTTTGGTGCGCGCCCTTATGTTTATAAAACAGACTCTTTGGCTATATATTCTGATTATTATGAGGGGGTTTTTGATAGCGGGAATGCTGCTTTGGCCTTTTTGTCTGATGGCGTATTTCGAATTGAATCCCTTTTTGAAGCTCCTTATGGAAGTATGGTAATTAACGCTTCCGGTAGTGATGTTGCTATGAATCTTCTTATTGATGAGATTTATGAAATTCCTCAAAGCGAGTGGGCAAAATACGATTCCTCCCAGAGGCTTGAATGGCAGTATCAGCTTTTGACCCGCGGGCTTACTTTAAAGTCTTTGGATTATAAAAAGGGTGTGTCGTTTTCCGATAGAATCGGAGAGCGTGTTATTTTAAGAGGGGAGCCTGGGCAAAATGTGTTTGGCCTTAGAGCTGCAGGTAGTAAGGGGGCGCGGCTAGTCATTAATACAGAAAGCGGCCAAGAATTTATTGAATTTGAGGGGAAAGCCGGTTTTGATTGGTATGTTTTTACGCTTGATACGCCATATGCTGAACTTGTTAATGATGGGGGGCTTATTGTTTTGAATGTATATTCTTTTGTTGAAAAACCGCGATTTGATAAAGCTTTTGAGAAAGCTTCCAGCTTGATTTCTAATTACAAAGTTTTGGAAAAAGACGGTTGGTATGAGGTGGATTATAATAGGCAAAGCCCTACTTACTTTCGCGTTGGGAAAACAGGCGGAAATTATTTGATTGTAGCCGAAAACTACCATAAGGACTGGTTGATTAACGATTCGGAGCATTTTTCTGTTTACGGCGGATTTAACGGGTTTTTGCTAGAGCCCGAGACTGGTGCTGATTTAGTTTTTCGCGGCCAAAGGCATTTGATTTACGGTGCGGCTATATCTTTTGCGGCATATTTAGTTTGTTTAATTGCTATTATTAAATTATGCAAAAGAGATTAAGAGATCTTTTTTTAAGCCATACCTTTAAAGATACCGGCAAGATTTTTGCGGGAAACATTTTTTCTTCTTTGCTGGCAATTTGTTTTTTTGTTTTGGCCGCCAGGGCGCTTGGACCGGGTAATTTTGGCATTTTTTCTTCGGTTGTTGCTTTATCCTCGATTTTTATAGCGATTGGAGATTTTGGCCTTGGTTCGGCGCTATTTAGGTTTGTGTCGGCAGAATTGGAAAACACCAAGAAATCCAGAAAAATTCTTGAATTTTTGTTCGGTTTAAGGATCGGAAGCGCAATTACCTTTTTAATCATTCTTTTAGTTTTTTCTCCTTTGATATCCATTGTTGTTTTTGGAGAGATAAATATGTTTTATGTTTTTATTTCGATTATAAATGCTTTTTTCTTTTTAATAGTTGATTTTGAAATTCAGAAATACCAATCGAGGAGACAATTTAAAAGCGCGTCGATTTATCTTGTTTTGGTTAATTTTTTTAGAGTTTTGGGATTGGTTTTATTAATGTTAATAAAAATAGCAGACTACAAATATTTTTTAGCGCTTTATGCGTTATCAAGCGGCGTTACTTTTTGTTTTCTTTATTTTGTTGAGCCTATTCAATTAAGGTTGGGCAGTGATTGGAAAGTAAAACTTAGAGATGTTTTTCGTTTTTCCGGATGGATGGGTTTAAATAAGTTGCTTTCGTCGATTGGCTCGAGGATAGATGTAATTTTGATTTATCGGATACTCACTCCTCATGAGACCGGGATATATTCGGCTTCCAAACAGCTTTCTTTTGGAATACCTCTTTTTGTCGGCAGTTTTGCGACCGTGATTGCGCCCAGATTTTCGAGCATTTCGGAAAAAGATTTGTATTTGTATTTAAAAAAAACTATTAGCCTTTCTGTTTTAATATGCTTTGGTCTTATTTTTGGCATTATTGTTTCACCCTTTATTATTGGTTTGTTTGGAAGTGAATACGCGCGTTCTTTGACTGTTTTGAGGATCTTGCTTTTTTCGTATATTCCTTTTGTTTTATCAACACCGGCCGTGAACTATATTATCTATGCTCTAAAAAAGCCCAGAGTAATTTTTTATATCACTTTGCTTAATGTTTTTGTGGTTGTTCTGGGAAATATGTTTTTTCTTCCGCGTTTTGGCGTGATTGGATCTTCTTATTTGCAGGTTTTTGCAAATACAGTACTGTTTTTTTTCAGCAATGTTTATCTTTTTAGTAAAATAAAAATATGAAGAAAAAACGTGTAATTGTCGTCATGCCGGCTTATAATGCCGAAAAGACCCTTAAAAAGACTTATAAAGATATTGATAAGAAGCTTGTTGATGAAATAATTTTGGTTGATGACGGGTCTAAGGATAAAACCGTAGAGGTTGCCAAAAAAATGGGCATAACGACTTTTTCTCATTATAAAAATTTGGGCTATGGAGGAAACCAGAAGACGTGTTATTGGGAGGCTTTGAAAAGAAAGCCTGACGTGGTTGTAATGATACATCCTGATTACCAGTATGACGCTACTTTGATAGAAGAATTGATAACTCCCATACTTACAGGAAGATATGATTATATGTTTGGATCGCGCATAAGGACCAGAAAAGAGGCTTTAGCAGGCGGGATGCCATATCATAAATATATTTTTAACAGATTTTATACATTAATTGCCAATTTGGTCATGGGGGTAAATTTTACAGAGCATATGTCGGGGATGAGAGCTTATTCTGCAAAAACTTTGAGGAGAATACCGTTTCAAAGATTTTCGAATGACTTTATGTTTGATCAACAGTTTACGGTTTCAGCAATTGCCAAAGGGCTTAGGGTGGGTGAAATAGCTATACCGGTACGCTATTATGAGGAAAGCTCCTCTATTAAGTTATTGGCAGGTTTAAGGTTTGGTTTAGGTTCTTTGTGGTGTTTAGCTTTGTTTATTTTTAATTCTTTGGGTATATATAAATCAAAAATATTTAAGTAATGATCACTTCTCTTACTTTAGTAAAGAACGAGGAAAGGTTTGTTTGGTATTCTCTTTCTTCGGTTATCCCTTATGTTGACCGCGTGATTGTATGGGATAGCGGAAGCACCGATAATACCAGGAAGATTTTGCGTGAGGTAAAAAAGAAATACGGTAAGAAGGTTGATCTAAAGTTTTTGGATAACTTTAAAATTGAGGATTTTACTGCTGTATATCAAAAGATGCTTGAGAGGGTTGGTACTGAGTGGTTTATGATACTTGATGGGGATGAGATTTGGTGGGATCAAACTATTTCCGAGTTTTGCGGTTTTATTAAAAAGAAAGGGGATAATTTTGAATCCATTGTCGTTCCTACGATAAATTTAGTGGGAGATATTTTTCATTTTCAGGAAGAGGCTGCCGGTAAGTACAATTTGGCGGGAAAGACGGGGCATTATAATCTGCGCGGGGTAAACAGGGAAATTCCGGGGCTTTATGCTGATAATCCCCATGGATATTTTGGATGGAAGGATGAGTCCGGACAGCTGATTCAAGATAGAAATCCTAAAAAAATTAAGTATCTTAACTGCCACTATCTTCACGCAACTTTTTTGAGGAGGTCTTCTAGTTTTGAAAAAGACAAGCTTGTGTCTAAACGAAAAAAGAAAAAGAAATATGAAATCGGTTTGAGGTTTCCGCGGGACTATTATTATCCTGAAGTATTTTTTAGAGCAAAGCCGGAAATTGTTGAGAGCCCATGGGAGAAGATGGAGAGGAAATTTTATCTTCGGGCTTTTTTTGAGACTCCTTTACGGAAAATTAAGAGGCGTATTTTGCCTGATCGTGTAGGATATTGATATGGGAAAATGTATTCTTTGCGGCAGCAATAGGTTTGAAGATTTATATGATAACCTTGAGCGGTGCACAAATTGTTTTCTAGTGAGAACGAAAAAGAAAAGTGGGGTTAATTACAAAGCTTATCATAGGGACCGCGTGTATCGGGAGTACGAGAGCTATTTTAAAAACATTTATATGAAGCGGTTTAAGCTTGTTTCGAGATATGTAAAGAGTCCCGGGCGGGTGCTTGAGATTGGGTCTTCTGTTGGGATCTTGCTTGGCATTTTTAAGGATAAAGGATGGGAGGCTTGGGGAGTTGAGCCTTCGGGGAGCATAAAGTACTCAAAAAAGCGTGCGCACAAGCTTTTAAAAAGTACGTTTGAGAAATGCCGGTTGCCCGAATCTTATTTTGATGTGGTTGTTCTTAACCATACTCTTGAGCATATGGAAAATCCGAGGGAAACATTAAAAAAGGTAAATAGAATTTTAAAGAGGGGTGGAATTGTTTTTATTGATGTACCGAATTTTGGAAGTTTATCGTCTAGAATAAGCGGGGAATATTGGAAATACTTGCTTACCAATGAGCACACGTATCATTTTACGAAAAGTACTCTTACAAAGATTTTAAGAAAGTGCAACTTTGAAATTATTTATTCAAGGAGCTGGTCCGGGATATTTGATTCGGATAGCGTTGTAAAAAGATTTTGGTTTAATTTTAGTAAGTTTAAGCTTAATTTTTTTGTCGATATTTTTGATGTTTTGGGGAATATTGTTTCAACGATTTTAAATAGAGGAACAAATTTGGTAATAATCGGCAAGAAAAAATGAAGATTTATCTCGGTTTTTTGATGTTTTTGCATGTTTTTATTCTCGGGTTTCTTTCTTTTACAGCTTGGCCCGAGATGTTTTCTTTTCCTTACTTAATTTCGCAAGGATATTCTTTATATGAGGGTATGGTTTATGTTTATACGCCCATCTTGCCGTATTTGCTTTTGGGCGTATTTAGAATATTTGGTTATAAGATTTTGACGCTTAAGGCGTTTACCTGGATTTTAATTCTTCTAAATGACTTTTTAATTTATAAAATCGCACATCGGCTTACGAAAAAAGAATATTTGGGTGTTTTAGCTACCGGAATTTATGTTTTTTTGCAGCCTTTTTGGGAAGGAAACATGCTTTGGTTTGATTTGGCTTATGTAACGCCCGTTCTTTTATCTTTTTATTTTCTGATAAGGAAAAAATATTTTTCAGCCGGTTTGGCTGTTTCGATCGCTTTTCTTACAAAGCAGATTGCGGTGGTGTTTGTGACTTTGTTTTTGGTGCAGATTTTTTTGAGTAGGAAACGTATTGATGAATCGGTTTATAGATATGTTATTGGTGTTTTGGTTCCAGTTGGGATATTTGTTTTTTATCTTATTTCAAGCGGGAATTTGGAGTGGTTTTTTAATTGGACATTTTACTATCCAATGAAATATTGGGGCTTGTTCCCGGGGTATGTAGACTTGAATTTATCTAAATTGGACTTTTTTGAGATTTTGTGCTTACTTTTGCCTTTTTTGATTGGACTATATAAGATACGAGGAGAGCCTGTGGCAGGATTTTTGGCGGCGGTGCTTTTAGCGTCCTTTTTGGCTTTTTATCCGCGTTTTTCATTTTTTCATCTTCAAATGTTTGTAGCATTTTTTGCGGTTTATTCAGCTTATGTTGTTAATTATGCGGGCCGGAGATATGTTTTTTTGCTGTTAATCTTTTTAACGCTTTCCGTTGCCGGGCATTTTAGGGGGGGTAAGGCTTCTTTTGGCAAGGATAGATTTTGGGAAAAGGAAACGCTTTTATTTGCCGAGATGCTGCCTCAAAAAAGTCACCTATATTATTTAAATTTGCCGTCGCATTATTATTTTTTAACAAAAAGCTTGCCCCCTAAGCCTTGGGTTGATAATTTTGGCTGGTACTGGGAGGTACCTGGTTTTCAACAAAAAACGCTTGACTGCTGGAGCGTTAACCCGCCGAAATATATCGTTTGGCAAAAAGGAGCCTATGAGCCAAAGACGGTTACATCTTGGATTAAGGCAAACTATAATAGTGATAAACTGGTGGAAAATATAACCATATGGCAGAAAAAAGAAAATTAAAAATAGCTTTTTTGAGCTATTATAGCGGCTTGGTTAATAGAGGAGCTGAAACATTTGTGCACGAAGTTGCTAATGCTTTAACTAATTTGGGACATGAGGTAATTGTTTTCCAAGGCGGCGGTAAATTAAAAAATTGTGTATACAAAACCAAAACAATAAAAGTTAAAGCAGATCAAGGCGTGAAAAGCACTATTCGCCGGTTTACTTTTTGTTCTCTTAAAGATATGGATCGAGATGTTGATATTGTTTATCCGACTAATGGAGGGTGGCAATCTGTTTTGTGCCGTTTTTGGACGTGGAAAAACGGTAAGAGAATGGTTATTTCGGGACAATCGGGCTTGGGACGAGATGACAAAATTAACTTGCTTACTTTCCCAAATTGTTTCGTAGCGTTGACAAAAAATCAAGAAAAATGGGCTAAAAAACAAAATGGGTTTGTTAAAATAAAAGTTATTCCAAACGGGGTTGATTTACGAAAATTTGATAAATCTATTAAACCTATTAATTTAAATTTGCCTAGGCCTGTTGTTTTAAATGTTTCTGCCTTTGTTGATTGGAAACGCCAGGAGCTTTTAGTCAGAGCTGTAGCTAAACTTGGAGCGGGATCTTTGTTTTTGGTTGGAAGCGGACCGGAAAAGGAAAAGCTAAAAAAGCTTTGTGAGAAATTAATGCCAAACCGATATAAAATTACATCTTATCCATATCACAAAATGCCGGCTGTTTACCCCTCGGCGGACGTATTTAGTTTTCCAACTGTCTCTTGGGAGTCTTTTGGGATTGTTATGCTGGAGGCTATGGCTTCCGGCCTTCCTGTAGTTGCCACCAATGACCCGATTCGTGGGGAAATTATAGGTAAGGCAGGGATTTTGGTTGATCCAACAAACACAGATGCTTATGTTCAAGCATTGCAAAGAGCGTTGGACAAAAAATGGGATGATCTGCCCCGCAAGCAGGCAGAAAAATATAGTTGGGAAAAAATTTCCCTTAAATATGAGGATTTATTTTATTTGATTGTAAAATGAGAGTAAGCGTTGTAGTGCCGGTTTATAACGAAGAGAATGGAATTGAACATTGTCTTAATTCTTTGGCTAATCAGGAGTTTGATGATTTTGAGATTGTTGTTGTTGATGACGGATCTACTGACAAAACTTTTGAAGTTTTGTCAAATCTTCGATCTTCAATTTTCAATTTACGAATATACAAGATGAAACATCAAGGGGCGGGGGCAGCCAGGAATTTGGGGGCAAGCAGGGCTCATGGAGAGGTTTTAGTTTTTGTGGATGCGGATATGACTTTTGAGCCGGGCTTTATCAAAAATCTTACTTGTCCTATTTTTGAAAAATGGACGGCTGGCACAAATACTTCGAGTGAGTTTGTGGGTAATTGGGACAACGTGTGGGCAAGGTGCTGGAATTATAACGAGGGCATTTCTAGTAATGTCAGATACAAAAAAAATGTAGCTACCGAGCGGGTGTTTAGGGCGATAAGAAAGAAAGATTTTTTAAGCGTTGGGGGATTTGATCCCGGCGGATATACGGATGACTATTCTTTGAGTAGTAAACTCGGTTTTTTGCCTTTGGTTATTGATGACGCAGTAATTTATCACCAAAATCCGGAGAAACTTAGCGAAGTGTTTTTTCATGCAAAGTGGGTTTCAAAAAGAAGTTATAAGTATGGTGTTTTGGGTATTATTTATACGTTTTTGAAGCTAAATTTGTTGATTAGTTTTGCTGTCGGCGTTTTTAAGACTGTAAAATACAAAGAAGCACGGTTTTTGGTGTTTAAGATTGTTTATGATTTCGGGGCGGCTTTGGGCGTTGTCGAATATTTTGTTTTAAAAAGAGGATATAAATGAAGAGGGTAAAACCGATTTCAATTATTTTGATTTTGGCGTGTTTAATAAGACTGATTGGTATTAATGAGTCTTTTTGGTTAGATGAGGCTACTGTAGGCGTTTTGGCGAGAGAGATGAGCTTTTCGCAAATAATTGGCGATTTTGCATTAGGTGATTTTCATCCCCCGCTTTATTATTTGATAGTAAAAGCGTGGAGCAGTATTTTTGGGAGCTCCGAGGTTTCTTTGAGGCTTGTTTCTTTGTTTTTTGGTGTGGGGAGCGTTTATCTTGTTTATTTGATAGGTAAAACAGTAAAAAGCCGAGTTTTTGGTAATTTGGCTGCTTTTATTTTTTCGATTAATCCGCTTCATGTTTATTATTCCCGCGAAGCAAGGATGTATGCGATGTCGACCTTTTTTGTAACACTTTGTTTTTATAGTTTTATAAAATTATTTAGAAAAAACGCCCCTTTTAAATATTGGTATATTTTTTCTTTTTCTTTGGCGCTTTTATTTTTGACTGATTACATGAACTTATTTGTACTACCGGTTTTTTGGGCGGTTGCCGTTTATAAAAAAAGACATGAGCGCGAATTTGTTTTGAGATTTGTTTTTTCTCATGCTGCTTTATTATTGGCAGGGCTTGCTATTTTGCCGGTTTTTAGAGAGCAATTTATATCAGGCCTAGCTGTAAAGGAGAAGTCTTTGGGGTGGTGGAGTGTGCTTGGCGCTGTTAATTTTAAAAATGCATTTCTTCTTCCGATAAAGATGGTGATTGGAAGAATTGGATTTGAAAACAGATACGTTTATGGTGTCGTTTTGGCTTTATTTTTCTCATTTTATGGTTTTTTGTTTTATGGGATTATCAAAAATTACAAAAAATATTTGATATTTTTTTTATGGTTTGTTATTCCCATTTTATTGGGTGTTTTAATCGGATATTTTATACCCATTTTTACATATTTTCGTTTTGTCTATATTGTTCCTGCTTTTTGTTTGCTGTCTGCTTATGCGATTTTTGAATTTAATGAGAGGTATTTTTTACCTTTGCTGGGTGGAATTTTACTAATAAGCCTTTTTTCAAATTTTTACTATATTGATAATGAGAGATTTCACCGTGAAGATTGGCGAAGTTTATCCCGTTTTTTGTCCGAGAAGAAAGACTCCGAAGATAAGGATGTACGGCTTTTATTTCCTTCTAATTCACAAAGAGAAGGCCTTGTTTATTACAATGCGATTTATAAAGATTTGGGATATGAAGATGCTGGCGGCTTGAAAGAAGGGGAGGTTTATCTTGTCCGCTATGTTTGGGATGTGTTTGATCCAACAGATTCTGTACGCAAAAGACTTGAGGAAGTAGGTTTTATAAAGGTTAATGAGCACAATTTTAACGGCGTTATTTTATTTGAGTATGAAAAGAGCAATGAGAGTTATAATTGATACTTCCCCAATTGTTTATGGCACAGGCGTTTCGGTTTATACCGAAAACCTGATTCGTAATTTGCTAGTATTGGATAAAAAAAGCCGATATGTACTTTTTGGCGGTTCTTTGCGGCGAAAGGGGGAATTAACTAGTATACTTGCGAAATTTTCACAAAAGAATGTAGATATTAAGACTTATCCTTTTGCGCCGAGTATGCTTGATTTGATGTGGAATAGGCTTTCTGTTTTGCCTATAGAATTGTTTTGCGGTGAAGCAGATGTTTATCATTCATCCGATTGGGTTCAAGCGCCTTTTGGAGGCTTTAAGGTAACGACCGTACATGATTTATCGCCCTTTCTTTTTTCAGATGAAACCCACAAAAAAATCGTAGCGGTTCATAAAAGAAGATTTGAAAGATTAAAGCGAGAGGTTGACCGTGTTATAGTACCTTCTTTGGCTACTAAAAAAGACTGTGTTCGTTTTGGCATAGATGAAAGCCGTATTAGAGTGGTGCCGGAGGCTGCAGATCGGGATTTTAAGCCTAAGAATAAATCTGAAGTGGATTTAGTAAAGGCAAAGTATAAAATCGAAGGCGACTATTTTCTTGCCGTCGGAACAAGCAAAAGAAAGAATTTGAGCACGGTTGTAAATGCCTTTAATAATTACCGGAAGATCGGCAAATTGTTGGTTGTGGGAGAAAAAAGGAAATTTGATTTTAAAATTACAAAGGACGTTGTTTTTTTGGGCAGGGTTCCTAAGCAAGATTTGATAGGTTTGTATAACGGAGCTCTTGCGCTTTTGTATCCATCTTTTTATGAAGGCTTTGGCTTGCCAGTTCTTGAGGCAATGGCTTGCCGATGCCCCGTGGTTACCTCAAAAAGGTCAAGCTTATCCGAGGTAGGAGGTAACGCTTGTGTTTATGTGGATCCTGGTTCTATCGAGTCTATAATAGACGGAATTGGCCGAATACTTAAAGATAGAGACGGTTACATTAAAAAGGGTTTGAAAAGGGCTAGAGAATTTAGCTGGAGAAAGAGTGCCGTAGACACTTTGAACGTATATAATGAATTTAGATTATGATAATTGGCGTTGACGGCAACGAAGCGAATATCGACAACCGCGTAGGTGTGAACGAATATGCTTTTAATTTGCTCTGGAATATTTATGGGCTATCGGATGAGTGGAGAGAGCAGTATAGTTTTGTTATTTATTTGCAAGAAAAGCCAAAGAATCTTCCACCCGAAAAAAAATACTGGAAATATAAGATTATAGAAGGCGGAAGTTTTTGGATTTTGCGGAAACTTGTTTGGCAATTGTTTAAGGACAGGAAAAATGTCGATATTTTTTTTACTCCAAGCCATTATGTACCACCTGTTTGCTCGATGCCCAGGATATGTGCGATAATGGATTTGGGATACCTCAAATTTTCGGAACAATTTAAAAAACGTGATTTTTGGCAGTTAAAGCTTTGGAGTGCTTGGTCTATAAGAGTATCAAAGTATATCATTTCAATATCAGAATTTACTAAGCAGGATATTGTACGACATTATCCTTCTGCCTCGGATAGAATTATTGTTACGCCTCTTGGGTTTGATAATAAATCGTTTAATATAAGAAAGAATGTAGATGATGTGCGACGGATTAAAAAGAAATTTACTATGGGGATGGATTATTTTTTGTTTGTAGGAACGCTTAAGCCCAACAAAAATATTGAAGGACTTATTGAGGCTTGGGCGAGAGTTTATCCGGATTTTTTAGACTATAAACTTGTTATTGCCGGAAAGAAGGGATGGCTTTATAAATCGATTTTTAGCAAGGTAAAAAATCTTGGTTTAAAAGAATCAATAGTGTTTACGGACTTTGTTGCTGAAAAAGATAAGCGTGATTTGATAAAATATGCAAAAGCATTCTGCCTGCCGTCTTTTTGGGAAGGATTTGGGCTTGATGTTTTAAGCGCTATGGCCAGCGGGGTGCCTGTAATAGTATCTGACAGAGGAAGTTTGCCTGAGGTGGCGGGTGAGTGCGGGATATTTGTTAATCCCGATAAGGTTGAGGAAATATCAAACGCTTTGAAGCGGATTTTGACTATGAATAGCCGCGAATACGATAAATTGGTTGAGTGTGGTTTAAGCCAAGCAGCAAAGTTTTCTTGGGAGAAAACCGCAAGAGATACTTTAGAAATTTTTGAGAAAATGGAGGTAGCTGAAAATGCTTTATAAAGAAAATATAAAAATAGGGCTTAAGGGAATTGAGTTTAGAAATAAGCATGGGGAGAAATTAAGCTTTGGCGATGCTATTAAGAAGGCTACTGAAAGGGTTTTTAATTGGTATATGGATTTTGTTTTATATTTTTTACACGGAGTTAGTTTGCATGTACCCTTTCATAGCGTAAGAAAGGGTGTTTTTAGGTTTTTTGGGGTTAAAATTGGCCGTGGAAGCACTATTCACATGGGATGCAGGTTTTTTAATCCGGGAGGCGTTAGCATAGGAGAGGATACGGTGATAGGCAGCGGATGTTTTTTGGACGGCAGGGATAGGCTGTCTATTGGCAGCCATGTAGATATTGCCTCTGATGTGATGATTTATAATTCTGAGCATGATATTAATGATCCCTATTTTACAGCCATACATGAACCCGTTGAGATTGGGGACTATGTTTTTATCGGGCCACGTGCCATTATTTTGCCCGGCGTGAGAATTTCCAAGGGCGCAGTTATCGCAGCCGGATGTGTTGTTACCGCGAACGTATCCGAGTTCGAGATTGTAGGCGGAGTTCCCGGAAAGGTTATTGGTAAAAGAAACAGAAACGTTAAGTACAGACTTGGAAGGCCAAGGCTTTTTCAATGAAAATTAGTTATTTATTAAATTTTTCGTTTTTTTTATTTTTTGTTTTGTTTTTGATGTATTTGTTTGAGCCGAGCCCTAGTTTTCCACCTCCTCCTCCGGATTCACTTCAATCCAATGAGCCTGCAGATACGGAATCTGATTATAGACGGGCATATTTTACCGACTACACGAGAGAGCAGGTGATTATGCATTATAAAGCCCATTTTGGGCGATTGGTTGTGCTGAGACTTAATTACCCTCCAGAGGATGCGGTTACATTAATCCGTGATCAGACGAGAAGCTATTATCTGGAAGAGCTTGTCCACCCGATGCGCGAGAGCCTTTTTATTAATGGTTTTGTACCGCAGGAGGATAAAGATGATATATGGATTGATAACAGACATTTCGAACAAAAAATTACCATTCGTTATATACCTACGGATAACAAAATAAGGCTTGTTATCGGATTTCTAGCCGGAATTTTGGGATATATTATTTTTAATTCGTGGATAGCGGATTTAAAAGGAATTTATAGAAGATGGATTTATCAATAGTAATAATTAGTTATAACACTAAGGATGTTTTAAAGAATTGTATAGATTCAATCGCTAAACATGTCAAGAATTTGAATTTTGAGCTTATTGTAGTAGATAATGCTTCGCACGACGGATCTAGTGAATATCTGGAGAAAGAAGCCGCGCGGGGAAGGATAAAGATAAAGCTTATAAAAAATAAAGAAAACGTCGGTTTCGCTGCGGCAAACAATCAAGGCATCGATGCTTCAAGTGGTGAGTACATACTTTTTTTGAATTCGGACACCCTATTTAAAAGTAATTTTTTGAAGGAAACGATTTCCTGGATGGAAGGAGAGGGCGTTGGTGTTGCCGGAGTTGCTCTAAAAAATCCCGACGGTTCTTTGCAGGAGAACGGAGGATATTTCCCGGGTCTTATGCAAGTAGTTTCCTGGATGATTTTTCAGGATTTTTTGATTACAGATTGGATTGTAAAACCATTTCATCCTTTAAGGGGAAATTCTTTTTTGAAAAATTATTCGTTTTATAAGAAAGAGCGTGAATTGGATTGGTTGACCGGAGCTTTTATTTTAGTTAAGCGATTTGTAATTGATTCGGGAGTGAGATGGTGTGAAGATTATTTTATGTACACGGAAGACGTGGATTTTTGTTTTCAAGCTAAAAGAGCAGGCTTTCGTGTGGTATATAATCCACGCTGGAGTATTATACATTTTGGGGGTGCAAGCGGAACCAGGGAAAGAACTGTTATTTCCGAATTTGCGGGTATAAAAATTTTTTATAAGCGAAATTATTCGAAATTGAAGTATCCTTTTTTGATTTTGTTTTTGAAGATTGGAGCATTGGGAAGAGCAATCTTATTTTTTTTACTAGGAAGAAGGGAGCTGTCCAGTATCTATGCTAAAGCTTTTAAGAAAATATAGTTTAATAAAATATACGGCAGCGGCAATACTTATAGTTGTGCCGCTGTATCCTAAGTTTCCCTTTTTAATGATTCCGGGCAGCCAGGTTTCTTTGAGGCTTGAGGATATTCTTGTTTTAATTGCTTTTATTGTTTTTTTAATACAATCGTTTTTGAATCAAAAAAATATTTTTCGTGATCCTGTGGTTGTGGCGATAATTCTTTATCTTACGGTAGGGCTACTAAGTACGATTTCTTCTATTTTTTTGATTCAAACCGTTAAGCCTTATGTTGCATTGCTTCATTGGCTACGTAGGGTTGAGTATATGAGCATGTTTTTTGTGGGATATGCTTCTGTTAGAAATTCAAAGGATTTACATTTTTTTGTTAAATGTATTTTTTTGGTAATATTTCTTGCGTTTTTATACGGGGTTGGACAAAAGTATTTTAACTGGCCGGTAATTACTACCCAGAATGAGGAATATGCTAAGGGGATTGCGTTAAGATACCTGCCAGGAGGACATCTTGTTTCCACTTTTGCCGGGCATTATGATCTCGCTTCTTATATTATTTTAACGACTCCTATCTTTGTCGTATTTTTTATGGGTAGAAAAAAGAGTTTGGAAAACTACGCGGCTACAGGGCTTTTTGTTTTTATGGGTACGTGGCTTTTGGTTAACGCCGCCTCAAGAATATCTCTGGTGTCTTATTTGGGTAGCGTTTGCCTTTCTTTGTTTTTGGTAAAAAGGTATAAATACATTCCATTTTTTATATTATTTGTGGCTATTTTTGTAGGGCTTACATCAAGACATCTTGTAGATCGCTATATTAGGATTATAAATGTTGTTATGAAAGAGAGGATTACATATGTTGCCGAAGTAAGTGCTGCGGGAGAAAAAGCAAGCCTAACTGCGGCGCCAGTTTTTGAAGACCGATCAACTTCAATCAGGCTTAATGTGGAATGGCCAAGAGCTATACGTGCTTTTTATAAGAATCCTTTACTTGGAACGGGTTATTCTTCAATAGGTTTGGCGACGGATAACGATTATTTAAGAATGATCGGCGAATCCGGTATTTTTGGTTTTTTTACGCTTCTACTTGTATTTTTTAGAAGCGTATATTCCTTGGTGGTTAAAATTGTATTTTTAAAAGATACAGTTGGTAGGGCTTTTGCAATAGGGATTGTTTCAGCGTTTTTCGGTATTTTATTGAATATGGTATTTATTGATATTCTTGAAGCATCAAAGTTTGCCATAAGTTTTTGGCTTTTATTGGGTATGGCGGTATCAATAGCAAGAAATTAATTTTATGAATATAAAAATTGATCGAGTAAAATTATTTTCTATTTTTGAGTATTTTATTTTATCTTTAATAATAATATTATCTTTTTTTGTAAGACTATATAAAATTAATTCCCCAATTGCAGACTGGCATTCATGGAGACAGGCCGATACGGCTTCTGTTTCAAGAAGATATCTTAATGAGGGAATTGATCTTTTAAGGCCAAGATATTACGACATTTCCTCTATTCAGACCGGCAAATTTAACCCAGATGGACTTCGTTTTGTTGAGTTTCCGGTTTTTAATGTGATACATTTGTTTTTTTATTCTAATTTTGAACCGATTTTATCTTTTGACGCTTCAGGCAGGATGGTTTCAGTTGTTTCATCGATTTTTTCTCTGGTATTAATTTATTTTATTTTAAAAAGGCTTTCGAACCGCCGGGTTGGGCTATTGGGCGCTTTTTTTTACGGATCAATGCCGTTTAATATTTATTTTAACCGAACGGTGCTGCCGGAGCCTTTAGCTGTTTGTTTTTCACTTCTGGGCCTGTATTTATTTGTTGAGTATATTTTACGCGATAAAACTATTTTTGTTTTGCTATCCGGGATTAGTTTTTCATTGGCAATTCTTACCAAGCCTTATACTGTTTTTTATGGATTGCCGGTTATATATTTAGCATACAAAAAATTTGGATTTATCGGTTTGTTTCGAAATAAAGCTTTGCTTATTTCACTGGATATTGTTCTTATTCCCTTTTTTTTGTGGAGAGGATGGATGAGCAAAGATCAGTTTTTCATAGGAATACCCCATGCCGAATGGGTTTTTAACGGAGACGGGATAAGATTTAAGCCGTCTTTTTGGAGATGGATATTCGGCGAGAGGGTAGGAACAATGATTCTTGGAGTTTGGGGGGTTGTGCCTTTTGTTTATGGCGTTTCCGCTTCTATCCGGTATGTTAAAAGGTATTCGATGTTTTTTTTGTACCTTATTGCCGGAACAGCTGTTTATTTATCTGTTGTTGCGACGGCCAATGTAAAGCATGATTATTACCAAATTTTAATTGTTCCTCCGATTTGTATGGCTCTTTCTTACGGAGCTTATTATTTAGTAAAAGAAACCAAATTTGTAGTTGATAAAATATTACTGATTTTTTGCATTTTTATGATGGTTGGTGTAGGGTTTTATGAGGTTAGAGGCTTTTATTCGATAAACCATCCGGAGATTATAGAGGCGGGAAGCGCTCTAGAAAAAGTTGCGGATGAGGATGCACTTGTTGTAGCCCCTTACAATGGAGATACGACGTTTTTGTATTATACCAAGCGTGCCGGCTGGCCAGTGGTTGACACTTCTTTTGAAAAGCTAATTGAAAGAGGGGCCTCTTATTATGTGTCGGTTAGCAAGGGAGACTCTGATACTGTTACGTTAAAATCGAGATACGAAATTTTGTTAGAAGAAGAAAACTATATTATTATTGATTTACGTAAACCATTATAAAAGTCTTATGAAAATACTTCTTTTGGTACCTTTTTTGCCTAATACAAAAACTTCAGGGGGACAGACCCGATGGTATAACATTATTAAATATCTTTCAAAAAATCATGAAATAACGCTTTTTTCTCTTATCAAGGATGATTCGGAGAAAAAATTTATACCAGAGCTTGAGAAATATTGCAAAAAAGTCAGAGTTTTTAGAAGACCAAAATCTCCATGGGCATTTAGAAATTTATTTTTTACCTTGTTTACTCCTTATCCACTTTTGGTAGTGAGAAATTTTTCTTTAAGCGAGAGGAGGGCTATTGGACGAGAGCTTTCAAGCGGAAATTATGATCTTATTCACGCGGAGACTTTTTATGTTATGCCCCATATTCCAAAGACAGACGTTCCTTCTATAATGGTTGAGCAAACGATAGAGTATCAGGTTTATAAGCATTTTGTTGATAGTAAAATTCCTTGGTTTTTAAGACCTTTTTTAATGATCGATATCGTTAAGCTTCGTTTTTGGGAGATATATTATTGGAAAAAAACAGATAGGCTCGTTGCGGTTTCGAATGAGGACAAGCTTTTTATGCAAAAGCTTGTACCTGGGCTTGATGTAGATGTTATACCCAATGGGGTTGATTGTGGGTTTTATTCTTCCAAGAAAGTTTTTAAGAAAGATCCGCCACGTGTGATGTATGGTGTTACGAATTTTGAGTGGCTTCAGAATTTGGAGGCGGTTGAGGTGCTGATTAATGATGTTTGGCCATTGATTCGATCTCGCTATAAAAGCGCTAAATTGTGGCTTGTTGGCAGGATGATACCCCAGAGATTTGTAGAGTTGTCAAAAAAGCGAGATGATATTGAAGTTACGGAGTCGATAGAAGACCCAAGAGATGCTTATTTATCTTCTTACGCGATGGTTACGCCCATTAGAAGTTCTGGCGGAACGAGGCTTAAGGTTTTGGAAGCAATGGCGAGCGGATTGCCCATAGTATCGACTTCTAACGGCGTTGCCGGGCTTGGGTTGACTCCCGGAGTTCACGCTTTGATAAGCGATACAAACGAGGGTATGGCACGCGAAACCGTAAAATTGTTAAAAGATGCTCGTTTAAGATCGAAGATAGGAAATAGCGGTAAAAAGTTTGTGGTTAATAATTATGATTGGAAAAGTATTGTTAAACTTCATGACGGGATATATAAAAAGGCTTTAAATGAGGCTAAAAAACATGAAGAAAATTAAGCTTTCTATTGTGCTACTAAATTATAAGACTTTTGAAATAACTGATTCTTGCATTGATTCAATCAAAAAAAGCAAACCTAAAATTAATTATGAAATTATTGTTGTTGATAACGGTTCGTTTGACGGAAGTATTGAAAAATTGTCACAAAAATATAAAGACATTGTTTTTATTCAGAACAAGAAAAACCTTGGCTTTGCGCGGGGAAACAATGCCGCCATGGGATATGTGCGTGGGGAATATGTTTTATTTTTGAATACGGATACGCTGGTTGAAAAAGGTACGCTTGAGGGGTGTGTAACCTACTTGGACAAATATGAAGATGTGGCTGCAATTACTTGCAAACAGGTATTGCCGGATGGATCTATAGATAAAGATTCGAGAAGATCTTTCCCTACGCCTTGGGTTGCATTTACACATTTTTTCGGGCTAGACAGAGTGTTTCCTAGATCAAAGATTTTTGCACGATATTGGTGTGGCTATCTTGATCCGGATAAGACCTATGAGATAGAAGTCGCCCAGGGAGCTTTTATTATGACTAGAAAAATAATTCTTGATAAAATTGGGTGGTTTGATAAAGATTATTTTCTTGACGGGGAGGATATTGATTTGAGTTGGAAAATAAGAGAATTGGGTAAAAAAATTATTTATTATCCGAAGGTAAAAATTGTTCATTTTAAAGGTTACACCAAAGGGAAAAATAAGTATTTTAAGAAAGATAAAAAAAGAGAGAGAAAAAGTTATGTTCTTGCGGGCGCTAACTCGATGGAGATTTTTTACAGAAAGAGGATGTGGAATAAATATCCGTTAATTCTTAATTATATTGTTTTACTTGGAATAAAGTTTATTAAAATTAATAGGTTGGTAAAATTATATTTGTCATGAAGATATTAATTGATGCGAGGCTTTATGGGTTGGAAAATACGGGAATCGGAAGATACAGCCTTCATTTGATTGACGAGCTTTCCAAGATGGATAAAAGCAGTGAATATTTTTTGCTTCTGAGAGAAAAATATTACAAAACTCTTTCTTTACCCAAAAATTTTCATAAAATATTGGCTAAATCAAGGCATTATAGCTTTTATGAACAGATTGAGATCCCGAAATTGATAAGAAATGTAAATCCTGATATTAGCCATTTTCTTCATTTTAATGTCCCTGTTTTTTATAAAGGAAGATATTTGGTTACTATTCATGATCTTTTAATGCATAGGCAAAAATCCCGAGACGCAAGTACGCTTAATCCTTTGTTTTATGGAGTAAAGAGGTTGGGATATGGGGCTGTTTTTAAAAATGCGGTTTTAAATGCCGAAGCGATTATTGTTCCTACAAATGTTATTCGTGAGGAGCTTAGTGCTTTTTACAAGATTGATAGGAAGAAAATTGAGGCTATTTACGAGGGTGTTGAGTTGAAGAAGGAAAGGGGCAAAGATTTTAAGGGCTTGAGAGAGCGGTTTCCGAAAAAATATTTTATTTATGCCGGGAATACTTATCCTCACAAAAATTTGGAAAGGGTTATTGAAGCAATAGTTTTTTTGAACAAAACAAAGTTTGGCGAGGATGAGCCTGTTAAATTTGTTCTTGTAGTACCAAGGGGTGTTTTTAGAGAAAGAATGAAAGACAAGATCAAGAAATATAATGCAGAGCAATATATAGAAATTTTGGGATATTTGGAGGATTGGGAGCTTGCATATTGCTATAACAATTCTCTTGCTTTTGTTTATCCATCGTTTTATGAAGGTTTTGGACTTCCTGGACTCGAGGCAATTAAAAGCGGGACTCTCGCGTTAGTTTCCGATATAGCCGTATTCAGGGAGGTGTATAAAAATTATGCAATTTATTTTAACCCTTATGATTTTTCGGCAATAGAGCGTGCTATGGAGGGCGTTCTGACGATGGAGGATTCAAAAAGAAAAAAAATGATATCCGAAGGCAAGCGATATGTGTCTAAGTTTTCTTGGTCAGATACAGCTCGAAACACTTTAGATTTGTATGAGAAATCAGTATAAACGCGTTGCTGTTGTTTATGACAGGGTTAATAAGTGGGGAGGTGCAGAGAGGCTTTTGCTTTCAATAAGAAAAGTTTTTCCCGATTCGGTTTTATTTACCTCGCTTTATGATCCGGGCAGAGCTTTGTGGGCAAGTGAATTTAGCGATGTTCGAACCTCGTTTCTGAACAGGTTTTCTTTTTTAAGATCAAGACACGAATGCGTATTTTTTATGATGCCTTTGGTTTTTGAGTCTTTTGATTTTTCGGATTTCGACCTTGTAGTTAGTGTCACCAGCGAGGCTGCAAAAGGCGTTATTACAGGAGTTGATACTAAGCACGTATGTATATGCTTGACTCCTACGAGGTATCTTTGGAGCGGTTATTTTGATTATTTTGATTCGAAAATAAAAAGATTTTTTTTTGATCCGATTGTTAAATATATGAGATGGTGGGATAGGGCGGCTTCGTATAGAGCGGATCTTATAATTGGTATATCGAGCGAGGTAGTGCAAAGGATTAAAAAGTATTATGGCAGGAATGCCGAGCTTTTGTATCCACCGATAGAAAAGTTTAAAGCTCAAAGTGTAAAGTTTAAAATTGATGGATTAGAAATAAGGGATTTTAAAGAGTATTATCTTTGCGTGGGGAGGCTTGTTAAATACAAAAAGCACGAGATACTAATTGAGGCGTTTAATGAAATGGGTAAGAAACTTTTGATTGTGGGTGACGGTAGGGAAGAAAAAAAGCTTAAAAAAATGGCGAAACAGAATATTTTGTTTGTCAAAAATATAAGCGATGAACAATTGACGTTTCTTTATATGCAGTGTTGCGGTTTGATTTGTCCACAAGAGGAGGATTTTGGTTTGGTTATGGCTGAGGCACAATCATTTGGCATGCCGGTTATTTCTTTTGGCCGAGGTGGCGCTGCCGATATAGTGGTTCATGGCAAGACGGGCGTGCTGTTTGAAAAACAGACAAAAGAATCTATAATTAACGCTATAGAATATTTTGAAAAACAAAAATTTGATAGAAATGAGATAATTAAAAACACAAAAAGGTTTGAATTTGATAATTTTAAGAAAAGATTATTAGAATTAATAGAAAATGCTTAAAAAAAAGGCTTCTTACAAGGATCATCTTTATGCATTAATACTTGCAGGCGGAGGGGGTACAAGGCTTTGGCCTAAGTCTACAAATAAAAATCCAAAGCAGTTTTTGAAGATATTTGAGGGAAAGACGCTGATGCAGATTACTTATGAGCGCTTTCTTAAGATTCTTCCTAAGGAAAGGATTTTTTGTGTAACGGTATCTAACGAGTATAAAGCCGAAATACTCAGAGAGGTTCCCGGCTTTATTCCTCAAAATATAATAGTTGAGCCGGCCAGGCGTGAAACTGGACCAGCGCACGGGCTTGGAGCTATTTATATATATAAGAATGATCCTGATGCGGTTATAATTACGGAATCAGCAGACAGATTGGTTAAGCCTGTTTCGAGCTATTTAAAGATTCTTAAGGTTGCGGCGCGTGCTGCTTATGAAAGACGGGCAATGGTGGCTATTGGTGTTGAACCTAGGTATGCCCATGTCGGTTACGGGCATATTAAAAGGGGGAGGAAGCTTGATACTATAAAAAACGTAAATATTTATTCTCTTTCAAAATTTGTGGAAAAGCCTCCTTTGGCGCTGGCAAAGAAATACACAGGGAGTGGAGAGTATTTTTGGAATGCTGGCCAGTTTGTTTGGAGAGCCGATGTGCTTTTGAATTCACTTTCTAAGTACGCACCAAATGTTAAGCGGTCTCTTGATAAAATAGCCTCTAAGCTTGGCACTAAGGAAGAGGGCGGGGTCTTAAAAGAAGTGTACGAGAAAGAAATGCCTAAAATTTCTATTGATTACGCGGTGGCGGAAAAGGATAAAAATTTTTTGCTTGTTATTGCAGATTTTTTTTGGACAGACATAGGAGACTGGAAGGAAGTTTGGGAGAATCTTAAAAAGGATGATCTGGGAAATGTGATTATTGACGGAAAAGCTCCCGGCGGGGAGGTTATTAATCTTGACACTTCAGATGCGCTAATACATACAGACGGCAGGTTGATTGCTCTTGTTGATGTGGATAATATAGTGGTTGTCGATACAAAGGATGCGCTTTTGATTTGTAGCAAAAGCAGGGCTCAGAATGTAAAGCAGATAGTAAACAGACTAAAGGAACTTAAGAAAACAAAATATTTGTAGTCTACTTTTTATGATTTCTTACGAAATAACCAAACGGATTATTGATATTTTCGGCTCAATAATTTTAATAGTATTTTTTTTACCTGTTATTATAGCTGCCGCGATTGCTATAAAATTCACATCGAAAGGTCCTGTATTGGCAGATACGCCAAAACGTGTCGGTAAAGGCGGGAGACCTTTTTATACATATAAGTTTAGAACGATGATTGTGAATGCCCATGATTTACTTAAAACAGATCCTAAGTTTAAGAAAATATACAGGGAGCTTCGTAATTCAGGTAATTATAAATTAAAGAATGACCCAAGAATTACTCCTATCGGAAAAATTTTAAGAAAGCATTCTATAGATGAGGTGCCGCAGCTTCTGAATGTTTTGAAGGGCGAGATGAGCTTGGTGGGACCGAGACCATATTATGCGGATGAACTTGAAGTCCAGCAAAAAAAATATCCCGGTACAGATAAATATGTTAAGCAAATGCTGACTGCAAAACCCGGAGTGACCGGGTTTTGGCAGGTTTCGGGTAGGAGTAATGTAAATTTTGACAAAAGAATAAGAATGGATGCTTATTATGCGAGAAAAAAGTCACTAATTCTTGATATACTTATTCTTCTTAAAACTCCTTGGGTAATGGTATCGGGAAAAGGTGCTGCCTGATACAATTAAAATTTGCTAATATTGTTTTATGGAAAAAAACCAGATCCCCCAGATTAAGCCGAAGTCAATTTTAGACCCGCCTGATTCGAAAAAAGAGGATGAGTCCAATGGGATTAGAAAGATAGATTTGAATAAAAAAAGTGGGCGTTTAAAGAGTTTAAAAAGAAGAAGGGTGGCAATGGTGTTGTCTGTTTTTTTGCTTTTTGTGATTTTGATAGCGGTGTTTTTGGTAGCTCCACTTTATCTAACTTATAAAAATTCGAGAGAAACGGTGGCGCGGGCACATGCCCTTCGTGCTTCTTTTGACAGCCAAGATATAGAACAAGTAGAAAATGAGATTAATCTTTTTAATCAGAGCCTTTTGAAGCTTGATGGCAGCTATTCGAGACTTCGATGGGCGGGTTATTTGCCATTTGTTGGTGTTTATTGGAGGGATGGAAAGGCCGGCATTGAAGCTTCAAAATACGCCGTTGATACGGCAGCGCTTGTTGTTGAAGCCGTGAAGCCTTACGCTGATATAATCGGTTTTGGGGGTAAAAACGGCGAGGCTGCAAGTGGAGAGGAAACAGCCAACGACAGAATTGAATTTTTAGTACAGACAATTGAGGGTGTGCTTCCTAAGATGGACGAAATTGTATCTAAGGCTAAACTTGCAGAGGGAGAGTTGTCTAGCATTGATACAGCAAGATATCCTAAAGAGTTTAGGGGTATTGAAATTAGGGCAAAACTTGAAAGGCTTATTGATTTGGGAAGCGAGGGTGCTCGTTTGTTGTCCCAAAGCAAGCCTTTACTGGAAGCCGCTCCCTATATGCTTGGGGTTGATGGAGAGAGGACTTACTTGGTGCTTTTTCAAAATGATAAAGAGCTTCGGCCGACAGGAGGATTTATTACGGCGTATTCAATTATGAAGGTAAATAACGGAAAAATGGAGCAGGTTGTTTCAAGCGATATATATAACCTTGACAGTAATTATATTCCCCAGATAGCAGCGCCCGAGCCGATTATAAAATATTTAAAGGGTCCTTATGTTCTTTCTCCAAAAATGCGGCTTCGGGATATGAATTGGTCACCTGATTTTAAAGAAAGCATGGATCTTTTTACCGAGGAGTCGGAGGAGGCGGGTATAGACGGGATAGACGGAGTTATTGCCGTTGATACACAGGTAGTTGTTTACATCCTTGATGTTTTGGGGGAAATAGGTGTACCCGGATATGGAAATTTTAGCACCAAGACGGATCCGAGATGCGAATGTCCCCAGGTAATTTATGAACTTGAGAGCTTTGCTGACGTGGAGGGGCCTGTTGTTTGGAGCGAGAATGAGCCGGGAAAGATAGTCTATGCCCCTGAAAATTATGATAACAGAAAAAAAATTGTAGGACCTTTGATGAATTCAATAATTAGCAACGCTCTTGGCCAAGAGAAAGAGAAGCTGCCTTCGTTATTTTTAGCAGGATGGAAATCATTAACCGAAAAACACTTGCTTTTTTATATGTTTGATGAAAAAGCTCAGGCCGGGGTTGAGGCTTTTAACATAGCCGGAAGAGTGCTTAATTTTGATGGCGATTATCTTTATATAAACGATGCCAACCTTGGCGGAAGAAAATCAAATCTTTATATAACAGTTGAGGTTTCTCAAATGATTGAATTAGAAAGCGATGGATCGGTTATTAAGACTCTTGATATTACTTACAAAAACACTAAAGATTATGACGGCTGGCTAAACAGCGTGCTTCCAAACTGGACTCGAATTTATGTTCCAAAAGGGTCCGAACTTATCAGTATTGACGGTTTTGAGGACGAAGGTGAGGTTTATGAAGAGCTTGGCAAGACGGTGTTTTCGGGAGGTTTTGAACTGAGACCTCTTGGTGTTAAGAAGATTGGTGTTAAATACAAGCTGCCTTTTAAGTTTGATGGAGGAAATTATAAGCTTATGATTCAAAAGCAACCCGGGCTTGATAGTCCGCTTTATACAATAGAAACGGGGAAGGGAATTGAGGAATTTTTCTTAAAAACAGATAAGATTTTGGATTTTAAAATTGAGATATAATTCTTTAGGTTTTGTACTAGCTAGAAGAGATTATTCAGAATCTGATAGAATTTTGGTTTTATTTACCCAAAAATACGGAAAAATTTCTGTTATTGCCAAGGGAGTGAGAAAACTTAGTAGCAGAAAAAGGGGGCACCTTGAGATTTTTAGCTATATTAAGTTTTCTGCCAGCCGTAGTGCTGGGATGGATATATTAACCGAAGCGGAGCTTGTTGACGGTTTTGATAGGATACGTAAAGATTTGCGAAGGGTTGCGCTTGCTTATTATTTTGTTGAGATTATAAATAAAATACTTCCGGAGGAGGAAAAGAATGAAAAGATTTTTGATTTATTGCTGTTTTATTTAGAGAGATTAAAGCGCGAGAATGAATTAAAACTTTTTAGAAAAGATTTTGTTTGTGACATGCTGGTTGAGGCAGGTTTTTGGCCGAAAGGAAAAAAATTAGCAGATCCTGATAGCGCGCTTTTGGATGTACTTGAGCGTGCTTCGACGAGCGAGAGAGTGGGGAGAAGAATTCTTAGTTAGAATTTTTGTTATAATAACTTTATGGATTTATTGGAAAAGGTAGTTTCGTTGGCCAAAAGGCGGGGATTTGTTTATCAATCTTCCGAGATATATGGAGGCTGGGAAGCAACTTACGACTTTGGACCATTGGGTGCCGAAGTGTTAAGAAATATAAGGAATCTTTGGTGGCAGGAATTTGTTCATAATAGGCCTGATATTGTGGGGATTGACGGCGCAATTATAAGCCATCCAAGAGTTTGGGAAGCAAGCGGTCATACCGAGGGTTTTGCCGACGTGATGGTTGAAGACTTAAAGACCCACAAAAGATATCGTGCAGATCATTTGTCTAATAAAATTGAAGACGGAATGACTCCTGAAGAGGTTGATCAAGTTATAAAAGATAATAAGATTAAAAGCCCGGACGGCAATAGTCTTTCCAAAGCGAAGAAGTTTAACAATTTGGTTGAGGTTTATGTCGGCACTTTGGAAGATGAAAAAACCCTGGCTTACTTAAGGGGTGAAACTTGCCAGCCGATATTTTATAACTATCAATTGGTAAAAGATTCTTTGAGGATGAAACTACCATTTGGAATTGCGCAAATTGGAAAGGCCTTTAGAAACGAGATCAAAGTTGGGCCATATTTTTTTCGAACAAGAGAGTTTGAGCAGATGGAGCTTGAGATGTTTTTACATCCGTCTGAAGCGGATTATTATTTTGAAAAATTTAAAGAATGGAGTATGTCTTGGTTAAAGCAGCTTGGAATAGATAAAAACATGCTTCGCTTTCGGGAGCAGGAGTTTAAAGAAAGAGCGCATTATAATAAGATAGCTACAGACATTGAATACAAATTTCCGTTTGGCTGGAAGGAGTTCCAGGGAATTCATTATCGAGGCGATTGGGATTTGGCTCGTCATGGAGAGTATTCAAAAACAGATTTTAAATATCGAGACGATGCCCGCAACGAAGAGTACGTTCCTCATGTTGTTGAGTATTCTATTGGTTTAAATCGGCTTATGCTTGTTCTTTTGTTTGACTCCTATGGTGAGGATGACGGAAAAGTTACTCTTAAACTTAATCCTCGGCTATCTCCTTATAAGGTTGCCGTTTTTCCTTTGCTATCAAATAAGCCTCGATTAGTTGATAAAGCACAGAAAGTATTTGATCGACTTAAAACAAAGTTCCACTGCGCATGGGATAGCCGAGGAAACATTGGCAAGCGGTATGCTAGCCAAGATGAGATAGGAACACCCTGGTGTGTGACTGTAGATTTTGATACGCTAGAGGATGAAACGGTAACTGTTCGCGATAGAGATACCAAGAGGCAAGAAAGAGTGTCTGTTGACAAATTGCAGAAATATTTTGAAAATCAATTATATGAAAATTAAGAAATACCTTCCTTTGATAATATTTGTTTTAGGGCTTTTGGCTATGGTAGTTTTGATTTTTGGTGTGTTGCGGGGGCGCAAAGAAGCCGAGCCGGCGGATGAAGATATGGTCGCTGAGATTCCGTTTGAAAAGAGGCCGTTTGTAAGTTTAGTCCCGAGCGAAGACGGGCACTGGCTTAAAATGGCAATTGATATGATAAAGGTAGATGCAGTAACTCTTGATTACGAGCTTCTTTATCAAACCGATGCTGGTATAACACAAGGGGTACCCGGAACTGCAAAGATAGAGGTTGGTGCGAAAATTGAGAGAGATCTTCTTTTAGGATCCGAGTCTTCGGGCAAATTCAGATATGACGAGGGTGTTGAGGAAGGAACTTTGACCTTGAGATTTCGTGACGGCGGAGGAAAGCTCGTAGGCAAATTGTCAACTCAGTTTCGTTTGCTTTCGGATATAGATGAGGTTGAATATGGGCAATTTAAATTCATGATCGACGGTGATTATGAGGGTTTTATTGTGGTAATGGAGACGTTTGGTTTGCCAAAAGAGTTTCAAAGACCAATAACAAGTGGGCCGTTTGGTGTTTTTGGATCTGATTCAAGCCTGGCTGGTGATGTGGAGATTGAAGGCAGCGCTTATTTTTGGGATGGAACTGATTGGGTGAGTGTAAGCAAAACTTCAAGTGCCGGTGTTTTTATAGGATCTTCGGAATAGCTTTTTATTAAACATTTTTTTGGGTTTTATTTGTGTTGACATGTGTGTGAAAATATCTCAAAATGGTGATAAGTGGTGATTAAGGGTGAAAATATGATTATAGGCCACTACATAACGAGCTTTGACAAAGAAAAAAGAAGAGTGGCAATACCTAAAAAATTTAGGCAAGCGCTTGGTGATGAGTTGATTATCGCCAGATGGTATGAGGGCTGTTTAGTAGTTGTATCTAAAAAAAGCTGGGCTTTGCTTATGGATAGGGTTACCGGAAAGACGAGGGTTGTAACCTCACCCGTGAGAGATACAGATAGGTTTATACTCGGCTCAGCATTTGAATTCAGCCCCGACAACCAAGGAAGAGTGGTATTGCCTGATTATTTAAGCAGCCATGCCAATCTTGGCTCTGAAGTAGTTTTTGTTGGCCTTGGGGACAGGATTGAGATTTGGGACAAAAAAGAATGGGAGAAAAGAGAATCGTACTTGTCCGCGCATGCAGGGGAATTAATTGAAAGGCTTGCTGATGAATATAAAGAAATTTAGTATTCATCAGCCGGTGATGCTTGATGAAGTAATAGAAAATTTGCACATTAAAAATCAGGCTAAATATATTGACGCTACGCTGGGAGCCGGGGGTTACTCGGCAGAAATTATTAAAAGCGGTGGAGTGGTTCTTGGAATTGAGTATGATCCTGTAATGGTTTCTATTGCCAAAAAGAATCTTGAAAACGCCTGCCCTGTCCGAAAAAATTTTTCGGACTTTTTCCAGATACAAAACGGCAATTTTAGTGATATAGGCACAATAGCCAAACTCAGGGGATTTGAGAGCGTGAACGGAATTGTTTTTGATTTAGGGCTGTCGAGCTATCACTTAGATTTTGATAATAGGGGATTTTCGTTTAAAAGACCAAGTGATCCAATTGACATGAGACTTAGCCCGAAACTAATGGATGTTACTGCGGCTGATCTTTTGAATTTATTGAGGAAAGATCAACTTGTTGATCTTTTTAATGCAACTGATTACAAGCATTCGGTGAAGTTGGCTAATTTGTGTTTGGAGAAAAGAAGGGTAATGCCGTTTGAGAAAGTTTCGGATTTTTTGGAGGTTGTAGCAAAGGTTTCATCTTTTAAGCCGGGCAGAATTCATCCGGCAACTCTTCCTATGATGGCTCTTCGGATGGCGGTCAATAATGAGCTTGATAATTTAACAAAGGCTTTAGAGCAAAGCGTTAATTTGCTTTTGAAAGGCGGAAGGATTTTGGTTGTTAGTTTTCATTCGGGAGAAGACAGGGTTGTAAAAAGCGTTATGAGAGGTTTTCAAATTAGAGGACTGGGAAAGATTATAACCAAAAGACCTTTAAGGCCAAAACCTATAGAGATTAAGGATAATTTAAGGTCTAGGAGTGCAAAATTAAGAATTTTTGAAAAATGAATAAAAAAATAAAAATTAAAAACAGTGCGTATGTTTTGGGAATAATTGGGCTTTTGTCGTTTGGTGTTTTGACGTCTGTGAAGATATCTATTATGGGCAGCAGGCTACATGAAATAGAAGCGGAAATAGAAAATATGAGTAAATTTAACCGTGAGATTCAAATGAAAATGATTGAGACATCGTCTTTGAGCCGTGTTTCCGAGTTGGCTCCGAAAATTGGCATGAGGTCTGCCGAAAATTTGATTTATTTGAGCACCGCAAAGGCAGGAGTGGGCACAAGCATCGTTGTTAAACTCGAATAATGCAAAAGAGGATTAAATTTATTTTGGTGGTATTTAATCTTCTTACCGCCACTTTGATAGGGAGATTGTATTATTGGCAGGTTGTTAAAAGTGAAGAGCTGACTTCTCAGGCGCGAGCGCAGCATTTGTTTGGCCAGAATATTAAAGCTATGCGCGGGAATATACTGGCTTCAGACGGCAGCTGGCTAGCGGTGAGTAGTGATTCCTGGCTTATGTTTGCTCAACCTAAAGAGCTTGAAAGATCTGTGCGCGAAGTTGCAAATATTGTTGCTTCCTTGATTTCCGAGACTTCCGAGCAGAACGATGTTTATAATGAAGCTGTCAGGATTGAGGGCATATTAAGCAGGGAAGATGCAGACTGGGTGCCGATTAAAAGAGATTTAAATTCCGACACAAAGAAGAATATTGAAGCTTTAAGGCTTTCTGGGATAGGGTTTGAGTTTAATGAGGACAGGGCTTACCCAGAAGGCTCCAGCTCGGCTCAAATTTTGGGTTTTGTAGGTAAAGATGAGGAAGGAAACAATCAAGGCTATTTTGGCCTTGAGGGATATTATGATTTGTTTTTGTCGGGTAAGCCTGGGTTTTTAGAGAGAGAGCGTAGCGCCGCCGGGGTGCCTTTTCTTGGCGGGAGGAATAACGAAGTAACGGCGCAGAGAGGAGTTGATTTACAAACCCATATAGATAAGACCTTGCAGTTTATAGTTGAAAAGGAGCTTAAAAGGGGAATTGAAAAGTACGGAGCGGTTGCTGGAGTAGTAATTGTCATGGATCCATCTGACGGCGGGATAATGGCGATGGCGAGTTATCCGTCTTATGATCCTTCAGAATATTATAAATATGGTGATGAATTTTTTAAAAATCCCGCAATTTCGGATACTTTCGAGCCGGGGAGTGTTTTTAAGCCTGTTGTGATGGCCGCGGCTTTGGATGCTAAAGCAGTTGATCCAGACACAGAGTGTGATATCTGCGATGGACCTTATAAAATTGATAAATATGAAATTAAGACTTGGAATAATAAATACAATCCCAATTCGACAATGACAGAGGTAATAATGAATTCGGATAATGTGGGAATGGTGTTTGTCGGTAATAAGCTTGGTAGTGAAAAGCTTTATGATTATTTTAAAAGATTTGGTTTTGGTGAGATTACAGGTATTGATTTGCAGGGCGAGGTTAGTTCCGTATTGAGAGAGAAGGACAAATGGTCTCAAGTAGATCTTGCTACCGCGACTTTTGGCCAAGGTATTGCCGTTACTCCAATTCAGATGCTTAAGGCAATAGCGATAATTGCGAGAGGAGGAGTAGAAATAGCACCTCAAGTAGTTGATAAAATTATTATTGACGGGTGGGAGGATGATATCGAGCCTCTTGAGGGAGAACGAGTCATAAGCGAGAAAGCAGCGAGCCAGATAACGGAGATGATGATAAATGCCGCATTGCTTGGTGAGGCAAAATGGGCAATACCAAAAGGGTTTGTGATAGCGGGAAAAACCGGAACAGCACAGATTCCTGTTTCGGGTCATTATGATGAAGACAAGACAATTGGATCGTTTGTGGGATTTGCTCCTGCGAGAAAGCCTAAGTTTGTGATGCTCGTAATGCTAAGGGAGCCTTCAAGTTCGCCTTGGGCTTCCGAGACAGCGGCTCCGCTTTGGTTTGATATTGCAAGGGAGTTTTTCCCATATTTGGGAGTACAGCCTGACAATTGATACTGTTTGTTATAATGTGCAGAATGCTTGGGATATTAAATAAATGAATATAAAGGTAAAAGGCAATCAGGTGCTAAGCGGTGAGATTGTTCCTTCTGGGAGTAAAAATTCCGCAGTTTCTTTGATTTGTTCCTCTATATTATTTGATAGGCCGGTTATTTTTGAGAATGTGCCGGATATTACTGATGTAGCACGGCTTGTCGAAATACTTAAAGGCATGGGAAGCCGTGTTGATTGGGAAAAGGATAAAAATGTCCTAATCATAGACAATGGGAAGTTAGATTTTGATAGAGTTGGGAAAAAAGAACTTGGTAATATGAGGGGTACTTCACTTTTGTGGGGACCTATGCTTGCCCGGTTTAATAGAGTAAATTTTGAAGAATTGCCTGGAGGATGCACCTTGGGCGTAAGGCCTGTAAGCCCGCATTACAATGCTTTTCGTGATTTTGGCGTTATTGTAGAGGAGACGGCGCGGGGAGTAAAAATGAACGCTTCAAGCGCGTTTTCCCGCGATGTGCTTTTAAGTGAAATGAGTCCTACCGTAACTGAGAATGTTTTGATGCTGGCAACAAGTTTAAAAGGAAAAAGCCGTATTGTTGGCGCTGCTTCGGAGCCACAGGTTCAGGATTTATGTAATTTTTTGGTAGCTTCCGGAGCCAAGATAAGCGGTATAGGATCGAGTGTTCTTGAGATTGAAGGGGGCAGGAGTTTGAAACCTAAAACACACAAGCTTTACCCGGATCATTATGAAATAGCGACTTTTCTGGCTTTAGCGGCTATTACCGGTGGAGATATTAAAATCAAAAATGCTATGCCCCAGATTTTAAAACCGATTTTATCGACTTTTTCAAAATTTGGAATAGAAGTAGTATCTGATAGCGAGAATGTGATGATTGAAAAAGGACAAAAGATAAATATTGGAGGGAACGGCTCTCGCGGGACTCTTTTTGTGAAAGCACAGCCGTGGCCTGCTTTACCCGTTGATACATTGCCGCTTTTTATTCCGATTGCTTTGGCGGCGGAGAGAGGGCAGGTTTTGTTTCATAATTGGATGTATGAGTCAGGGCTTTTCTGGACATCGGAGCTTACTAAATTGGGTGCTAATGTAATTATGGCTGACCCGCATCGCGTTATTGTTAGCGCTGGTAATAAACTTTTTGGTGCTACACTTGAAGCTCCTTATATAATCCGTGCTGTAGTTGCTATGGTTATGGCTGCAATGATTGCAGAGGGCGAGTCCCTGATATTAAACGCTGATGCCCTTTATCGCGGGCATCCTCATTTTGCTGAGAATTTACGAAAATTGGGTGCAAAGATTAAAGAAGCTGTGTAATAATTAAATAAATCTATGGGGAACATACTTTCTCTTGCCTTGGGAATAATAATTTTTTCATTTGTGATTACTAGTATTTTGATCGTTCCTTTTATAGATTTTCTTTACAAAATGCGTTTAACAAGACGCGAGGAAGGCGGAAAGAAAAAGGTGCTTTTTGATAAGCTTCATGATATTAAAGCCGGGACGCCGATTGGCGGCGGGGTGCTTTTAATAGCACTTGTATCGCTACTTTTTGCTTTGATATTTCCCTTGATTTCTTATTTGGGAGTTTATATTGAATCGGCTTATGCGTTGAGATGGGAACTTGTAGCAATATTTTTTACATTCATTTCTTTTGGAGCTCTTGGGCTTTTCGATGATGTTGTAAAAACATTTGGGAAGCCAAGAAAGGGCACTCTTGGTGCGGTTTTTGGATTGACTAAAATGCAAAAATTTTCTCTGCAGTTTCTTTTTGCTTTTATAAGTTCGTTTATATTATATTCTAAGCTTGGGATTCATATTCTTTATATTCCGATACTGTCGAGGGTTTTTGATTTGGGTGTTTTCTACATACCATTTTCGATGTTTATAATAGTTTTTTTTACAAACGCGTTTAATTTTACGGACGGGCTTGATGGCTTGGCAAGCGGCTTGCTTCTTATTTATTTGTTTTCTTATGTTGTTATTGCGGCTAGTATTTTGGATACGCCGCTTTTTGTTTTTATGTCGCTTTGGATAGGCTCTATAATCGCGTTTTTGTATTTTAATGTATGGCCTGCTCGAATTTGGCTTGGGGACGCGGGTGCTTTGTCTTTCGGGGCAATGATTGCGCTTATCGGTCTTTTGCTTGGAAATGTGGCAGCCCTTTTTGTAATAGGTGGGATTTTTGTTATTGAGGCCGCTTCTTCTCTTATTCAGATTTTGGGATGGAAAATATTAAAGAAGCCGATTTTTCCACTTGCTCCGATTCACCACAGCTTTCTTGCGATAGGTTGGGAAGAACCAAAAATCGTTGCAAGAGCTTGGCTGGCTGGAATAATGCTTGCAATTTTTGGTTTATGGCTTGCTACAATTTAGAGGTGTGTTTAAAAGACAAAAGAGACTAAAGAAAAAAGCTAAGTTAAAAGCTCTTTCTTTTGATAAGCAGCTTTTTTTTATGAGTTTGATTTTGACGGCTTTTGGGGTAATAGCTGTTGCCGATGCTTCGTCTGTGCAGAGTATGAGTTCGTTTTCCGATCCTTATTATTTTGCAAAGCAGCAAATTATGTGGTCTTTGGTAGGTATTGGCGGTCTTGTTTTCGCAGCCAGTGTTCATTTTCTTTTTTGGAAGAAGATTTCTTATCTGGTGTTTTTTTTGAGTATTGCACTTCTTTTTGCCGTTCTTATACCTGGCGTCGGATCGCGCGTTTTGGGAGCAAGAAGGTGGATTTATATCGGTTCGCTTGGATTTCAGCCATCTGAATTTGCAAAGCTTGGATTAGCTTTTGCGTTCGCAAGAATTATGGCGAGTAAAGATTATAAAAAATGGGTGCCTTTAGCGGTTCTTGGCGCGGTCGGGTCTTTGATAATGCTTCAGCCAGATTTTGGTACGATGCTTGTTCTTATTTTTATAGGCGTTTCGCAGCTTTTTGTTGGTGGTTATCCATTTTTTTACTTGGTTGGCGTTGGTTTGATCGGCGTTTTGAGTGGCGCACTTTTAATTTTTTTTTCAGATTACAGACGCGAAAGGCTTATGACGTTTTTTCAGTCTTCCAGTGATCCACTTGGCTCCTCGTACCATATTAGACAGATACTTATAGCTTTTGGCTCGGGCGGTTTATTTGGAGTTGGCCTGGGACAGTCAAGACAAAAGCAGTTATTTTTACCCGAAACGGCTACAGACTCTGTTTTTGCGGTTATTGCCGAGGAGATGGGTTTTTTTGTTGCAGTGTTGATTGTTGTTTTCCTTTCTTATTTTGTGATCAGGCTTTATACGATTTCTATGAGATGTGAGGACACCTTCGGCCTATTATTGGGCGTTGGGATTTCTTCGTGGATTGGTGGACAGATGTTTCTTAATCTTGCTTCTATGCTTGCCCTTACTCCACTGACAGGGATACCTTTGCCCTTTTTTAGTTACGGCGGGTCAAGTCTTACTATGATACTTTTTTCTGTTGGTATACTTTTAAATATATCAAAATATGGCGGGAAATAATAAAAACACAGTATTTTTTACCGGAGGGCACGGCGGCAGCGCTGCTTATGCCGTTATTGAAAAATTGGTTGGAAAAGATATTGATATTCATTGGATAGGTCCTAAATACGCCTATGAAGATAAGAAGTATTTAAGCTTTGAGTTTAGAAGTTTTCCGAAGCTTGGTGTAACTTGCCATGCTATAAGGTCGGGAAGGATTCACAGGAAATTTAGTAAAAACACAATCGTTTCTTTTTTTAAGCTTCCGCTTGGATTTTTGGCTGCGATGAAAATTGTGTTTTTTAAGCGTCCTAAACTTGTTGTTTCGTTTGGAGGTTTCGCTGCTTTTCCTGTGGTTTTTGCAGCGAAGATTATGGGTAGTCGGGTATTTATCCATGAACAGACGGTCGGGGCTGGCCTTTCAAATAAGGTATCTTCTTTTTTTGCAGATAGAATTTTTCTTGCCAGAAAATCAAGCTTAAAATATTTTCCCCGTAAAAAAAGTGTTTTGGTGGGAAATCCGGTAAGATGGAGCGTTTTAAGTATAAAGCCTAAAACAAGGATTTCTTCTCCTCCTGTTATATTAGTAACATGCGGATCACGAGGATCCCAGGTAGTTAATGCTGCACTTAAGCCTATATTGAGGGATATTTTAGAACATTATAGATTGATACATCAGACGGGAGATCCTGATTATAAGGAGATTGAATTGATTCGATCTACTTTAGATCCGAAATTTAGGAAGAGATATGAAATATACCGCTTTTTGGACCCTGATCTTATGGCCTCTTTTTTAGATGAATCGGATATTGTAGTATCCAGGGCAGGAGCTAATACCGTTTCCGAGCTAATTATTGCCGGGAGACTTTCTATATTAATACCGATACCGTGGGTTCAGAGAAATGAACAATTTAAAAACGCAAAGCTTATGGCAAAGTGCAAGCTTGGTGTGATTCTTAAACAAGAAGAACTTACATCCGAATCTCTTCTTAAAACTATAAATGATTTATTTGAAAATTGGCATAGTATGGTTAGTCGTACTCGAAAGCTTGATTTGGGGGATAGGACTGCTTCGGAAAAAATAAGCAAAGAAATTCTAAATGCTATTAAAAAATGAAAAAATATTTATTTTTGCTTTTATTTTTTATTTTATTGCCCTTGGTTATACCAAATTTTATAGTGGTTGGTGAAACATATTGCGAAGGAGCTACAAGAGAGTGTAGCAATGAGGTTTTGGAGATAGTTGAAAAAGCACGGGGAATGCGTTATTTTCGTGCTAAAATTTTTGTTTCCAAAAAACTTGAAGCCTACGATAGGGTGATTTCTTATAGTGTTCGTTTGAGGCTTTTTAATAAAATGATTCTCGAGGTAGTGGAGAGGGATGCTGAAGTGGCCTTGCTTGGTGTGAATGGAAAATATTCTCTTTTTGATAGGCATGGACATTCTGTTGGTGTTTCTCAAAGTGACAACGGTCTTCCCTATGCAAAACTTTTAAACGGCGAAATAAGCAGGTCTGAAATTTCGGCGTTTTCTGAGATAATATATGTACTTGATCAGAAATATTCTTTTGTCAGCGGCGAGATTGACCGTGGAGCGCTTGTTTTTGAGCATAGCGGAAACAAATTTATTATGCCTTTGAGCGATGATGTTGATCTTACTTTGGGCGCTTTCTATTTAATTCTTTCGTGGTTGAATAGCGACCCAGAAGATCTTAGAATTGGAGTTACAGACAATTTATCTCAAAGGCTTGAGATTGACATGAGATATAAAAATCCTGTAATAAGACGGATATAGATTAAAATATGAATAGTAAAATTGTATCGGCAATTGACATTGGATCTTCAAAGATTACTACGCTTATTGCCCAGGTCAACATTGATAATACTGGAGATACCGGGGTGAATATTATGGGTGTATCGGCAGTTGAGGCTAAGGGAATAAAGAAGGGGCAGATTGTTAATATAGAGGAAGCCGTTGAGGCTACTATTGAATCGGTTGAGGCTTCGGAGAGGATGGCCGGTTATAATTTGGACCACGCCTTTATAAGTATAGGTGGAGCTCATGTATCGAGCCAAAATTCAAAGGGTGTTGTTGCCGTATCCAATCCTGAGGGTGAAATAAGCCCTGATGATGTGGAAAGAGTAATTGAGGCAGCCCGAGCGATTTCTTTGCCTGTTTCTAGGCAAACCATACACGTTATCCCTAGGGAGTTTGTTGTTGATGGTGAGGCTGGAGTAAAAGATCCTGTTGGAATGAGTGGCGTGAGGCTTGAGGTGGATACGCATATTGTAACCGCCAGCTCTCCGGCTCTTAAAAATTTATCAAGAACGGTTCAGGAAGTGGGGGTGTCTGTTGATGAGGTTGTTTTTAATGGTCTTGCTTCCTCTTTTTCTTGTTTAACCGATACGGAAAAGGAGCTTGGGTGTAGCTTGATTGATATTGGATCCGGAACTACTTCTGTTGTTTCTTTTATAGACGGAGCTTTATCTTATTCAGGCGCAATACCCATAGGTGCAAGAAATGTAACCAATGATCTTGCCATAGGGCTTCGCGTTTCCCTGGAGACGGCAGAGAGTGTGAAGAGGAATTTATCTAAAGAGACTAAGTCGAAAGACGGTGAAAGAAGAGATGCTCAGATTGAAATAGCAGAGAAAGGGGCTAACGAATTAAAGCGTGTGCAAAAACGTACGCTTACAGAAGGAATTATTAAGCCTAGGCTAAATGAAATTTTTACAATGGTGAAGCTTGAGCTGGAGAAGAATAATTTAATAAATAAAATTCCTTCGGGCCTTGTTTTAACAGGCGGAGGTTCGCTAACATATGGTGTTGAGGAATCTGCTAAACGAACAATTGGACTACCTGTTAGGGTTGCAAAACCCGGAGGAGTTGGCGGTCTTACGGATGATATATTGACACCGGAATATTCTTCGTCAATAGGTTTGATTTTGTATGGGGTTATGGTTGAAAAAACTTATGGGCCTGTTTCTCAGGGTGGTGGCATTGGTAGCAAAATGAGAGCTCCCAGTAAAGCGCTTTTTGGCAGGATTGTCGAGACGATAAAAGAGCTTCTGCCATAATTGAATTTATATGCTTTGACAATTTTTTAACTCCTGCTATACTGCGCGTATAAGAATAATTAGGCTAAAATGGCTTTAGTAAAACCAGATTCTTCCAGAATTGCAAAGATAAAAGTAATTGGTGTAGGTGGCGGAGGCGGCAATGCAGTAGCTTCTATGGTTGATAGCGAGCAGATATTGGGTGTAGAGTTTATTGCCATTAATACCGACGCCCAGGTTCTTCTTGATAATACGGTTCCTACAAAGCTTCAGATTGGTGAGAAATTAACTCGAGGCTTGGGTGTCGGCGGTGATCCCGAGATTGGCAGCCAGGCTGCCGAGGAGTCTATTGATAGGATAAAGGAGCTTCTTGTTGATTCTGATATGGTATTTGTAACGGCCGGTATGGGTGGCGGTACTGGAACCGGGGCTGCTCCTGTGATTGCCAGATCGGCAAGAGAAGCAGGAGCTTTGACAGTGGGAATTGTTACCAAGCCGTTTGCTTTTGAGGGGAGTAGAAGAGCAATGCTTGCAGAGGAGGGGGTTGAAAGGCTAAGGGATGAGGTGGATACGTTGATTGTAATTCCCAACCAGCGATTAATGGACGTTATTGACAGGAAGATGACTTTGATTGAAGCTTTTAAAGTTGCAGACAGCGTCTTAAGCCAGGCTGTTGCCGGGATAGCCGAAATAATTACAACTCCGGGACTTGTTAATGTAGATTTTGCCGATGTTAAGACTATTATGAAAGATGCGGGTTCGGCTTTACTTGGTATTGGGACCGGGGTTGGGGATAATAGGGCACAGATGGCTGCCAGGGCTGCTATTTCTTCACCGCTTTTGGATTTATCGATAGACGGCGCACGAGGGGTGCTTTTTAATATTACGGGTGGCCCTGATCTTACAATGTTTGAAGTTGATGAAGCGGCTCGTGCGATTTCGAGTGCTGCCGATCCTGATGCAAATATAATTTTCGGTTCAGTAATTAAGAATGATTTTGCCGATCAAGTTAGAATTACTGTAATAGCTACAGGATTTGATGAGACACAGGCCAGAATTGCTAAGATGAGCCGTGTTAGCGAACCTGCGAAGATAGAAGGCCTTGTAAGTGATACACCAGGTGACGGCAAGGACGAGGAAACTATTGAAGAGGATGAAAAGGAGCCCAAGGAAGAAGTGTCAACCGAGCCTGAAGAGGATGAAAAGAAGGATGAGTTTGGAGAGGATTTTGAAGTTCCCGCATTCCTACGAAAAATTCATTAAATAAGATACTTTATACTCTATTTATATTTGTGTAAAATAGCCATATCATGGCGCGAAAAAAGAAGAAATATTTTGACTCTGTTGATATACGTGTGAGTTTCCCCCGTCTTGAAGAAAAAATTTTAAAATATTGGAATAAAAATAAGATTTTTGAAAAATCCCTTGAGAAGAATCGAAATTCTGATAAAAATTTTATTTTTTATGAAGGGCCGCCAACCGCTAATGGCAAGCCAGGGATTCACCATGTTGAGGCAAGAAGCTTTAAGGATATAATTCCAAGATATAAAACAATGCAGGGGTATAATGTTCCCCGCCAGGCTGGATGGGATTGCCATGGCCTTCCTGTTGAGCTTCAAGTAGAAAAAAAGCTTGGAATTTCCGGAAAGCCTCAGATTGAGGAATATGGAATAAAAGAGTTTAATGCACTTTGTCGGAAGAGCGTTTATGAGTACGTGGACGACTGGACTAAATTAACAAAGCGAATGGGTTACTGGGTGGATACTGATAATCCATATGAAACTATGGATAATAAATATATTGAGACTGAATGGCAACTTCTTAAAGAAATGTGGGACAAGGGACTTCTTTATGAAGATTATAAAGTCGTTCCTTATTGTCCCCGTTGCGGTACGTCACTTTCCTCGCATGAGCTGGCACTTGGGTATAAAGATGATATTGAGGATCCTTCGGTATTTGTAAAATTTCAGCTTCGAGATGATAAAAATACGTATTTTTTGGCATGGACAACAACTCCATGGACGCTTCCCGGAAATGTGGCCTTAGCAGTGGATGAAAATGAAAACTACGTTAAGTTAAAAATAAATAATGAAATTTTGATATTGTCAGAAAAGCGTGCGAGAGAACTTAAAATTAAAGGAAAAAATGTTGGAAAAGTTAAAGGAAAAGATTTATTAAATATCGAATATAAGCCGCTTTTTGATTTTATGGTTTATGATCAAAAATCTCATTTTGTGATTTCTGCTGACTTTGTTTCTATGGATGAGGGCACCGGCATTGTTCATACGGCTGTAATGTATGGAGAAGATGATTTTAGGCTTGGCGAAAAGTACGGACTTCCCAAAAAGCATTCGGTTAACGAAAAAGGAGAATTTGTTGATGAGGTAAAGCCGTGGGCGGGTAAATTTGTAAAAAGCAAAGCTCTTGAAAAGGAAATAATTGAAACTCTTGATAAAAACGGAAATCTTTTTAAAGCAGAGGCCATAAAGCACACCTATCCATTTTGTTGGAGATGTGGCACTCCGCTTTTATATTATGCAATGGTTTCGTGGTATTTGAAGACTTCACGAATTAAAGATCAATTAATTGCAAATAATGCTTCTGTAAATTGGGTGCCCGATCATATCAAAGATGGAAGAATGGGTGAGTGGCTTAAGAACAATCGAGATTGGGCGCTTTCTAGAAGTCGTTATTGGGGGGCACCTCTTCCTGTTTGGCGTTGTGAAGAATGTAGTCGCTCTCAAATCGTAGGTAGCTTGAGTGAATTATCTAAATTAGCTGAAAAGAATCTTTCTCAACTAGATTTACACAGGCCGTTTGTTGATGAGGTTACTTTTAAATGTGATAAATGTGGAGGAATAATGCGCAGGGTTGATTTTGTTTTGGACTGTTGGTTTGATAGCGGGGCTATGCCCTATGCGAGTGGCGTTGGTTCCTACCCGGCAGACTTTATTTCGGAAGCTATTGATCAGACTCGCGGGTGGTTTTATACACTTCAGGCTGAAGCTGCTTTGCTTGGTAAGGAAAGTCCTTACAAAAATGTGGTTTGTTTAGGGCACTTGCTTGACGAAAAGGGTAATAAAATGAGCAAATCCAAAGGTAACGTGATTGATCCTTGGGAAATAATGAATTCTGTTGGAGCTGATGCCACAAGATGGTATATGTACAGCGTAATTGCTCCAGGACCAAGTTTTAGATTTTCAGAAAATTTAGTTAGAGAAGTTGTTAAGCGGTTTTTTCTTATTTTGTGGAACAGTTATAACTATTTTATAACTTATGCAAACATAAAAGGTTGGTCGCCTGATACAAATTTTAAGATAAATAACATTTTAGACGAATGGATACTGCTTAAAGTACAAGAATTGGTTAAAAAGGTAACAGTGTATCTTGATAAATATGATTTATATAACTCAACTCATGAGATCGAGGATTTCATAACTAAAGACTTTTCACAATGGTACATCAGGCGTTCTCGAGGAAGAACAGATGACGGATTTTATGCGGCTTCTTATAAAGTGCTTGTAACAGTTTCTAAGCTTATTGCTCCATTTGCTCCGTTTGTTTCGGAAGCGATTTATAGAAATTTAACAAAAGAAGAGTCGGTACATTTAAGTGCTTGGCCAAAGGAAGAGATTGATTTGACAGATTCTATACTTCTAAAGAAGATGGAGCTTGTAAGAAAGCTTTCCGAGCTTGGGCATGCTATAAGAAAAGAAAAGGGCGTTAATTTAAGACAGCCTCTTGCAGGTGCTTATTTTGAGCTCGAGAAGGGTAAAAAGATAAGTAAAGATTTGGAAAAAATACTTCTTGATGAATTGAATGTCAGAAAGCTTGTTTCTAAAAAGCCAAAAGGATTTTGGAAGAATTCTGACAGCCTTGGCAATAAGATATACCTTGATCCTAAAATAACCCCAGATTTAGTCGAAGATTATAGGATGCGGGAGCTTGCCAGAAAAATACAGGTAGAGCGAAAACGTCTTGGTACAAAACTTAACGAAAGGATTGTTGTTTCTGCACCTTGGATTCCTGAAGATTCGAGTTTGTTTAGCGAACTAAAAGAAAGAGTGGGTGCCGATAAGATTGTTAGGGGTGACTTTGAGGTAAAAAGAATTTCATGACCCAATTTCTTAATGTATATAAAAAAGAATTTGGAATTCCTTTGGTTTCATTTTTTTTGATCGGATTTAGTTTGATTGTTTTGAGGTCTGTGGCAAGTTTTATATTTCCTAATTATTTTGGATACGTATTTGTAGCAATAGCGTTATTTATTTTTTTTTCACAAATTGATTTTGAGATTTACAGAACTTTTTCGGTTTTTTTATATATCGGAAGTATTATTTTTTTGATACTCCCTCTTGTTATTGGACAGGTAACTCGCGGTGCAGTGCGTTGGATCCCGCTTGGGCCCTGGAGCATACAGCCTTCTGAAATTGTCAGGCCGTTTTTATTGGTTTTTATTGCAGATTTTTTGACAAAAAAGGAACTGAATTCAAAAAGATTTGTTTTGGCTGTTTTTCTTTTTGCAATACCGGTGGCACTGATACTTAAGCAGCCTTCGCTGGGTGTAGCTGTTTTGACTTCTTTGGGTTTTTTGGGAACGGTGTTGTCTTTAAAATATGATAAAAAGCTTTTACTAACAGCGCTTTTTGTTTTGGTATTTTTAATGCCTTTTTCATGGCTTTTTCTTGCACCATATCAGAAGATGAGAATTGAAGCATTGATTGATCCAACTAAAGACCCATCGGGTGCGGGATACAATAGCATTCAGTCAATGATAGCTGTTGGGTCGGGTAAAATAACAGGGCGTGGTCTTGGTAGGGGTGTACAAACACAGCTTTCTTTTTTACCAGAGAGGCACACGGATTTTATATTTGCATCTATCGCGGAGGAGCTTGGTTTTTTGGGAGTATTGGTCGTTTTTATCGCAATTTTTTTTCTTTTTTATAGAATTGGCTCGGTATTTTCCTGCCCAAAAAATTATACTGCACGCGCTTTTTCATCGGGAATATTTTTAACTTTGTTTGCCCAAACCTTTGTTCATATAGGAATGAATATGGGGATAATACCGATTACGGGTGTACCGCTTCCGCTTATTTCTTCAGGCGGGTCAAGCCTTGTTTCTACGATGATAATGCTTGGGATGCTTTTGAGTGCTAAGTCTTGTGTTTAAGCCTTAATATCTGTAAAATACGTATTTACAATGAAGTACGCTGTAATTCAAATTAAGGGCCATCAATACAAAGTTTCAGAAGGGGATGAAATCCTTGTTGATAGAGTAGCAAAAGATGAAGGAATTGATTTTAAAACTCTACTTTTTGTTGACGGAGAACGGGTAAATTTGGGTAAGCCAAATTTGAACAAAGCAAAAATTGTAATAAAGAATTTGGGTGAAGAAAAGGGAAAAAAGCTTTATGTCAAAAAATATAAAGCCAAATCAAGATATAGAAGAAAGATTGGCTTTAGAGCAAGTTTGAGTAGGCTTCTTGTAGAAAAAATTTCTATATCTTAGTATCTCAAAATATATAGAATGTGTTCTATTGACATCTGTGAAAAATTATTTTATATTGGATCTTAAGTAAAATGGCACACAAAAAACAGGGAGGTAAAACAAAACAACATAAAAGGCCAAACCCAAAGTATTTGGGTGTTAAGGTAAGTCAGGGGCAGAAAGTTGGCCCGGGAAGCGTATTGGTAAGGCAAAGGGGCACAAAAATAAGAGCAGGTGTTGGTGTAAAAGTAGGGAGGGATCATACATTGTATTCTATTAAAGAGGGTGTTGTACGATTTAACCAAAGATATAATAGAAAAAATATTTCGGTTTCAAAATAGCTTAAAATGGCTGAAGAAGTAATACAAATTCAAGTAGAAGAATTGCAAGCGAATCCTTTGCAGCCAAGAGGGTCTATTACTCCAGAATCGTTGGTTGATCTTGTTGATTCAATAAAAGAGCATGGCATTTTGGAGCCTCTTGTAATAGCAAAGACCCCAGCAGGTTATCAGATAATTGCAGGAGAGAGGCGCTGGAGGGCATCTAAAATAGCAGGGCTTACTCATGTACCCGCGATAGTTCGTGAAACTTCACCAAAGGGAATGCTTGAGATGGCTCTTGTTGAGAATGTTCAGAGAGTTGATTTGAATCCTCTTGACCGGGCAACTGGTTTTGAGCGGCTAATGAATGAATTCGGGCTTACTACAAGCGAAATTGCTGTAAGGATTGGTAAATCTGTTGCTTATGTTTCGAATTCTATGAGGCTTCTTTCTTTACCCGATGCTTTAAAAGACGGACTTTTATCCGGTCTTATAAGCGAAGGACATGCAAGAGCTCTTTCTTCGATTGATGACCCTAATCTTATGGTTGAAGCTTATAAGATAATACTTAGAGAGTCGGGGTCCGTTAGAAGAGCCGAAGAGTTGGCTAGAAGAATGAAAGCAAAGGCCAAGCAATCTCCTAAACCTAAGGCCCGGGTTTCTGATATGAGAATTGTTTCCGATGATATTGACAGAATACAGACAGAGCTTGAGAGCGTTTTCCAGCAAGGTGAAAACGACGAAAAAAACACTGAGGTAAAGCTTGCAAGAAGCAGGAAGCAAACAAGAATTATTTTTGTGTTTAAAGGTTCTTTAGAAGAAACGGAAGACAAGCTTCAGAGAATTTATAGATCTCTTACCGGTAAACAGGAGGGTTAATTTTTCCTGCCTTGGTTGGCGGCCAATAGATAACCCAAGCTTTTCCTGTTATTTTATCAAAGTTGATAGGACCAAAGCTTCTTGAGTCGTATGAGTGGTCTCTATTATCCCCAAAGACTAAATATGAGTTTTCAGGTACTTGAACTGTTTTTCCTTCGGTAAGAAAAGAGCTTGGATTTGTGTGTGTTTCGCTGGGAAGATAGTCTTCCTCGAGCCGGTTTCCATTAATATATACAAAGCCATTTTTGAGAGTAATTTTTTCTCCGGGAAGTGCAATTATTCTTTTAATAAATTCATCGGAGAAATCCGGGGGTGCTTTAAAAACTATTACGTCTCCCCTTTGGGGATTGTTAAAGCGGTAACTTATTTTGTCTGTGAGAAGATATTCGGCATCTTGGAAGTTGGGTTCCATTGATGATCCTTTAATTTTGTGCGGTTGAAGAATTAAGAGGTATAAAAAAAGAAAAATTGAGATTGCAAAGACCACAAGCTGCAATATCTCAAGAATAAATGAGGCTAGTCTTTTAATAATCATCATTTTTAGATTATACGCTTTGTGAAAGTTGTGTTACAAGGGTTTATCAGGCAGAATTATATCGTGTGCTCCGTTTTCTTTTATTCCTCCAGGTGTTATCGCGATGAACTTGGCTTTTAGCTGAAGCTCTTTAATGTTTTTTGCTCCTGAGTAGCTTAAACCAGAGCGGATGCCGGCAATTAGATTATTAACAACTACATCGAGCGATCCCTTGTAAGGAACGAGCCCTTCTACCCCTTCCACTTGGTTTATGTACGCTTGTTTATTATTGATGCTTATTTTTTTGGTTTGCTTTAGTTTTTGTTCCAAAGAGGACGAGCCGCTGTATTTTTTGTATTTTTGTCCGTTTATGGAAATTATTTTACCTGGAGCCTCATTTGTGCCTGCGAATATAAATCCACCTACAATTGCACTTGCGCCTGATGCCAGTGCCTTTACGATGTCGCCTGAATTTCTTATTCCCGCATCGGGCATAAATGTTTTTTTATATTTTTTAGCCGCTTTTGCTACTTCAAAGAGCGAAGCAAGGCCTGGAACGCCATGCCCTGTTACTATTCTTGTTGTACAAATTGAGCCCGCCCCGACTCCTACGAGCAGGCTGTCTGCTCCGGCTTTGTAAAGATCCTTTGCGGAGTCATATGTCGATGCTATACCGGATATGAGTGTAATATGCGAATAGGTTGATTTAATTAGCTTTGTTGCATTTATTGCCCTTTTCATATGCCCATGGGCAACGTCTATATTTAGGGCATCAACTCCGGCTTTGACTAGCGCTTCTGCGCGAGGAAGCATATCGTCTTTTATTCCTATTGCTGCAGCTACGATTCCTCCATTTTCTTTTACTTTTTTTACCTTAAGAGATTGGTCTTCTATTGGCTCAAAACGGGGAAGAATGGCCATGCCTCCAAGCTTGGACATTTTTATTGCCATTTTTATACCCGTAACGGTATCCATTTTGGTGGCAATAAGCGGAATTTGAAGAGTCAGTTTTTTCGAGATTTTTGTAGATAAATCAATTTCGGATCTGCTTTCAATCTCGGAGTATTGAGGAACAAGAAGGACATCGTCGTAGCTAAGAGCGAGTGGAAAATTCTGATTCATATTGCGTAATGAGTATGAATCATTACAGTTAAATTTATTCTATTTTTAGAAATTAATCAACCGTGTAAATTTTTAGATGAAAATGATAAAATGATTATTTAATATAAGAAGATTTTTCGGATCCGTAGCTCAGAGGCAGAGCGTTCCGTTCACATCGGAGAGGCCGAAGGTTCGACTCCTTCCGGATCCACAGATACTAGCTTTTTGGAAGAGGGAGATGGTCGGGGAGTTCAGCGTCTTTAAAGCTTAACTCGAGTTTTTTTGCTGCTGCGAGAAATAATAGTGAGGCTACTTTTGGAGTAGTGAGAATTCTTGCAACAAGGCCGGGGCTTAGTTTGCCGTCTATTACATATTTTTCTACCTGTTCGGTCAGAGTGCCGTTTGAGTTTTTCATCCATTTAGAGATGGCATCAAGTATGCCGCCCAACTCCCCCTTTTCTTGATATCTTAGCCGCACAATTGTACCTGCAAAGTATAACTCCTGTCCCGGCCATTCTCTATTCCATTTTTTATGAAATTCGCTCGGGGATTGCCCTTTTTTTAAAGATTCACAAAGAATTCTTCCGCTCATTATTGCTCTTTGTATAGAGTCACCTGAACTTGGCTTTGCCATTCCGGCGGCTTCTCCGACTGTATATACACGATAGGTATTAGGTTTTTTGGTTGTTTGTGCTCGAATAAAACCAGCATAGGTATTTTCGGGGTTTTTTGAATAAACGTGTACTCCCGGTTTTTCGGCTATAAAGCTTATAAGTTCATTTAATCTTGGCTTTGCTGAATTTAGAAATTTGCTATATTGGCTTTTAGGCCCGTATGCTGAAAACACTACGTCGATATTGTTTTTATCGTCTATGTTCGGGTTTACCCAGCTTGTGCCGGCTGCTGGGCCTATTACCAGTATCATTTCTGAATTTTCGAGTTTTCCTCTAATTGTTGCACCGTAAATGTATTCAACCAGATAATCTTTTTCGCGATTTTTGTTAACTTGCCTATCTATTCTGGCGTGAACACCTGTTGCGTCTATTATTGCGTTAAAATTTAAGGTTTGCCCGTCAATTATTACAACTGCTTCGCTTTCTAAATCATTTATTTTGACATCTTTTAGTATGCTTGGCGGCAGGGCGGAAATGAACACATTTGGCATTCGTTCGAGCTCAGCTTTAGCCGCTTCTACCAGCTTAGGATAATTAACCATAAAATAGTTACCTTGAGCTGTGACACGAAAGTCGGTGCCGTTTGAGGTGATTACGCGCAAATATGGGAGAATAAGCGTTTGGTCTTTGGTGAAAAAAGCGTCTGACATCTCTTTGGGTAGCATTCTGTCTGTAGTGTAAACAGAGTGTGCAAACTTTTTGGTATCGGGTGCGATTAAATGAACTTCGTGACCGTTTTGAGCAAGTTCGCGCGCCGAAGAAAGGCCTGCCGGCCCATCGCCAAAAATTGCGACTTGAAGTCTTTCGGAATTCATGTGGGGATAATATACACTATTAGTGTTTATTACGCAAATACGGGGAAAATTGGATATTGCTTTTTAGTGTAATATGTATGTATGGATGTTTTGATGTTTTCACGAAGTTTTTTTCCACAGAAGGGCGGGGTAGAGAAGCATGTTTTAAGTATTTCGAAAGAGTTTATAAAAGACTGCTACGGCGTATCTATAATAACTGAAAAAGCGGAATTGAGAGATAAAGCCAAGGAAAAAATATTTGGTATAAATATTGTGCGACTAAACTATCCTAGAATAAAGTATCTAGGGCTTTTTATATTGTGGTCTAAAATTTTAAAAAATATTCATTTAATTAGGAAAGCCGATGCTATTTTAATTCATGATGTTTTTATCTTTTTTTTGCCGTTTAGATTTTTATTTCCAAAAAAAAGGGTTATCACTACGTTTCACGGCTGGGAGGGAGTTTTTCCTATACCTATAAAGAATAAGGTTCATAAAAAGCTTGCGTATTTTTTATCGAACAAAACTATTGCTGTGGGTGATTATATAGGTAAGTGGTATGGAATAAAGCCTGACTACGTTATTTACGGAGGGTGTGAAAAACACAAAAGTACACAGAAAGATATGAGGCGCATAGTGTACGTAGGAAGGCTTTCGCCAGACACGGGATTAAAATTGTTTTTAAAGTTATATAGAAAACTATCTGGATTTAAGATAGATTTTTGCGGGGATGGGGAAATGAGAATTGAATGTGAAAAATACGGTGTGGTTCACGGATTTTGTGATCCTGATCCGTTTTATCGCCGCGCCGGAATATGTTTTGCCGGTGGTTATTTATCGGTTTTGGAATCTTTGTCGTATGGATCTTGCCCTGTTGTTTTTTATGATAACGAGTTGAAGAAAGATTATTACGCCCTGTCGCCTTTTAAAGATTTTATTATAAGTGGCGAGAGCGTCGATTCAGTTCAAGAAAAACTTGTTGGGCTTTTAAACAATAAAAAAAAGCTTTCAAGTTTTGTAAGGCGCGGGAGAGCTTTTTCTAAAAAGTATAGCTGGAGAGGTGTTTATGAAGTGTTGATTAAGGCCTATACCATGGTATAATGATCTAATTTAGGGGATATTGATGTGAATGTATCGGTTATAGCAACTGTACTTAATGAAGAGCACACGATTGCAGATTTGCTCGATTCACTTCTTGTTCAAACAAAAAAACCCGCTGAGATAATAATTGTTGACGGAGGATCTAAAGATCGAACTTGCGAGATAATAAGAGAATATAAGAAACAGCACCCTACTATTAAGCTTTATGAAAGGCACGGCTCAATTTCTTATTGTAGAAATTTTGCTGTAAGAAAGACAAAAAGCCGTGTTATTGCTCAAATAGATGCCGGGTGCGTGGCTGATAGGGAATGGTTAAAAAAAATTACCAAGCCTTTTGAAGATCCAGAAGTAGGGCTTGTTGCTGGATTTTATGAAATGACGGGAAAGACAAAGTTTCAAGAAGCTATTGCCCCTTATCACGGGGTTGTTAAAAGAAGATATGATCCAAGAACCTTTATGCCTTCGGGAAGGTCTGTGGCATATCTTAAAAGCACCTGGAAAAGAGTGGGTGGATATAGCTATAATCTTGAGCGTGCAGGGGAGGATACTTTGTTTAATTATCGGGTATTAAAGCTTGGGATTAAAATTGTTCGTGTACCTGATGCTATTGTTTATTGGGAACTTCCGCGAACCTTTTTTGAGTCTTTTAAAAAGCTTTATCGATATGCGAAGGGTGATGGGCAGGCTTTGATATGGTGGCATCCTGCACAAAGACTTTCTACACATAGCATAAAAATAATAAGCATTTTTATTAGATACATTTTTTTTGTGGGATTGGCTTTTTTTTCGCTTTTAACCCCTTTGGCAATTTGTTTGTTTTATTTTTTAATGGTTTTCTATGCTTTTTGGACTATTTATAAACACCAGGAAGACGTTCGCAGTTTTAGGTCAAAGCTTTGGCTCCCGTTTATCCAAATAAGCAGCGATTTTGCCGTAATGGCCGGCTTTGCTTCGGGTGTTTTTTCAAGAAAATAATTTTTAGCTGATATAATTATCTTGTGGGATATACTAAGGAAACAGTTAGCGGCGTTTTTTGGATTTCGGGGCTTCGTGGTTCAACACGCATCGTGTCCTTTATAAAAACCCTAATTCTTGCCAGAATTTTGACTCCGTTTGAATTTGGTGTTTTTGGAGTTGCCTTTTTGGCTCTTTCGTTTTTAGAAGTGATAACCGAAACCGGAATAAACGTATTTTTGTTACAAAAAGATGAGGAGGAGTCTTACAGTTATGTTAATACATCTTGGGTCGTATCTATTGCCAGAGGAATACTTATATCCTTGGTTTTAATGTTGTTGTCGTGGCCACTTGTTGCGTTTTTTAGAGTATCGGAAGCATATAGGGTTTTACTTCTAACCGCGTTGATCCCCTTTTTGAGAGGTTTTATAAATCCATCTATAATTTACTTTCAAAAACGCCTAAATTTTGGAAAGGACTTTTGGTTTCGATTTATTATTTTTTGTTCAGATGCTTTGGCGTCCATTCTCTTTGCCTATATTTATAAAAGTGCTTATGGAGTAATCCTGGGCGTTATTTTTGGGGTATTGGTTGAAATACTTTTATCTTTTGTTTTGGCTTATCCAAGGCCGAGGCTTCGATTTGAAAAAAATTTTTTGTTTGAGGTGATTAACAGAGGAAAATGGATCACGGGAGCTGGAGTTTTCCAGTATTTTTTTAGAGAGGGAGATGATATGGTTGTTGCAAGGCTTCTTGGCGCATCCCAGCTTGGTGTGTATCAAGTTTCATATAAAATTGCCACCTTGCCTATAAGTGAAATAGGTGAAGTTTTTGGTAAAGTAACTTTGCCGGTTTTTAGTAGGATTTCTAAAGATAAAAAAAGGCTTTTATCAGCATATAAAAGAGTTAGTGTGGTAGTTTTTTTGTTTTCGGCGGTTATGGGATCTTTCTTAATTATTTTTGCGCCTTTCATTGTTAGAGTTCTTCTTGGCGAAAAGTGGTTTGACGCTATTAGTGTTATTAGAATAATTTGTCTTTATGCTGTTATTCGGACAATGATTCATCCTTCGTTGACTTTGTTTTTTGCTCTTGAAAAACAAGAATATGTAACTTATGTAACATTAGCGGGGATTATCGGCCTTGGAATAAGTGTATTACCGCTTGTTATTAAATACGGGTTAATTGGAGCCGGAGTTTCCACTATTTTTGGCGTGATTTTTATGTTACCTGTTTGTTTATATTATGTATTTAAGGTTCTTAGAGAGTGATTAGCGGAGTTATTTTAACCAAAAACAGCCAAGAAACAATTCGTACGGCAATAGAAAGCTTGCATTTTTGTGAGGAAATAATAGTAATTGATGATTTTTCAATAGATGAAACAGTAAAACTTGCAAAAAAGCTTGGAGCGAGAGTTTATAAAAGGCATTTGAAAAACGATTTTTCGAGCCAAAGGAATTTTGCATTATCTAAGGCAAAATACAGCTGGGTTTTTTTTATAGATAGTGACGAGTGCGCCGACGAAATGCTTAGGAGGGAAATAGTTGAAAGAGTAGGACACGAAAAAATGAGCGGATATTTTGTTTATAGAAAAAATTATTGGCATGGTAAAGAGCTTAAGTGCGCGGAATTCGGCAGAACAAAGATTCTTAGGCTTGCCAAAAGAAATGCCGGAAAATGGAAGCGCAGGGTGCATGAATATTGGGACATTGATGGAGAGTGCGGGGAACTTTCTAGCCCACTTAATCATTATTTGCATAAAAGTGTATCTGGAATTGTTGACGTATTAAATTTTCAGTCAGGAATACACTCTCGGGAAAACATCCGTGAAAAAAAACAATTCTTTTTGGTTAAGGCAATTTGTTTTCCCCCATTAAAATTTATAAGAAACTATGTTTTTTGGGGTGGGTGGAGGGATGGCATGCATGGGTTTATTTTGGCAATTTTTATGAGTTTTCATTCGTTTTTGGCATGGAGTGAGTCATGGAGATTGCGAAGGTAAATATTTTTAAAATTCTTGTGGTTTTTTATCTAATCTTGCTTCCTTTGGGACAGATACCAGGATTTTTGATTTCTTATTATTTTGATCTTTTTTTTAAGCTTCATTTTTATGATGCTGTTGTTTTTATGTTTTCGATTTTATTTGCGTTAAAGCAAAGGGTTAATTTGACTATTTTTTTGAAAAAAAATATGTTTTTGACAATTTTTATTATTAGTAGCTTGTTAACATATTTGCAGTCGTTTTTTATCTTTGATAGCCATGACTTAGTTAGGGGGTTTTTGTACCTTTTAAGATTTATGGCATATATTTTGTTTTATGTGGGTGTGTTTTATGAATTTAGACGAAAGCGGGAAAAAAGATTTCTACTCGGTGGGGTTACAATAGCCGTATTTTTTACTGCGGTATTTGGATGGATTCAATATTTTATTTTGCCCGATCTTAGAAGTTTGAAATATTTTGGCTGGGATGATCATTATTATAGGCTCGTATCAAGCTTTTTGGACCCCGGGTATGCGGGTATGTTTTTGTTGGCCGGTTATATTATTGTTAATGAGTTTGATTTGTTCGGACGTCGTATTAATTTTTTTCTAAGTTTGTTCTTTATTATTAGTATTGCTTTTACTTATTCCAGAGCGAGCTATTTGGCTTTTGTTTTTTCGGCTTTATTTTTTTATTTGTTTGGCAGGAAGAAACATTGGTTGATAGGAATTTTGGTGTTTTTTTTGAGCATAGCAGCGCTTCCTGTTGGTTTTGGGGGCGAGGGCGTTAATCTTTATCGAACCAATTCGATTAACCAGAGGTGGAAGAATTATGAGGATGCTATTTATGTTATTAAAAAACATCCGCTTTTCGGTGTGGGATTTAATAATGTTTGCAGTGCGAGAATACTTTATTTTAATGATACGAACAAATCCAGCAATTCATGTAATGGATTTGATAATAGTCTTTTATTTTTATTGGCCACGGGTGGAGTAGCATTATTTATCGGTTTTATAGGCTTTATTTATGAAGCTTTGGACAAAACCTTTAGAAGCCGCCGAATATTTTTGACGGGATTTTTTCTTGCATTTTTAATCCACAGCATAAGCGCAAATAGCATTTTTTATGCTCCGTTTATGGGTGTTTTTGCTATTATTGGCGGAATTTTTAGGGAGAATAGGTGATTTTAAGAACAAGCTCTTTTTCGTTACCCGCTTTATCTTTGGCTACAAGCTTGAGTGTATTTTCACCCTCTTCCAGGGTAATTTGATGGGAAAAGGTTTTGTCACTTGAAATAATTGCCACCCTTTCGTTTATCGAAAGCTCGGCATCTTCACTAAGCGAGCCTTTTATGTTGATTCTTTTTTGATCGTTTCCGGAAAATATTTTTCCATCTTCCGGTTCGGATATGCTAATTTCCGGGGGAATCTTGTCGTAAATTATTTTTATTTTTTCCGTGGGGGCGCTTTCGTTACCGTTTGAATCGGTTGCCATGAGGTAAATGATGTTTTCTTCCTTTGTAAGATTAAGGTCAAAGTAGAATCTGCCTTCGCTTGAGGCAATTACTTCTTCTTTATTGCCGTTTATGTCTAGGGTGATTGTGCTTGCCGGTTCTGCCGTGCCTGAAATATTTATTTTGGAGCTATTTGTGTATTCAGAGAAATCATCTATTCTTGGCGGGGCTGGGGGCGTTGTGTCAAATATTTCGATAGGGCTTTCAGAGCTACTTAGGTTAAAAAGAAAGCCTGCAAACCTTGATAGAAAAGGAATTCCAAAAAAAATCATGGCGACAATTAGAGCCATTGTAAGCACGGAATACAAAAAGGCAGCTCTTTTGGCTTTTTTCTGTTCTATTTTTTCGAGCCTTGAATATCTTCGTTTATTCATCTTGTTTGAGCCGATGAGAGGAGTCGAACCCCCAACCTCTCCCTTACGAAGGGATTGCTCTGCCATTGAGCTACATCGGCAAGTTTTCTTAGAAGATTATACCATTTTGTGTGTATAATTAGCTTGTGAAGCAAGAGATAATAAACGTTTTGATTGGATTTTTGGCGGCTATTTTTTTGGTGTTTTTATTTTGGCTTGTGTTTGTCAGGCCGTGTGATGTTTATACGCCGATTGTTTCCGATGAAAAGCGGTGCGGGTGTTTTGGTAAAAAAATTGATTTTGATAAATATTTTGGTAATTTTTATGATTACGACAAAGAGCGTGTGAGTAAAAATTTTTGCTTCGGACTTGTTTTGGAGAGGCACTAGTTAACAACGCGCGTTAAAAGTAGATTTGTTCTCGGGACTGCAACTTGTTCGTTTTCAGAATCGGGGACATCAAATATTTTTCCACCTGCTTTGATTTGTTCGAGTTTTAATCCCACAGTTGATCGGGTATCTACCTTAAGCCAATAAGCTTCTAGATATGTTTTGTCATCCTTAATTATGATGCACATTGCGCCGGCTCGGCCGTCTTCTGAAGTATATGTGCCGCCAATTTCCTTATAGCTTTCTCTTGAGCGAACAAGCGTTAATTGTCCCGCAATTTCCACTAAATTAGGCTGGCCCTCAGTGGTTTCGCCTTCAATAGTAATATCCAGTTCAATTTTATCAAAATTACCGTTTATGCGGCCTATATGTTTTATAATTTTTGAGCCACCCTCCAAGCTTTCGGTGGTTATAATTTGTTGTTTTTCCGATTTTATTGCTAAAATTGCTGCTTTTTTTGCGGCTGCAAACCTGGGCCATAGGGCGTCTTTTTCTACCAGAGCCGAAGTGTCCGGGTTATTGAGTGCATCAAATTCTACAAGCCATCTTTCTATGGGCATACTCATAGTGATCTGAAAGTATATCAGATCAAGATATCATTTGCCATTTAATTTGATGTAATTGTGTGTTTGTTAAATTAATTTATTAGTAATTCTATTTTTTCAATTTTAATTTGTCCGTCAATTTTATATTTGCTTTCAGCAGAAGAGGAGTAAAATCCTGAGATGCGATATTTTTTGCCAGTAACCAGGTCTGAAATAAATTTTTGTTCCGGGTCACTTAAAGAAAAATAGGCTTTGTTTTCATCTACAATACCTATTGCGCATTCTAAGGTTACAGGTCCAGAGTTGTCTTTGTGGGGCAAGCAAACTATTTCTCCGATTACTTCAATTTTTTGTCCCTGCAGTTGTTCCGGGTTAATGAATGTTTTTCCATCAGGCGTGCTACATTTTTAGTGAAAGATAAGACAAATTTGGCATAGATGACGTCTAGTGAAAATCTTCGTCGGTCATAGCTTTTTGGTATTGTGCTTCAGATAAATATCCATTAACGAGTAATCTTTTTAATAAATCACTTGATGAAATTAGAGAATGAAGCCGAACGCCTTCGTTGGATAATCTTTGAACAAGCGCGTCTAGTTTTTTGCCTTGAGGTCTTACCATGTAAACAACAGCATCACAAACCACAATACTGCTGTCTAGTCTCCTTAAGTGAGCAGCTGTTCTCAATATTGTTCCACCAGTTCTTACAGCACCATCGACAATTACTACGTGTTGACCTGAATGAGGCTGAGGTCCTATTAGAGTTTCTGGCTCACCATCCTCATATTCGTAAAAAGTTGCAGATGGTTTCTCAAGTCTCTCACTCAAAATTTTTGCGAGATGATATTCTTCTTGATGATTTACTGGGTTTTTCCTTACAAGATATGGTTTTACAATCATGTCAGGCCTCAGATTTGCGGCAAGAATGTAATTAGCCATTAAAGCCCCCATTTGTTGACCATGAGCTTCAGGTTGGAATATTTTTCCAAAATCTATCACATATGCAGTTTCTCGAGGTCGTTGATATTCTGGGAGTTCGTGCTTTGCTTCTATCGTCATATATTTATAGTACCACTTTATATAATTTCCTAGTAATTTTATGTAGTTACCTCTGTCGCCCTGCCTGTCGGAAGGCAGGTGTGTAAGTGGAGCGGTACGGTGCTCGAACCTATTTAGCCTGGATGACTATATCAGAACATACCTACTTAAACATTCTGATATATCATTGAGCACCTCTATCAAAATCATTCTCCGTTACTACACAACTTTTGAATTGATTCTACAACTGACAGAATTCAAAAGCCATCTTAAGAGTATTGATTTATATTTGTTTATGGAAGTTTTTGAGCAAATCCATAAAGACAGAAAGAACATCTAAGCTTCTTTACGAATCCTGTTTTTGACAAACTAATTGGTCCACCCATTATTTCTTCATTAGAACCAATTACCCAATAGTTAATCATAGTTGCATCAATTTCATTGCGATGTATTTCCTGCAGAACCAAACGATCGCCTTTAACTACCTGTTGCCAATTCCTAAAACCAGGAATCTTAATTTCGTCACCATCCAAGAATCTTATCGTAATCCATTGATCATTATAGGGCTCCATATTATCAACCATACCTTCAGAACTCGAAATAAAATTTGCAGGATTCTTTCTTAGTTGCATTAGATAAAACATGGGGATATCTTCTTCAGCTAAAGCACGATATCTTGGTTTTTGATCTGCTATTCCAGTAGTAGATATGGGTACCACTTTTACAAAATCAAAACCAAGACTTAAAAACATTGCCAACTGGTTCTCGGTACTACGACTATGTACTGATGCGGTTCCCGAAGAATCGAATTTATATGTTCCTGTTATGCTACCGTTTGTATTTTTCGTTACAACAAATTTATCTGGCTCATTTTCAGCTAAATACTGCAAATACTTAGGATGAAGATTTACCACAAACAAATCGCCAGTTGGTTTAAGTGCTTGGTAGGCTAAGTACACTAAATACGAGGCTTCATAGTCATTGCTTATTTGATGTAAAACTAATTGAGATAATGCTAAATCATACTTTTCTTCGTAATGTCTTAGAAATTCTGTTGTGACACTCCTGCTATGCGCCTGTACAACTTGTGTATCGAAAGAAGCAATTGGTTCAGATGTAACCGTTCCAATTAAGTCTGGGAATATACCTGTGTCAGCATCAACTAAAGCTAAATTGTTTATCCTCTTTCCATTGCTGATCAAAGCGATTAATAAATCACGTGACGAGGTTGCATCTCCTGAACCTATGTCAACTAATGACAAATCAGTTGGCAATCCAGGAATTTGCAAAATATTATCAACTAAAACTGGATTCACTAATCCGTGCTTTAAAACATCAATGCTTTGACCTGTTTTAACTTCCTGTCTATTCATAGCCGTATTTTATCTTCAATTACTGTGAAAAGCTATTTTAGGATCGACTCTCGTTACCGGTATTTTCCACTTCCAGGCTAAGCTCTAAAAACAAAAAAATCTGGGTTGAACCAGATTTAAGTGTGATTTTAAGGCTAACTTTGAAGAAATTAAGAAGCCATTCTCGTTATGAGCTGGTAACGGTAACCGGCTCAAACCTACGAGACCTAGTTACTCCGGATTTAATTTTACAACTTGACACTCTAAAGAGCCATATAAATATCAAGAGCTTTATTCAACTGTGAAAAGCTTTCTACTCTGCTTACACAAGGTCAAGTCTATTAAGTAGGCGCCAGCCTTCAGGATCTTGTTGTCTATACATATCAGAAAGATCAAATCCATTGGCTCTAGCTTGAATGTAGCCAGCTATAACTCCAATCTCGTGTCTGCTTGATAATTGATGAAGATCAACCTTCACATCCAATGTAAGTAAATGTTGTTCTAGTTCATCAATTAAACCAAAGCTGTATGCAACTTCAGCTGACTCATGTGCCTCATTATGTATATTCACTCTTGGAGAAACATCTTGAACTACAACTATAAAACCAGTGACACCTTCGAATATAAAATCATGACTAAATGCCTTGAGTCCATTGGTCTCAACTTGTGATAACAGAGCATAAACATCTTTTGGAAGTGTTCTAATGTAGTCGTGGATAGATGGGACAATACCATCATATCGAAAATATTGATCAGGCTTGAGTTTAACGTTTAAAGCTAAACCAGGAAGAGTAACTTCTCCGGATTTGAAACCATCCGACTCAAAACAACTTCTTGCATATCCAAGTCTTTCAACTGACATATTTTGTGTAATTTCCTAGTAACTTTCTGTACATTTCTGTCACTTTTGGAGCGGGATAGGGGGGTCGAACCCCTCTTTCCACCTTGGGAAGGTGGCGTTAGGCCGCTTAACTAATCCCGCGAAGACGCACAGTAAGTGCGTGGTGCTTGCTAGAAATTAGCTTAGCATTGCACGCACTTACTTTTCAACGGCCGGTATTTCAAAATTGTTGCCTGGGTGTATAAGATTTGGATTCGCGAGATTGTTTGCCCTGGCAATATCAACCCATTTGTAGCCTGTTCCGTAAGCTCTTACTGAAATATCCCAGAGAGTATCTCCCTTTTGTACGATATATGTGCTTCCCGGGTTAATTTTGTCCACAGTAACCTCGGCGGAAGGTTCCGCTTCAGGTTCGGGGGTTGCTGTAGCAAGAGGCGTTGGGCTAGGTGAGGGAGTAATCGTCGGTTCAGGTGTGGCCTCTTCTGACTCAGCCGGTTCTACATCGGGGATAACTAGCTCTTGGCCTTCTTCTATTTCGTCCGCACTTCCCAAGTTATTTGCGTTTGCAATGTCTTGCCAATTATATCCTGTAGAGTAGTATTTTTCAGAGATATCCCAAAGAGTTTCTCCTGCTTCAACTATGTGTGTTGTGGGAAGAGTGTCTTCCTGGTCTTCGGAAGTTATGCCATCTGGAATTGTTTCCCCTATATTATCATCTCTAAAGTAATTTATTACCAGCATTCCTACTACAATTATTACGAGAGCTCCAAGAACCATGCTTATGGTTGATTCATTTAGCTTTAAGTTTTTGAGTATTGATTTGAGATTTATTTTAATTCACCCCCTTATCATTAATTATGGGACTATTGTTTATTTTGTAAAGAATTTAAAACGAATTTTACCTAAATGTCAAGCCCGATTTGGTTTGTGTGAGGCTTATTTTTTTAAAGAAGAAGCTTTTTTAAGATAACCCCAGTTCATTTGATAATTTTTGTTTATCGAAGCCTATAATGTATTCGCTTGAATCATCCTCGTATTGGAGCTCGGTGACGGGAACTCCCATCTGGCCTGTTTTTTGTACTAACTCTTCAGCTTTTTCGCGGTTAAAGTCTACATAAATTTCATCAAAATCAATCGCGTTTTGTTTTAACCACGCGCTTTCCATTTTACAATACGGACATGAAAGACCTGAGTATAGAATTATTTTTGAGGGCGTTAGAGCTTTCTGCCCCGCGGATTCGTTTATAAGGTTTATCAATTTGTTTTGGATTTTTTCTATTATTTCTTTTACGTTAGCGTTTGTTGGCAGCTCTAACATAAGCTTTGGATTAAGAATTCCTATTTCTGTTTCGGAGTTTTTTGAAGTAATAAATACGCTACAGGGGACAAGTGTTGTAATTGACTTATCTATAGAAAGCAAATTTGCCATATCTTTGGTGTTGCACACTTGATACATAAAAGTGTTGTCAACAAGTTTTGTTTCCGAAATTATACTAAATCCTGTCTTTACTGCGTTGTTTTTAAGGTTTTTTTGCGTATTGGTGAGATTAAATTTGCTTTTTCTGAAATATGATATTTTCATTTTTTATAGTTTTTATCTATTGAAATTAAAAGCCTACTTATATCGGCTGCTTTTTTGTCTTTGAGAGAATATATTATTTTTTTGCCTTGTCTTTTGGTTTGTAGAAGGTTAGCTGACTTTAGTTTTGATAGGTGCTGGGACAGTGCAGACTGTGAAAGTCCGCATACTTTGATTAATTCTCCCACGTTTTTGGGACTATCCGATAGACATAGAATTAATATATTTCTTGTTTTGTTTGCAAATATTTTATAAATATCCATTTTAATATTAAATATATTAGCATTTGCTAATATGTTGTCAAGTATGTTTATTGATTGAATTAGTATCCACGTAATATAATTGATTAGATTATGAAAAAGTTGTTTTTAGGGATCGTTATATTTTTAGTTGTTTTGGGTGTAGGTGCTGTTTCTTATTATGCAGGCAGCTTAAAAAGTAGAGATTCGGTCGGTGTTCCCAATACTCCTGAGCCTGTTGTCTGTACATTGGATGCCAAGGAATGCCCAGACGGATCTTTTGTGGGGCGCGTGCCTCCAAATTGTGAGTTTGCTCCTTGCCCCACCTTGGAGAGTCAGCCTGGTGAGCCAACTCCAAAGGATGAGTGGAGGAAATACGATAATAGTGAATATGGTTTCTCGATTTATTACCCCGAAACATATCAGGTATTAACAGATCCTGAAAATTTGTATGGATGGCCGAATGCTTTAGTTCTTTTTTATAAAGGCGGGCAGTCTTATGATTTGGTTGTCCAAGTTTGGGATAGTGAAACCGAATATAAAGCAACCTATCCTGCTTCCTTGAATAATTATGTGGTAAAAAAAGTAGGGGATAAATATATTACTCTTTTAAACCAGAATTCTGATCCGGAGGTAGATGAAATTATTGCTACGTTTTTGCTAAGTGGTTAGCGTTTAAGGTGTGTGCGGGACATCGTGAACGATGTTAGAACTATTATACAAAATACTCCAGGCTATATCCAGATCCCTGACCTACAACCAAAGTTAGCCACTTGCCCCACCGCTTAGCACAGTATTTCTTCTCAATAGTGTTAGGCAGCTTTTCTTGATAGAATAACTGGAATTGGAAATGAATATAGTTTGAGGGCGTTAATATTTCCGAGTGTAGATTAGTAAAAACTATGAAAAATCAAACCTATGTTATTTATTGTGATTTCGATGGAACGGTATCAAAAAGAGATACATTAGACCTCTTGTTTGACAAGTATGTAGACAAAAATAGTTTAGTAAAATATGCCACATTATGGGAACAGGGTATTATTGGATCTGACAAGTGTTTGAGAGAGCTTTTTCGTAGAGTAACTATTGAGAGATCAGATTTGCATAGCTTTATAAACGATATACAAATAGACGAGCATTTTATTCCATTTATTGATCGTTTAAACCATAATGTGGTTTTCAACATTCTCAGTGACGGTGTCGATATAATTATTTATAACATACTAAAAAATCATGGGGTTGCAAATAAAATAAATCATGTTTTTTGCAACCAGTTGAGACACTCGCGATATCAGAATAGGGTTTTTTTCTCTTCTCACGATGAAAAGATGGGGCTGTGCCAACATCAGCAAAAATGCGCGCTATGTAAATCAGCTATTATGGAAGAAGCCAGCAAAAATAATACAAACAAATTACTGTACATTGGAGATGGCCAATCAGATTATTACGGAGCAATGCAGGCAGATATAGTATTTGCTAAGAAGAAGCTCTACGATTATCTTCTCGAACGGGGAAAGAGTAATGTTTACCTCTTTAACACATTCAAAGATATTTTTAATTATCTTAAATCATCAGCACTTAATGAAGCCATTTTTTCTGCATAATCCAAAAGATAGTTGCTGTCGAGCTCTGGCGGTAAAATGTTTCTGACATAATCACCATATTCTGGATGATTTACCATTAAAAATATTTCACTAAAGACATCTAAACTTATTATCTTAAGTGCATAAAGAAACACTTGCAAAGGCCACCTCTCAGAGTAATGAGAAACAAAAGATCTAAGAGCTTCAACATCTAGTTCATCAAAAGACTGAGCAAAAAAGTATGCAGAACGAACTACTTCATCGATAGCATAGGCCTGTCTTGCATTGTCCCAATCTATTATAAAATCTTTTCCTTCTGTCAAAATTATGTTTCCTCTTTTTACATCGTGATGAGTAACCTTTACAGGTTCTCCCCTCAAATAACCTATTTTTAAAGGTGTGACTTTATCAATTAATCGAATAAGTCTCTGTGTTTCATTAGTATTTCCTTGAGACAAGGTTTCATCCAAACGAGCTCGTGTGACTAGAAAAAAATCATAACCAGGGACTTTATACTGTGAGTTGAAATTTAAAAGTTGATCTAACAAGCCAATCACTCGTGACAAATCGTCTGTTGAGAGTGATATGGGTTCAGAGGGGTGTTTTCCTTGTAGCAAATCCATAACTACTAAATGACCATTGGGCAAAGCTGTGATTGAGTCACCTAACTGGTTAGTATAAACAGATAATTGTTCACCATTAAATTCCTGCATCAATGCAATACTCGACTGTATGGCAGATCTGGATTTGTCGGGATAATACTTGGCTATGTATTTATCGGATAAGTTAAATATTTCATTGTCAGCACCACCATCAACCCTTTTGAGCGCACTCTGTGGTAATTGTGGATATGACTCGCCAATAATACTCTGAACTTCTCTTTCTCTCATGTTATAATACTTTAGCCTGGATTAATATTTGCTAATTATACATTATGATATCAAACCCTATCAAAGTTTTGTGCCTTCCGTCCTATCATTGGTATATGAGAAAGTTTGATGATGGAAAATACATCAAATTTGTAAATCCTGATTCAGATTTTTTTATGGGGACAAATGTTCCAAATGAGGATGATTTTTCTCAGCTTTCCCATCTAGAAAATTTAAAATCTGAATTTAAACCAACCGATTATGATATTGTTCATATTCATTTTGAATACCAAAGTATACCGTTAAACACTTTAAAAAGATTACTTGACTACTTTGACCTGCACAAAAAACCCATTGTGTGGACACTTCATGATAGGAAATCTAATGATAGTTCTTACCATAACCCAGCACATGATCAACTGTTATTTAAACGAGCCACAAAAGTTATCACTCTCACTCAGGGATGCAAAACTTGGATAAAACAAAATTTTGGTGAACATAAAAATGAAATTGAAGTACTTCAACATGGCTATATTGAATCTCCTAAAACAATTAAAAGACTCTCTAAAAAGATTGCTAAAAATCCTAATCTATATACCATGTTGATAGGCAATTTTAGACCAAATAAAGAAATACTTGATTCTGTTGCAAACTTTTTGCTTCTTACGGAATTGTCTGATACAAAATTAAGACTGATGTTTAATCCTTTTACAGTCTACTCACCCAAAAATGTCATTGATGTCACCATGACACATTTTCTAGCTCTTATTAAGAATAATCAAAGAATAGATGTTCAATGTTTTCCATTTATCGAACATGATTTAATTACCAAAGCGTTCCTCGAATCCCACGCGATTATTCTGCCATATAAATGGGGTACTCATAGCGGGCAGATTGAACTTGCACGAGATTGTGGTTGTTATGTAGTAGTACCTAATGTTGGTTTTTATCAAGAACAATGGGAACAAGTTGAACTTTGGGACGCTGTAGGTTCCAACAAGGAATTACATCCGACTAAATATGCTGAGGCTTTAATTACCGTTCATGAAAAGAAGTCTTTAAATCCCAACCCAGATGATCGGGAAAAAGAGTTCGACTCATTACTTAAAAGGCAATATTTAATATATAAAGGCATATTAGAAAGAAAAAATGAAAAATAATAAACTCAACAAATTATTTCCACTTGTTCCACAAAACTCTTTCAAAGAAGCTATTGGGTCAGTTTATGACGCCCTTAATATAGAAAAACAACCTCGTATTAACGGTTGGCATGACGCGGATAAATTTCCACACTTAGTTAAAGAGTATTCCAAAATTCCACAAAATATACCAAACGATCCAGAAAAAATATCCAAAAAAATTGCTTCTGATTTTTTCAAAGGAGCTGTGAACTGGCGCAGTCCTTTTCTTCAGTATAATGTGGGCGCGCCAACTAATGTTTTTGCCTCTGCGGCATATGCTGTCGCCATGGATGTAAATGTTTACAATATCAATGACGGCCTTTCAGGCAACCTACTTGCTTCAGAAAGAACAGTTGTTGAAATTATGGCTGAACTAGCTGGCGTTAAGCCAGATGATGCCGCTGGTTTATTTACTTTTGGAGGCACAGCTACCAACCTCTATGCTCTTAAGCTCGGATTGAGTAAGGCGATTCCAGCCAGCAGATCGGAAGGGCTTTTTGGGGAAAAGGTAAAAATCTTTATTTCTGAAGACGCTCACTTTTCTCATATGAGAGGTGCTGATTGGCTTGGAATTGGAACTTCAAATGTGGAAGTCATAAAAGCAGATGTAACTTCCAGAGAAAGTCAACTAAGTGACTTGAAGAAAAAAGTTGAGTCTGCAATCAAAAAAGGTTGTGTCGTGCCGACCATAATAATTAACGGTGGCACAACTTATTCTCAGACAATTGATGACATTTCAGCTTTTGTTAACTTTAGGGACGAACTAGTTAAGAAACACAAATTGTCTTATAAACCACATATTCATGTCGACTCTGTCATTGGTTGGTCTTGGCTAGTATTCAAAGGATACGATTTCGAAAAAAATGAATTAGGCATAAAAAACAAAATCCTTATAAAGTTGAAAAAACAATATGAACGAATCTCTCAAATCAACATGGCTGATTCTTGGGGAATAGATTTCCACAAAGGGGTTGGATCTTGCCCAATTGACTCAAGTTTATTCATGGTTAATTCTGTAAATGATATTAAGTATTTGAGTCGGAAATTAGATCCTAAGGTTAAGATTCACCAATTAGCTGGTGAGTTCAGTATTCTGTCACCAGTTGAATACACACTTGAAACATCAAGATCAGGCGGAGCGAGTTTGTCCGCGCTTGTTATGCTTCATACAGAGGGGTTGAATGGGATAAGACTGCATCTAGCTAGTTTGGTCGAAAATGTTTCCCTCTTGGAGGAAAAACTGGAACAAATTCCAGGATTCAAAGTTGCCAATGCACCCTCTAACGGTTTTGTTGCCATGGTCAGAGTTTATCCTCCACAAATAAAAAAAGATTTTTTCGAGACTGAACTTTCTGATAAAAGTGACCAAACAGCCAACAAAATCAAAAAAATAAACGACTATGTAAAGGCTTTTTTCACTTACGACTTGAAAACGAGAATGAGCAAGAATAATAGTTTTGAATATTCTTTTAGTAGTGAATATCTGCAAACAGTCTCTAATGCTAACTTATCTGCATTGAAATTTTACCCTACTTCGCCACACTTTGACAGAAGTACTGTTGACCTTATTGTTCATGAAATAGGAGAGCAAAAACAAGCGTTTGATAAATTAAAATGAGCAAAAGTTTTTATATTACTACGCCGATTTATTACCCAAATGATAAATTGCATCTAGGACATGCATATTCAACAGTATTAGCTGACATTTTTGCTCGATATCATGCTCTAAAAGGCGACGATGCATTTTTGGTGACGGGTTCTGATGAACACTCTTCAAAAATAGTAAGAAAGGCGAATGAATTGGAAGTTGGTATTAAGCCCTACTTAAACAAAATTGTTTCCAATTTTAAAATTCTTTTTAAAAAACTCAATGTTAATTATTCTTGTTTTATCAGAACATCTGATCGCAAAAAGCATTGGCCTGGTGCTATTGATCTCTGGATAAAACTAAAAAAAGCTGATGATATTTATAAATCTACTTATTCTGGTTTGTATTGTGTGGGTTGCGAAACTTTCCTTAAAGAAAAAGATTTAGTAGGTGGGGTATGTCCACTACATAACGAGCCTCCTCAAAATGTGACCGAGGAAAACTATTTTTTTAGACTCTCGCGATATAAAAATCAGCTTAAAGAAATAATCAAAACTGATCAGTTGCAAATAATCCCAAATAAAAGAAAAAAAGAAATATTGGTTTTCCTTAACGATGAAGTTGAGGATGTTAGTTTTTCTCGCCCAAAAAGTGTAAATAATTGGTCTATCCCCATACCTGGTGATGACAGTCAAGGTATGTATGTTTGGTGCGACGCTTTAACAAGCTACCTCTCTGCGATTGGATATCCTCGTGACAAAAAGCTATTTAAAAATTATTGGCCTACAGCTTGTCACCTGATTGGAAAAGATATCCTTAGATTCCATGCAGTTATCTGGCCAGCAATGTTGCTTTCAGCTAAAATACCTCTTCCCAAAATAATTTTGGTTCATGGGATGCTTCTATCTGGAGGTAGAAAAATGTCAAAAACACTTGGTAATGTTGTCGATCCAGAACTTCTGATTAAGAAATTTGGTGTAGATGCTGTCCGATATTTTTTTGCTGCCCACATTCCCATTACAACAGATGGAGAAATAAATGAAACCCTTGTAGCTGAAAGATATAATAGCGATTTAGTCAATGGTCTTGGAAATCTGATAAGCAGAGTATTAGGTATGGCAATTTTATACAAGACCCCAATTCATACTGGTCCAGATTTTCAACTTGTTTTAAAACAAAACCCTTGGTATTCAAAATCATTAGATGAGTTTGATCTCCATAAAGTTACCAATAAAATTTTAGAAAAAATACAAACTTTAGATAAAAAAATTGCAAAAGAAGAACCATTTAAAGTTATTAAGACTAATAAAACACAGGCACACAGATTGATAAGTGACTATTTGCAAGAAATTTGGACTTTATCTCAGTTACTAAAACCAATAATGCCGAATACGAGCCAAAGTATTCAAGATGCTTTTAAATATAAAAAAAAACCAATTCTATTTAGAAGAATTTCTTAATGAAAAAGGAGGGGTAGTATTGGTTTGTTATTCAGACCATTCTAACTCACCGTAGCGCCTCCTGTGCCCCTTTTCAGCCTCAGGTAGCATAGTTGCCCATCTTTTTGACTTCAACCGCCTTGTTTGGCATACTTGCCAGCTACAAGGAGAATTACTATGAACAAGCAATCAAGCAGGCAAAATCGACGAAAGTTGCGAGCCTACGCCTCCGGTAAGGCTTTAAGAGAGGGTTTGATGGAAGATGAAATGATGCGGGCATGTTTTGAGTCCGATGCTCCCCTAACCAACCAGGAAAGAAAACATCAAGCTGAGATGGAAACGATGCTTGACGAGTTGTGTGACCGTGAGAGAGAGGAACAAAACAGACGGGAGGCGGAGGCAGCTCGCAGAGCTTTCAAGAGAGGTTTAATGCTTGGGATAAAGACTGAATAGTTATTTTTTCTTGGAATACAATAAGTCGGCCAATGCGGCTGTGGTGGCAATGAGACTTAAAAACAATCCCACAAAACCATAGAAGTCCAGGTAGAAAATATTAGCTAGAGGTTTAATAAATTTTCCAATAGCAATATAAACCTCCAAAAGTAAGTTTTCCCCTGTTGTAATCATTACTAGCCATTCAACTGCCAATATGCCAACCACAAGTATCAGAGAAGGTTTAAGCAGCCTCGCTTCCTCACTCTTCTTAAGAAGGACAATTCTCTTCCAGAAGTAAGTTAAAACGCCACTTGTAAATAGACCCAGAACAACACCTAAAACCAGTAAGCGCAAGGCATTAGCAGGATCGTCCAGTGCCGAACGAATGGTGAAGTTAAAATACGACACCCCCGCAAGTACCAGAAATGTAATCAAAAAGAAAAATAGCTCACTTTTTACTGCCTTAGCTAAACGGTAAACCACATATAAAACCACTAATGGCACAAGGGTAACCAATGCCAAAGACATTAACTCCTGCCCCAAATACTCGAAACTAAAGATAGGAGCGAAAAATCCAATCATCAATGGTAGGTGCAACAAGGGAGCAAGAAGCATGCTTGTCACCATAAAAAAAGCTATGTAGGTTAATTCAGCTCTGTTTTGTTTCATACCTCACTTTAATTCTACGCCAACCTTTTAGTTTTCAAAAAGCGGCACGGTATTCTGATAAATAATCTGCCCATTACCAAAAACAGTCATACGAATAACAGGGTATTCATAAGGTCTGCCGCTTAAGCCTTCTGGCAATTGATAGTCTTTGTCTTCCCATATCCAGTTGTGAGACTGCCCTCCGAGATTTTGAGTGTAAATAAACTGATCTTGGATCTTCTCAAGATTTGGTATCGCTCGCTCCAGATGTTCAAAAGCAATTTTTTCAGCCTCCGCTTTAGAAATCTTCAGCATTTGGTTAGTATGCCTGGCACAGGGAGTGCCTTTCTCCTCCAAAGCCTCAATTTCGCTTGGTCTTAAACTTCTAGTAACCGCTTGAGTAAGAGTGTGGCTTCTGGGGTCAACATGGTACTGATACACATTACAGGAATCAGGTAAAGGGTTTTTGTCCTCATATACATTAACTTGACGAGTCCAACCACCCACCGCCTCCATGTTTTCTCCACCTTCCATTTTGGTAACTTTACCAACCCTGAAATACGGCATTGGCAGATCAGTTCCTGTAAAAGCTAGTTCACGATCTGGGTCTGCCATAAACTCTCTGATAACCGTCATTTCGTCAGCGGATTCGGTGATGTTTGCTTTGTCAGAGTCTACTGGAGACTTTCCTGCAATCAGTCGTAGAGTATCAATTACTCCCAGGCTCTGATAACAATCAGTGTAAACCTTGAAACGCTCATCGGTAAGTGATTCCCCTACGGGGATGCTTTCTCGCAGAATCTTACTGCAGTAGTGAACTTTAGCCGTGCCATAGATATAAACATTAAAGATAAAAGCAACAACAACCAGGGCAATCAATCCCCCTAAAACAAGTAAAAGTTGTTTTGTTTTCTTCTTCATTTTTCTCACCTCATTTCAGATACTTTTTAATGTTGGCTTGATGTTCTACATAAGTCCTGGCACAGTGAATTTGCTTGTTTGAGTCGTGCAGGTAATACAAACAATCGGTTTCTTCAGGATTTAAGACTGCTTCAATGGCGGATATCCCAGGATTAGAGATGGGATGAGGAGGTAACCCCTCATTGCGGTAAGTGTTGTAAGGAGAAGGAATGTCTTTATCTGCTGGCGTAATTGGCGTCCAGAAACCACCTTCACGACGATAATCAGCCAAAGGCTGGCTGCTGTAGCGGGCTTCACCATAATGGAGAACATCATCCCGCACATACTGGACAGTAGCATCAACTTCCATCTTCATATCGCTAAGTAACCTGTTCCAAAGGATGCCTGCAATCAAAGGCATATCATCTTTACCTGCTGCTTCCCTTTGCACTACCGAGGCAAGAGTTAAGCCAGTCGTCCACTTAATGTTTTGATCAAGGAATTGCTTGTAATAGGGAGCAAACTGCTCTTCAAAGCGGTTTCTGAAGCGTTTGGCAACTGATAAGCCGCCTTCGTCTTTAGGGATTAGATAAGTGTCGGGGAAGAACACCCCCTCCAAGTGAACAAAATCCATTGAGGTATATGTTTGAATAAAGTCTTGAAGCTCCTCATCGCTCCAACCCAAAGCCTCAGCTAATCGCCCACCAATCTGTTCTTTGCGAAAACCCTCTGGAATAGTCACCCAAACGAGATCTGGCTCGCTGGATAATACCTTTGCCAGTTCCCAGACATTCATATCCTTGCTTACCCGATATCCGCCTGATTCAACCTCGCCAAGTTCTCCCAAAACCAGGCTAAATGCCCATTCACTTCTGATCAGCCCTTGGTCATGAAGTCTCTCGATTAACTCATCACGATCCAAAGAAGAACTAGCCACAAATATCTCAGTCTCGGCTTGGCGTTGAGGGGTAGCAAAAAGGAAGTTATAGACAAATACAAAACCCGCAACTATACAAGAAGAACTCCAGAGATAACGGCAACCGATCTGCGGTTAGCCAGTAATTTCCTTGCTCTGGCGATAAATTCCTTCATTTTCATTGTCATGTTTTGATATGGTCCGAATATGTTAACTTCCTTGCCCAAAGAAAGTCAAATCTCACTTCACACCAAGCATATTTTAACATAGAAGAATACAAGGAGTATGTCGAAGATGAGACAAGGAGTCTCTAACATTTTAAGTAATGGGTAAACCAATTACACACCAGCACATATTGAGAAGTTTTGGGAAGAAACTACAAAAAGTGAGAAAGTCCAAAGGGATCTCACAGGAAGAACTGGCAGCACGCCTTTCCATGCACCGAACCTATATCGGTATGGTTGAGCGAGGTGAGAGAAATCCGACTATCAGGACACTCTACAAAGTGGCAAAAGCACTAAAGGTTGAGTCTTCCGAGTTGCTTCCTTTTTGAGTTTATATTTCCCTTCTTTCTCGGTAAAATATAGGCAGGAAAGTCCTGTGAGGACTTATATTACCCAAAATTACTATGGCAAATTATGCAACTCAGATAACCGATGTTGGCAAGCAAATACTGCTGGCTCTAAAGAAAAGATATGACCTCAACCCAAAGCAGGAAAATTTGATATTTGAACTGGGAGGTTTTGGAATAAAGCTCGATAATGAAAATGACTACCTCAACATTGTCGCCGCTCTCGACGGGCTAGAAGATAACACAGGGATAGAATATGTTATTGAAAAAACCTACAACGACAGGCGTGGCAGAATCAAGCATCATACTCTCTACGAATTAAGACTATGCAAGATTAAAATTGTTGACAAGAAGAAATTCAAACGAGCATTAGAAAAGTCTGTAGCAAACCCTCTAGATAACGAAAGTGAGGCTGATAAAAGTAATGTTATCCAATACAAAAATCTTAGATATGACCTAAGAACTTTTGAATTAAGCCACAAAAACGGTAAAACAATTCTCGTCTCACCTGAAAGAAGAGAGGCAAAATTCTTTTTGCACCTCTACCAAAACAAAGGCAATGTATGTCCATTTAAGGATCTTGCCAGAGAAATCGGCACACCTGAATATATCAAAGATCCTGAATTGGCTAATCAAGACTATACTGAGGAAGTTTCTGTCGTTAAGCGAGACTTTCGTAAATTGCTCTTGTCCATCGGCATGACTGCTAAAGAATTTGACCAGTTGATTGATCGAGTTCCAAAACTCGGCTATCGACTACCGTAGCTTACCCATTTGCAGATGAATCAGAAAAACTTCATGTAATTCTCCTCTTATTTTCCTTCCGACCTACTGCGAAACAAGCCACCATATAGGTGGTTTTTTTATTGCCGACGAAAGAAATTGCATGACCAATCAATTAGATCAAAACCAATACTGGGCTACTTACGACCTCGGTTGCAGTGCTGCGCTTGTGACCGAGGGCTTCGAGCTTGTCTCTTTGGTGCGCGATAACCCAAAAAAAATTAAGTTTGTATTCCTTCAATCCAAAAATCTCGAAAAGTGCGTTGACGACTACTTTGCGGGTCGTCTCCTAGTGAGCGCGCGGTCCCTCTTTGACAACACCAAGATGCTGAAAAACCGAATTTATTCCACTGCCTAACTATGCAATTAACCGAGCAACAAATTACCAGATTCCAGAAGATTTACAAAGCTCGGTTTAACAAGCAGTTAAGCAAGAAGGAAGCCTTGGAAAAAGGCATCAAGCTGGTGAAGATGATTCAGATCGTCTACCGCCCGATAACCAAGGAGCAATACCAGCAGTTACAGGAAAGAAGGAGTCAAACAGCAAGCCTATGAAACAACCTAAATTCAATATCACGGACGAGTCACAAGACAGAAAATACTTCTCGATTGTGCCCAACTACATCATCAACCACTCCACTTTAGAGGAGCGAGGGTTTTACCTGACTCTCAAGCGCATCGCAGGAGAGGATGGCACGGTCTTCTACTCTAGCAGACAACTGGGAAAACAATGCGGTATCAGTAAGGACACCGTTTACCGACTCCTTGAATCACTTACACAAAGGGGCTGGATTAAAAAGGCAGGCACAATTCCAGCCAAAACCAAACCGAGAATGACTTACGCCATCGTCGATATTTGGGATAAAAACAACGAGTTTTACCTTAGTAAAAAGATTGTCTCAAACGAGGGACAATCTCAGTCAAATGAGGAGATAGTCGCAAATCAAGGACAAACATCGTCGCAAACGAAGGACACAAAAGAAGAACCAGGTAAAGAAAAACCTAACAAAGAAATAAATAAAGAAAAGGTGTTAGTTCCTCTTAAGGGGAAGTATTCCTCCATTGACTCTATCGGTCCCGAAGAATTCCAAGCTGTCGCCGAGTATTACCAGGTTCCCTTGTCGTTTGTGCAAAGTAAATACGACGACATGGTCAATTGGCACGAGTCTACTGGTAAGGTTCGTAAAAACTGGCTGGCAACTCTCAGAAATTTTGTGAAGTTAGATGCAATAAAAATTAGAAAGGAGGTGTCAAATGTCGATAAAAAACGAGGCATCGACGCAAGTCGAATATAGCGAGCAGTGGGGCGTGGTTGCTGGTAAAGAGGTCTTCACTCTTGATGAGAAGCAAATCCAAGTTCTCAAACAAGCCGATGTGAGCGGTCACAGGGGTATTGTGTGGTTTAGTAAGTTTGCGATCTCAATTCCCCACATTCAAGCGATCTACCTGATTAGTAGGCAAATCAAGAATCAACTGAATTCTGGAGAGGCTTACAGAGAACAAACCCCTGAGGAGCGAGCCAAATCGCTCAAGGCGCTAAACAAAGCCCGACAGAAGTTAATCAAACAGGGAATACTAAAGAAAAAATGAGCAAACAGACAGCGATAACCACCATCTCGGAAAAACAACTGAGAGCTAATCGCCTTAATGCTAAAAAAGGCGGTATTAAAACTGCCAAAGGAAAAACCGTCAGTCGTTACAACGCCATGAAGCATGGGTTACTTTGCAAAGAGGTTCTAATCGAGGGCGAAGAAGAAAACTCACTCAAAGAGCTAGAACAAAAAGTCAGAACCTCTTTGCAGCCCGTGGGCGAGCTGGAGTTACTCCTAACCGACAGAATCATTGCCAATATTTGGAGACTCAAGCGGGCAATGAGGGTTGAGCGCAGTTCCATGGAGTGGCAGAAAAACTATCAAGACTCGTTTGATGACAAGCCAGATAATGAACTGGGGTCAGTTCTTGAGGAGATTGTTGAGCCACAAAAGTATCGGGAAAAGGTTACCAGCATGATTGCCAATTCCTCAACCGAAAAACTCCTACGGTATGAGGCCATGATTGAACGAGGAATTTATAAAGCCTTACATGAACTGCAGCGAATCCAAGCGGCAAGGGTGGGAGACAAGCCCTTTGCGCCTATCGCCATTGATTTAGATGTCTCAGGAGATATATGAAATGGGTTCGTTTAGCAAATAATGTCGAAAAATGACAAAGAAGAGTTCAGGCTAGAGTGACTACAAATGGGGACAAATCTTTAATCATTTCGACGGAAAACGAGGCATATTTTTATGAAAACAATAGAAAACAACTACCAACAAGAAGCAGACTTTTTAATCAAGCTCAATCTCGCCTCTCTTAAAAAACAGGGCTACTTAGACGGTCCCAAAACAGGCATTCTCGAGTGGCGCAGAGACGATGAAGCTAGTTCCATCAGCATTGAAAGCCATGTTGACGACTATCATCCCTATCTTCGCTTGCTTTATGCCCAGGGAGACGGCGAGGGAAACAGGCAGCCACTTGATTACAAAATCCACCTCCACAGGACCCCTTGCAATTACGGTGGGTGGCGCTTTTGGTTTCTCTGTCCATTGGGAACAAAAAGTGGTTTGCCGTGCGGCAAAATCTCGGCAGTGCTTTACAAAGGTGGTGACTACTTTGGCTGCAGAAAATGTTACAACCTCACTTATTGGTGTAGAAAACACAACAACAATCACAGCCTAAATTCTATGATGCGTTCTAAAAAACTCATCAACCAACTCGACAAATTAGAACAGGAAGTGAAAAGGAGCGAGTATGCAGGTAAACCTACCAAAAAACAAAAAAGGCTGGGTCGGGTTTACGACCAGGCTATCGTTAGTATCAGAAGGTTTGGAGAAAGTCGCATACTCCCTGTAGACAAGTAGCCTTGATAAATATAGGCAAAGCAAGTATGTTTAGAAGTAAAAACCAACATGAGAATTAACCAAAATAGAAGCCAAATCAAATACTTCCTTTATGCCAGGAAGTCCTCAGAGGACGAGGACAGGCAAATTCAATCTATCGGCAGCCAGGTCACAAAACTCAAACAGCTGGCTGAGGAATTGAACCTCAAGATTGTAAAAACCTATACTGAATCCAAGTCCGCCAAAGCACCAGGGGTCCGAGAGACTTTTGAGGAGATGGTCAGTCGGATTGAGGAAGGAGACGCAGATGGTATCCTCTGCTGGCAAATTAACCGTTTATCCAGAAATCCGATTGATAGCGGTAGACTCAGTTGGCTACTGCAAAAAGGTGTGCTTAAATCCATTCAAACCTATGACCGAGAATACCTGCCAGGAGACAATGTTCTCATTTTCAGTGTTGATGCCGCCACTTCCAATCAGTTTGTTATAGATCTCAGTAAAAATGTAAAGCGGGGCTTGGAAACCAAACTTCAGAATGGTTGGCTGCCCAACCTTGCTCCTGCGGGTTATGTGAATGACCAGCTTGAAAAGACCATCGTCAAAGACACCGAGCGTTTTAACCTGATTAGGCAAATGTGGGACTTAATGCTCACAGGTAGCTACACTCCTCCCCAAATCCTTAAAATCGCCAACGAGGAATGGGGCTACCGCACCAGAAAATTCAAAAAAGTAGGTGGCAAACCCCTCTCCCGAAGTGGGATTTACAGGATTTTTACTAACATCTTCTATGCAGGCATCCTAGACCACAAGGGCAAGCAATATGAAGGCAAACATGAACCAATGGTTACACTAGACGAATTTGATCGAGTACAGGTGCTTCTGGGTAGAAAAGGCAAGCCTCGTCCTAAAGAACACCACTTCGCCTTTACTGGCTTTATCCGTTGCAGCGAGTGCGGATGCCTCTATACTGCTGAAACAAAAAAGAAGTTCATCAAGAAGACTGGCAAGGTCAAAGAATACACCTACTACCATTGCACCAGAAAGAAAACCACAGTTAAATGCTCCCAAAGGAAAATGCTCCCCCTAGACAGGCTGGAGAGGCAAATTAAAGACGAGCTGGCAGGACTAACCATCCTGCCAGAATTCAAAGACTGGGCAATAGAGGTTCTTAGTGAAAACAACGACCGAGAAATTGAAGACCGCACCAAGGTTTATGAAATGCAACACAAGAACTTGGTCACTACTCAAAAGGAGTTGGATAACTTGACTAAGATGCGCTACCGAGAGCTAATTGACGATGATTCCTTTATCAAGGAAAGAAACGAACTACAAGGAACGATTGCAGAGCTAAAACAAAAACTCAGGCAAACCGAAGACAGGGCGATTAAATGGCTGGACCTGACCGAGAAGACCTTTAACTTTGCCACCTATGCCAGGGCAGCCTTCATCAACGGAGGGTTAGAACTGAAGAAAGAAATTCTCATGTCTCTGGGCTATAACCCTGAAATCAAGGCAGGAAAGCTCTATTTGGAGACAATGGAATGGTTTGTGCCCATTAAAAACGGAGCCCCTGCACTGCAAAAAGAATATCGAAGGTTAGAACTGAGCAAAAAGCCCGCTACTAAGGCACAAACAGAAGCTCTTGCGTCCATTCGTGCACGATGGCGAGGCTGATGGGATTCGAACCCACGGTCTCCGGCGTGACAGGCCGGCGCTTTAAACCGCTAAGCTACAGCCCCAAGACGACTTTGTCGTAAACCACAAACTCCAAATTTCAATTTACAAATAGTTATTGAATTATATAGGAAATCTGAAATTTGAACAAATTGGTGATAAGATTATTTGTAATGAAGATTAGTCGAAATATGACTAATTCAGAGGTTTCAGATCTTTTGCGCGCAGTAGCTGCGGCGTATGAGGTGAAGGCAGGAAAAAACTGGCGGTTTAAATCTATTGCCTATTCGAATGCTGCAGCATCCATAGAACATCTCTCAAGTGAGGTGAAGGATCTTTTTGACGAGGGTAAACTAGATGACATACCGGGTGTCGGCAAAAATATTACAAAACACCTCTCAGATGTTTTTAAAAATGGCAAGTCCACTCATTTTGAAAAAGTTTTTGAGGGGCTTCCACCTGCCATGTTCGAGCTTTTAAGAGTAGGTAATATTGGACCAAAACGGGCGTACGTGCTTTCAAAGAAGCTTAATATTTCGAGTAAAAATCCAATAACGGATTTAAAAAAGAAGGCAAAAGCCGGTTTTATCGCTAAGTTATCCGGTTTTGGTGCTGACTCGCAAAACCAGATTCTTGAGGGAATAAGCTCCTATGAAAAACGCGGTGAAAAGCGAATGCTTTTGTCTGAAGCGACGCGCATAGCAGATGATGTTATTTCTTGGATGAATAGATGTGGAGATTGTGTTCAAATTGAAGCCTTGGGAAGTTTGCGAAGAAAGGCGTCAACTGTTGGTGACATAGACATCGCAGTTGCAAGCGATAATGCAGAGAAAGTTATTGAGCACTTTGTGTCTTATCCTGAAAAGAGGCGCTTAATTGAGAAGGGTGAAAAAACAGCTTCAATAGTTACAAAATTGGGCGTACAGGTTGATTTGATGGTTCAAGAGCCTACTTCTTTTGGATCTCTCCTTCAACATTTTACCGGATCTAAACACCACAACATAGCCCTTCGTGAATATGCCCTTAAAAAAGGGCTTAGTTTATCTGAATACGGCATAAAGACCATTGGTAAAGATTCTAAATCTAAGGTTCGTGAGTTTTCTAACGAAGACGATTTTTATAACACTTTGGGAATGGAGTGGATACCGCCAGAGCTTCGTGAAGACAGTGGAGAGATTAAGGCAGCTTTAAATAAAAGCCTTCCTAAGTTGGTAGAAATTGCAGACATTAAGGCGGATTTACAGATTCATTCCGATTTTGACATTGAGACGAGCCATGACGTTGGCTCAAGCAGTATGGAAGAAATAATTAAAAAAGCCAACGAGCTTGGTTATGAATATATTGCATTTACGGAGCATAATCCATCGCAAAGAGGACATAGTGAATCCCAGATTGTGGAAATATTGAAAAGAAAGCGTGAAAAAATTGAAAAAATTAATTATTCGTTAAAAAAAGGAGTAAAAAGAGTATTTAACAGTTTGGAAGTTGATATTTTACCTGGAGGAGGGATTGCACTTTCCGAGCGCGCATTGGAACTACTGGATTTTGCGCTGGTATCAATCCACTCCAGTTTTAATCAGGATAAGAAACGGATGACCAAAAGAGTTTTATCCGCGCTTTATTACCCTAAAACAAAAATATTTGCGCATCCAACGGCAAGGAAAATTAATTACAGGGAGGGTATTGAGATTGACTGGGATAGTATATTTGATTACTGTGTGAAAAATAATAAATGGATTGAAATAAACGCAGAGCCTTCGCGGCTTGATTTACCGGATTTTTTGGTAAGAGAGGCTAAAGCATATGGTGTAAAATTTTCACTTGGTACAGATTCACATAATGCCGAGAGCATGAATAATATGAAATACGGCGTTTTTGTTGCAAGACGAGGATGGACAACAAAACATGATATAATCAATACGAGAAGTTTGAAAGAGTTTGAATTTTTAATTTCTAATTACTAATTTCAAGGGGGTGATTATATGCCATTATTAATATTTATTATTCCAATAGTTTTGATAGGAGTCTGGGTAGTTGCTCAGTATAATTTTTTTGTATCCAGCAAAGCCAGGATTAAGGCTGCTGTTCAAGAAATTGGTAACCAGTTGAAAAGACAGGCCGATTTGATTCCGAATCTTGAATCTTCAGTGAAAGGCTACATGAAACAGGAGAAGACAATATTTAAAGATCTTACGGATGCAAGAAAAGCAGTTTCTGCAGCCGTTAAAAGCGGTAATTTGCAGGATATGGCGGATGCAGGATCCAAGCTTGCTAACATATTGCCTCAAATACAAGTTGTTGTTGAGGATAACCCCGAGCTTAAAAGCAATGAGGTTGTGGGAAAGCTAATGGACGAACTGCGTGATACTGCGGATAAAGTTATGTATGCAAGGCGGTTGGTTATTGATTTGACGGCTGATTATAATGTTAAGCGCGTAAGTTTTCCTTCTAATTTGGTAGCAAAGATGTTTAATTTTCAAGAACAGCCGGGGTTGATAACGCCTGAGTCAGGCAGCCATGTTGAAGTATCAGACGCGGAGATGAAATCGCCGAAGGTAAACCTTTAATCAGCAAATGATAAATATATACGAGGCACAATCTGCCAATAGGCGCAAGAGTTTTTTGGTAATACTTTTTTTTGTAATGTTTGTGGCCTTTGCCGTTTGGGTTTTGGGAAATGCCTTTTCGGTATATATGGGTTATGAAGCTGGAGGCCTATCCTATGTAGGTATTGCGCTTATTGTATCCGGGATAATGAGTTTCGTGAGCTATTATTATAGTGACAAAATAGTACTTTCAATATCCGGTGCAAGACCGGCTGACAAAAGGCGTGATTTCGAGTTTTATACTGTATGCGAGAATCTGGCTATTGCAAGCGGCATTCCGACACCAAGGCTTTATGTGATTGATGACAGCGCTCCAAATGCTTTTGCTACGGGCAGAGATCCTAAGCATGCCGTTGTTTGTACGACAAGCGGACTTTTATCAAAACTTAATAGAACTGAGCTTGAAGGTGTGGTTGCACATGAGCTAACTCACATTATTAATTACGATATAAGGCTTATGTCTATTGTTTCTGTTTTGGTCGGTACTGTTGCACTTCTTGGAGATTGGTTTTTGAGGATGCAGTGGTACGGAGGAAGTAGAGACAGAGACAAAAATTCGGGAGGAATTGCCGCTTTGTTTTTGGTGCTTGGAATATTGTTTGCGATACTGTCACCTTTGATTGCTAATTTTATTAAGCTTGCAATTTCAAGAAGGCGTGAATTTATGGCGGATGCGGGAGCAGTTTCAATTACAAGACAGCCGCAAGGCTTGATATCCGCATTAAAAAAGATCTCGGGTGATACAGAGGCTCTTGAGGCTGCAAATAAGGCAACTGCACACATGTATATAATTAATCCTTTTAAGGGAAAGAACGACAAGCGAGTAGTTGCCAGGTTTGCGGGGCTTTTTAATACACATCCACCTCTTTCGGAAAGAGTTGCAGCACTTGAGAAAATGGCATAAACACTAAATTAGCAGTCTTGACATAAGAGTGATAAAAAGGCATAATTTCAAATATGTATGGATGAGAAGGATCCAAACACTCATAGAATAATTGTTGATACTCCAAAAGAAGAAGGGCCTTTTTTGCCTAAATACACGATAAATCTTACTAAGATGGCTAAAGGCGGTAAAATTGATCCGGTTGTCGGTAGGGACCGGGAGATAAGGCGCGTGATGCAGATTCTTTCCAGAAGGACCAAAAACAATCCTGTTTTGATAGGAGATCCGGGTGTTGGAAAAACGGCAATAGTTGAGGGTCTATCTCAGAGAATTTCAGACGGGGATGTGCCTGATTCGCTTTCTGAAAAAGAGCTTTTGGTCTTGGACATTGCTTCGATATTGGCCGGTTCTAAATTTAGAGGGGAGTTTGAGGAACGTCTTAAAAATATAATATCCGAGGTAGAAGATGCACAAGGCAAGTATATCCTTTTTATAGATGAGCTGCATACAATAGTCGGTGCGGGATCAAGTGAAGGAGCTGTAGATGCGTCCAACATGCTTAAGCCATCTCTTGCGCGTGGAACTCTTCATGTAATAGGTGCTACTACTATTGATGAATATAGAAGGCATATTGAAAAAGATGCGGCGCTTGAAAGACGCTTTCAGCCCGTCATGGTTGAAGAGCCAAGCCTTGAGGATACGATAGCGATACTTCGAGGTATAAAAGAAAAATACGAAATTCACCACGGAATTAGAATTACGGACGATGCCGTGATTGCAGCGGCAACACTTTCGAGCAGATATATTTCGGATAGATTTTTGCCAGATAAGGCAATAGATTTATTGGATGAAGCCGCAAGCGCTTTGAAGATTGAAACAGAATCGATGCCTTCAGAGCTTGATATGAAAAAACGCAGGCTTACACAGCTTGAAATTGAGCTTCATGGACTTAAAAAGGAGAAGGGTGAGGCCCTTGAGAAAAGAAGATCTGAAATTGAAGAAAAAATATCTTTTTTAAAAAAGGAGGTAGTAGATCTCGAAAGTGACTGGAAGGAACAAAAAGAGATAATTGGAAGCCTTCAAAAAGCTAGAAAGAAAATCGATACGTTGAAAGTGGAGTTGGAAAAGGCGGAGCGTGAGGTTGACCTTGAACGTGCTTCTGAGATTAAATACGGGAAGCTTCCTGAGATTGAATCCGAAGTTAAAAAATATGAAGAGAGCTGGAAGGCAATCCCGGATGAAAAGAAACTTTTGCGTGAAGAGGTAAGAAGCGATGATATAGCTGCGGTTGTTTCAAAGTGGAGCGGGATACCGGTTACAAAACTTCTCGCCAGTGAAACCGAAAGACTTAAAAATCTTGAAAAAGAGCTTTCTGCTCGTGTTGTCGGGCAAAAGGAGGGCCTTTCAGCCATCGCCAAAGCAATTAGAAGAAATAGAGCAGGATTATCTGAGTTTAAGGGGCCTATTGGATCTTTTTTGTTTTTGGGTCCAACCGGTGTGGGAAAGACCGAGACTGCAAAGGCACTAGCTGAATATATGATGGGGACGGAGGATGCGATTATAAGAATTGATATGGGTGAGTATCAAGAGGAGCATTCGATATCAAGGCTTATTGGATCTCCGCCAGGATATGTAGGGTATGAGGAGGGTGGCCAGCTTACCGAGGCCGTAAGGAGAAGGCCTTATAGCGTGATTTTGCTTGATGAGATAGAAAAGGCTCATCCGAATATTTTTAATTCTTTACTTCAAGTTCTTGATGACGGTAGAATGACCGACGGTAAGGGTAGAGTTGTAGATTTTAAAAATACGGTAATTATTATGACCAGCAATCTTGGAAGCGGTATAGTAAGCAAAGAGGATATGGATAGGGTTCTTAATCAGACTTTTAAACCCGAATTTATTAACAGGCTTTCGGCTATAGTAGTTTATAAAAGTTTAAATGAGGAGATTATGGATGAAATTGTTGAAATAAGGCTTTCGGAGATTAGCAAAAATTTTGCAAAGCAGAACATGGCTTTTTCAATAAGCGATGAAGCTAAAAAATTTTTAGCAGAGAAAGGTTACGATCCTATTTTCGGTGCAAGACCGCTTAAGCGGCTTTTGAATGAGCTTATTTTAGACGAGGCTTCCATGATGATAATAGGAAATGAAATAGCAAGCGGAGATGAAATTTCCGTAGAGCTAAAAAACGATAAAATTAAAGTAATTCCAAAGCTTAAAAATTGAGATAAGCCCTTGTTAATGCTTTAATTAGGCATTAATATATAAAAGCCGAAGATGATTGGGATAACAAAAGATCAAGTAAAGCATATTTCAAGGCTTTCTAAGCTTAGTCTCAGTAAGGATGAGGTTAATAAATTTCAAAAGCAGCTTGGTGAGATAGTTGAGTATGTTAGGACTTTAGATCTTGTTAAACTTAATGACACAGCCCCCACAAGCCAGACAACAGAGCTTACAAATGTTTACAGAAATGATTTGATTGGCGTTGACGGATTAGACCAGAAAAGCGCTTTGAGTGGAACCGAAGATGAGTATAACGGCTACTTTAAAATTCCTTCTGTTTTTAAGAAAGTTTGAAAATGAAAATTCCCAAGACAATTGATGAGCTGCAGGAAGGCTTAAAGAAAAAGAAATATTCTGCTACCGAGCTTGTTGGGCATTATATTGAGAGAATTAAAAAATATGATAAAAAAATAAATTCTTTTTTGACTGTTAGCGAAGAGTATGCTTACAGTAAGGCTAAGGCTGTTGATAAAATTATTTCAAACAATAAAAATTCTTTTAATGAGTTTCCTCTTCTTGGGGTAGTTGTCTCGCACAAGGATTTGTTTCTTACCGAAGGCATAAGAACTACTGCAGGATCGAGAGTGCTTTCATCTTATGTACCTTCTTACTCAGCAACTGTATGTAAACGGATTGAGAAGGCGGGTGCAATTATGATAGGAAAGGTAAACTGCGATGCCTGGGCACATGGTGCAAGCGGTGAGAATAGTGATTTCGGCCCTACCAGGAATCCATGGGATACCCGATTTGTTCCGGGCGGTTCGTCAAGCGGCAGCGCAGCGAGTGTAGCAAGCGGATTTGCGACTTTTAGTACGGGAACAGATACCGGAGGGTCTGTAAGGCAGCCTGCTAGTTTTAACAATTTGGTTGGGCTTAAGCCTACATACGGGGCCGTTTCCAGATACGGGGTTGTTGCAATGGCTTCGTCGCTTGATTGTGTCGGACATTTGACGAAAAGCGTTCGGGACAGTAAAACTATTTTTGATGTTGTGCGCGGAGAGGATGGAAAAGACAGCACAGTAGTAAATTCCAAATTCCAATTTCCAAATTCCAAGTTGAGGATTGGGATTCCAAAAGAGTATTTTGAGGGGGGGATAGATGATGAGGTTCAAAAAATTGTTTATTCAGCTATAGATGTGTTTAGGGATGCCGGATACGAAATAGCCGAAATAAGCTTGCCTCATACGAAATACGGAGTTGCCACTTATTATATTATTCAAACAGCGGAGACATCTTCTAATCTTTCAAGATATGATGGCGTGCGGTACGGAGAATTCAGAGACAAGTTTGGAGATGAAGCAAAAAGAAGAATAATGCTTGGAACATATGTGTTGTCAGCCGGATATTATGATGCTTATTATTTGAGGGCAATGAAGGTAAGAAGTAAGATAATTGAGGATTTTAGAAATGTGTTTGATTTAGGCTCTGTTGACGCGATTGTTGCTCCTGTATCTCCATCGCCTCCTTTTAGATTGGGAGAGAGAACGAGTAACCCGCTTAAGATGTATCTGTCCGATATATTAACCGTAAACGCAAGCTTGGCCGGGATCCCAAGCCTTGCAGTTCCTTCTGGTTTTAGCAAAAACGGGCTTCCGATAGGGTTTCAAATAATTGGTCCGAAATTTTCAGAATATACACTTTTTAAGCTTGGCGAGTTTTATCAGAGCCAAAATAACTGGATTGACAAGGAGCCTGATTTAGAAGAATGAAACATTTTAAGTCGCTTGTAAAAAACAAAAATTTTGTATATTTGTGGATTTCACAATTTTTGTCGCAGACTGCGATCCATACTATGAATTTTTTGGTAGTATTGATTGTATTTGAAAACACGGGATCTACTATTGCAACATCTTTTGTTTGGCTTACTTTTATTATCCCCGCAATTATTGTGGGGCCTTTTGCGTATGTTTATGCGGATTTTGTTAATAGGAAAAAAATTCTTATAATATCGAATTTTTTCCAGGCGTTGATTTTACTTTGTATGGCTGCTACTTATAAGAACGTGTTTTATTTAACTTATGCTCTTTTACTTATTTATTCCATTTTTAATCAGTTTTATGTTCCTTCCGAAATATCTACTCTTCCATCTGTTGTTAAAAAGAGTGATCTTCCGCAAGCGAATGGGCTTTTTTTAAGCACATACCAAATAGGGCTTGTTTTGGGGTTTATGATGTCCGGTCTTGTAGGAGAAGCTTTTGGGTTTGGTTATGCGTTTTTGATAGCCAGTTTTTTAGTTTTTGGCGCCTTAATTTCGGTTATTTTTCTGCCCGGGCATTTGTTTAAAACAGACAAGCGTTTGAAGGTTCTGAATATTAGAGGGTTTGTAAGGGAAATACTCGCCGGGTATAAGTTTATAGCAGGGGACAGGAAAATATTTTTTCCTTTTGTAACAATTGCGTCTTTACAAGTTGCGCTTGCTATTGTTTTTGTGAATTTGCCCGCTATTTCTAAAGATCTTCTTGAGATAAATCCGAATTATTCGGGAATAGCTATTGTTTTTCCTGCTGTTGCCGGAGCAATTTTTGGCATTGTATTTGTTTCAAAGCTTTTAAGTGAGAGATGGAGCAGAAAAAGGACTGTTAAAGTTTTTCTTGGAGTAATGACTGCTATACTTTGGTCCAGTATAATTATTGCGAGTTTTTTACCCGGCCCGTATAGAATGGGCGTAACTTTTTTGAATTCGTTTTTGCTTGGGATATCTTTTATCGCTATTTATATTTCGGCACAAACACAGCTACAGGTATCTACCCCCAACAATTTTATGGGGCGTGTGTTTGGAAATAGCTGGTTTTTGACGACTGCTGCTACGGTAATACCGCTTATGTTTTCTGCAACGATTACGGACACGCTTGGCGTGCGTGCTTTATTTGCTTTTATTGGTGGCGTTTTGTTTGTGGCGACTGTTTTTTATGAGAAGATATTAAGTATAAAGATTGAGATATGAATAAATTTATACCAGTAATAGGACTTGAAGTACATATAGAGCTTGGAACCAAGTCGAAAATGTTTTGCGGATGCGATGCCGATCACTTTGCCAAAGAACCTAATACCCAGGTTTGTCCTGTGTGTCTGGGGTTGCCGGGCGCTTTGCCTTATGCAAATTTTAGTGCTATTGAACAAACCGTAATGTTTGGACTTTCCATGAATTGTAGGGTTAATCTTTTTTCAAAGTTTGATAGAAAGCATTATTTTTATCCGGATTTGCCAAAAGGGTACCAGATAAGCCAATACGATCTTCCGTTTTGTACGAAGGGAAAATTCCAAATTCCAAATTCTAAATACCAAATAAGAATTAGGAGGATTCATTTGGAGGAAGATACAGCTAAATTGGTTCACCAATTTGGAGATTCTAAAGAAAAAGGAATAAGTCTTGTGGATTTCAATAGAAGCGGCGTGCCTTTGGTAGAAATGGTAACAGAGCCTGATTTTAGCGACGTTGATAGCGTTATTTCGTTTCTTCGAGAGACACAGCTTTTGGTTAGATATCTGGGTATCTCAAGCGCAGATATGGAAAAGGGGTCAATGCGGCTTGAAGCCAATATTTCACTAGCTAAGGCGCAAGAAACAAAATTGCAATCAGAAGATTTACCAAGCTACAAGGTGGAGTTAAAAAACATTAATTCTTTTCGGTTTTTAAGAAAAGCACTTAATGCAGAAATCAAACGGCAGGAAAAGATATTGAGAAAAGGCGGAAAAGTAACTCAAGAGACAAGAGGTTATGATGAAGATAAAAATATAACTTTTTCACAGAGGATTAAAGAGGAAGCAATGGATTACAGATATTTTCCAGAACCTGATATACCCCCTATAAGCTTTAGTAAATCTCAAATTGAAGATATAAAATCTAAAATACCGGAGCTTCCTACCGCAAAGAGAAAAAGGCTTGAGGAAAGATATGGAATTTCTAAAGAATACATTGAAATTTTGGTTCAAGATAAACGCCGATGTGATTATTTTGAAAAATCTTGCGAAATATCAAAGAACAATGAGTTTAGTCCTAAGTTTATAGCTAGCGCTTTGATTAATCAAAATCTTGACAAAAAGTTTGAATCGCCTTATGAGTTTGTAAGGTATTTGAAAAAGATTAGTAAAAAGAATTATTCCAGTCTCGTAGAAATTGAGGGTGCAATTCAAAAAGTTTTATCTGATAATTCCAAAGCGGTAAAGGACTATCATGAAGGAAATTCAAACGTTATCGGATTTTTAATAGGACAAGTTCAAAAAATACTTAAGGGTAAAGGTGAGCCTAAACTAATCAGAGAAACTCTTATTAAAGCTCTTCAGAAAGATTGAGAATCTGATAAAATAGATTTGATGGATCGGGGAAAGTTTGTACATCTTCATGTTCATACTGAATACAGTCTTCTTGACGGACTTTCCAAAATTAAAAAGCTTATTGCGCACATAAAGGAGCAAGGAATGGATTCGGTTGCTATTACCGATCATGGAGTAATGTATGGTGCAATTGAGTTTTATAAAGCAGCGACTAACGAGGGGATCAAGCCAATAATAGGTATGGAGGGATATTTGTCAAATATAAACCACACGCTTCGTATTGAAAGGAGTAAGATGAAAAACTGGCATGTTACGCTTCTTGCAAAAAATAACGATGGATACAAAAATCTTATGAAGCTTACTTCTATCGCACACACTGAGGGATTTTACTATAGACCAAGGTTTGATTTTGAAACTTTAGCTAAATACTCAAAAGGGCTTATATGTTTGTCCGGATGCGGTGCGAGTGAGTTGGCGGATAGCCTTCATACAAAGGATTACAAAAAAGCTAAGCTTATAGTTGATAAATACGTTAATGTTTTTGGGGATGATTATTATCTTGAAATACAAAGGCACGAGTATGATAAATTCGCAAAAGAGACAACCGTTGCCGAAATTAAGAGAGATCTTTTGGAACAGGCGGAGCTTGAGTCGTTGAGAAACGAAGGAATTATTAAATTAAGCAGGGAATACGGTATTCCACTTGTGGCTTCTAATGATGCGCACTATATTAACCGAGAGGACGCTGCCGCTCAAGATGCTTTGGTATGCATAGCAACCGGAAAAAATATATCCGATGTAAAAAGGCTAAGATTTGTTGATGCTCCGTCTTATCATCTTGCTAATTATGACGAAATGCAAAGGCTTTTCCCCGACTTGCCGGACAGTATTGAAAATACTGTTAAAATAGCAAAAAAGTGCGATATTGAAATTACAATCGGCAAGTTCTTTTTCCCCAAAGTAGAAGTACCTACAGGAAAAAGTGCAAAAGACTATTTGAAAAAAGAGGCGTTAGCCGGTTTAAAAAAAAGGTATAAAAAGATTGAAAAGGTGCATAGAGATAGACTAAATTATGAACTCTCGGTAATTGAGGAAAAAGGATATTCGCCCTATTTTCTTATTTATTACGACATGGCCCGATGGGCAAGAGAAAGGCATGTACCGATAAATGTCAGAGGTTCTGTTGCGGGATCAATTACTACATACGCGCTTGGAATAACAACAGTAGATCCTATTAGATTTAACCTTCCTTTTGAAAGATTTTTGAATCCGTATCGTCCAAGTGCGCCCGATATTGATCTTGATATAGCAGACGATATGAGAGAGGAGATTTTGTCTTATTTGGTAAAAAAGTATGGCAAAGAAAAAGTTGCTCAGATATGTACTTTTGGAAGAATGCTTGCAAGAGGCAGCGTTAGAGATACTGCCCGGGTTTTGGGTTATCCCTATGATACCGGTGACAAGATAGCAAAGCTTATTCCGATGGGGTCCCAGGGTTTTCCGATGACAATTGAGAGGGCTCTTGAGGAAAATCCTGAGCTTTCAGATTTATACAAATCGGATAATGATGCTAAAAGAATAATTGATCTTGCCAGGCAGATTGAGGGCAACGCCAGGCATGTATCCGTACATGCCGCCGGTGTGGTAATTTCTCCAAAAGAATTGACCGATTTTACGCCTCTTCAACTTGAGCCTTCCGGGAAAAAAATTATTACACAGTATGAGATGTGGTCTTGTGAGGATGTAGGGCTTGTAAAGCTTGATGTTTTGGGAATTAGAAACCTTTCTATTCTTCGGGAGTCCGTGTTTCTTGTGAAGGAGGCAACGGGAAAAATTGTTGATTTGACAAAAATACCTCTAGATGACAAAAAAACTTTTGAGATGCTAGCTAGGGGGGAGACAATGGGTGTATTTCAGCTTTCCGGCAGCGGAATGACACGGTATTTAGTTGAGCTTGAGCCTGAAAAGATTGAGGATATTATGATGATGATTGCTCTTTTTAGGCCTGGCCCTATGGAGAACATTGATGAATATATTGCCAGGAAGAAAGGCGCTAAACCTGTTACTTATTATCACCCAAAGATGGAGAAATTTTTGGATAAATCGCTTGGAGTTCTTGTTTACCAAGACGATCTTTTGTACACGGCGCTGGAGCTTGCCGGGTACAACTGGGAAGAGGTGGATAAATTTAGAAAAGCCGTAGGGAAAAAGATTCCCGAGGAGATGGCGAAACAACATGTAAGATTTGTTGAAGGGTGCGTAGAAAAGTCAGGAATGAGTAAAAAAGAGGCAGAGGGACTTTGGAATTTGTTTGAACCGTTTCAAGGATACGGATTTAATAAAGCTCATTCTGCGAGCTATGGAATGGTGGCTTATCAAACCGCCTATATGAAGGCTAATTATCCTGTTGAATATATGACCGCGCTTTTGACTGCGGAATCTAACGACAAAGATAAAATATCCTCTGCTATTAATGAGTGCAGAAGAATGGGAATAAGAGTGCTCCCGCCTGATATTAATGAAAGCCAGGTAGGTTTTATTGTAATTAACGATGCAAAATCTCTTAATGGAAAGGCAATAAGATTTGGGCTTTCGGCCATTAAGAATGTGGGTGAGGCTGCTATAAGCTCGATACTTGAAGCGAGAAAAGATGGTAATTTTACTAGTTTTTCGGATTTTTTGGCCAGGGTGGACGGCAGAAAGGTGAATAAAAGGGTGCTTGAGAGCCTAATAAAAGTCGGTGCCATGAAAGAGTTTGGGAACCGCGCAAGTTTGTTATCATCTATTGATGATTTGAGAGCGAAAATTAGAAGTAAGTCAAGCGATAATCGCCAGCAAGATCTGTTTTCTGTAGGAGAATTGCGCGATGACACTCTTTTGAAATCTACGGCGCAGTTAATTACCGACCTTCCAGAATTTTCGGAAGAAGAGCTGAAAGGTCTTGAAAAACAGCTTTTGGGATTTTCGCTTTCGGCAAAGCCTTTGAGCGAACTTATTGAGAAGCTTTCGCTTTATAGATCTCATAGGATTGATGAAATGACGGATTCGGAATTAATTGGCAAGAACGATAATGGAATTTTTAGAATTGCTTGTGTTGTTTCGGAGGTGAGAGTGGTGACAACAAGAAAAACAGGTGCAAAAATGGCGTTTGTTAAAGTTACTGATGAGACCGGTTCGATGGAGGCTGTTGTTTTCCCAAAAATATTTAGAGAAACTGAAGATGTTTGGTTTGAGCTTAACGCTGTATTGATTACCGGAAAAGTTGATGTCCGCGACGATGGAACTTTTATTTTAGTTAATGAAGTTGATACAAATGAAACTATAAAATCTAAAAAGGGTAGTGTTAATATAACTATACCCGGTAGTGCCACCAAAGAAATTCTGCTTACTCTTAAGGATGTATTTAGGGAAAATCCCGGAAATAATAAAGTAAGCTTGTACTTTGAAAAAAACGGAAAAACCTATGATTTGCCTTACGGAATTGAGTGGAATATTGATATTTCTAAAAAGATTTCCCAAATACTTAATACAAACAAACTTCCATGAGCTTACGCTTACACAATAAAAGTGAGGCTTGAACAGATAGACGCTTTTAGGTTAAAATATCAGAATTATGGCATTAACTGTGAAACACAAAGATACAACTTTTGGTGTCGGAGATGTGGTTCGAGTGCACAAGAGACTTGTTGAGGAAGGCAAAAAAAGCCGTACACAAATATTTGAAGGAGTAGTGATAGCTATTAAAAATCGAGGCAGCGGAAAAAGTTTTACCGTGCGAAGAATTGGAGCTCAAAATATCGGTATAGAGCAGATTTTTCCATTAGAGTCTAGCCTTATTGAAAAAATAGAAGTGAAGCAGCATGGCCTGAGGGGTGTTCGGCGCGCAAAACTTTACTATATTAGGGATAAAAGCAAAAAAGAAATAGACAGAATTTACTCAAGGGCATCGCGAAAGTCTTCATAATTTAAATTAACTGCTATAATTTATAAAGCAATGATAGTATTGGGGATTGATCCTGGCACGGCTACTACCGGTTACGGACTTATTAAAATTAACGGCAGCAAACAAATGGAGCTTATTAGGTATGGGCTTGTTGAGACAAAAAAGATTGAATCTGCGGCGTCGAGATTGGAAGTAATACATAACGAATTAAGTAAAATTTTGTCTTTACATAAACCGAACATTATCGCTATTGAAAAACTTTTCTTTGCAAATAATGCTAAAACGGCTATTCGAGTAGGACAAGCTCAAGGAGTTATGCTTTTATCTGCGGCCAATCATAAAATTCCCGTTTATGAGTATTCACCTATGACAATAAAAAAGGTAGTTACGGGTGATGGGCATGCCAGTAAACTGATTGTGCAAAAATACGTGAGAAAGATGCTTGGCTCCAGGGTAAGAAAGAAAAAAGGCGGCAAGACGCATTTTGACAATGCGGCTGATGCATTGGCTGTAGCCATATGCCATGTTTACAAAGTGGATTTATTAGAATCGGGGTGATGCAAGATTAACAGAAAGGCGGGCAAAGTAACTCATTATTACGACAAAATAGGAGTTGCCGTACTTGAGCTTACTTCCGATATAAGAGTCGGCGACAAGGTAAAATTCGTAAGAGGAGGAGAGGATCTTTTTGAACAAGAGATAGTGTCTATACAAATAGAGCACGAAAAGGTAGAATCTGCAAAGAAGGGCGACACTGTCGGTATAAAAGTAGATGAACCTGTTAGGGAAGAAGCCGAGGCAATCTTCGTCTAAAAAAGTTGAATGGGCGGAAGCTTACGATATTGATCGGAGAGTCGGTTTTTTGATAGAAAGCGCAAGAATTGATTGGGTTGATAAGAGGCATGTAATATGCTTTCGATCTATAAATACAAATACTCGAGCAGTTGCCAGAATTTATGGCCTTTCCAAAATCTGGCAGATAGCATTAGACCTTAAACCTTACTACGTAATTGAAGTCATAAGCGAAAAGTTTGATAACTTAAATCAAAAAGAAAAGGATAGAACTCTACTTCACGAGCTTGCACATATCCCAAAAAATTTTTCGGGAGCGCTTCTTCCTCATAGAAGGCAGGGACGTGGGAATTTTTACAGCAGACTTCGAGATTTGATTTTAGTGCATGAAAATAAAGGAAGATGAAGGTTACTGTTTTATACGGTGAAAATATTGAGGCGTCCCGCAAAAGGTTTTTTGAGATAATTGATACAATCAGAAAACGTGGCTGGGAAATTGTAAGACTTTCAGGAAGCGAGGATTTGGGAAATTCGATTGCGAGTATTAGTTTATTTGAATCTGAAAGACTTTTTGTTATTGACGATATCCAAAAAACAAAGAGGGATGACTTAATCTGGCTTGCCGCTAGAAAGATAGATGCGAACCTTCTTATTTGGAATAAAGGTTCCGTGCCGGTTGGAATTCGGAAAATTTTGCCTCGAAATACTAGGTTTGAGGAGTACAAAATACCAAAAAAAATATTTCAGTTCCTTGACTCATTTTATCCCGGCAACCATAAGCAAGCGCTTAATTTATTTCATCAAGTTATTGAAAATGAAGCTCCAGAGTTTGTAGTTGCCATGCTTTCAAGGCAGTTGAGAGATATTTATTTGGCAAAAAACGATTTTAGCTTGCTAGATTATCCAGAGTGGAAAAATCAAAAGCTAAAGGTGTTATCGGATAGGTTTAGTATTAAAAAACTTATTAAAATAATAAATTTATTGAGTCAGGCAGATTTTGACTCGAAAACAGGTAGGGGCGATTTGGTGCTTTCTATTGACCTTATTATTGCAGAAGAACTAGAATGAGTAGATGCAGGTAGATCCGAGTATATTCAAGGGTTATGACATAAGGGGAATTTACCCGAGCAGTATAAACGAAAAAGTAGCTTACGCTATTGGCCAAGCTTATGTTGAATTGATAAAGCCCGAGGGTGAAATTTTGGTGGGGCGAGATGTAAGGCTACATTCCAATGAGTTGGCGGAAAGTTTAATAAAAGGTATTACGGATAACGGGGTTGATGTTTTGGATGTGGGCTTGATATCTACGGATATGGTTTATTTCGGTGTGGGAAATTATCAAACGGCTGGGGGAATTCAGGTAACAGCGTCCCACAATCCACCTGAGTGGCACGGGTTTAAGATGGTAAAAGCAGGCCCTGTCGCAATGAGCTTTGAGTCAGGTATTGAGGATATTAAAAAACTTGTAGAGAAGGGTAGCTTAAAAAAATTAGAGAGAGGTGGAAATCGTCGTAAATTAGAAATATGGGATGAGTATTCTAAATATATTCTTGGGTGGATAAGGTCTGAGAGCATTAAACCTTTTAAGGTGGTTGTAAATGCCAATTTCGGGCTGGCTGGGCAAATTTTTAAAAGGATTGTAGAGATTGGAAATTTACCTATTGAAATTGTCCCGTTGAACATCGAACCGGATGGGACTTTTCCAAAGGGACGCCCTGATCCTTTTGTTCCTGAAAATAGAGTTGAATTTGTGAAATTGGTTAAAGATTCCAGCAGTGATTTTGGGATTGCTTGGGACGCTGATGCAGATAGGGTATTTTTTTGTGATGAAAAAGGCGCTTTTGTTGAACCTTATTATCTAAACCCCGTTCTAATAAAGAGCATGTTAAAAAAACATCCGGGAGAAAAAGTTATATATGATCCCAGATACACATGGGCATTAATTGATGCAATAAAAGAATCTGGAGGACAGCCTGTTATTAGCAAGGTCGGCCACAGTTATATAAAAGAAAAAATGAGAGCCGAGAATGCTTTGTTCGCAACCGAATCGAGCGGACATACTTACTACAGAGATTATTGGTATGCCGATTGCGGCATGATACCACCAATGCAAATAATGGAGTATCTTTCGGTACACAATGAAAAACTTTCCAACTTGGTTAGTGAAGTTATGAGTAAATATTATATTTCCGGTGAGATTAACAGTAAGGTGCCGGATGTAAAAGCGGTTTTACAAAAAATAAAATCCAAGTATTCGGACGGAGATGTTTTGGAGCTTGATGGTGTATCTGTTGAATATAATGACTTTAGATTCACCGTCAGGCCTTCTAATACGGAACCTTTACTTAGATTGACACTTGAAGCAAAGTCCAAGGAGTTAATGGAACAAAAAAGAGATGAAGTTCTTGCTGTTATTAGAGGATAAATGAATTTAGATCTGCCCGAAAATTACGAAAAAAATAGTGAAACTTTTAATTCCATACGGATGCTTGCTGATCAAATCGAGCAGGCGTGGAACGAGACGGAACATTCCTCTATGCCTCAAAGCTGTACTCTGGCAAGACAGGTTATGGTGTGCGGAATGGGTGGCTCTTCTTTGGCGGGCAGATTTGTTAAACATTTGTTTAGCCAAAGTTTGCGGTCTCCGCTTGAGATATGCGGCGGATACTCGTTACCTAATTATGTGGGGTCGGGCTCGCTGGTGATTGTTTGTTCTTATTCGGGAAACACAGAGGAAACGCTATCTGCCGCTTATGAAGCTCGTCAAAAAAATGCCCAAATTTACGGTATTACTACCGGAGGTAAATTGAAGGAGTTTTTGGAAAGATATAATTACCCGTCTTATATATTTGAGCCAAAATTTAATCCTTCGGGACAACCAAGATTTGGCGTTGGATATATGATTGGTGCAACGCTTTCTATTCTTTCAAAATGTGAGTTTATTTCGTTTAGTGAGGAGATGATGCACGAAGCTATAAAAGTTGTAAGACGAAGCCTTAATGATTTTACTATTGATAAGGATGAATATGCGAATCTAGCGAAGAAAACCGCCCGTGAACTTCACGGGAAAGCTGTTTCAATAATTGCTAGCGAGCATTTGCTCGGCGCTTCTTATATATTTAAAAATCAACTGAACGAAACTGCTAAAACAATGTCTTATTTATACGAAATACCCGAGCTTAATCATCACTTAATGGAAGGGCTTAAAAATCCCGCGCTAATTAAGGAGCATGTCAAGTTTTTTTTGGTTGAGTCCGAGTTATACAACGACCGAGTAAAAAGGCGCTATCCGATAACCAAAGAGGTTATTGATAAAAATGATATTGATTGGGTTGTTTACAAACCTTTAGCTGATACAAAGATTTTTCAAGCTTTTGAATTTATTTCATTTGCCTCTTTTGTTTCGGCTTATCTTTCTTTGCTTTATGGGGAAAATCCTATTGAGATACCTTGGGTAGATTTTTTTAAATCGGCGCTTGAAAAACGGTAAGCAACTTTATTATAGTTAAATAATGGCAAAAAAAGCAGAAAATCCTTTGGTTGTTTATTTTAATGATATAGATAAGGATGATCTTTCTTTGGTTGGGGGCAAGGGAGCGAATCTGGGAGAAATGACAAAAGCCGGGTTTCCTGTTCCTGGCGGATTTGCCGTAACGGTAGCTTCTTATGACATGTTTCTTGATGAAAACGGAATCCGCGACGAAATTAACAAAATATTAAAAAATGTTGACAGGCATAATTCAGACGAGCTAACCAAAGCATCAAAAAAAATTGAAAAAATAGTTATGAAAGGGAAGCTTCCCTTAGATGTGGCTAAAGAATCGGTAAAAGCTTATAAAAAAGTTTCCGGAAGATTTAAAAAAGGCCTTGTTGCTGTTCGATCTTCCGCTACTGCTGAGGATCTTCCCGGGGCATCTTTTGCCGGGCAGCAGGCTACATTTCTTAATGTAAAAGGAGAATCTAATTTAATGGAGGCAATCAAGGGATGCTGGGCTTCCCTTTTTACAGCAAGAGCGATATTTTATCGAGAGGAAAATAAAATTGACCATGAGAAAGTAAAAATTTCCGTAATTGTTCAAAAGATGGTTCAATCGGACGTTTCTGGTGTAATGTTTTCAATAGATCCTGTTACGAACGATAAGGATAGGGTGATAATAGAGGCTGTATGGGGGCTTGGTGAAATGATTGTTCAAGGATCTGTGGTGCCTGACACATATTCTGTGCAAAAGGGAACTTTTGACATCCTTTTTAAAGAGATTTCAGATCAGGCAATACAACTAGCTCGAAAGGGGCAAAAAACCATTGAGATTGATGTTCCTAAAAAACAAAGGGATATACAAAAAATATCTGATGAAGATATTGTCAAATTAGCTAAATTGGCTACTAGGCTTCAGGAGCATTATTATTTTCCACAGGATATCGAATGGGCAAAGGAGGGGAAAAATATATATATTGTGCAGACAAGGCCTGTTACGACAATTGAGGGGACGAGCAAAAAATTAAAAGAGGAAGGGCAGGGAATCAGAACTTCCGAGGTTCCTGTTGTAAAAGGCGCTGCAGCAAGCCCGGGTGTGGGTATTGGAAAAGTTATAATTCTTAAATCCCCCAAGCAAATTGAAAGAGTAAAAGAGGGTGATGTACTTGTTGCTCCGATGACAAGCCCTGACTATGTACCTGCCATGAAAAGAGCCGTAGCTATAGTTACCGACCAGGGAGGGCTTACATCCCATGCGGCGATAGTTTCCAGAGAGCTTGGCGTTCCTTGTGTCGTGGGCACAAAGGATGCTACCAATAAACTAAAGGAGGATACTATTGTAAAAGTTGATGGATCTAAGGGCAGTGTATATATAGGCGGCGTTGTTAGAAAAGAAGAGAAAAAAACTAAAATAAAACACAAAAAAGTAAGAATAAGAACCGCGACAAACTTATATATAAATTTAGCAGAACCGGAGCGCGCCCTAGAGCTTTCGAAAGAGTACGTTGACGGTGTTGGATTGCTACGCGCCGAATTTATGATAGCAAATATAGGAATTCATCCTAAAGAGGCGATAAAGCAAAAAAAGCAAAAAGATTTTATTAATAAACTTTCGGGTGATCTTTCTACCTTTTGCAGGAGTTTTAATCCAAGGCCTGTTGTTTATAGAACTACTGATTTTAAAACTAACGAATACAGATCTCTTCCTGGGGGGGAGAAATGGGAGCCCGAAGAGCCTAATCCGATGCTTGGTTTTAGAGGGGCGTATAGGTATATTGCAAACCCTGATGTATTTAATCTTGAAATTCAGGCAATTAAAAAAGTGCGAGAAAAATATAAAAATTTGTGGGTAATGATTCCTTTTGTACGCTCGCCCGAGGAGCTTGCGAGGGTCAGGAGACTTTTTGCCGCTGAAGGTCTTTTTGAGAGCGCTACGTTTAAGTTTTGGATGATGGTAGAGTTGCCGGTTAACGTGATCCGGCTTAAAAAATTCATTGATGTGGGGATTGACGGCATTTCAATTGGATCAAATGACTTAACAATGCTGCTCGTCGGTACGGACAGGGATAATGCGGAAGTTGCTGATGCGTTTGACGAACAGTCGCCTGTCGTTAAATGGGCTTTGAGAAGAACAATTAAAATGTGCAATAAGTACGGTGTTACTTCTTCTATATGCGGACAGGCTCCTTCTACTTATGACGATTTAGTGAGAGATTTGGTCCGCTATGGTGTTACAAGCATTTCTGTGAATCCAGATGCTATTTACAGGGTGCGCCAGGTAATATCTGACGCCGAAAAAGAGCTAATTAAGTGAATTTTTGCGAAGATTATGTCTAAGATAAAGAGAATATGGTCATATGAAATTCTTGACTCAAGAGCCACTCCAACAATAGAGTGTGTCTGCATGCTTGAGAGCGGGGTTTTTGGAGTTTATTCGGTGCCTTCAGGCGCTTCTACCGGTACACACGAGTCTTTAGAATTGAGAGACAAAGACGAAACAAGATACAGGGGAAAAGGCGTTTTGAAGGCCGTCCAGAATGTGAATGAGGTTATTGGCCCGAGTCTGGTGCTTTCCGGGATTGATGTTACGAAACAATCCGAAATTGACGCCAAGCTTATTGAAATGGACGGTACCGAGAATAAGACCAGACTTGGAGCAAACAGCATTCTTTCTGTATCCGGTGCTATTTGCAAGGCGGCTGCGGCGGAACAAAGGGTCGGGCTTTACGAATGGATCAATAAACTTGCTGTTGAAAAAGGTATCAAAGCAAAAATGCACATTCCAACAGCTGTTTTTAATATGATTAACGGGGGTCTTCACGGTGCAGGAAATCTTGATTTTCAAGAATTTTTTGTTATACCTGCAAGCACTAAAAGTTTTGGTGAGGGATTAAGAATAGGTGCTGAGATTTATATGGTAATAGGCCAAAATTTGGCGCGGCGTGGAGCTATCCATTCTGTGGGCGATGAGGGCGGATATGCGCCAAACCTTTTTACTAATGCTGATGCTCTTGAAATAATGGTTGAGGCAATTGGACAAGCTAATTATCAAGTTGGGAGAGATGTATTTTTGGGTCTAGATGTCGCTTCGAACACTTTTTATTCGGACGGAGTTTATACAATAAGGGACAAATCCGCTCCTCTTAATGAAGATTCTCTCATTAGTTATTACAAAGAACTTAATAATATTTATCATATGGCTATACTTGAGGATCCTTTATATGAAGATGCTTGGGAAGGATGGAAAAAGCTGAAATCAATATTGGGAAGCCAGGTTTCTATTGTTGGAGACGATTTGCTGGTAACTAACATTAAAAGGCTTGAGAGAGCTATTCAAAGCGACTCTTGTAACGCGGTTCTTGTGAAACCCAATCAGGTTGGTACTATTTCCGAAACTCTTGATGTTATCAAAAAGTCTTACGATGCTAATTGGAAAGTCATGGTGTCTCATAGATCGGGGGAGACCAACGACTCATTTATTGCCGATTTTGCGGTTGGCGTAGGGTCCCATTATGTAAAATTCGGTGCGCCGGCAAGAGGCGAGCGAATTTCAAAATACAACAGGCTTGCCGCTATTGAAACGGAACTTATATATAAGAATGAATCCTCTAAATAAAAATTTATGTATCCTAGTTTCACTTGATGGCTGGGGTATTGCTCCGCCCGGTCCGGGAAATGCGGTAAGTCTTGCTAAAACCGTAAATATGAATAAGTTTTGGGCATCGTATCCCCATACTCAACTTGGAGCTTCGGGAGAATCCGTAGGTTTGCCTAGGGGTGAGGATGGAAATTCGGAGACGGGGCATATAAATATGGGTGCAGGGAAAATAGTTTATCAGTATTTGGCAAGAATAAACATGTCAATTGCGGATGGAACTTTTTTTACCAGCCCTGTTCTTTTGGATGCTATTGAGCATGTAAAGAAGAACAATTCAAAGCTTCATTTTATGGGACTTGTAGGATCAGGCGGCGTGCATTCAAACATAGAACACCTTTTTGCTTTAATACATCTTGCTTCAAGCAAAAACGTTGAAAAAGTTTTTATACATGCTTTCACTGACGGACGTGACTCACCACCCACATCCGGAATTTCTTATATTCAAAAGATAAAAGAGCATATTGAGAAAGAAAAGGTTGGTAAAATTGCCAGCGTTATGGGTAGATATTGGGCTATGGATAGAGACAGAAGGTGGGACAGGACAGCTAAGGCTTATTTTGCTTTGACTAAAGGAGAGGGGAGGCTAATTAAATCCATTGAAGATGCAATAACCGAGTCCTATTCAAGGGGGTTGACTGACGAATTTATAGAGCCTTTGTTGATGGCAAATGATGAGAATAAACCTATCGGACTTATCGAAGACGGCGATGCAGTAGTTTTTTTTAATTTTAGAATAGACAGACCAAGACAGCTTTCGAGAGCGTTTGTTGTACAAGATGAATTAAAAGACGGTGAATGGGGCTTTGATCCTTACTCGGACCTTTATAGCGTTAAAAAAGAAAACGGCAAGCCGCATGAAGGATCGCCAATGTTTCAGCGCGGGAAAAAACTTGAAAATATTTATTTTGTACTTATGACGGAATATGAAAAAATTTTGATTAAACACGGTGCCCGGGCAATTTTTTTACCTGAAACCATAAGCATGCCTTTGGGACGGGTGCTGTCTCTTAATGACGTAAGACAAATAAGAGTAGCCGAGTCTGAGAAAGAAAGATTTGTAACGTACCATTTTAATGGAAGACGAGAAGATCCTTTCCCTGGAGAGGACCGTGTAATTATTCCGTCACCTAAAGTTCCCACATACGATCTTAAACCTGAGATGAGCTCATACGAGATTACAGACGCTCTTTTATCGCGACTTTCGGATGGTGGGTATTCTTTTGCTTTTATTAATTATGCTGCGCCGGATATGGTGGGACATACCGGGAATGTCGATGCCGCAATAAAGGCCGTAAGCGCGGTTGATGAATGCGTCGGAAAATTGTGCAATTTTGCCTTAGGATACGGCGGAACGGTAATTTTAACGGCAGACCATGGTAATGTGGAAGAAATGATAGATTTGCAGACAGGAGAAGTAGATACCGAGCATAGTACTAATCCGGTTCCTTTTATTGTGGTTTCCAAAGAATTTATGTCCAAGCCTTTTGTATTAACTTCGGGAATCCTTGCCGATGTTGCTCCTAGTGTGCTTGGCGTTCTTGGTATCGAGATTCCTTCGGAGATGACGGGAAGAGATTTATTAAAAGATATTAGAGATCCCCATTTATAAAGTTTATATTTTTTTTATTCTGTCCATAAATTTGGAAAAAATTTTTCCTTTATTGTGCTGGTAGTATTCCCAAAACGGCGGAATAAGAGAAAGAATAACTATTATTGCTATGATAGGTATTAAATATTTATCTACGTTGGGTATTATATTTCCCAGAAAATACCCGATTGTAAGCATGCCAATAGTCCAGAAGATCCCTCCAAAAATGTTGTATGAAAGAAATTTTTTATAATCCATTTTGGCCACACCGGCTACTATAGGAGCGAATGTTCTTATGATGGGTATGAACCTGGCAATAATAATGGTTTTGCCTCCATGCTTCTCGTAAAATTTGTTCGCGTTTTCAAGATGTTTTTTATCAAGAAGAAGCGAATCTTCTTCTGTGAAAATTCTTGGTCCTACTTTCTTGCCAAACCAGTAGCCGACTGAGTCGCCGAGAACTGCTGCTAACGGTAGGATTAAATAAAGTATCAGTATGTTAAAGTAGTTTTGCGAGGCTAGAAGACCTGTTGTAACGAGAAGGCTGTCTCCTGGGAGAAAAAAACCGAAGAAAAGACCGGATTCCGCGAACACTATCGCGGTAATTCCGGGATATCCTACAATTGCAATTAGGTCCTTTAGGCCGTAGTGCTCAAGAAGAAGCATACCGAAAACCCCAAGTATCAAAAGAGCAGAGCCGATTAAAAGAAAAAGCAATACTTTTTTTCTTGTTCTAAAAAAAACGGAGACTTTTGCTTTCACAGAGCTAATTGTATGATAATTATTTGATTTATTGCAAGAAGTTAATTGAGAACATATCTACGAATTAGTCCGACAACCCTACCTTGTATGCGAACGTTTTTAACAAAAATTGGAGACATTGTTGAATTGGCCGGCTCAAGCCTTACTCTTGTTGTTTCTTTGAAAAATCTTTTGAGGGTTGCCATACCGTTGTCGAGTAGCGCTACTACTATTTCGCCGTTTTTTGCCTCGGACGTTTCTTCTACTATTACATAGTCTCCGTCTCTTATTTGTTCTTCGATCATCGACTCGCCTTTTACTTGGAGAACATAAACTCTTTTTTTGCCGGTCACAAAAGATGGTGCAATCGGCAGGCTTGCGTTCGGGTCTGTGTGCGGCTCTATTGGTGCTCCTGCGGCGATAAAGCCGAGAATCGGTACTTCGATTTCTGATTCTTTAGTAAAGTCTATATTTGGGTTTGCCAGTTCTATTGCGCGGACTCTACCTGAGCCTCTGTTGATGAGCCCTTTTGATTCCAGGGTTTTGAGATGTTCGTGCACCGTAGCGAGCGAGGATACTCCTATCGCATCTGCTATTTGACGCAGCGTAGGAGCAAAACCGTTTGCCTGAATAAATTGCTGGATAAATTCCAATATTTGTTTTTGTTTTTTGTAAATTACGGGTGGCATGCTGTTTAAAGTTATACAAACAAAACCCGAAGATGTCAAGAGGGAAAAAATGTATATAGTATAATAGTATTTATGTCGATATCTGTTACCGAGAGAGCTAGAGGCAACCTTTCAGCCATGAGAGAAAGAAGAAGTGCTCTTGACATTTACGGCCTTAAACATGTAAAGGTTGATGACAAGCCGGGTAGAACCACAGAAGCTATAATCAAGCCGGCAGATATTGATATGCCGCGGGATAGTTGGATGGCTGACGTTTCCGATATTGTGTTTTCGTGGAGTCATGAGCTTGGAGGAAGTGAAATTCAGATTGCTGTAAATCAGGCCTTTTTCGATATTCCCGACGAAGCACTTGGAGTTTCAAAAATAATAATGCTAGGCATTTTAAAAAATAACCTTAGTTTTAATGAATTAACTTTGAAGGTGGTTAATGATTTAAAATTAAATTCGAATAATCAGAGATTTGACAGTTTTATTAATGGTATCAACAATAAGCGACTTTGTGATATATCAATTTAATACTTTCGTATTAACTTCGGGTGTTGTAGAATAATTTTTATGCATAAATTTAAGCTTAGGACGAACTACAGGGCCGTGCTTGATCAAAAAAGAGCAGTTAATACTCTTTGCCAAAACATTATTGACGGAGTATCTTACCAGGTCCTTTTGGGAGTAACCGGTTCCGGAAAAACTTTTAGTATTGCTAATGTGATAAATAAGCTTCAAATGCCTACGCTGATAATTTCTCACAATAAAACGCTTGCGGCGCAGCTTTATCAGGAATTCCATGATTTTTTTCCCGAGAATGCGGTTTCTTATTTTGTGTCTTATTATGATTTTTACCAGCCGGAAGCATATATCCCACAAACGGATACTTATATAGAAAAGGATGCGGACATTAACGAATATATTGATAAATTAAGGCTTGCTACGACTACAAATATACTTACAAGACCGGATGCTATTGTTATCGCATCTGTATCAAGTATTTACAATATCGGCTCACCAAAGGAGTACGGTAGCTTTGTTTTTGAGTTTGCAACAGGGGTTGCAATTAACAGAGACCAAGTAATTGACAGACTTATTGATCTACAGTATGAACGCGCCGACTACGGATTTCATAGAGGTACTTTTCGCGTGAGAGGCGATTTTCTTGAAGTATTTCCGGCTTACAGAGATGAGAGTATTTTAATCGAGCTTACTGATAAAAAAATTAAAAACATAAGTATTACCAATCCGCTTAACGGAGAGATTGTGGAAAAGCTAAAGTATTTTGTACTCTATCCGTCAAAACATTTTATTACCGATCCGAGAAAAAATAAGCAAATTTTTGATCAAATAAGAAGTGATTTGGAGAAGCAGGTAAAGATGTTTAAAAAGCAAGGAAAAATGCTTGAGGCACATAGAATAAAGCAGAAGGTCTCTTACGATCTTGAGATGATAGAGGAAGTAGGATATGTAAAGGGAATTGAAAACTACTCAAGGTATTTTGACGGAAGAAAGCCCGGGGAGGCTCCGTTTTCGCTGCTTGATTATTTTAAAGAGGCATATAAAAATAGGTTTTTGGTGGTAGTCGATGAAAGCCATATAACTTTTCCCCAAATTAGAGGAATGTACTCGGGAGATTTGTCGAGAAAGAAAACTCTTGTTGAATACGGCTTTAGGCTTCCTGCTGCATATGACAATAGGCCTTTGACTTTTGATGAGTTTATGCGCAGGGTTCCAAGATTTGTAGCTACTAGCGCAACACCATCGGATTGGGAACTATCGATTTCTAAAAATTTTGTAGTCGAACAGCTTGTAAGGCCAACCGGGATACCTGACCCCGAGGTCGAGATACATCCAACACAAAACCAGGTTTCTCATGTGATTTCCGAAGTTAAAAAAAGAGTTAAAAAAAAACAGAAATCGCTAATTACAACTCTTACAAAAAGAACAGCTGAGGATTTAGCCGAATTTATGAAAGAAAAAGGAGTTAAAGTAGCCTATCTTCATTCGGATATAGACACACTGGAACGAACCGATATTTTGGAAAAATTGCGAAACGGAGAATATGACGCCCTTGTCGGGATAAATCTTCTGAGGGAGGGTCTTGATTTGCCAGAGGTTTCTTTGGTTGCAATTCTTGATGCTGACCGAGAGGGATTTTTGCGAAGCGATGTAAGCCTTATTCAAACAATGGGTAGGGCAGCGCGTCACGTCGAGGGTAGAGTAATTTTGTATGCCGATTACGTTACAGGATCTATGAAAAGGGCGCTTGATGAGGTTTCAAGAAGACGGAAATATCAGATTAAATATAATAAAATTCACAATATAACTCCAAAATCTATTGTTAAGCCTGTAAGAGAGCGTTTGATAGATAAAGAAGAGACAGAAACTTTAGGATACAAAGACTTTTTTAATACTGATTTGGATTCTTTAACGCCTATGGATAGAAAAAAATTAATTATCAACTTGAAAAGCGAGATGAAAGTAGCTGCCGACAGTATGGATTTTGAGCTTGCGATCAAAATACGTGATAAGATACGAGAGCTTGAAAAATAAAATGCAGGAGAATTTTTTAACAAGGCGTGAGTTTTTGAAATTTGCCGGGTTATTTGTGGGAAGCGCTGCGGGTTTTTTGGATACCGATAAGAGAGTCCGTGCTCAAGAGAGTAGCGTCGTTATTTCGCGGGAGCGCTTGAGAGATGAGTTTGGGATTACTATACTGGATTTACCGCAGAAGCGGTATCCCGAAAATTACGTAGAACTAAATTTTGCAGAATCTGCCATTAACACCGAGTTTTTTCGTGTGTTAAAAGAAGACAGCATGAAATTGACAATTGTATTGATTAATGATGAAAAAGTAAATATCCAAGCACTTGATAATACGCAGTCGCAGGCTCTTGCCGGTAATCAAGAAGTGCTTGAAATTATAGAAGAACAAATTGATTTTGTAAGAAACGAAAATAGAATAACGATCGAACAATTAAAGGATAGTGTGCAGGCTGTTTATAATAAGGAGCTGTTGAGCTTAGAAGAGCGAATGCAAAAAGGGTTTATATCGCAGGATGAATTTAGTGTATTATCCCGTGCTTTGAGATATCAATATATGCCTTATCTGATTGAGGGTGAAAATATTACCGATGATATGGTAGATGAATATAAAGGCGCCATACTTGGACTAACTGCAATGGTTGAAATTTTTGAGGGAAATTCTACCGAATTATTGATTTTTTTGGCTGTAAGAAATCCCAAGAAGACAAAAACTTTTAAATCCGGAGATGTCGTTTTAAATGTTCCAACACCAGGAGCCGATATTAATATTCAGCCTCATCCTTATCAGTCTTATCCGAGTGCAGATAGTTTGGGGTATGTATATAACGGGGAAAATAGGAACGGAATAAAGATTAAAACGTCGGGTATTTTACTTAGGCATGAAATGGCACATGCAATGGGTATTGGCCCCGAAGGCGAGGCGGATCGATATGTACTTTTTGAAATTCTCAAGGCACAGGAGTTGTATCAAAACAATGATCCGCGGGGTTATTGGATAATTTTTGAGACTCCAAAGGGAAAAACTTATACTGCAAGACCGTTAGGAAACTTACAATGCTAAAGGATTATATTAAAATTCGTGGTGCAAGACAGCACAATCTGAAAAATATCAATATTGATATTGCTAAAAATAAGCTTGTTTGCTTTACAGGCGTATCCGGGAGCGGGAAGAGTTCTTTGGCTTTTGATACTATTTATGCGGAAGGGCAAAGAAGATATGTTGAGAGCTTGTCCACTTATGCACGACAGTTTTTGGGCATAATGAAAAAGCCTGATGTTGACCAGATTGTAGGCTTATCTCCTGCCATTTCAATAGATCAAAAAACAGTTTCCCATAATCCCCGTTCGACAGTTGGCACGGTTACGGAGGTTTACGACTATTTGAGGCTTTTATTTGCGAGAATTGGACATCCGCATTGTCCTATTTGTTCGCGAGAGATAGCAAGCCAGAGCCTTGATCAAATAGTCGAAGGAATTACCGAAATGGTCAAAAAAATATTGATTGAAGAAAAAAGGGCCGGGTTTTTTATTCTTTCCCCTGTGGTGAAGGACAGAAAAGGCGAATTTTCCGCTTTGTTTGAAAACCTAAAAGCCAAGGGTTACAGAAAAGTAAGGATAGACGGTGTTACTAAAGATTTGACCGAAGACTTTGTTCTCATTAAAACAAATAAGCACACGATTGAGGTTATTATAGATAGAATATCACTTTCTTCAAAAGATTTGGCTGATAAAATTTTTTTAAAAAATTTTGTTTCTAGAATCTCGGATTCGGTGGAGCAGGCTCTTGGGCTTTCGGACGGGATTACCGTACTGTCGCACATAAAAGATAAAGGATTTGATATGCCGGAAAATCCTCGTGAGTTTGAAGATCACATGTTTTCTGAAAAATTTGCGTGCCCTGTTTGCAATATTAGCCTACCAGAGATTGAGCCAAGGACTTTTTCGTTTAATTCTCCTCACGGAGCGTGCCCGGAGTGTGACGGTATAGGCAAGGTGCTTCGAGTTGATCCAAATCTGGTATTTGCTAAAAGTCTTAGTATAAAAGAAGGCGGGATTATACCTTTTGCAACTATATTTGAGCATAACACCTGGCTTTCAAGGCTAATAATTGCAGTTTGTGAGCAAAACGGGATAGACCCAGATAAGCCAATAAAAGAGTTAAGTGAAGCTCAGCTTGATATCCTTCTTTACGGAACCAAAGGACGTGAATACCGAGTTTATGGCATAAATAGACGAGGTAAAGACACCTATATAACCGAAACCTTCAAGGGCATTTCGGGCGAGCTTGAAAAGCGTTATTTTGAGAGCGCTTCGGATTATATAAAAAGCAGTATTAAAAAATATATGATCGATATTGTTTGCCCAACATGTAATGGAACCCGGCTTAAAAAAGAGGCTTTGAGCGTAACTATTGATTCCAAATCTATAAATAACGTCACAGACATGACTGTTGAAAAAATGTATGAATGGATAGAAAACTTAAAAACCAGTAAGAATTTGTCATTAAGAGAAAAACAGATAGGAAATATTATATTTAACGAGATTTCCAACAGGCTTAAATTCTTAATCGATGTGGGCCTTACTTATTTGACGCTTTCAAGAGAAGCTGATAGTTTATCAGGCGGCGAATCCCAAAGGATTAGACTTGCATCACAAATAGGATCGGGCCTTTCGGGAGTTCTTTATGTTTTGGACGAGCCAACAATAGGGCTTCATGCAAGGGATAATAAAAGACTTATAGACACTCTTAAAAGGCTAAGAGATTTGGGTAATAGTGTAATAATAGTTGAGCACGACAGAGATGTAATGATGAATTGTGACTTGATTGCTGATTTCGGCCCGGGCGCAGGAAAAAACGGAGGAAGTTTGGTGGCTTTTGGAAATGCAGATGAAATAATGAAGAACGATAAATCTCTGACAGGAAAGTATTTGTCTTTAAAAAAGCGCATTTCGTTCCCTTCGGCAGGACAAGCGCGCAATCGAGACGAGTTGATCGTTAAAGGCGCAAGGCAATTTAATTTAAAAAATATAGATGTTGCCTTTCCTCTTGGCAAATTAATATCCGTTACCGGAGTTTCGGGAAGCGGCAAATCAACTCTCGTTGTTGAAACTCTCTATCATGCACTTTCCAAAAAATTGAATCCATATCACAAGCACGGTAAGACGCTTTATGATGATATTTACGGATCAGAAAAAGTTGACAAGGTTATATTAATCGACCAATCGCCAATCGGAAGAACGCCCAGAAGCAATCCAGCTACTTACACGAAGGTTTTTGATTACATACGCGACGTGTATGCAAACACAAGAGAGGCAAAGGCTATGGGTTTTAAAAAGGGTAGATTTTCATTTAATGTAAAAGGGGGCCGATGTGAAGCGTGTGAGGGACAAGGCAAGGTAAAGATTGAAATGCAGTTTATGCCTGATATATGGGTTGATTGTGAAGTCTGCCACGGTGCCAGATATAACCAGCAGACTCTTGACATTTTTTATAAGGGCAAGTCTATTGCAGATGTTTTGTCGATGAGCGTTGATGAAGCGATTGAGTTTTTTCATATATACCCAAGGATTACGAAAAAGCTTGAAACTCTTAAGGCTATTGGTCTGAACTATATGGAGCTTGGACAAAGTGCTACAACTTTGTCTGGTGGAGAGGCACAAAGAATAAAGCTAGCAAGCGAGTTGTCTAAAAAGGCTACAGGTTCTACTGTTTATGTATTGGACGAGCCTACTACCGGGCTTCATTTTTCCGATTTGGAAAAACTTATGAAAGTCTTAAAACTTTTGGTAGAAAAGGGAAATACAGTAATTGTTGTGGAACATAATCTTGATGTAATTAAAAATTCCGATTGGATTATTGACTTAGGTCCCGAAGGCGGAGAGGACGGTGGCTATGTTGTAGCCGCGGGAACCCCCGACGAAATAGTTAAAAACAAAATTTCTTATACTGCCAGGTATTTACGAAATGGATAAATTTATAAAAGCAATTTTAATCGCAGTTTTGTTTTTATTTTTTGCAAAAAATGATGCATTTTCTTCGGAGAATTTTTTTGAAACTAGCGTTTCGGCATTTTATAGAGCAGACGAGGAAGGGTTTTTGGAAGCAAGCTATGAAATCGAAATTAAAAACTTAACTACTGAAAAGTACGCGCAGAGCTACTTTCTTAAACTTGTCGGAATAAAACCGGAAAATTTAAAGGCCTTTGAATCCGATAACGAACTGAGCGTTGAAACCAGAAATGAATCCGACGGCTTTGGTGTAAATGTATATTTTGACCAAAATGCGGTGGGAAAAGGAAATGGACATAAATTTAAAATAAGCTTTGTTGACAGAAGCGTAATTAGAAAAACAGGATCTGTTTGGGAAATTGCCCTCCCAAGGCTTTTAACCGAAACGGCAGTTAATAATAATATAAAGACCGAGATTGTTATACCGAAAAGTTTTGGAGAACTTGCTTATGTTTCCCCAGACCCAGATGAGCAAATTCATGGAGACGAAAGCTATTATTTTTATTTTTCCGGTGAAAATTTGACTTCCGAAAGCATTAATTTAGCATTTGGCGAGTTTCAAGTATTTAGTTTTTCTATTACTTACCATCTTGACAATCCCTTGAATTCCGGTTCGGATATAGAGCTTGCGATTCCTCCTGATACCAGTTTTCAAAAAGTTATTTATGAATCGATTGACCCTGTTCCCTTGGATATATACTCGGACGAAGATGGTAATTGGATAGCCAAATATACTCTAGCCTCCCGCCAGAGATTGGATGTAAAAGCCACAGGGTATGTGCAGCTTTTTTCTACTCCACGAAAATTGCGCAACGAGAGCGAGGATTATTTAAAAAATACAACAATGCCTGACCTATATTGGGAGTCTAATGACGAGAAGATAAAGCTACTTGCAGACAAATTGCGGTACGCGTATGAAATATACAAATTTGTAAGCCGCGAATTTGAGTATAATTACGATAGAGTAAGGCCCGAAAGTAAAAGAAAAGGCGCTCTTAAAGCTATTTCTGAGCCGTCCGACTCGATATGTACAGAATTTACGGATACTTTTATAGCTATTGCCAGAGCCGCCGGCATTCCCGCAAGGGAGATTAACGGATATGCTTATACGGAGAATACACAGCTGCAACCATTGTCTCTTGTAGCCGACGTACTCCATTCATGGCCTGAGTATTGGGATAAGAACAAACAGATTTGGGTGCCGATTGACCCTACTTGGGAGAAAACTACTAACGGCGTTGATTATTTTAATAAACTGGACCTTCGGCACATCACCTTTGTGATTCACGGATTGGACTCCGAAAAGCCTTATCCGCCTGGTTCATACAAGCTTGGGCCGAATCCCGAAAAGGACGTTTTTATTGCGTTTTCTAATCTTCCCTCTGAGAGAAATCCGGAAATTGCGCTTTATTCCGATAAAATCGACCTTAAATCGTTAACAAAGGCAAAGTATAAAATAAAGGTCGTAAATACAGGTTCCTCGGCGGCTTATAACAAAGAAATGAAGGTTTATTTTGACGGCGAGGAAAGGGATGTTTTTGAGCTTGAACCTATTTTCCCATTTTCACAAGAAGAATATTCGATATCTTTTTCAAGTGGATTTTTTGGGAGTAAAATGCCTAAAAAAATTACAGTAAGCGTTGATTCTACTCAGATAAATATAGATACCAACAAAAATATGGCCATGCTTCGAGGCATTGTATCAATATTTTTGTTGCTTTTTATCGTAGGATTTGGCGTTTTTTTTAAATATCGCTCATGAAAAGACAGGATCTTCCAGATAAATTGCCGGAATCTCCGGGTGTATATATGTTTTTGCTTGACAGTGAAATTTTGTATATTGGGATGTCCAAAAATTTAAAAAGCAGGATAAATTCATATTTTTCAAAGACTTTGGTATTAAAAACAAAAAAAATGGTAGCCGAGTCAAATTCTATAAAAATTAAGAAAACGGGGTCTGAGTTCGAGGCATTGATAGTCGAGGCAAAACTTGTAAGAAAGTACATGCCAAAATACAATTCAGAACTTAAGGATGACAAAAGCCCGTTGTATATTGGCATAACAAAAGAGGAGTTTCCAAGAATAATTACGCTTAGACAAAGCGATCTCTCTGTTCAAAATTTTTCTGCTATTTATGGACCTTTTATCAATTCCGGATCGGTAAAAAGACTTCTTAGAATTATTAGGAAAATTATTCCATACAGCCAACACAAAATTACCGATAAGCCGTGTATTTACAGCCAGATGGGGCTTTGTGATCCTTGTCCGTCGGTTATTTCAAAGATGAAAGGCAAGAAGCGTAATCTTTCTAAATCTCTTTACTTAAAAAATATTTCACAGATAAAGCGTGTTTTGAGGGGAAATATATCATTGCTTGAGCGGATATTGGTAAAAAAAATCAGGGAGTTTTCTAAAAATGCCGAATATGAAAAAGCTCAAAAAATATATAATTTTTATACATCGTTACTTAATTTGACCGATAAATCCATATATGCATCGCCTTTTTTAAGCGATCCTAATTTTAGCGAGGATGTAAGAGCACTTGAGCTAAAAGAGCTGTCGAAGCTTCTTTTTCCTTATTTTGGCAGTCTTAAGCTTAAAAGAATAGAGTGTTTTGATGTCGCTCATGTTTCAGGAGCATATCCTACCGCTTCGATGGTTACTTTTGTGGATGGTGAACCCGAAAAGAGTTTTTATAGACATTTTAAAATTGAAAAAGAAAAAGGCGGCAAAGACACGGATTCGCTAAAAAGCGCAATTTTAAGAAGGAGGAAGCATTTTGATGATTGGGGCAAGGCGGATCTTACAATTGTTGACGGAGGACGTGGCCAAGTTTCCGCGGCGATTGAGATACTGGGCGAATCTGTCCCTGTGATAGGAATTGCAAAAAAGCGCGAAAATATTATCATAAAACATAATAATAAATTTGTATCACTTGAAATTGGTGACTCTCATTCTTTAAGGCTTATTCAAAGACTAAGAGATGAATCGCATAGATTTGCAAGACGCTACCACCATAAGCTAATAAAAAAGGCGCTTACCGTATAAAGTGTGCTAAGATAAGTGTTATGAGAAAGCTTGCAAAAATATATTTTATTGAACTTTTTTCTTTATACATTATTAACCAATATGTAAGCGGTATGGTTTTTAGCGACCAAACCATGGGGATTTTACTAACTTCACTTGCCCTTTCTATTGCATCAATACTTATAAAGCCTGTTGTTAATATTTTAATTTTGCCATTGACTTTGGCTACGCTCGGGCTTTTTAGATTTTTGAGCCATGCAATTACTTTGTACATTGTTGATCTTGCGCTTGAAGAATTTACAATATCCAGTTTTTATTTTCCGGGTTTCAGCTCGACTTATTTTGAGCTTCCCCAGGTTTCCTTTAGTAGCGTAATTGCCTCATACATAGCTTTTTCCATACTTCTTTCTTTAATTGGAGGCGTTGTTCATTGGATTACCAAGTAGTTTGAGGTATAATTGGGTATGAATGAAATATTGCTTGCCGTACAAATTGTTGTCGCTGTCCTTCTATCTTTTTTAATACTTATCCAAGTTAAGGGTACAGGTTTTGGCCGAGTTTGGGGGGGTATGTCAAATTCTTTTTCTCGAAGGGGACTTGAGGGGCTTGTGTTTAAGCTAACTTTCGTAATAGCTTTTTTGTTTTTGCTAATATCTACAATCACCATTATTGTTTAATGCGAAAACTTCGATATTGGATTAGGTTTATTACCACCTTTATATCAAGATTTAAAGGGCTTTTGTTTCTTGGTTTGGTTTCGGGTTTGTTTATTTTTGTTGCCCTTCGGGTAATGATACCTTTGCTTTTCGGGGCAAATCCTACAAGGATCGGCATTACTGGTAGGTATCATGTCGAAGAGCTTCCACAGTTTATTCTTGAATATTCGGGCGATGGGTTGACACGTGTTGATGATGGCGGAAATGTCAAACCAGCTTTGGCTGAAAAATGGGATACCAAGGACGGCGGGAAAACGTGGACTTTTTACCTTAAGAAAGGCGTTTATTGGCACGACGGTACGGAAGTTACTTCCGAAACAATAAACTACTCTTTTAACGACGTCCAAATTGAAAGAACCGACTCGTACAGTCTTGTTTTTAAGTTGAAAGAAAAATTTATTCCTTTTCCAAGTGTAGTTTCCAAACCTGTATTCAAAAAAGGGCTTTTGGGAACAGGGGAGTGGAAAGTTAAAAAAATTTCGCTTGTAGGAGCGTACGTTGAAAAAATAATTTTTACAAAAAAGGACAGTAACGACTTGATATTTAGGTTTTATCCGACTGAGGAGCACACAAAGCTTGCTTTTAAGCTTGGGGAGGTAGATGAGATTGTTGATATTATTGACCCTAAACCTTTTGACGAATGGAATACGGCAGATGTTAGATCGGATGTAAATACAAACAGGCATGTTTCGATTTTTTTGAACAATGAAAGTTCTGTGTTTAAAGACAATAAAACTTTAAGACAGGCTCTTTATTATGCTATAGATAAGAACTCGCTGGGGCCAATGCGTGCTATTGGCCCTATAAGCCCTAAGTCTTGGGCTTATAATCCACAAGTAAAAACTTATGATTACGATGTCGAGCATGCTAAGGAGCTACTTAAAGATATGCCGGGTGAGCTGCTTGAGAGCATTGATATTAAACTTGTGACTACGCCACTTCTTCTTGATGTTGCCGAAAAAGTTTCTTCGGACTGGCAGGCTGTTGGGATAAATTCAAGTGTACTTGTTTCGTCTATACTCCCTAGTGAATATGACGCTTTTTTGGCAATATATGACATCCCAAAAGACCCGGATCAATATCTGGTTTGGCATTCTACTCAAATGGAGACCAATATAAGTAAGTTTAATGACCCAAGAATTGACAAACTTTTAGAAGATGGAAGGCTTGTGCTTGACCAAGAGGAAAGGAAAAAAATATATTGGGATTTTCAAAGGTTTTTGCTTGAGGATGCTCCTACCTTATTTTTATATCACCCAATGTCATATTCAATAACCAGAAAATAGTGCTATAATATTTTTTGATGAAAAGAGCTCTTATCGTAACGGGAATTTCTTTGAGCACGATTGCTTTTTTATCTGTGTACTTAATTAATCCAATGAATAAAGGACAATCTAAAGATAGTAACGTTCTTCCTTTGGCCACAAACGCTCCGGTTGCAAAACCGGAAATGATAATAGATCCTTCAAAAAATTATATAGCAAGGCTTGTAACAAGCGCGGGAGATATTAAAATATTATTAGATACAAAAAATACTCCGATAACATGTAATAATTTTATTTATCTTTCGAAAAAAGATTTTTATGACAATACGATTTTTCACAGAGTAATTGAAGGGTTTATGATACAGGGAGGAGATCCTAATGGTGACGGCACTGGAGGCCCTGGATACAGATTTGACGATGAGGATTTTGATGGCGAATATTTAAGAGGAACTGTGGCCATGGCAAACAGCGGGCCAAACACTAACGGAAGCCAGTTTTTTATCATGCATGAGGATCGCACATTACCGAAAAACTACGTAATTTTTGGAAGCGTTATTGAAGGAATTGACGTGGTAGATAAAATAGCTTCCCAGAAGGTAGAATCGTCGCTTGGCGGAGAAATTTCAAGACCTGTTGATCCCGTGACTATTGAGGACGTTGTAATAGAAGAGGGTTAATACAACGCTTTTTCGTATTCTTCAAGCATTTTTTTAGTTGAGAATTTTTTAGAGAGCTCTATTGATTTTTTCATCATAGAAATCCAATCTGGTGAATAGCTATATTCTACTCGATTGTAAAACATTGGGATAATATCTTCCTCCAGCTTTTGATAAATACTTTCGGAAATATTTTTATTGTCGAGCGTCCAGCCTACACCTTCCCAGTCAACTTCGGCTGTCCATCCGTCCGGTACCGTAAGGTTGAGGACTCCGTTTGAAAGCGCTTTCATCCCGCTTGTACCGCAAGCCTCTTTGCCAAGTTCTGGCGTGTTTAACCACAAATCGACTCCAGATACCATATGGTAAGCTAGGGCTATGTCGTAATTAGGTATAAAAAGTGCGTTACCGGATAAATGATTTGTCATTATTTTCATTACGTCTTGAATACACTTTTTCCCCATATCATCGCCGGGGTGCGCCTTACCAGCCATAAGAATTTGTACTGGCCTTTCGGTATTTTTTAATATTTTTTGAAGCCTTTCGATATTTTTGAAAATTTTATCAATTTGCTTATAGGGGGTGATTCTTCTTGCCCATCCTATTACCAAAGAGTCCGTGCTATATGTAAATCCTGATCTTTTAGCGACTACTCTTGCAAGATCTCTTTTTGCGCTAAGGTGCGCTTCCCAGAGCGCATAATCAGTGATAGACGGATTTGCAAATTCGGATTTTTGCCAGCGTGGAATATATACTCCGTTTGTAATTACTTTCCAATCGTAGCTTGGCCAGAGTTTTTTGCATAGCTTGCCGTGCAGTTTGCTTACGGCAGATTGCTTCGAGCTCGTATTTAAAGCGTATTTTGTAATTGAAAAACCGTTTTCTACTAATCCTGGCTCGATTAGTTTTTGCGGATCTATCGGGATTTGGTTTTCTGAAACGAAAGAAGAGGCATAGGATTCAAGCATTTCTTTTGGATAAATCAAATTTCCATCCGGAACAAGTGTGTGGTTTGTGTAAACAATGCTTTCTTTTGCTTTTTCGAGCGCATCGGTAAATTTTACTTTTGTTGTTTCAATTATGTTTTTAGCAATTTCCCAATGTGCAAAAATGGGGCGGCCTTCCTGAAAATGATAAATATCGGGCTTTATGTTTAGTTTTTTGAGGATTTTAATTCCACCTAAACCCAGGATGAACTGCTGCTTGATTTGTGCGTCGTCGCCACAGCAGTATTCACAAGACATAACATCGCGCCAGGAGTCGGGATTTCCATCCAGATCAGATGTTAGAAGGTAAAGGGTTGCCGTATCGCCAAGCCTTTGCTGGTATGCAGCGATTTTTATTTCTTCACCAAAAAATTTTATTGAAACTATAAGCCTTTTACCCATTATTTCTACGGGCAAAACGAGCTTTGTGTTTTCGGTCTGAAAGGGGGAGCTGTCTTCTGTTTGCATTCCATCGGGTGTAAACTCCTGCAAAAAATATTTTCCTTGGTAGAGCAAGCCTACGCCGTATATTGATCTGTTTTGCTCTGCGGCTTCAAGAAGTGTGTCGCCGGCGAGAATTCCTAATCCTCCTGCGTAGGTAGGAAGATTTGTGTCAATACCAAATTCTGCGCAAAAATATGCAATTTTCTTTTTAGCTTCGGGCATTACTTTATTTATAACATTTTTAGAAGAACATGACTATTCTTTTTTTGGAGTCTATCTGATTCTCATTTATTAATTTAGTAAGAATACCTGAAAGATCGGATGAAACTACACCTTTTTCGCCATCTTTATAATAAAATATTTGCCCCTTGGGTGTTCTTACCATAAAACCGCCAATTTCATCTTTATTAGTTATGGTATTATAGTCACCCGGAAATTTTTCTACAAAAAATATTGCCGCATTTAAGTCATCTATTTCGTCAAACCTGTTTCCTGAGATGATCCTTTTTGATAGACACCCGGAAGCTGCAAGGTAGTGGAGAAATCTATGTATTACTACTTTTTCGGGAGGAATGCCTACGTCAGAATTAGCACCTCCGTCAAGAAGTATGGATTTTAAACTGCTTAAGTCATAATAAACATCTGTGGGAAGGCCTAAATTAGCAAGGGTTTTTTGGATAAAAAATTCCGGGTTTTCGGCTTTTGATTTTTGGATTGCACTTTCTAAATTATTGCCTTTTAGTTTTTTACTTATGGCGCCGGCAAGGCTAATAAATTCTCCTTTCGCCACCTTTTCTCTGCTGTAAACTGGGAATTTCACCTCGTAATCTGAGAGAACAAGGTCTTCGTCTTTTATTTCTTCCATTCTTACAATAAGAGATGTATTATCGTTTACTAGTCCCGCTCCTTCTACAAGCTCTGTTGACATCTCACACACCCATCGCAATTGAACTTTGTCTCCTGATTGGTCTTGGAAATTCTCAAAATAATTTACTGAATCACGAAGCCTAGAAAATGTATCAAAATTTGCAATATCAAGAATTATCGCTGTTTGGTCTTTGCTCCAAGATTCTGCAAGACGGTCCCAAATATTTATTTTATAAACTCTTCCATGATCTGATGAAGGTTTCGCACCTGAGTGGCCTTCTACGGGTGGCATTTTAGCAGCTAAGACGCCGTCTATTCCGTATCCATTTAGTATTTCTCTAAAGCGATTTGTGAATTCAATGCTTTTGATCGCGTTTGATGAAATCAAATCGTTTAATTTTGCGTCTTCATACATGGCTTTGCCCAATATTAAGAGAGTCTTTTGATTATATGCTTTTTGGCCGCTTTGGGTTGCTAATGTGTAGTTATCGATTAATGCTTGGTAGCCAATGGCCGATACGCCATATACAGAAGCCCAGCCTTCTGTTTTATAAGGTGTGGGATATGTGCGTTCCTTTAGATTCTGGTTCTGCTCGTGAAGAATTCTTATTAGATGGCTCTCGGGAAGTAATTCGGCACTTCTTATGCCAAGAAGGCCGTTTTGGCGATAAAAATTATAAACCGATTTATTCTCTCTTTTCCTTTCGAGAGACACGAGACTTGCGGCTGCATAAAGCAAAAAATTTCTCCTTGTCAAAACAGCATTTTCTATCATAATAAATTTCCTAAAAAATGAAGTATTTATGTTACCCTCTTACACGCTGGCCATCAATTATTTGCCCAGATAATGGTGGGGCTTTCACATCATCGCTTGAGATTCTTACTGGCTTAATTTTTGGGGTTTTTTTACCACTCGGGTCCATGGCTCTTGCTACGGCAGTCCGAGGCCTTTCATTGCTTGTTTTATTGTCACCATCAACGTCGGGGTCATTGATAATTTTTTCTAGAATGTCTTTTGTTGATTCTCCTGTTGATTCTTCGGCCATAAATACATTTTATCATTTTTTTTGTAAGTTTTCCATAAGCAGAGAGTAGAAGCGAAGGTTGTGGATAGTTGAAAGCCTCATTGCCGAAAGCTCGTTTGTTTTCCACAAGTGCCTAAAGTATGCTTTAGAATGATTTTTGCAAAGAGGGCAGTCGCACGCTGTACTAACGGGTGAAAAATCATTTGAGTAAATTTTTTTATCAGGATTATAATATGAATAGAATTTTTTTTCTTTTATATTAATATCGCTTATATTTCTGGCATTAAATACATACAATCTTTTATGCCTTGCGTCTCTTGTAGGTAGAACACAATCAAAAATGTGGTAGCCTATTGATGCACAAAAAACTATGTCTTCCGGTTTTCCTATGCCAAGGCCGTATAATAGATAGTTTTCCGGCGCTTGTTTTTTTATAGTTAACGCAACCTCTTTATCAAAGTTTCCATTTTCATCCAGCGGCCAACCTCCGTAACCGAAGCCGTCAAAACCTATTTCTGATAATTTTTTAGCGCAATACTCTCGAAGATCTTTAAAGTTCCCGCCTTGTACAACTGCGATTAGGTATGGCTTTTTAATAATTTTTTTACGGCTACAAATTCTTTCGAATTCTATTTTGCTTTTTTTTGCCCATAGAATTGTTCTAGTTACAGAATCTTTCGCTTCACTTCTTTTTGCGTTTGGAGGTGTAAAATCGTCCAATACCACGACCAGATCTGTACCTAAATCCATCTGGATCCTTATTGATTCTTCGGGAGTAAGGCGAACCTTTTGCTTTTTTGACAATTGAAATACCACTCCCTCATCCGTTATTTTGGATGAGGAACTGCTGGACTTTATTAGACTCATAATCTGGAAACCGCCTGAATCCGAGATAACGGCTTCATGCCAATTCATAAATTTTTTAATGCCGCCGGCTTTTTTTATTGTTTGGATACCCGGATTGACTTTAAGATGAAGTGTGTTTACAAGCACGCCTTTTGTTTTTGTGTTGGCAACGTCTAACATATCCAAAGATTTTATTGAGGCTACTGTTGCATCCGGGAAAAAAAGAGGGAGCTTGAGTCTAAGTTTGTCTTGTGTGTTAAAATGGGTCGGGGATGTCATTTGGCAATAAATTATACAACAGCTACGAAAATTATATAAAAATTTTGGACACTCAAACAGTGCTTACCACGTTTGCTTTGTTTTTGGTTTTGGCTGTCTTTTTTAAAATTTTTCAGGATGTGCTTGTTCGGGGTGCAAATAAAGTTGCCAAAAAAACCAAAACGGATTTGGATGATGTATTTTTGCAAATTATCAACTCGGTAAAGCCGCAGTTTTATTGGTTTCTGAGTTTTTATTTGGCTTTAGAAACCGTATCTTTACCGCATTTTTTTAATCGCCTTTTAGAAATCATTCTTCTTATGTGGATTTCATACCAGGCTGTTTACGCTTTTCATATCTTAATTGATTATGTTTTCAAAAAATTTGTGCGTAAGGAGTCTTCCAGCAGCACAAAAGAAGCTATTGAAACCATATCCAAAATACTAAAAGGGGTTTTGTGGGTTTTAGGCGCTTTGTTTGTACTGCAAAATTTGGGGATTAATGTAACTTCTCTTATGGCAGGTCTTGGGATTGGAGGCGTAGCCGTTGCTTTGGCTGCCCAAAATATTCTTGGAGATTTGTTTAGCTCGTTTGCGATATTATTTGATAAACCGTTTGTACCAGGGGACTTTATTATTGTTGGCGAACACATGGGAATTGTCGAAGATATAGGCATTAAAACGACAAGAATAAGAGCGCTTCAGGGTGAAGAAGTAGTAATTTCTAACCAAGAGCTTACCTCAACAAGGATACAAAATTTCAAAAAACTTAAGGAAAGAAGGGTCGTTTTTAGATTTGGAGTAAAATACGAAACAGCCAATTCAAAGCTTGAAGAAATTCCTGCCGATTTGAAAAAAATAATAACTTCAATAAAAAAATGCAGATTTGACAGGGCGCACTTTATAGAATTCGGTGATTTTGCTCTTATTTATGAAGTTGTTTATTATGTTTTGAGCTCCGATTACAACGAATATATGGATATTCACCAAAAAATATTGCTTAATGTAAGAGAAAAATTTGGAAAGAAAAATATCGAAATGTCGTATCCAACTCAGACGATTTATCTTCACAAGGACTAGCTTTAAGCGCTAATTTGTGGTAGAATAATGTACTGCTTCTTACAGAATGAAAGATATATCTAAATACAGAGTTGGTGATAAAATCGTCCATTTCGGGCGAATATACAGAATATTTAAGACATCTTTTGATAAATCATTAAACGAGCATATTCTTTATTACAAGCCATATTATAAAGGCCGAGGAGACGATACGTTAATTTGCTCAATACCGGCCAAAAATATCGCGAAAACGAATATTAGAAAGCCAATTAGCAGGAATAAAGCGAAAAAAATTTTCATAAACTTGAGCAAAAGGCGTGAATATGTAGACTCATTGGACTCTGATATCGCAAAAAGCACAATAGGACAAAACAAACCCAGAAAACTCGCTGAAACCCTTAAGCATATGTGGTATTCAAAAAATACCCAAGAAGTGGAGTTTTCAAGAACAAAAGAAAAGGTTTTTGAGCTTTTGGTATCCAGGCTTTCAGAAGAGCTGGCATTTAGCGCTGGGATTACCCCAGAGGAGGCTAGCAAAAAAATTATCACAAACCTTAAAAAGGCTTATTAAGCTCTAGGGGTTTTATAATATCTTTCATGTTTTGTGAATTGGGTTTATAAAACTTATTTTTTGAGAGTTTATTGGCCAAGTAAAGCCAGTAGATTGCGTTTCTTATTGAGTTTGCTTCGTTTGATATATAATCCGGGATATTGGTTTGTATTTTTTGATAAAGCGTTTTATTTGTAAGCAGGCTGTAGAGCGCATCTTGAACTTTTTCTTTGTCTTTAGTTTTTACAAGAAAGCCTGATTTTTTATCGACGATCTGTAAGGGAATACCGCCTGATTTGTAAGCTACAACCGGAATTCCTTTCATAAGCGCTTCTGTTACTTTTACTTCATATCCTTCTCTGTATGAGAGCTGGAGGGCTATCACTGCGTTTCTTAACAATGTATTTAAAAGCTGATCGTAGTGCGGAACTTTTAGAATTTTAACGTTATCCTTAATAAACTTATATTCTGATGACGAGATTATATTTTTTGCCAAATTATATATCGGCACGCCGTCCGGGTCATCAATAGATCCGTTGCCTACTATTACAAGCTCGGGTATTTCGAAATTGTTTTTGATAAGCCTTTGTGAAAGATTTTTGTAAACTTCAAGCAAGTCGGGAATTCCTTTTGATGGATCGAATCTTGCTATTTGGATTATATAGGGTTTTGTGTGATCAAGCGGTGTTGTTCCACTATTTACTAAAAAACGGTTGAACTCTGAGAGATAAAATCTTTTTTGCTCGTCTGTTAACTCTTTGTTAAGGCCGTCAAGCCGATCCGTTGTTGCTCCCATGAAAGCTACTTTTTCTTTGGGTACGCTTACGGGCACAAAACTTTTAATAGGATGGCTTATAAAGATATCTGCGGAACTAATTTTCTCCCATATAAATTCCCAGGTTGCATTTTGGGCCGTGCCTTTTGTGTCTACAAGTTTTGATATTAATTGGATGTGGGAGCGGTATAAAATAACTGCCTTAGGATTTATTTTTTTTATATAGGGGATAAGGCCTGACGGCTGCGGATCGTCTATTACGATTACATCTGTTTCTTTAAATACTTTTTTAAAAAAGACCGCGTTATTTTTGCTCCACTTATTAAATATTTCTTTGTCATGCTCGTTTAAAGAGCAATCGTTACTTGCAACGTTTTGTAAGACGTTATGGAATTTTTTCTTTGTGATTTCGTAGATTTTAGGATCATCCTTAAGCACGTACCACGAGGCATTAACTTTAAGAAGTTTAAATATTCTTATAAGAGAGTGTCTCATTAGTGCGACGCCTCCACCTTGAGGCGTGGCGCTGAAGAAGACGATTTTCTTGCCCTTAAAAGCCTTAGCGAGCTTTAGAAGAAACTTTATTTCGTTTAGCGGAGTGATTGCTTCGTATGCCGAAAGAGAGGCGAGAGGCGGAGTGGTGACTGATCCGTCTGGTTTGGTCTTTGCAGAGTACGAGTTGTCTCCATTGAATTCTTTTGAAGCGAAAAGGGCTGCTTTTTGCGAAAGCTTTATTTTATCTTTCTCACTTGATTCATAAACTAGGGGAGATATATCCAGTTCGAGCCAAAGCCTTGAGGCGATCTCGTCAAAAAATCTAGTTTTTGGCATTGCAGCTGCTATAAATTTGGAGTTTGTATTTTTTGAATAAAATCTTAGCCAAGAAAGAAGAGAGGTTTGTCTTTTAATGCCTTTTTGAATAATTGCTTTGTCTATTATTTTTTTTCCGGAAACTACAGAAATTATTGTTTTGTTTTTATCGAAGCTTATCCCTGCATAAATAGACCGAGTCATAATTGAAACTATAATAACTATAAGCTTAGTTTGTCAAGGAAGTGTGTTTATTAATTATGATATACTTGGTTTATGATGAGCGGCTATGGAAACTTGGGGCTGGGTGGAGGGCTACCTCACTTGGGGCAAAGCGGTTTTTTGGTTCTTTTGGTCTGGTCGATATTTTGGAAGGGTGTAGCTCTTTGGCATTCCGCACGAAGAGGAGAGAATATTTGGTTTATGGCAATCCTTATTGTAAATACTGTCGGTATTTTAGAGATTATATATCTATTTTTATTTGCGAAAATTAAGCCCTCAAAACTCTTCAAGTCTAAATAATTCTTATACAACGGATTTTCTTCAGCCAAGCTAAGATGGTATAATAATGCTGCTTGGTGGGTGTAGCTCAATTGGTTAGAGCGCCGCTCTGTGGAAGCGGAGGTTGGCGGTTCAAGTCCGCTCACTCACCCCATAAATTACTTTCTGCCCCCCTTGCCTATAACATCTGCGATTTTTGGCATGGGTTTTTTATAATGCGCTTTTGAGTATAAATTATTCAAGAAAGCAATATCCCCCTTTTCCATTTTTGATAAAAACATTTTTTCGTTCTTTAAAACTACATTCTGCGCCTTTAGCACTTTTTTATCACTGTTATATGGAGACCAAGTTGGTAAAATATCAAGCGTGTATTTTTCTTCATAGACCTTCCCCCAAGCATGCTTAACCCTACTTAAAACATAATCTGCACAGACAATGAGCAGAGATTGTATATCTGAATTTTTGACATAGTTCTTTTTTAAAAAAATGCATTGCCGATGCTGTCTTTTGATTGATCTTCAACCCAAATATCTTTTGGTTTAACCCCAAGTTGAATCAGGTAATTTTTAATTTCAGTGGCCTCAGTAGTCGGAGGAGTTATTCCCTCTTTATCCCATTTCATCGCCCATTTTCCACAGGCGGCGATTTTTTTTGAAACACCATTTTTATAAAGCTTAGCAACCAGTTCATTGCGTTTTTTGACGTGTTCTGACAATTTCCAGTTGCCTACAAATCCGTATCCCAGAGTAACAATAAGGTCGTATTTCTTTAGAGGCAAGCTATTAACACCCAATATAACTCTTGTGTTGGTAAAAATATTGTCCTTCATTGATACCAATTATATCGCGGGGTGCTCTGACACAACACATGTAACTTGCATCTTAGGCTAATAGTTCTTTGCCATAGAAGCCGAGCATGGTGTTTATTAAAAGCCTTCTTAGGACTTCATTGAACCTGACTTTATATATAGTTAAAATAGAGGATATCGCGCTATCCGAAGGTGATAGATAGCAGTTTGCGTTTGAATCTATAAAATAATATCTACCCGAGGAATCAAGCCTAATATCAAACTTTCCATAGTCAGCCATTTGAACAACGTCAAAAGCTTTTTTAACATATTCCCTTAAAACAGGGTCTTCAAATTTTTGGTAATGAAATGCCGAGTCTTTGTTAAGCCACTGATCCTCAAATGATAAAAAGCTGTATTTTTGATCTTTTAATCCGGAAAAAACTTTTTCCGCCATATAGACTTTTTTGTTTAACCCTTCTAGAAGTATTGCGTTTATTTCGCGACCGACTATGAATTCCTGCACCAGAACCTGCTGATTATACGTAGAAATTAAACATTTTATTCTTTCTTTTAGGTGCTTTTCGTTATCGGATACCGAATCTTTTGTAATTTCCACTCCGCCGTGGATTTCATTAAGTTTTGCAATTAGCGGGTATCTTAGTGTGGGGTTGAGGTAGTCCGTGTGGCTTGTAAAAATCTGGTATCTTGGAACGGGGATGCCGTTTTGCTCGAGAAGCTTAAACGTCAAAAATTTCTGGAATGTAAGTGACAGACCGACTATACCTGCGCCGGTGTATGGGATTTCTAAAAGTTCTAGCACTCCGGGTATTGTTGATGAGAGGTATTCATTTCCTTTTACGGAATCGACAAGGTTAAACACCATATCCGGCCTTTCTTTTCTGAGATTTTGTGGCAGGCTTGAATTTCCCGGAAAAAGTTTAGGCTTAATATTAAACTTTTCGAGATATTTTGCAATTACAACAGCGCTTTCTTTTGCGTCTTTTTCCGTTATATATTGAGCTTCGGTGGGGAAGTATTCACGCTTAACATCGGAGTAAATGATTCCTACCTTTTTAGGAATACTTGAAAGGTGGTTATTTGCGGACATTATTTTTCTTCGGCTTCGGAGTCTTCTTTAGAAAGCGGTCTATTTACCAAGTCGTTTTCGTCTTTTTTTATTTCTTCGGCAATACTGAAGGGTTCTTTGGGATCAACGTCTCCCCCCACAGTTTCTTCAAGCAATTCTTCAGTGTCGTCATAGACATCGTGGTCTCCTTCGCTATATGAGTCTCCATATACCTCATCTTCCTGCTTTTTTAGTATTTGGTCTATGTCTTCTCTTTTTGGCATGGTTACATTAAAACAATTATTGAAAAATAATGCAATGGGCTTAATTGTATTTTATTTATATATTCAATAATTTAAAGCCTGCTCACGCGCGAATGTAAGCCTATTTGGAAAGCGGTTTTTGTTTCTTTCACGCGCCTTATCATTAAAAACGTGCATCAGGAAGCGCTTGTTTGAGTCGCCCGTGCATACATTAAACAAAATAACTCTGCTTCTCCAGGGAGCGCTTTTAAGCGCTTTTGGGTTAATTTCAAAACCCATGGATTTACGGTTTTGATCTATTGGCCCGTAGGGAAAATCAACTTCTAAGCTTGCTGTTATATCTGATATTTCAATTCTTGAATAATTTTCTCCCGGGGTGCCTTTGACCTGTGGAAGAAGCACAAAATATCTTGGCATACTTATAATATGAGGATAGGGCTTTTCTGCATACGGCAATATGATGCATGAGAAAGTATGGGGCAGAAGAACTCTTACAATGCTTCCGAGGGTGTTTTGTAGTTTTTCTCTTTCCGAAAGGCTTTGGTACCAATCCTCGTGTTCCTTATAGATTGATTGCACGATATCAGGCTCTTTGTTTAGCATATCCGCTATTGAGCTTGCTTTGCAATTTCTTGCTATATGGGCAGGAGCGGGTCCTTTCTGATCAAGCCGTTCCATTCCGATTTTAAGAAAAATCTTTTTTTGTTTTAGTGTTTATAACTATGTTGTTTTCAGGATTTTTGTGATTATATTTTGCTAGAATTTCTTTTTGAACCATATTAAATGCATCTTCGATATCTATTCCAAGTTGATTTGCAAGCCTACAGGTTCCAAAAAACAAATCTCCAATCCCGTCTTTAAATATTTCTTTATTTTCTTTGATGCATTTTATTCGTTCTTCCTCTGTTTTATATCTAAGATGTTGAGACATTTCTATAAGCTCTTCATGGAGGTGATCAAATTTATCGATATTGGGTAAATCTTGCCAATTGTTGCGTTTGGCAAAATCTTTTACCAGCTTTTGTGCGTCCTTTATGGTTTTGACTATTTTAGTCATTTTATGTAATTTTTAATAACTTTCTGTTTATTTCTGTCACCCTGTTTGCCGACAGACAGGTTTGTGAGCGGGAAAGCGTACTTAGCTCGAACCTGTCAAAGTATATCACACCAGAGTTAGGTTTAGAATTTTCAGCCTAAAAAGAACATCTTGGTGTTTCCAGCTTCGCATTTGCCTAGTTGATTATAAATCTTTCCAATTAATGAGTTCAATTCCTAACTTTTCAACTACTTGTTTGATTTTCTTTGAAGTGAGAGTCTTCAATTCCAATTTGCGTTGATGAGAATAGGAACTCTTCAAATCTTTAGTTACCACTCCTGGATGACACATCAATTCAGAGGTTCCTTCTGGTAAGTTATTAAGAATCTTTATAAGATTTCCAATAGATATTGCTTTTGCCGAAGGCATACCGAAGAAAGAATCAATAAAGTTGACCTTTGATCTATAAGGTATGTCATTTTCTTGACACCACTTACGAATAAAAGGGAAAATCCGTGGCGTCGCATGAACATGATGGTGGCTGTCAACATGATCGGGTAGTTTCCCGACTAATTTTTTAAATGTTTCTACTTGAGTAAGAAACTCTTTTTGGGTTTTTTCTATTAAAACTGCCGCAATTGCTCTTTTGGCTTGCCAAACAACTTGTAAATCACTATCTTCTATTTGAAAATGAAGCCCTAAACCAAGTTTTGGATTTTGCTTTGTAAGCCTCACTCCATGGGAGGTTGCTCTACCACTAACCATTAAGGAGGTGCTTGTAACGATACCGTTCTTGTGAGCATTGATTATCCCTTCATTAACACCCTCTGCATATCCTAGATCGTCTGCATTGACAATAAGTCTTTTCATTTTAATGTCTATTTTAGCAAAAATTGAGCCAGACAGGTTAGATTCCCGTCGCTCGTATTGCGACTTTCCAGGTTAAGACGATTTTTCTAAAAAATGCGGCTCGAACTCGGGGAAATATAGATTTCTTGAGGAAAAAGAAATGAAGTTCATTTTCATTCCCGTTTGGAGCGGGTGATGGGAATTGAACCCACGATCTCTTCCTTGGCAAGGAAGCGTTGTACCACTCAACTACACCCGCAGACAATTATGATTATAGCAAATTTTAAAAAATCTTGATAATTGATTCACAATGCATTATTTTATGGTTATTATGGAGAGGGGATGCGGATGGGTTAATGATGAAGATCTAATTAAAAGGGCAGCCGATTTTTCAATAGATAATGATATTGGGTGGACAGAATTTTGCGGGATATTTAATATTGATTTTGAAAGCCATTTAAATAATGAATACTTAACTTTAGAGCTTTTTTTAAGAGACTGTCTGGGAGAGCCACAGAAAGAAAATCGTTTAAAGTGTACGATTGAATGGCAGTTAGGAAGCGAGCATGTATTGCATTTAGTTTGGAACCCAAGAGGCAAGGTAAGCGATGGAGCACTGAGGGTGTTTAGAAAAAAGGCTGTGGAAAGCGGGCAACCAACCCTTTTTTAAAGATTATCAAGGCTGTGCCAGAGAGCTATTGAGCCGTAGGTTTTAAAAGGACTCCATTTGGAAATAATTTTATTTATCGTTTTTTCGGATAAATCTTTTGGCTTGTATATATTTTTAATTGCGTTTTTTAAGCCCTGGTCGCCGAATGAAAAAACATCTTCTCTGCCCAGATCAAATATAAGAAACATCTCAGCACTCCAGCGGCCTATGCCTTTAACTTTTACAAGCTCGTTAATTATCTCGTCGTCTTTGAGGTTTTTAATGTTTTCTAGATTTAATTCTTTATTGAGAAATTTTTGAGATAGATCCAAAAGATAGCCGGTTTTTTGCTGTGATACACCCGCTTCGCGAAATTTTTCTGTTTTGGTTTTTATAATTGAGTGAGGCGTAACTTTACCATTAAGGACTTTTTCGAATCTAGAGTAGATCGTAGATGCCGCTTTATTTGAAAGCTGCTGGTAAATTATTTTTTTGGTAAGGCTTACGAAATAGTCGTGCTCGGATGCGTTTTTATTAACCGATATCCAATCTAGAATTTTTACTTCGTTTAAGTATTTATAGATTACGGGATCACTTTTTTGAAAATGGTTTAGAATAGATTTTTTCATGTATGGAATTTAACTATAAAGGCTGACAAGCTTGTCTCTGGAAATAAATGCCTCTTTTGCCGGCTTGAAGTTACCCTTAAAGGCTTGCCAATTTCTACTACTTGTTTACTAAGATGTGTGTGAAATGCCTGTTTTAAGGGATTTCTAATATCAAAAACATCAAATCCGAGTTTTCGGGCCGATGACCTTACAAGATGCGAGTATCCATAAAAAAAGCTAATTTCTTCTAAAAATTCATTGTGCATGCATTCATAAGCTAGTATTTTCAAATCAAACAGTGCTTCATCATATAAGGATCTTGTAGCCGCAACAAGGTTGTCCTCCTCGCCCAACTGAGGTATGTTTCTTACTAAATCCAGTCTACCTCCCATCTGTCCAGGCGCTATAACTGTACCGTCAGAAAGAACTTTTTTAGACACACCTCTATAGCGTGTACGACAGACGCTTAGGTGTGTACCTATATCTAGCTTGTTTTTTTCTTCTACAAATGTTTGTCCAAGACAGATACCGGCCCTTATCCATTCAAGTATTAGTGCTGTTTCTATTGAATCCGGTACGGATGTGTAAGAACTTGCAGCGACATAGCCGGAGGAGGCTAGAATTGATATAAGCATGTGCCATTCCAGTTCTTTAGCGTAGAGAGCTTTGTTAATTGCCGCATCTTTATCAATTTCCTTCATGACGTATTATAATTTAGTGATTTTAAAAAGGGAAATGCAATGCATTGGTTTTATGGTATAGAATATTTTTAAATTGAAAAAAAAGATAAAGTCGTTAGAAGAGATTGTTGAAATTGTTAAAAAGGCCAAAAGCCACAAAAGCACGGTGAGTTTGATTACCGGTTGCTTTGATGTTGTTCATATAGGGCATATTAAGCTTTTATCTTTTGCCAAAAAGCGTTCCGATATCGTAATTGTCGGTCTGGAAAATGACCAAAATATTAAAATTGCAAAGGGCGGCGATAGGCCAATTCACAAACTCGAGGAGAGAATTGAGGTTTTGTCCGAGTTAATTAGTATTGACTATGTTTTTGCCATTGAAAGCGTTATTGACTTTAGTTCTCCTGGTGCAAATAGGCAATACCTCTTTTTATATAAAAAAATCAAACCGGATTATTTAGTTACCAATCTTCATGCAGATAGATTTTGGAAAAATAAACAAAAACATGCTAATGAAATTGGTATTAAACTGCTTCTGGATAAACGAAGGAGGCTCTCTGCTTCTTCAAAAATAGTTGAATTATTAGAGAAACAATTTTAGAAGGTCGCCAGATTGCCGTGTCGGGGATGCCAGATTCGAACTGGCGACCTCACGGTCCCAAACCGTGCACTCTACCGGCTGAGCTAATCCCCGTTAAATTTTAAGTACCTAATAGTTTTGTGCCGAGGGTGGGACTCGAACCCACACGTCCGATTATCGAACACAGGATTTTAAGTCCTGAGCGTCTACCATTCCGCCACCTCGGCTTTAATTATATAGGTGAGAGTAGGCTAATTTTACTATATTGTGCTAAAATTTGGAAACTAAGTCGCGATTATGTCCGAAAGACCGAAAAAACTACCGATGGGATGCCTGTATTATGTTATACCTCCTCTTATTCTTTTGGGCGCATCGGGCTGTGAAAATTTTGAAATTATTGACGTTTCATCCCAAACAACCGACAACCAAATCGATAGAAAATTAGATTTTCGGCTTAATCCGGAAATTTTAGATTTTGAAGAAAGAATTGCACAATCTCTTGCTATTAAAATTGAAACTTCAGAAAATAATCCGCCGGACGTTTTATATCAAGTAACACCACTTAATAACGCTCCCGGATGGTATGTTTGCACATTTAATATGCTTCGCGAAAGTGATGATGGGCCTCAAAGAGTGGGGTTTCGAGTCGGAAAGATTGTATTGTCGGCCGATAGAGATGTAATTGATTTTGTAGGACGCTTTGTTGATTCACCCGATACGGGACATGCGGGAGACAGCGAGTCTATACGTTTTTTTACTAAAGCAGGTGAGGACGGGAGGGTGAGAGTTTATCTTGTTCAAATTTGGCAGCACAATAATGGTTTTTGGACCAATTATTCACCGGACGAATTTGAATTAGAGGATGGTGCTTTGGTTTTTTATGAAAGCAAGGGGAAACATACGCTTTATTCAAGCTATGAGGAATGCAATAGCGAGCACATAGTCCACCTTGCCGATGGGGTATCTATCACTCGCGATTACTGCCCTGAGGCGTCCTCACGGATAAGTGTCGATATAAACGGGCTTAATAACGTCGGAGAAAGAAACGCTCCTCTAAACCCGTTTAAGACTAATCCCGAGCTTTCCGAAAAGTATCCTGATGAGTCGCCCTTTGGAATGGACGGGGATGATGGAAAGTTTTGCGGCGGATCCGAAAATAACGGAGGATGCAAAGCGAGCATTAAGCTCTGGCCACCTGATGGCGAACACTAGCTTTTATAAATTCAATAAATATCGGGTGGGGGGAGAGAGGCCTTGATAAATATTCAGGGTGAAATTGAGTTCCGACAAAAAACGGGTGATTTTTGATCTCGATTGCTTCTACCAATTTATTATCCGGAGAGATTCCGGAAATTGTTAATCCTTGCTTTTCAAAGAGGTTTTTATACTTCATGTTAAATTCATATCTGTGTCTGTGGCGCTCATGGATTAATGGCTGATGATTAATTGCTAATGGCTGGTTATTTTTCTGTAACGGATTGGGGAGATGCCAGGGGGAGGAAGCGCTTGTATGCATATTATAAATATTTTTAAGCTTGGTGTCTTCTATCAAAATGCAAGGCCATGCTCCGAGCCTGATTGTACCGCCGAACTGGTTTTTTTCAAGATATTTTTTTTGGTCCGGAATAAGGTGGATTACAGGATGTGGTGTTTTGGGATCGATTTCAACCGAATTTGCACCTTTTAGCTTAAGGGTGTTTCTTGCGTATTCTATTACCGCCATTTGCATCCCAAAGCATAGTCCTAAAAAGGGAACGGCATTTTCTCTTGCGAATTTAACTGCTTTGATTTTCCCTTCTGATCCGCGGCTGCCCCAGCCTTGCGGAACGATTAACGAATCTGCCTGGGAAAGATATTTTTTAATTTCATCGGACGATTTTTCTTCCAAACTTTCCGCGTTTATCCACATTATCTCCGACTTGACACCAAGGCTTGTGGACGCATGCTTTATGGCTTCATTAACGCAAACGTAGCTATCCTCAAGAACATAGTCGCCCGTGTTTTGATATTTTCCAACTATACCTATTTTTATTTTACTTTTTGATTTTTTAGATTTTTTAATATAATCATTCCAGCTTTTAAGATCTTTTGACTTAAATTTAAGATCTAAGCTTTTTGCTACCATTGCGCTTAGGTTTTGTTTTTCTAAATAAGGAGGGAGCTTGTAAACACAATCCAGATCAGGATTGGCAATAATGTGCTTTGTGGGAACGCCTGATGCAAGAAAAATTTTTTCCTTTCGCTTGCTGTCTATTGCTTTTTCAGATCTTGCTACTATGAAATCCGGCTGAATCCCTAGTGAGTTTAGGAGAGAAATTGATTGCTGTAGAGGCTTTGATTTTAGCTCTCCAATTGAGGGCGGAGCGGGGAGATAACCTACTAAAATAAAAATGAGGTCTTTTGGCTTTTTGAGTTTGATTCTTCTTGCCGCTTCGAAAAAAAGCAGTCCTTCGTATTCCCCTACTGTGCCACCTAATTCAACTATTACCACCTCTGCTCGGTTTTTTCTTCCTGCTTCTTCCCATCTTTTAACGATTTCGGGGGGGATATGGTGGTAGGGCTCGACGCATTTCCCCTGATAGTAAAGCGCTCTTTCTTTTTCAAGAACGTCTTTGTATATTTGGCCGTTAGTCATATAATTTGACCTGTTCAGACTTTTTCCCAAAAATCGCTCGTAGTGACCCAGATCCTGGTCTGTTTCAAGGCCATCGTGCGTGACAAAGACTTCTCCATGCTCTATGGGGTTCATGGTACCTGCGTCAATATTCAGATACATATCGCATTTAACCAGAGTTGTTTTGATGCCTTTTGAGGAGAGCAGAAGGCCGATTGAAGCACTTGTTATGCCTTTTCCTAGACCGGACAATACACCGCCTGCGACTATAATATATTTCATTAAGTTTAGCCCAGATCAGATTAACAAAAGTGAAGTATTGTTGTCAAAAGTTTTTTGATCTTTTGAATAAAAGCATAAAAAGAGCGATTAAGGCAAAGGCCGTTGCTGCCATTAATGGGATTGTAATGTAACCAAAATTCATTACGAATTTTTCTGCACATGAGATCGAAAAGCCGACTGCAGAGCATGAAATATTCGGTACTAAACCTCTTTGAAGCAAATAATGGTATATTGACAGCGGCGTACCAAGGAGCGAAAGAGTAAGAATATAATCCGTGATTATCTTTTCGTTTTTCCAGAGGGCGACAGCGAGTAGAGCCACCTGGGGATACATCAGAATTCTTTGATACCAGCAGAGAATGCACGGCGTAAAACCTGCAATCTCGGAATAATACAGGCTTCCCGATGTTGCCATAAGAGCAACGATAAAGGAAAAAATATATGAATTTTTTGAAATGAAATTGAAGATAAAAGACCTTTTTTGGGTAGGTAAAAAAATTAGAAGCGCTAACAATACAACGGTTAGTTGGCCAAAGACCGTAAGAATGGATAAAAATCGGCTTATGTGCGCAGGATCCATATTCAGTTGAGTTCTTCGTTGATTAGGATTCTAAAACCTTCTATGTCTTTTGGATTCGGCACTATCCTGCCGTTTAGAACAAATGTAGGTGTTCCTCTGGCACCTATTTCGAGGGCGTTTTTTCTGCTGTTTTCCACTTTTTCTTTTAGCTGGGGGTCCTCGTAGTCAGATAAAAACTTGTCTTTATCCATGCCGATTTCTTCTGCGTATTGGGCAAAGAGGTTTTTTGGGTCGCTTTCTACTGCCCATTCAGTTTGTTTTTCAAACAAAATGTCGTACATTTCCCAGAATTTATCCTGCCTTCCCGCGGCTTCTGCCGAAACGGCCGCGTTGAATGCATTTTTGTGGATATTTGTCAGCGGAAAGTGCCTTACTACAAACAAGATCATGTCTTGATACTCGTCAAGAACAGACTTTACTATTGGATAGTATGATCTGCACGCGGGACACTGAAAATCAAGGTATTCTATAAGAACTACACTTGAATCCATTTTTCCTATTGTCCAATCTTCCTCATATGTTCCAAGGGCATTGTCCGGCAAATTTTCTTTGCTTTCCGGGCGTGAAAGCTTGAAAAGAGCAAACCCTACAACAAAAATTGCGAGCAAAACGAATATTTTAACCAAAATATTGCTATTTTCCGCTTGTTTTTCCTCTTTTTTGATTCTTTTAAGATCTTTTCTTGTGAGTATTTCTTCTTCCATAAGCCTTGGTGCCCCCGGAGGGATTCGAACCCCCACCCCATGGTCCGAAGCCACGTATTCTATCCGTTAAACTACGGAGGCTTTAATTGCAATAAATAGTATAACAGATTTGTTGTAAAATAGCCTCATGACAAATATGCGAAAGGAGGATATTGCCAAAATGCAAATTAAGCGTATCGAAAAGGAAATCCGCGATACGCCGAAGCATAAAGCTACCGAGCATTATATAGGACGGCTTAGGGCAAAATTGGCAAAAATCAAAGAAAAAATAGAAGAGCAGGAATCCAAAAAGACGGGTGGTGGTGGCGGATATGCAATTCGAAAACAAGGGGATGCAACCGTGGTTTTAATCGGCCCGCCGTCCGCCGGCAAATCTACTCTTTTAAATAGATTGACAAATGCCCATTCAAAAGTTGCGCCATATTCGTTTACAACGGTAAGCGTAATTCCGGGGATGATGAGATACAAAAATACAGATATACAAATACTTGATGTTCCGGGGCTGATTGAGGGCGCAGAGATAGGAAAGGGGAGAGGCAGGGAAGTGTTGTCTGTGGTGCGGGGAGCGGATTTAATTATTATCATGTCTGACATTGATAGGGTTCAAGCGATTAAACACATTGCCAAAACGCTTGAATCCAGCGGTATAAGGATCAATAAGAAAAAGCCAGAGGTAAGGATTGAGAAAAAAAATTCCGGTGGATTAATAATCCATTCAAACATTAAACAAGGCTTTGATAAAGAAACTATTAAAGAAATTGCCGGCGAGATGGGGATTAAAAACGCTGAGATAACGATTAAAGAGAGTCTTGATGTTGAAGAGCTGATTGATGCTTTTTCAAAAAATAGAGTCTATGTGCCGGCAATATTTGTAATTAATAAGATTGATGTCGGTAATTTTCAAAATCACGAAAAATTTTTGTTGATTAGTGCTGAAAAGGGAAATGGAATTAAAAAGCTTAAAAAAGCGATATGGAGTAAGCTTGGGTTTCTGAGGGTTTATCTGGTGAAGCCCGATGCCGAGCCTGATTTTAGCGATCCTATTGTTGTTAAGAGCGGATATTCATTGGCGGACGTTGCCAAAGACATCGGGAGCGAATTTTTTGAAAATAAAAAGGGGGCAAAGATATGGGGAAGCGGGGCAAAATTTCCGGGACAGGAGGTTTCTTTGTCCGCTAAGGCTGTTGAGGGGATGATGATAAGGTTTATATAATTATCTTCTGGTATCTACAACAAGCAGGTCTTCATTGGAAACAGGCGCGCTCCCAATTCCCGTAACATGGTCTATTTCAACTTCTACGCAAGTGCGGGTGGACCGAACTTCAATAATGTGTGTTTCCGGGATTGCTACATCACCGTCGCTTGTGTATGTTGCTCCAACTATATCCACTACATTTTCTCCGGCTTTACCAAATTGACCGGGTCCTTTGTATTTACCGATAGAACGAGGCAGATTACCAGGACTATTTTGATGTTCGTACTTTTTTTTCGCGCCTAAATAAAATGCTTCTGGTGACATAAGATTAATATTAAATATCATAAAAATCAGAAAAGCAACAGGGAAATTGGTATAATACATATATTAAGCCCTCATGGCGGAATTGGCAGACGCGCAGCGTTCAGGACGCTGTTCCCTCTAACGGGAGTAGAGGTTCGACTCCTCTTGAGGGCACTGGTTTAATAAAATATAATTAGTTTGAGCCGAGGTGTTGGAACTGGTAGACAAGCACGCTTGAGGTGCGTGTGGGGAAACCCGTGCAGGTTCAAGTCCTGTCCTCGGCACAGAAAAATTTATTAATTACTGCTCTTTATTTTCAAAGTTATGGCTGGAGAAATAGAGTTATTTATTGACAAAACTCCGTTTATTCTTAAGTTTGAAGCAGATAATTTTATTCTTCCTAATGGTTTTGATGATATCATAAAAATTGACCCAGTTAATGCCAGTCCAGACGAAATATTTAAAGCCGAACAAAGACTTGGTCTTGCAATCTTCTCTGAACCAATAGATAGTACCGGCAAAACTCTCGCAGAACTTTTGCTTGGTGATTCAATTAAAATCAAAAATAAAGGCCGCACTGTTGAAACTTTAAGATACGAAAACAACGGCAGTCCTACAATAATTTACGGCAGGAGAGACGAAAAAGGAAATTCCGAAGTCATGAGAATGAATGAGCGAACAGGAGTGCCGCTTCGAATTGCTGAGCGGGTCGTGCACTTATTGCATTATCAGATTGGAGATGCCCCGATTAGAATTGGGGAATACCCTGAAGATAAGCTTGTTGAGAGGAGCGAGGCGTGCATTCAAGCCCTAAACGACTTAAACACCAGATACCCGCAGCTATTTAATCCTAATCCGGTGACAGTACACATACCAGCCTCAGCGGCAAAAAACGATGGCGATAATGCACTACCAATAAGCTGGAATGTTGATTTTAAAAAAGACAAATATAGCCCCACATATCCCGGGTGCCGTGTAACAATTACTGTTGATCCATCAAGTTTGCCTGATGGTGTAAGTGCTTTAAATTTACCTGAAATAAAGATTTATTGGAACGAGCAATGTTGTCTTTACACCCATGGCCGACAGCACGATTCTACCAGAAAATTTTTCCTGGAAAGACATACTATGAAACCTGTTTGCGAGGAAGCTTTAATAGCGCTTGAAGACTTGATTCTGGAAATCTATAAAGTAGCAATGCTCTATGGGGAAGGTTAGAGCAAGGGGCTTAAATTTTTTACACTAGAGACATAAAAACTGTTAATAGTGTGACAAGAATAAGCGCAATGATTACTTCAAAAGTTCTGGCTTGCATTGCATGTGTGACCAAAAAGATTAGTGGCGATATATTGAAAATATAGAAAAATAAAAATGAAAGCTTGTAGATTTCAATAAAAACGGTTGCGATAAAAGCTACAAAATTAATAAGCGCCACTACTTGTTTCAGCTGTTGATGGCTTAACTTGCCAATATATTCATACGCCCGGAAAGAGATTATAAATACAAAAAGCAAAAATACAAACTGCAGCTCTAAAAGGCAGGGACTGTAGTTTACTAGTGAGGCTTTATGGGAAGGGGAGTAATTGATTCGAGGTTTGTGATAAAATTCAGTTTAAGAATTATGCCAAAAGGGTCAATTTGTGTTGATTTTGACGGAGTGATACACCGCTACAGCAGAGGATGGTTCGGAGGATCTATTTACGATCCGCCCGTAGAAGGAGCAAGAGAAGGTTTAAAACATTTAACTTCAAAAGGATTTGAGATAATTATATTTACCACAAGACTTAATCCGGAGGTAAATGAGAATATTGAGTTTCAAAAAAAAGAATTAGTCCGATGGCTTACTAAGAACGGATTTCGCAATGGTGTGCATTGACAAAGCGCTAAAATTTACAGGCTGGAATAATGTAAAAAGGAAGCTAAAACTATGAAAGTATATCTAATAAGACATGCTTTGATGTTCTTAGAAAGCTAGATTGGGATAATTTAAAAGTAGTTGAGCTTAACCTTTAAATAGAAACGTGAATTTGGTTTTGCTACCGGGAAATAGTTTGAGCAATAAAGAATGGATAGAAAAAATATCTGATATCCTAGATTGTTTTTTCGTGAAAAAGAAAATTTTATATTATAAACACTGGGGCAGTAGAGAAAACATTATCGACATTGATTATGAGTTAAACAAGCTCCAAAAAATTGACAAGAATTTTGATGATTACGTTATTTTTGCAAAATCTGCGGGGATTCTTCTTACTATGAAGGGGGTTTTTGAAAAAAAGATAAATCCTCAAAAATGCGTTTTTGTTGGAACTCCGGTTTCTTGGGCGAGGAAGCACGGATTTGACGCGGATAGCTGGATAAGAGAATTCCACGTGCCCAGTTTGTTTATTCAACACAACAAAGACCCATATTTTAGCTCCGATGAGTTATCTAAATTTCTTGCTAAAGGAGATTTGAGTAAATTTACCATTGTGTTACTGAAGGGATCTGATCATGACTATCCAGAGTTTGATGAAATACACTCATTGGTTCGCGAGTTTGTGGTAAAATAGGTGGTACGGTCGGTTAGCTCAGTTGGCTAGAGCATTCGGCTTACATCCGAAAGGCCATAGGTTCGAGTCCTATACCGACCACCCTTGATATAATATACTCATAGATAAGTGCGTTATTCCTTAGCGCTGGGATAGCCAAGTTGGTCACGGCGGGCGCCTGAAGAGCGTCAGATGTGTGTTCGATTCACACTCCCAGCACAAAACTGTCACCGATTCTAGAAAATACCGGATCTGTTATTAAATTTTCATCAATTTTTGCGCTTATAATCTATTCTTTGGCTGGTTATTTAATTACCGAGCTTGTAGAGCTAATTGAGAGTAAGTCTTAAGAAAATTTGATATAATTAGGTGCTTGCGGGTATAGTTGAAAGGCCCAACGACTCCCTTCCAAGGAGTAAATCGGGGTTCGATTCCCCGTACCCGCTCAAGATGCCCCGTTAGTTCAACGGATAGAACAAGTCCCTTCTAAGGATTAGATGGGGGTTCGATTCCCTCACGGGGCACCAGGGCCCGTAGCTCAGTGGCCAGAGCAGTCGGCTCTTAACCGAATGGTCGGAGGTTCGAATCCTCCCGGGCTCACAGCGGCGAGCGAGGTTGCTTTTTTGATCTGTCTATGTCATTCTTTAGAGTGTAGGTTTAACTTATGAAGTCTGAACCGCTGAGTAAAAGCATTATATTTGTAATTACTTTTTTTGCCCTTACACCAATTGCACTTATTACGAGTGTATTTGCGCTTCTTTCAGTTTCCGACAAAGACAATTCCGAGGGAAATGTCTTGTCGTACGAAACACACAACCTAATTAAAGTGCCTCAAAACGGAGTACAGGTTTACGCATCGCTTCCTGATAACTCACCGGTTATTTACGCCGAACCCCAAACCGTAGATGCCAGAGGTGAATTGATAAGGCAGTATCTTAAGCGGTATGATTCCCCGCTTGTTCCTTATGCTGATTATTTGGTAGAAACTTCTGATAAATATGGTCTTGATTTCAGACTTTTGACTGCTATTGCCCAGCAAGAATCTAATCTTTGCAAAAAGATACCTGCCGAAAGTTATAACTGCTGGGGCTGGGGGATTCATAGCGAAGGCACTCTTCGTTTTGAGTCTTTTGAGCATGCTATTGAAACAGTCGCCCGGGGTATTAAAAGCGAATATGTAGATAAGGGATTAAGTAGCGTAGAGGAGATTATGTCCAAATGGATACCCCATTCGCCCGAAGGCTCCTGGGCAAAGGGTGTTACTGCTTTTATGGAGGAAATGGAGTAGGAAGAGAGTTTTTGTTATGCCGGCATATTATGACAAATTTGATTATCCTGCGTATTGGGAAGGACGCGATTATGAGCATGAGAGCGAAGTCGTTGCCATTAGAGAATTTTTAAACAAGATTGAAAAAATTGAAAGGATTCTTGATCTTGGGTGTGGATTTGGCAGGCTTTCTCCTTATTACTCTTACAGAGCAAAAAAAGTTTATCTTATAGATCCTTCATCTTCCCTGCTTAAAAAAGCTAAGAGCTTGTTAAAAAGCGAGAGAAAAAGTATAAAGTTTATCCAATCCAAGCTTGAAAACGCCACAAAAAAAGTAAAACCTAAAAGCTTTGATCTTGTTGTTTTCGTACGAGTAATGCACCACATTGAGGATCCAGATCGGGCACTTAGCGTATTATCAAAATTAATTAAGCCTGGCGGATACTTAATACTTGAATTTCCCAACAAGCTTCACTCAAAAGCACTTTTTAAAAATATATGCAAAGGCAATATTACATTTCCGTTTGATATTTTCCCCGATGATAAAAGAAGTGAAAAAAATAAAAAAATTCATTCAATACCATTTCTTAATTTTCATCCGGATGATATTGGCGAGTTACTTAAAAAATATAAATTTAGAGTAGTTGAAAAACGATCGGTATCTAATATCAGAAACGAAAAGGCTAAAAAAAATTTGCCAAAATCTTTTTTGCTATTTATAGAAAAACTTCTTCAAAAGCCTTTTTCTCATATTAATTTTGGGCCCTCTATTTTTATTCTTGCTCAGAAAAAGGGATAAATATTTAGATTTAAATTTTGCCCTTTTATGTGTCGAATTAAGTAATGATTTTGTTATTTGACAATCCTATAATAAAGTGTTATTATTCTTTTACGTTCTGAGGTGACCCCCGCTTTGCGGGGCAAACGTTAGGATTTGCTGGAGAGGTCCGATTTTTATCGGGCCTTTCTTTTTGGATAAAAATACCCGCTTGAATGATATAATAGGGGAGAGATTCACGCAGGTATGGCGGAATTGGCAGACGCGTACCGTTTAGGACGGTATGGGATAATATCCTGTAGAGGTTCGAGTCCTCTTACCTGCACAAAAGAAATTGTATAATAGCACTATGAGGATATTGTTTCTTCACGGATGGGGACAGGATAAAAATGTTTGGAATAATATAATTTCCAAATTCGAACGAGAAGCCGGTGCGATTGATCTTCCCGGCTTTGGGAAAGAGAAACTTGTTTCCAAGAATTGGACTATTTCTGATTATGCAAAATGGGTAATTTCAAAAATTGATAAAGATAAAAAGTATGTTATTGTCGGACATTCGTTTGGCGGCAGGGTAGCTGCCGAAATTGCATCCAAAAACCCGAAGTGGCTTTCCGGCCTTGTGCTTTCAGCAGCCCCATGTGTTTATAAACCAAGTAATAAAACAAAATTAAAAATTTTAATTTATAAATTTCTAAAAAATTTCGTGCCTTCTAGGCTTCGCGGTTTGTTTTATTCGATTGATCAAAAAAATGCCAAGAAATTAGGATTATATAATATTTTTAAAAATAGCGTGGTTTATGACCAGAAAAAGTCTCTTTCTAAGATCAAAGTGCCAACTCTTTTGATATGGGGAGAGGCCGATAGCGACGTGCCGCTTAGAATCGCCATTGATATTAATAGGCTGATTAAAAATTCACAGCTTAGATCAATTGAGGGTGCTACGCATAACAGTTTTATTGATAATCCCAATTTATTTTACGGATATGTTAGATCGTTTATTCAAAGTATTTAGTTTTGTTTTTCCGTTTTCGGATTTTTTGTATATTCTTCAGCTTGAGGAATACGATACATTGCGATACTTTAATAGATTAAAGAGCTTTTTTCTACGACGAAATCTTCAGAAAAGAGGAATACTTGTTTACACAAGGCGTGTAAAAGTAACTTTTGCGTTTTCGTTTTTGCCCGGTTTGGTTTTGCCTATTTTTATTCCATTTTTTGTAGGTCTTTCAAATATTTTTGTAAGCCCTTACTTTTCCTTTTTAAAAAACAAAATTCAGAATAATGCAAAAAGAAAATTTCAAAAGCTGGGAAAAAATACAAAAGTAATAGCAATCGCCGGATCCTACGGGAAAACGACAACCAAAAATTATATATACGAGTTTATCCGATATAACTACAAAACCCAGATGATTCCCGGAAATATCAATACACCCACGGGAATTGCTATGTGGATCTTAAAAAATTTTAGAGAAGAAACCGAAATTCTCATAATTGAAGCGGATACTTATTTTGTTGGAGAGATTAAAAAAAGCCTAGCCATCACACCACCTGATGTTTGTATTCTTACTAACATAGGAGATCAGCATCTAGAGCGGTTCAAAAACAAAGCCGAGCTGTCCAGAGCGCTTAATGAAGTTTTTGTTTATGCAAAAAATAAAGCGATAAAGATTAAAGACCTTTCCTCAAGCCTTGAATATGCTTTGCGGGTCGCTAAATTGCTAAAAATTCCCGAAGATATTATTAAAGACACAGCCCTTAAACTTTCACCGCCCGATCGTAGAAGAAATTTAACTAAAATCGGAGAATTTGAAGTGATTGATGACTCATATAATATAAGCGAAACGACTGCAAAAGAGGGTATTTTCTATGCTAAAAATTTGGCAAAGAAAAAGGGAAAAAGTCTCCTTGTAATTGCCGCCGGCATTCCCGAGCTTGGGAAAGAGAACTGCGATGCTAATAAAAACTTGGGGAAGATTCTTTCAAATAGTGCATCTTATGTAATCTTGCTTCGGTCAAAATTCTATAAAGAAATATCTTCTGAAATAAAAAATAAGAAAAAAATAACCTACGCCGACAGTATGAAGGAGGCTTTAAATAAGCTTTTTAAGTTTAATAGCGAAAAAACTCTTGTTCTTATGCAGCCTGAGCTTAACGATCTTTACTATTGACAAACTTTTCAACTATGTCCGATTCGTAAATTAGTCTTTTTTCAATCCTTTCTTTGTGGAGCCTTATTGCTTCATTTATTAAGTTTGTAATTTGGTCTTTGAAACTAACCCCGCTTGCTTCCCAAAGGTAATAAGCCATAGAGCCCGGGATGAGATTAACTTCAGTAACTAAAATTTTTTGATTTCTATCAAGCATCATATCAACTCTTATTACCCCGCTTGCGCGCGTTAATTTATAGACCTTAACTGCAATTTCTTTAAGGGAGCGTGCCAATGAGGATTTAATTTTTGCCGGGAGCTCGCGATTTAGAGAAGCCATACCGGAAGTTTTTTTACCTCCTTTTTGGTATTTATCTTTAAATGAGAGGATTTCGTCTTCGGAAATCGGCCGCTCAACCTCGCTTGCTTCAATTTTGCCGTTAACCGTTCTTACCGAGACGTTGTACTCAATAGGTTTTTTTAAAAATTTTTCCACAAGAATTTCCGAGTCCATAAAACTCGCTTCGAGCAAAGATTTTTTGAGCTCAACTCTAGTATTTACAACTTTTACCCCAATGCTTGATCCTAAATGCACAGGCTTTACAATTAAAGGAAATTTAAGGATTTTTAATATTTCGGATAGCAGCTTATCCGGACCTTTCCGTACTTGAGCGCTAAAGACTCTTGCCCAGGCGGCGGTGGCAATACCATGGCGCTCAAGAACTTCTTTTGTAAGAGCCTTATTCATTGAAATTGCTGATGATTCTACTGCGGGTGAGGTGTAGGGGAGATTAAGGATCTCGAAAAATCCCTGGATCTGGCCTGATTCGCCCAAACCTCCGTGAAAAGCCAAATACGCCGCGTCCAAATAAATTTTTTTCCTGATTAAGCCTTTTAGTGGTACAAAAAAGGCACCTTTTTCGTCTTTGCCGAAATTTATTTTTTTGGGTTTAATTTTAAGAAAATCTTTTTTCTTTGCTAGTGCAGGATAGTAGTAGAAATCTCCTTCCTGGCTTAGTTTTATGGAGTATGGGGAAAAGCACTTTCTATCAATTTTTTCGATTACCTGTAACCCCGTAATTATCGAGACTTCATGCTCCGGTGCAACTCCGCCGAAAAGAACGGCAATGTTTTTCATTTTTTTAATTTTAGCACTGCTTATCAAGATGATGTTTAAAGCTGGTAAAATTTGGTGTAGAATATGCCAAATGGAGAGTGAGAAAATCCATATCCATACCGAAAAAAGTAAAAGCCGCCTTTATCTTTTTTTGCTTTTGATCCCGTCGCTTGTTTTTGTGGGAGTATTGGTTTTTTATTACAGTACGATAAACCGTAAAGAGGCTGCTCTTATCGAAAAAGAAAATACTGATGTTGCATCAGAAGTGGAGCCCAAAAATACAATAACAATCGGAGATACTGAGGTTTTAGTTGAGGTGGCCGATAGTGAGATTGAACGGAAAAAAGGCCTTTCAGAAAGACGTATTCTTGAGGCTAAAACAGGTATGCTTTTTGTTTTTGAGAACCAAGATATTCAACCCGCCTTTTGGATGAAAAATATGAATGTGCCTATCGACATCATCTGGATTAATGACTCAGAGGTCGTGCAGATTCATAAAAACGCCACGCCTCCGGAGCCCGGTACGCCGGATAGCCAGCTTAAACTTTATATTCCCGACAGTCCGATTGACTATGTACTTGAAATGCCGGCAGGATTTGCCGATACTTACAATGTGACTATTGGATCTAAGGTTGATCTATCTAAAGCTCTCTAACCCCTCCAAATGAAATTCTGTCTTTTATCTCATTTTTTGTCAAAATAAAACGGGCGGGTGTAATGAAAAAAACACCCCATTTTTTATTGATCTCATCCAGGGCGTTTGACAAATTTTTCTTTTTTGGAATATTTTCAAATATATCAAGCTGGAGTGATTTATATGAAGTTAAGAAAAAACAGCTTTCAGCCAAGGTGTGGACCGGCTTTGTGTGTGGAGAAGAATATAAAAGATTTAATGATTCCTGATAGATTTCTCTTGAATCAAACACCGCTTTTTTAAGAATTTTGCTTTTGTGCCAGAATGAGCGGTCTTTATAAACAACCGAAACAGTTATACCTTGGGCTTTGAAGCCTGCTTTTCTCATCCTAAAGGCAGTCTTTTCAATAAGCTTTTGGAGAAGAGGAATAAGCTCTTTAATCCCGCCATTGGAATTGGGCAGGGCGTACGAATTGCCGAAGCTTTTACGTTTCAAATCAAGCTTGTCCACCTCCCAGCCTCTAAGACGCAGAAACCAGTAATCGGCAAGGACTGAGCGAAAGGCCGCTTTTAGAACTAATCTATCGGCTTTGTAGAAATCGGGCACGCTTTTAATCCCCACGGAAAGAAGCCTTTTTTCGTTGCCTACGTTTATGCCGCAAAGGTCTTTGAGAGAGAGCTTTTGGTATATTTTGAAAAAGTTATTTTTGTTTATCTCTTCCAGTCCATCCGGCTTTTTGAGGTTTGAGGCGGTTTTGGCGAGAAATCTATTTGGAGCAACACCTATTGAGACTGTAAGATGATTTCCTATTTCTTTTTTGATGCGTGACTTAATCTCGAGCGCAATGGAGAAAATGTTCTTTTGCCGATCGGGAAAATTATCAAAATGCAGTACGAATTCGTCTATTGATTTTGGATAAAGCTCGTTTGTATAGCGAGAAAGCAGTTTTTTCAGGCTTTTGTGTACAAACCTATATTTATCCGGATCCGGTTCAAGAACAATTGTGCGCGGAAAAATATTTTTTGCTTCTTTTACTCTCATGCCCGTTTTTATATCAAGCCTCTTTGCCTCGATTGAAGAGGCTAGAATGCAACCGCCGGGAGAATCGTATGCCGCGACTACGAGCGGCTTTCCGCGAAAAAAGGGGTTTGCCTGCTGCTCAATAGATGCGAAGGCAGAATTTAAATCTATGTGCATTACAGATGAAGGAGCCGGGTTAAAATCCATTTGAAATTTCCTCGATTTTCCAGGAAAGATTTTTGGTATCAAGAATTAGCCTAAAAAAAAGGCTTTCGCTTGAAACCGAAAAGACATGAAAAAGCGTGCTACCTTTTTTAAACACATGATGAAGACCTACTTGGCGAACGCTATACAACCGGCCTTTCCAAAAAAGTTTTTTGGGATAAACTTTATTTTTATCCGAATCGTAGATGAAGGACACCGAAACGGGTTCTTTTATTTTCATTGTAATTTAAAATTACCCGAAGAAAATACGAAAGTCAAGAAGAAAGATTGAAAACTATAGGTTTTTTATCTATAATAACCGTCTATGGAAAGAGTAATAAACAAAATAATGTTAAAGGAAAAAATCGAACGCGACGATTCTGCTAAATACAGAGGAGATCTGCTCGTTAGGCAAAGAGCAATAAACAACGCTGTTGCGTCAACAATTGAGGGCTTATTACCGAAAAATGCGCTAGTAATTGATGCTTGTGCAGGGCCCGAGGGAAGCGTACTTGCTTGTTCAATAAGAGGGTGGAAATGGATTGGTAACGATATATCACCAAGATTTGCCAGAGACCTAAGACAATCGGGTGCAAGAAACGTTGTGGTTTCAAATTTTCCAGAATCGCCTTACGCCGACGGTTCTACCGATGCCGTGCTTTTCGTATTTGCCCTTAATAATATTTGTAATACTTCTGCTTCTGCCGAAGAAAGCAAAAGAATAACTAAAGAGCACGGTGTAGTAGCTATAGCAGATCCCGGCCCTGCGCGCTGGATCTCGTCTATACTTACTCACCAATTAATTAATAATCAAGATTTATTAAACACAACCAAAAGATATGAGATAGATGAATACTTTAGAAGCAAAGATTATTCGGAGGAAGAATATGTAAACACATATTGTATAGAATGTTTGGGAATAAATCCACCCGATTTAGCTAAAATTATTAACTTATTTTACGCTGAAGTAAAAAACGGCAAAGATAGAAAAAGAGCGGAATACTCCATACACGAGACTGTTGCAAAAATTTACTACAGAAATATAATAGACTCCTTTGAAAGAAATCAATTCCAACTAGAGAAAAGCTATGTGGCAGGAACAGGATTGAACGACAGTGAATGGACTACGTCTTCTAATCCAGTAGCTGTTGAAAACGACAGGTTGTTAAATGAATTGATGGAGGCAAGATCTTGGAAAGGTGAAATAACAAAAGATTTGCCAGACTCTTTCGGCAGATCGCAGTCAAGAATAATTTTTCCTATTTTGGTATTTAAGAAAAGATAAATCTTGCGGTATTCTTGAACGTTCATATAAGATAATTATGTGAGAATAAGGGAGTTTGGAAAACGGGATTTGCCAAAGCCTCTGCCTATAGTTAAGCTTATTGGCCCTAGTTTTATACTTCTTGGATTGGGATTGGGGAGCGGAGAACTAATACTCTGGCCATATCTATCTGCCAATTTCGGGCTTGGTATTATTTGGGGGGCGCTTCTTGGGATAACTTTTCAGTTTTTTCTTAATATGGAAATTGAGCGATATACGCTTGCTACAGGAGAGAGCGTATTTGTGGGACTAACCAGAAAGCTTGGTGTGTTTGCGCCCATCTGGTTTATTTTTTCTACATTTGTTCCCTGGATATGGCCGGGTGTGATAGCCTCATCGGCGACTGTTTTGGCATCTTTATTGGGAATCGAATACAGTCCGATTTTGCCGATTATAATGCTTGTTTTTATCGGGCTTATTCTTACTCTTGGACCTTTGGTATATAAAACTCAAGAAAGTCTGCAAAAATTTGTGATAGTTTTGGGGGTGCCTTTTGTCTTTGTGGTTACTTTTTTGATATCAAAATATTCCGACTGGGTTGCTTTATCAAAGGGCGTTATTGGAAAAGGCGACTCTTACTGGTTTTTGCCCGCGGGCATACCATTAGCTACTTTTTTGGGTGCGTTTGCGTATGCCGGAGCCGGAGGCAACCTTAATTTGTCACAAAGCCTGTATGTTAAAGAGAAAGGCTACGGCATGGGAAAATTTTCAGGAAGGATCACCAGCTTGATTACCGGCAAAAAGGAAAATATCAGGCTTGAGGGATACCGATTCGATATCAATGAAAAAAATTTAAAAAATTTCAAGGTCTGGTGGAGACGAGTTAATTTGGAGCATGCACTAGTCTTTTGGCTGACCGGAGCGCTTACTATGATTGTTCTTTCGCTACTTGCTTATAGTAGCGTTTATAAGCATCCGGACAATTCTGCCGGTATTAATTTCGTGATCAATGAAGCCGGATTTATAGGTGCCAAGCTTGGAGGCACAATACGCGCTCTTTTCCTTATTACTGTATCTATTATGCTTTTTTTCACACAGTTTTCCGTGTTTGGTTCAACCAGTAGAATAATGAGCGAGAACTTGGCAATACTTAAACCCGACAAAATCGACAAAATTCCTTTGTTTTTTTATATTTTTTTGTGGACACAGATAATTGCGGGAATTTTAATATTTTCTTTAGGTTTTTCAGAGCCTTTAAGCCTTGTAATAATAAGTGCTGTTTTAAATGCGTTTAGCATGTTTGTTTATAGCGGATTTATTCTATGGCTTAATAGAACCCTTTTGCCACCAGAGCTGAAACCCGGATTTCTTAGATTTGCTGTGGTTTTTGCAGCGTTTATCTTCTACGGCGGTTTTAGCTTGTTTACGCTGATGGTAAAATAGCGTGTGGGGAAACTATTTGGATTTTTAGCAGTTATTGCCAGCCTTTTAGCTTTCTTTTTTGCGGGATGGATGGCGCGGGATTTTTTTAACGAAAAAAATTTGCTAAAAAGAGGTTTCCAAACAAATTTGCTCAGGGACAAAAACCCGGTATTTAAGCGCTATACAATACCAAATCTAGCAAAGGCAGATATTCGAGACGCAAGTATCGAGCTTTCCAATGTAATCGAAGAAAAACAAAATTTTATTTCTTATAAATTTTTTATGGAATTTGACCCTACGCTTGAGACGGGAGAGTTAAAAAAAGTGTCAGGGCTTATTAATATTCCAAAAGATGAGGGGGAAATCCCTCTTGTTATTTTAATAAGAGGATATGTAGATCAAAATGTTTACAGAACGGGTGTCGGCACTTATAGAGCAGGGGAGTACTTTGCTGATCGTGGGTTTTTGACAATCTCACCAGATTTTTTGGGATACGGCGAGTCAAGCTCCGAGTCCGAAAACATTTTTGAGACAAGGTTTCAAACATATACTACTATGCTTTCGCTTTTGTCGGCAATTAATAAGCCTTCTTTTGCGAGAGCTACAAAAAGCAAGTGGGACGGGGAAAATGTATTTATCTGGGCGCATTCAAACGGAGGGCAAATTGCCTTAACCACCCTTGCAATAACTAAGGCAGAAATACCCACTACTCTTTGGGCTCCTGTTACCAAACCGTTTCCCTACAGCGTGCTTTACTATACTGATGAATCAGATGATGGTGGCAAATTTATAAGATCCGAGCTTGCAAAACTTGAGGCTGATTATGATGCCGACCTATTTGCGTTTAATAACTATCTTTTGGATATAAATGCCAAAATTCAAATCCACCAAGGGACTGCGGACGATGCGGTTAATTATGTCTGGAACGACTCTTTCAGCTCGGAGCTTGAATCTTTAAATAAAGAGGTTAATTATTTTAAGCATAGCGGAGCGGATCATAATATGAACCCGAGCTGGGATGAGGCAATTGAGCTTGATTTAGAGTTTTTTAATGAAAACAAAAAATGATTGACAAAATTCTTTCGGAGCTTCAAAATAAAGTATGAAACTTATCGGAGAGCTTATAATAAATACTGTAGCTCTTTTGGTCGTAGAATATGTAACTCCCGGATTTGAGCTTGAAACTCTTGAGGCAGCTATCGTTGCGGCAATCGGGATAGGGGTAGTTAATACCTTTATCAGGCCTGTTCTTCAGATTGTTGCGCTTCCTATTTCCATACTTACGCTTGGAATTTTTGCGTTTTTTATAAATGTCACGCTTCTTTGGGGAGTCGCTGCTATTGTGCCCGGATTTAATATCTCGAGTTTTTTTACTGCGGCTATTGCATCTATTTTGCTTTCACTGGTCAACGCTTTTCTTCACAAGCTGGCAAAAAATTAATTTTTTGGATTTAGCGCATTTATCCTATATAATATAGGGCAAGGAATTTGATATGACGAAAAAAACCAATCCTTTTGAGATTACTAGAACCGAGAAGGGGAGTGTTGAAATAGTTTTTCGTATTCCCTGGTCTCGTGTGGAGAAATCCATCGAACAGGCAGCTTTTGAGATGGGCAAGGATATGACTGTTGCAGGATTTAGAAAAGGTAAAGCTCCCCTAAAAAAGGTGATCGAGAGCGTTTCTCAGGAAGTTCTTTTTGAAAAAGCTTTGCAAAAAATTCTTCCGGGGCTTTACGGAGAAGCGATTAAGGAAGGAAAAATTAATCCGATAATGTATCCTAAATTCCAGATCTTAAATGCCAAAGAGGGCGAAGATTGGGAAATAAAGGCCGTAAGTGCCGAGGCGCCGGAGATAAATCTTGGTGACTATAAGACAGTTGTACGCGGTGCACTAAGTGCCAAATCTATCTGGACACCGGAGAAAGGGAAAGAAGATAGCGAAAGCAAGAAAATGTCCAAAGAAGAGGTCGAGCAAGAAGCTATTAAGGCTCTTCTTGATAGTATTGAGGTAAAAATTCCCGAGATTCTAATAGAAGAAGAGGTGAACTCCAAGCTTTCTGGCTTACTTGAGAGAATAGAAAAACTTGGGCTTAGCCTTGAATCTTATCTTGCATCGATAGGCAAAACTCCCCAAAGCCTTAGAGGAGAGTATTCCAAACAAGCAGAAATTAATCTAAAGCTTGAGTTTATTCTTGGCAAAATAGCAGAGGTTGAAAAAGTGGGAGTGGAAGACGGCGAGCTAAACCAATTCTTATCTGCCGCTGAGGGAGACAGGTCCCTTTCTGAAAAATTGTCCGATCCGAGCCAAAAGGCTATTTTGAAATCAATTATCAGAAAGCGCAAGGTGCTTGACTCTTTAGCAAGCTTAGGATAATTTAATCGCAATGAATCAGAATAACAATAATAATAAAAGAAGCCCGAAAACAAATCCTCTTGAATTAGTTCGTGAGGCGGGGAAAACAGGTATGAATACCCTAAACGATGAGCTTTTATCTCCCATGAGTCAGGATGTAATTAATCAAATTTTCGGACGAAGACCGACTCAAAGAAAAGCAAGCGCAGAAATCCTCCCAGGAGAAAGTCTTGAAATGAGCGAGTTTTACTCCGAAGAAAGACAGTTAATTGAAAAAAAGAAAAAGCAAATTGAGCTTCAAAGAAGTATGCAAGCTACAGAGTCAGCTTTTATAGAAAAACGAATGAATGAGCTAAAATTAGAAATTAAAGCGATAAAAGAAGAGATTATAAAAATAGCAAATACTACTCCAAAGCTTACTCGTGAGCTTGAAGAAGCGTCTTTTGCCGAAACTGTTGATGCAAGTACATACGAGCTTAATTTTTTGCAGCATATTTACGATATGATTAAAAAATTCCGTGAGAATATCGAGAGCGCCAGCAGCTGGCTTGCTGCGTTTAATCAGAGAAACAAAAAACGAAATGTATGGGGTGCGAATTATAAAAAAGGCGGTGCAAAATATTTGCTTTCTGGCGAGCATTATCTAACAAGATCGGCGGGCTAAAATGAAAACTTACCTCTCACATATTAAGTGGCTTTCCTTTATCAGGGAGGCTTTTATGTGGGAGGTGAATTTAATCTAGTAAAGTAATTTTTTAGAAGGCATTAAACCTCTCACAAAGTGAGAGGTTTTTTCGTTTATGGAAAGAATTAATAGACCCCTTAAACAAACGGAGGCGACACAGATAAAAGCGCGGCACGTTGTCCGTGTGATTGATTATGACGTCGAGCCCTTGGGTGGGCATATGGAGATTGTTTATCAAGTTTTAGCTCAGCCTGAAAACATAGAGGAGGCGATTCAGTGCAAAAGCTGCTCTAAGCCTTCCATGTTTTGGCAGTGGAGCCGGGATCATTGGGGACAGATTTTTATAACCGGTGTTTGCCAAGACCACGCGCCCGAAAGATTTATTAATTTGGCTAACAGCAAAGATTTGTAGTAGAATTGGTTAAAATGAACAATAAACATCTTAACGAACTATTTGAATTTTTATCCATACCATCTATTTCTGCTCAGAGTGAGTATAAAAAAGATATTAAACAGGCATGTTTGTGGCTGGAAAAAAAACTAAAAAAGCTTGATTTTGAAGTAGATATTATTAAGACAAAGGGGCAACCTTTGATTTATGCAGAGCGCTTTCTAAATAAGGAATTTCCTACTGTTCTTGTTTACGGGCATTATGATGTCCAATCCCCCGATCCGCTAGAAGAATGGTCCAGCAACCCTTTCAAGCCTGAGGTCAGAAGTGGAAATATATATGCAAGAGGTGCGTCTGATGATAAAGGACAGCTTTTTACCTGGATAGCAGCCACAGAAGATTTGGGGGAAAAATGCGAATTAAACCTTAAGTTTATTATTGAAGGCGAAGAGGAAGTGGGGAGTGAGAATTTTGACGATTTTGTTCACGACAATAAGGCGCTTTTGTCCGCCGATATTTGCGTAATATCAGATTCGCATGCAATTTCTCCAACTCAACCTCTTATATCTTACGGGCTTCGGGGCATCGCTTATTTTGAGGTAAGCGTTGAGACAATGCCAAAAGACGTACATAGCGGGATATATGGAGGGAATGTGGCAAACCCGGCAATTATTCTATCTCAAATTATTTCTAAAATGAAGTCCGAAGACGGAAAAATAAATATTAACGGGATTTACAAAGATGTTAGAAAGCTAACGGGGCACGAAAGAGCGCTTCTTTCGAAACTTCCTTTTGGCGAAAAGGAGGTGTTGAAAGAAACCGGAGCCATTGACGTTTTGGGGGAAAGCGGTTTTAGCGTACATGAGCGTGCAGGAGCAAGGCCTGCGCTTGATGTAAACGGCATTTGGGCAGGATACACGCTGGAAGGGCAAAAAACAATAATTCCGGGCGCAGCCCATGCGAAAATTTCGATGAGGCTTGTGCCGGACCAGGATCCTTACGAAATAGAAAAAAATTTTAGAAAATTTGTTTCGGACAGCACCCCGGCATATGCAAAAAGCAAGGTTAAAACACTTTCTTTGAACAAACCCGTGATTATGGATATAAAAAATTCATATTTTAAAAAGGCAGAGAAAGCGTTAACAAAAGTTTTTGGCTCCAAGCCGATTTATGAATTGTCCGGCGGCACAATCGGCGCCGCCAGCGCCATAAAAAACATTCTCGGGATAGACTCTATACTGATGGGCTATGGATTGCCCGATGATGGGCTTCACTCACCGAATGAAAAACTATCGCTTGAGATGTTTGAAAAAGGTATTAACGCAAATAAAATTTTTCTATTTGGTTGATCGATATTGAGACAAAAAGGTATAATAGTATTCTGGTCGGTTAGCTCAGTTGGCTAGAGCATTCGCTTGACGTGCGAAGGGTCGCAGGTTCGAGTCCTGCACCGACCACAATAACTACCGCGTTTTTTTGGAGAACATAAAGGCAGCAAAAAAAGTAGCTAGAGGCGCGGCGAGAACAAGCCCGATACTTCCTACAAGCATTCTTACGATTTCTTCTGCTATTAATTCGTACTCAATTATATCGATAAACGTTTTTTGGCTGTCAAAAAAAAGCAAAAGAAGCGGCAATGCCGAACCGGAATACACAAGTACAAGTGTATTTACCATAGATGAAATATGATCTTGTCCCACCTTCATGCCTTTTATAAATAATTGCTGAACTGAAAGGCTTCCCTTGGAGGACTTAGTAATTTGTTCAACAACCGAGGACTGGCCAACCGTTACATCATCGAGAATGCCTAATGTGCCAATTATTATGCCTGCAAGAAGAAGACCTCTTATGTCTATTGATCCTCTTCTTTCAACTTGGAGAAAGCCTGCTTCTTCTGATGCAAATCCGGTCAGATCTACTGCACCCACAAAGTAGGTAGCAAGAAAACCGGTAAAAACCAGAGATATAAGTGTCGCTAAAACTCCTATGTGGGTTTTAAGGTTAAACCCGTGTGAAATATAAAATGTAGTAGGAATAATAATCAAAGAGGATACAACTGCGGCAAAAACCGGATCTATGCCTTTAATTATTGAGGGAATTAGAAATTTAAAAATAATCAGAAAGGAAGTTAAAAGCCCTAGTATAGATAAAACTCCCCATACGCGCCCCACCACAATAACAGTTGCAATAAAGATTACAACAAGTAAAAGAATCCCCGGCCTTTTGAGCTTTCCATTTATAAAAACGGAGGTTTCACCGCTTTCATGGGTGATCATTGAAAGTCTTAATCTGTCGCCCGGATAATATTTTCTAAACTCCAAAGAATTGGAAAAAACGATTGAGCTTTCTGAATTTTTAACTAACACGCTTTGGTCCTTTTTATCTCCTTTGGTTATTTTTATTTCCAGCTCCTGGAAAGCGACGGGGGAGTCGGCGATTATTTCCTCGCCTTCGTTTATAATTTTTGTAACTACACCTTCAAGGATTACCTCTTGGTCCTGAGCTTTTACTTTTTTTGCCGGGATTGAGAGAGAAAGAATTAAAAAAAGCAACAACAGAAAAAATTTTTTAAACATAAACCTGTTTCAAATTATACATCTTCTGTTATTTTACATACAAATTCGTGTGAAACATCTTCTGTGTGCTATAATTTTTGAACGGGCCTGTAGCTCAGTTGGCTAGAGCGCTTCAATGGCATTGAAGAGGTCAGGGGTTCGACTCCCCTCGGGTCCACAAAAAAATATGAACAAAATCAGAAAAAGCATATTTTATTATATTAGAGTGGGTTTTTGGAAAGGCGTAGGATGGAGTTTTGGGGTGACTTTCGGGTTTGTAATTATTTCTACACTGATTATATTCGTACTTAGTAAGCTTGGCGGGCTCCCTGTTGTCGGTGGATTTATAGCCGATTTGGTAGAAGCGACGCAAGAATCACTCCTCAGACGCGGCAAATTTTAAAAAGTGGTAATATATGCATATGCGAATTGATGAATTAAGACACTCGGCAGCCCATCTTTTAGCTGCTTCGGTTGCCGAACTTTATCCGAATGCAAAGCTTGCCATAGGCCCTTCTATTGAAAATGGGTTTTATTACGACTTTGATTTTGGAAAACAAAAAATATCAAGTGAGGATCTTGACAAAATTGAGAAAAGAATGAAAAAAATTGTAAACAGTTGGAGTGAATTTAAAAAAATCAAAGTGGGGAAAAAGCAAGCTTTGGCTGAATTCGGCGAAAATCCATATAAAAGAGAACTTATTGAAGAAATTTTAGCTGAAGGTAAAGAAATTACCGTTTATCAATCGGGTAAATTTCGTGATCTTTGCCGAGGCGGACACGTTGATTCACCAAACAAAAACCTAAAACATTTTAAACTTTTATCCGTGGCCGGCGCTTATTGGAGGGGGGATGAAAAAAATTCAATGCTTACGAGGATCTACGGAACAGCATTCTTTACAAAAAAGGAGCTTGATAGCTATTTAAAAATGCTTGAAGAAGCTAAAGAAAGAGACCATAAAAAGCTTGGAGTTGAACTTGACCTTTTTACTTTCTCCGATCTTGTAGGAGGAGGTCTTCCTTTGTGGACACCAAAAGGAACCTTGATGAGAAATATTCTTGATGAATTTGTTTGGGAGCTAAGAAAAAAATACGGCTACGAAAAAGTTGAGATACCACATATAACAAAAAAGGATTTATATGTTATAAGCGGGCACTGGGAAAAATTTAAAAACGAACTTTTTAAAATAAGAACTAGAGAAAAACATTTTTTTGCGGTAAAACCAATGAATTGTCCTCATCATACTCAAATTTATTCCAGAAAAATAAATTCCTATAAAGATTTGCCTGTTAGATACGCAAACACAACAATGGTTTACAGAGACGAACAAAGCGGCGAGCTTTCCGGATTATCCCGTGTAAGAAGCATTACTCAAGACGATGCCCATGTTTTTTGTCGAAAAAGCCAAATTACAGATGAGATTGATAAGATATGGAATATAGTTGACGAGTTTTACGGAGCATGCGGATTTGATTTGGGGCTACGACTATCTCTTTCGGATCCAAAAACGCCCGATAAATACTTGGGGAAAAGATCTGTATGGGAAGAATCGGAAAACAGCCTGCGAAAGGTTATTTCTAAGCGGGGCGTCGATAATTTCTTTGAAGCAACGGGAGAGGCTGCGTTTTACGGACCCAAGCTTGATTTTATGGCAAAAGACTCTCTGGGCAGAGAATGGCAGATTGCCACAATACAGCTTGATTTTAATATGCCCGAAAACTTTGATCTTTACTGCATAGATGAAAACGGCAAAAAAGAGAGGATTGTTATGATTCATGCGGCCATAATGGGTTCTATTGAAAGATATATGTCAATATTAATTGAGCATTTTGCAGGCAAATTCCCTGTTTGGCTTTCTCCCGTGCAGGTAAAAATTTTACCCATCACTGAAAGAAATATTTCGTATTCAGAAAAAATATTTAAATATTTGAAGGAAAAAAATTTTCGAGTAGAATTAGATTCCAGAAATGAAACTTTACACGCTAAAATACGAAACTCTCAGAACGAGAGAGTTCCTTATATGCTCATTCTTGGCGACAGAGAAGAAAAAAGTAAAAGCCTATCTATAAGGCAAAGAAACGGAAAAAATATTAATAGCGTTAGTATTAACAAATTTATAAACAAATTAACTAAAAATATTGAGGATAAAAGTTTAGTATTGTAGATTTTTCAGGCTCATGCTAAAATTCATTTCAGGCTAAGTTGAATAAGAGAAATTTTAGAGTAAACAACGAGATCAGAGCTACCCAAGTAAGGGTAATAGATGATAAGGGTGAACAAATCGGCATTATGGATTTGGGACAGGCGCTTAAAAGAAGTGCAGAAGAAGAAAAAGATTTGGTTGAAATTGCCCCTAAAGCCAAGCCGCCAGTTGTCAAAATAATTGAGCTTGGGAAACACATGTACCTTGAGGAAAAAAGACTTAAAGCTCAGAAAAAATCTAAAGCATCCGAGCTTAAGGAAATACGATTCAGCCCTTTTATTGCCGAGGGTGATTATCAAACCAGGATAAAAAGGCTAAGAGAATTTTTGAGTGACAATAATAAAGTAAGGGTTGTAGTAGTGTTTAAGTCCAGACAGCTTGGCAGCAAAAAGTTTGGATACCAGCTACTTGAGCGTGTTTTGGGGGAGTTTAATAATACGGTTTCTGTGGATATGGAACCTAAGTTTCTCGGAAGGCACTTGGCTATGGTGATTTCACCTACAAAAAAATTTATAAAAAATGAAACAAAAAACTAAAAAATCGGCCGTTAAACGATTTAAAGTCACAAGTACGGGGAAGCTTATGCGCGGGAGATCCTTTAACAGCCACTTAAGAGTGAAAAAATCGAGAAAACAAAAACGCAGGCTTTCGCGCAGTGTTGAAGTAAAAGGTGCTTATGCCAAAAAATTAAGAAAAAGAATGGGAATAAAAAGGAAAAAAAGCTAAAAATGGCAAGATCTAAAAGCGTAGCGGCTAGAAAACACAGAAAAATATTAAAAGATGCCAGGGGATTTAAGCAGGCAAGACGAAGGCGAGTCAAAACCGCGAAAGAATCTTTGCTTCATGCCGGACAATATGCGTATCACGGCAGAAAACTCAGAAAGCGTGATTTAAGAAGGCTTTGGATTGTAAGGCTTAATGCAGCATGCAGAGAAAACGGGCTAAAGTATAGCGAACTAATTTCGAGAATGAAAAAAGCAAACGTAGAAATAGACAGAAAAATTCTATCCGATATAGCAGTTAGCGATCCGGATGCGTTTACGAAAATTTTGTCTGAAATAAAATGAAGCATATTGCAAAATTTTTTGAATTTACCTTCCTTTGAAGAAGGAGGTAAATTCGGAACGAGCATACCTCCTATCAACAGGAGGTTTTTTGTTAGAATAAAATTATATGAAAGAGGAAATAACAAATCTTCGTAATCAGGCGGTTTTTCGAATAAATGAAGTCGGCAGCGTTGACGAGCTTGAAAAACTTCGTATTTTTTACTTGGGAAGAAATGGGAAGCTAGCCCAATATATTAAAGCAATTAAAGACGCTCCCAAAAGCGAAAAAAAATCAATTGGTGTCTTGATCAATGACACTAAAAATGTAATTGAGAGCCTTATAACAAACAAAAAAAACGTGATTAAATCTACAGTAAGAGAATGGGTAGATATGACGCTGCCCGGTGAACAAATTGATACTGGAAGTATTCATGTAGTAACTAAGGCGATTGATGAAATTTCCCGGGTTTTTGAGAATATTGGCTTTGTAAGACGAAGATACCCGGAGGTAGAGTGGGATTATTTTGCATTTGGATCGCTTAATTTTGATAAGTGGCATCCGGCACGCGACGAATGGGAAACTTTTTTTGTAGAATCGATGGAACATCCTAAATACGGTCCGATGCTTCTTACTCCCCATACTTCTTCGGGACAGATAAGGGAAATGCAAAAAGCCCGTAGCAGAGGCGACGACGTAATAAGAATGATAAATATCTCAAAAACCTACAGAAGACAATCTGATGCCTCCCATACACCAATGTTTCACCAGTTTGAGGGACTTGTAATAGACAAAAATCTTAGTATTGCAAATCTTAAGGGCACAATTGATTACTTTATGGACAGCTTTTTCGGAGGGAAAAGAAAAGCAAGACTCAGGCCGTATAATTTTCCTTTTACGGAGCCTTCTTTTGAAATTGATATTTCCTGTGATATTTGTAAAGGAAGGGGATGTAAATTATGCAAAGAAGGTTGGTTAGAGCTTGGTGGCGCAGGTATGGTGCATCCTAACGTTCTTAAAAACGGAGGGTTTGATCCCCGTATATACCGCGGCTTTGCTTTCGGTTGGGGAGTTGAGCGTGTTTTTATGATGAAAGAAAACTTGGGAATTGACGATATTAGAACAATTTACAGTACGGGCTTATCTTATTTAAAGCAATTCTAGCAATGAATATTAAAATAGCAGACAGTTTTCTAAGAGAATATCTTGATACAAAAGCAAGCGCGGTAGAGATTGCAAAATATTTATCTTTATGCGGGCCTAACGTAGAAAAGATTCAAAAAACAAAACAGGGATATGTTTACGACATCGAAGTTACTACAAACCGCGTTGACCTTATGGCTGTTTACGGAATAGCAAGAGAGCTGTCTGCGATACTACCAAGGTTTGGGATAGCAGCCAGACTTAAACCGATCCGACTCGCTTCAAAACCAAAAATCAAAAACGAGGTTTCTTTTGAAGTGATTATAAATCCAAAAATTATAAATAGAGCCGTCGGCGTCGTTCTAGGAGATATCAAGACTTTTGAAACTCCTGAATGGATGAAAAATAGGCTAATTTCTTCGGAAATTAGAATTTTGGGAGCACCGGTTGACATCACCAACTATATAATGCTTGAGCTCGGACAACCTATGCATGTTTTTGATTACGATCTAATAAGAACCAAAAAATTTAAAATTAGAGAATCAAAAAAAGGCGAAAAGGTTGTGTCACTAGACGGAAAGGAACACGTGCTTTCAGGCGGAGATGTGGTGATTGATGATACAACCGGGAAGATAATTGATTTACCCGGAATAATTGGAACTAAAAATTCAGTTGTAAATAAAAAAACCAAAAGAGTGATACTTTTTACGGAAAACAACGATCCGGTCAGGATGAGGAGAACTTCGATGTATCTTGGAATCAGAACTTTAGCAGCCACTATAAATGAAAAGGGTGTTGATCCTACTCAAACGACGTTGGGAATACTTCGAGGCATTAAACTTTTTTCAGATATATGCAAGGCAAAGCCTTTGGGAGATATTGTTGATATAGGCTACAAGAAACCCGAGCCAAAAACTGTCAAGGTTAACTATTCTTATATTAAGGAATTTTTAGGGACGGAAATTGAAAAAAACAAAATTGTTTCATATCTTACGCCTCTTGGATTTAAAGCTAAATGGACAGGAGAAACACTTGACGTTTTAGTACCTTCTTTTCGACAAAAAGATGTGTCGATAAAAGAGGATTTGATTGAAGAAATAGCCAGAATCCACGGATATCAAAATTTACCCAGCAGATTGATGTCGGGCAAGTTACCGAAGGCAAGGAGCGATGATTTTTTAATATTCGAAAAGAAGCTGAAGAATATGCTTTTTTGTCTTGGGGGGAGCGAGATTTATACTTCCTCACTCATTGGATTTTTTGATGAACATGCTTATAAGCTTAAAAATCCAATGGGTATTGATTCGACATACCTTCGTACAAGTTTATTTCCCGGACTTTTGAGGGCTTCGGATGAAAATCGAACAAAGAAAAAATTTCATATTTTTGAACTTTCAAATGTTTATTTACCAGTAAAGCGCAATTTACCAAATGAAAAACCCATGCTTTCCGGTATATTTTTTGGGTACGAATACAGAAAATCTAAGGGTGTGATAGAAGCTTTACTAAAAATGCTCCAAATCGAGGCTATTTATGAACAGGTTGATGAAATGCCCTTTTTGCCGGAGAGGTGTCTTTTGATAAAAAGCGAAGGAAAAAGGATCGGAAAATTGGGATATGTGGACAAAGATACTCTTTACTACGAATTTGACCCTGAGTTGCTAAAAAAAATACATAAGGAATATCCCAAATACAAAAAACCTTTGAAATATCCTCACCAGATCGAAGATATTACACTTACGCTTCCTTTAAGAACTAAGGTTGGTAAGGTAATTGATGCTATAAAAAAGAGTAGTAAATTTATAGATGAGGTGGATTTATACAAAATTTATAAAGACAATTTTACTTTTCGTGTTTGGTATATAAATCCCCATAAAACTATGACCAACAATGAGGTTGAAAAAATCAGAAATAATTATTTGAAAGAGGTTCGAAAGCACTTTGGAGCAAGAGTTAAAAATTAGTTTTTGGTTCGGATAGAGTTTCTGAGATTGTTTTTGTCAAAAAAATTATGCTATCTTCGAGCTCGGGATATGCATCAAGAAAATTTTGAAGAGAGCCGTCGCTAAACTCGCGAATAGCATTTAGGTTTTTTCGTCCTTCTTGTATATCAATGCGAAGGCAATAGAATTCATCTAAAACATCCATTGCTTGATCGTTGTCTTTTAATTGCAGATATTTATTTGAAGTTTTTGGGCTTGATAAAATAGCTACCCAAAAAAGGTATCTATCTTCCGGAAATAGATCTGGACTCCAAGAGACTATGTTTCCAGCATCGTCTCTAGTGAGCTTAAGAGGAACTTTAAGTTCGGTTCTTCCCTCAAGTATTAGTTTTTGATAGCGAAGTTCGTTTATCAGCGGATTTCTGTCTCGCTCGTTAGCATCAACTATCGCATATTCTTGATCAAGAGACCGGTTGATACTTTCCAACGTTTCTTTTATATATTTTTCTTCTTTAGTATTAACCGCGTTGCCTAAAATTGCTATACCAAACCCATCCGGTTCATCTTCATAAAAATAAGCAATCGGATTTATTGACGAACTTAATTCTGTTGTAAGAATCGGATCCTTTCTATCGGGAGACATTTTTGTTTTCTCTATATTTTATCAGATATCCACAAATTTAAGGTGTTGGAGCTGGTGATGCGGAGGGTGTGGGGGAGGCATCCCAGGCCGAATTAATGCCAATAGTTATTCTTCTGTCTGATTCGTTTCCTTCATTGTCTTTAGCTACCGCTCTAAGCTTATGAATCCCGTCTTTCAAAGTTATTTCATGCTCATATGGTGGTGCTGTAAATGATCTAATTTTATTTCCATCTATTTCCAAATAAGCTTCCTTAACTCCATGGATAGAATCGATTGTAAATTTTATTTTTAGCTCGTTATCCAAATCGGAATCACGATCTCTGGGTGATACAAACTCTACGTTTAGAGGAGCGGAGTTTATACCGCTACAATATTCCGTTGGGGGATTATAAAGCGGGTTATTTTGTGTTCCGATCCACTCGAGAACTCCCTTTTGCCACATATTTTCGCTTCCGCTTGGGGCAAGCGGATCTTCTTCTTTGAAGATAAAGAATTCTTTTTCTTCATAATTTCCGGCTGCAATATCCGAGGGGGTTGCCAGTTTTCCTTCGTTTTTACAGATTTTTAGTTTGACATGGACAGGGTCATCTCCAGGCTCGGTACCCTTTGCAAAAATTTCGGTACGGGACGGGAATCCATCGTGTTCCCTGTAGCCTGAAATTTTATCTACGGAAAGTGTTACAATCCCATCCGGCCTTGTAAAGGATACTTTTGGTTTGCTATTTAGCGCTTCCAGAATTATTCTTCTCCAAATGGGGGAAGCTCCTGTTATACCCGAGGCAACTTGCTTCATTTCGGAAAAGTCGTTGTTTCCGACCCAAACTCCTACAACTACATGAGGATTGCCTCCTACCGTCCAGTTGTCTCTTTTGTCGTTTGTAGTACCTGTTTTAACTGCTATTTCCCAGCCGGGAATATTAAGAAGCGAGTTTGTGCCAAAAACCTCGCTTCTTGCTTCATTATCAGAGAGAATATTTGCAATGATATAGCTTTCTTCGGAGGAGAGAACCGATTTGCCTTTTTTGGGATCCACCTTTTCTATTACTTTGCCGTCTCTATCTTCAACTGAAAGAACGGCAACAGGATCTACTTTAAACCCCTGATTCATAAAAGGAGCGTAAGCCGTTGTTAGCTCGATTAATTTAAGCTCGCCTCCACCCAGAGCCAGGGAAAGCCCTACTCTTTTTAGGAGCTCGTTTGTCGGTTCTAAGCTTTCAATCCCCATTTCGTGAGCTAGCTCGAGAACGTCTTTTACTCCAACCAAAGCTATCATCTTTACGGCCGGAATATTTATAGAGTTTGCAAGTGCATATCTTACTTGCACGGGGCCTCTGAATTTGCCGTCGTAGTTAACTGGTTTATAAGGCGGGTTGCCCTGACCTCCGGGAAACTCTGTTGGAACATCCATAAGCAGAGTAGATGCCGTATAGCCTTTTTGCAGGGCAGCTGCGTAAACGATTGGCTTAAGAGCCGAACCGGGCTGACGCATTCCTTGGGTGGCTACATTAAACTGCCCGTCGTTATCCGAGTCGTTGAAATCGGCAGACCCCACCATTGCCAGAATTTCTCCTGTTTCAGGATCCATAACAACAGCGGAGCCGTTTGTAACGTTTAGATACTCTATTTCTTCTATTTCTTCACGTACAATATCCTGAGCTTCTTCCTGAAGTTTAAGATCAAGTGTTGTAGTTACTTTTAAGCCGCCTTGTTCGACAATTCTTTCACCATACCGCTCTTCAAGAATTTTTTGAACATATTGAACAAAGTGGGGGGCTTTGAAACTATCGGCTCGATCCTGAAATTGGAGATTTTCAAGATCGTTTTTCGCTTCTTCTTCCTGTTCTTTTGTGATGTAGCCATCTTCTCTCATTCTTCTTAACACTTCTTCCGTTCTAAATTTATATGAATCGGGTGTACTTGAATAAGGTGAGTAAACCGAGGGCCTTTGCGGAAGTCCGGCCAAAAAGGCAGACTCGATAAGGTTTAGGTCTTTTACCGCTTTTCCAAAATAAACCTCTGCAGCCGCCTCGACTCCCCACGCAGTGCCTCCGTAAGGCGCTTCGTTAAGATACATTTGAAGTATCTCGTCTTTGGAGTATCTGTTTTCTATCTGAACTGCAAGGACAAATTCCTTGATTTTCCTGATAACGGTTCTTTCAGGGCTTAAAAGGACGTTTTTGACAAGCTGCTGGGTTAGCGTTGAGCCACCTTGGGCCCGGCCTCTTGTAAAAAGCCTTGAAACACCTCTTATCATTCCTATCGGATCGAAACCGCTATGCTTATAAAAATTTTTGTCTTCTATGGCAACCGTTGCGTGTTTAAGATAATCGGGAACATTTTCTATATCTATGGGTGTTCTTCTTTGGTCCGCGTATATATCATATAAAACCTCGCCGTTTCTATCTAAAATTTTTGTTGAGAAACCTTCGCGCCTTACAATTTTATCCGGGGAGGGAAGATTAAAAGCAAGAAGAGGAAAAACTAGAAAAAGCCCTATAAAACCGATTAAAACCGCTATAAATGAATATTTTGCAATTTTTGCGATATTTTTGCTTTTCGGCAATTTTTTGGTAGAACCGGAAGGAGAAAATGAGTAGCGATACTTTTTTCTTCTTTGTTTCCAGCTAATCATACACGAATTTTATCACAAATTGGAATTGCATAAACAGCACAATTGAATATACAATTGTGTCATGGATCCGATAGAAAGGCTTTTAACGCGAGGCGTAGCCGAGATTATCCCAGAAAAACAAGGCCTTAAAAATATTCTTAAAAAAAGAAAGGTGACGATTTATCAAGGCTTTGATCCCACAGCCGAAAGCCTTCATATTGGGCATTTTATAGGAATTAGAAAACTTTCTGAATTTCAAAAGCTCGGGCACAAAGTAATATTTCTGATAGGTGATTTTACCGGAATGATAGGAGATCCGACAGATAAATCAGCTGCCAGGATAAAGCTAACAAAAAGCCAGGTTAAGAAAAATATGAAAGGATATTTAAATCAAATAAAAAATATTATTAATTTCGAAGGGGATAATCCTGTTAAGATACTTTACAATTCCGAATGGCTTGCCAAGCTTACTTTTGAAGAAGTTATCGAGCTAAGCAGCAATGTAACTGTCCAACAAATGATTGAGCGGGACTTTTTCCAAGAACGTTTAAAAAAGGGCAAACCAATTTATCTTCACGAGTTTCTTTATCCGCTTATGCAGGGCTATGACAGCGTCTATATGGACGTTGACATTGAACTTGGGGGGACGGATCAGCTTTTTAATATGCTTGTTGGAAGAAGCCTTATGAAATCTTTGAAAAACAAAGAAAAATATGTAATGTGCATGAAACTTTTAACAGACAGCAGCGGACGTAAAATGGGAAAAACCGAGGGTAATGCTATTAATCTGACTGACAGCGCTTCGTCCATTTTTGCAAAGGTAATGGGCTTCCCCGATGAGTTTGTTACTCCATCTATCGAACTTTTGACAGACTTGCCCCTTGATTACGCAAAAGGTAAAAATCCGCTTGAAGTAAAGAAAAAAATTGCATATGAAGTGGTAAGGCAAATACACCAAGAGGAAGGCGCAAGAGCAGGACTTACCTACTTTGAAAATACAGTTCAAAAAGGAAATGTTCCCAAAAATGCGGAAACAGTTAAATTTTCCAGAAATAAAATTAATATTATTGATTTACTTACACAAAGCGGGCAGGTGGAAAGCCGGTCAAGCGCAAAAAACCTTATAAAAGAAGGTGCTATTGATGTTGATGGAAAAAAAATTGCTGATACCGGATTCGAGCTTAATTTGGAAAAACAAAGGACAATAAAAATCGGTAAAAAGAAATATATTGTTGCCGTAAAAACATGAAAAGAAAATTAAGAATACTCAAAAGAAAAAAGTTTTGGGCCAAGTTGCTTGTGATTATTGCGGGATTGGGACTACTTTTAACTACGTTTCTTCCTTTTTTGTCGTTTATTATTTAACAGTATAAGAATGAAACTTTATATGTCTGATCCCATAAGCCGGCTTCCGCTTGTGGGGCCGGTTTATCAAAAAAGGCTTAAAAGACTCGGGATTAGAACGGTTGAAGATATCTTGCTTCATCTGCCGCACAGATACGAAGATTATAGGCACGAAAAAAGTGCATCTTATCTAAAAGAGGGCGAGAGTGTAACTATCCGAGGTAAAGTTGAGACGTTTAGGAACCAATATACAAAATCCAACAAAAAAATCCAGCTGTTGGTTGTCAAAAATAAAAAATCCCGTTTCAAAATCGTATGGTTTAACCAACCTTTTTTATCGAGAACTTTTAAAAAAGACGAAGAATTTTATTTTTCCGGCAAGACAGGGTGGTTTGGGCGAGAAATTGTGCTTATGTCCCCGGATTACGAAAAAATTGAAAAGGGCAAGCCGCCGATTCACACATTAAGGCTTGTGCCCATTTATCCCGAAACAAGAGGAATTTCTTCAAAATGGTTGAGAAGGAGAATTTTTGATCTTTACTCAAACGAGGTTGAGTTCACAGAATATTTAGAGGGTGAGGATTTGTCTCGCATGAAGCTTATAGCGCGGGAGAGCGCTTTTAAAAAAATTCACTACCCAAAAGAGTTCGACGATGTTTATGAAGGCAGAAAAAGACTTGCTTTTGATGAAATTCTCACGCTGGTTTTTGAAAATAGACAACGGGAAGGTGAATGGATTAGGAAAAAACCAAATTTTTCACTTAGCATAAAGGATGATGAAATGAAAAAATTTTTTGATTCAATTCCGTTTAAGCTTACCGCTTCTCAGATAAAGTCTATCAATGAAATACTTAAAGACATGAGATCGGAACTACCGATGAATAGACTTCTGCAGGGAGACGTGGGTAGCGGAAAAACTATTGTTGCTGCAGCTTCTTGTTTTGCTTCTTTTTCTTGCGGGTATCAATCGGTCGTTATGGCCCCAACTCTTGCGCTGGCACAACAGCACTATGAAACACTGGGTAATTTGTTTAAGCCTTTCGGCGCAAAGGTTTCTATTTTTACTTCATTTAGCGGCAAAAAAAAGGATATTGATGCAGATATAATAGTGGGGACTCATGCGCTGCTTTACAAATCCATATCCCAGCTTAATGTGGCGCTTGTTGTAATTGACGAGCAGCACAGATTTGGTGTTAAACAAAGAGCCGAAATTTCTGAAATAACAAAACACGAAGACTGTGTACCCCATGTCTTGACGATGACCGCGACTCCCATACCAAGAAGTATTGCGTTAACTTTTTACGGCGATCTTGATGTTTCTTTTATGAAAGACATGCCAATGGGCAGAAAAAAAATAAAAACATGGATCGTTCCGGAAGAAAAAAGAACTGCGGCATACGAGTGGATTTCGAATGAGATTAAAAGAAACAAAGTACAAGCATTTGTGGTTTGCCCTTTGATAGAAGAGTCTGAGATTACAAGCATGAGTGAAGTAAAATCGGCTAAAAATGAATATGAAAAAATTAAAAAAATTTTTCCCGATTTAAGAATAGGGCTTTTGCACGGACGCTTAAAATCCGGGGAAAGAGAAGACGTTATTGATAAATTACGAAGAGGGGAAATAGACATTTTGGTTTCAACGCCAGTTGTCGAAGTGGGGATTGATATTCCCAATGCTACCATCATTGTAGTTGAAACAGCCGACAGATTCGGGCTCGCCCAACTTCATCAGTTAAGAGGCAGGGTAGGTAGGAGCGTAAAGCAAAGCTACTGTCTTTTATTTTCCGAATCAAAAGGGGAAAGAGCTCGAAAAAGGCTTGAAATACTTAGAGAAAACCACTCGGGGTTCGAGCTATCTGAGATGGATTTAAGAATGCGCGGGCCGGGTGAGATTTTCGGAATAAAACAGCACGGAATTCCGGAGCTAAAGATTGCCTCATGGAGTGATATAGATATTATCAAACAAGCTAAAAAATTTGTACAAGAAATTTACTCGGATAAGAATAAATATAAACGTGTATTTGAGTATTATGATAACAAAAAAATAGCTTTTAATTAATTTACTTGCAAAGGCCGGGCTTTAGATATAAAATTCCATCATGACCGCATTGCCAAAGAAAAAACACACCAGAGCAAGATCTAATAAAAGAAGGGGGAAGAGTGCGATATCGCTTAAAAGTGTTTATGATCAGTATTCAAAGGCAAAAGGAAGGGAAAAAAAGCTTTCTTCGAAATGAAATCTGCCAGAGACCCCAGACATAAAAAGAGGCGAAGAGTGGTAAAAGAACTTTTTGCAAATATCTTTCTCAGACAAGAAAGCAGCGAACTTGCGGAACAGGTATTAAACAAAACCAAAACAATTGACGAATATATTAAAAAGGCGGCACCTCAATGGCCGGTTGAGAAACTTAACAAAATTGATCTTGCTATACTAAGACTTGCAACTTACGAGATGTTAGAAAGCGATACACCGGAGAAAGTAATTATAGATGAGGCGGTAGAGCTGGCAAAAGAATACGGTGGAGAAAGCTCTCCTTCTTTTATAAATGGCGTGATGGGTAATATACTTAAACAGTTGACAAAAAAGAATGGTAAAAATTAAAGACAAATCCAGTTTGATAGAGCTGAAAAAGTATTTTTCAGACAAGGAGATGTTTGAGCAAGCCTTGACCCACAGATCCTGGGTAAACGAAAATCCAGGTATTAGACAATCGAATGAACGTCTTGAATTTTTGGGGGACGCAGTGCTTGAATTCGTGGTTTCAGATTATTTATTTAAGCGACTTGAGAATCGTGAAGAAGGATTTTTAACGGCTCTTAGGGCAAATATCGTAAACACCAAAAATTTATCCGAGTTGGCTAAAACGGGAAGTTTCGGAGATTTTCTTCATTTTTCAAAAGGCGAAAAAATAAGCGGCGGTTCGAGCAACCCGGCGCTTTTAGCAAATACCGTTGAAGCAATTATCGGAGCGCTTTATTTAGATAAAGGACTGGGAGCTGCTGAAAAGTTTATCGTGGACAATTTGCTTAGCGATCTTGAAAAAAAACTTGAACAACCATTGAAAGATCCTAAAAGCCTATTTCAAGAAAAAGTTCAGTCAATGGGTTTTGATACACCGAAGTACAAAGTTTTATCCGAATCCGGACCAGATCATGCAAAAAGATTTGAGGTTGAAGTAACGGTAAACGGCAAAACTGCTGCACAGGGCCAAGGCAAAAGTAAAAATGAAGCAGAACAGGATGCCGCACGCAACGCACTGGATACTAATTTTCCCGCCTAGCCTTGCTTTTAGTGAATTTAGAGGTTAAAATCAACGATATGGTAAAAATAAGACTTACAAGAATCGGAAAGAGAAATGACCCTTTTTATAGAATTGTTGCTATTGATTCGCAGAAGAAAAGAGAGGGAAAATTTATAGAGGTATTAGGCCATTGGCATCCTCGCGAAAAAAGCAAAAAAATTGATAAGGCGGCATTTGATAAATGGATCGGCAGGGGAGCCGTGATTTCGGACGGAGTCAGAAAATTACTAAAATGAAAGATCTTGTCTTTTATTTGATTGCAAGCATCACCGGATCTAAAGAATTTGAAGTTGAGGAAAAAACAGAAGGGGACCAAATAGAACTTGACGTTAAAACAAAAAAAGATATCATCGGTTTAATAATCGGCAAAGAAGGTAAGACTATCAAAAACATAAGAAAAATACTATCAATAAAAGCTACTCTTGAAAAAAAGATTGTAAATATTAATGTTACTGCAGAGGACTGAATGGATCAGGTCTGTCCGTTATCTCCTGGGGTGCAAGTGCCGAGACATCTACAAGGGATGCTTCTTTGTAGGTTGTAAGTAGCTGCAAGATCTGTTTTTCGGAAGAAGTAAGCGGCGAGACCGGTTTATTTATTGAAGGAAGCGTGGCCGGCAAGGAAGACCAGTGGGCTTTATAGGTAATTGCGGCTTCGTAAGTGTTATTGGATTTTTCTATGGTAAGTTCGTTTATGCTTAGTAAAGGCTTGGAAGTTTTAAGGCCCTCAATCATTTTTGCAATTTGTGTGTAATCTCCCATTAGGCCTACCGTTACATTAACTGAAGACACGGATTCTTCATCCGCTCTTGATTGGGAAAGGCGATTGTCGATAATTAATTCAGTTATTGAAAGCGCGTTTTCTTGCGCAATAGCTCTTATTTGTGAAGCAACAAAAAGCGCAGGATTTTTAGAGGGAAGTGCCAAGGATACATTTACTGCGCTGTCTGAAATAGATTCTGTTTCCGCTTGTTTTAGCGACGTTAACCTTTCTTTTAAAAGATCTACTTCTTCTTGTGAAGATTTTATATCTTTTCTTAAAGTGGTAATTTTTTTATAAATGCTGCTAAATCCAATGACCGCTATGATAAGAGTTATAAGCAAAATTCCTCCAGGAAGCGCTAATTTTTTAATTTTCAGATAACTAATTTTCATTTTACTAATTAATAATTAAATTCATGCTGTAGCCGCTAAAAGGACTGAAACTAATGTTTGATATGTTTACTTTTGAAAAATCGTTTTTACTCTCGATAATCTGAGTTATCAGGCTTGCCAAGCTTTGCGAGTTTGTGGTTTTAAGCTCGAGCCGTGAGCTGCCTTGTACAATTGAGGAATCTTCAACTGAAGTAGTTTCATCAAAAAAATCGGTAATTGTTTTTTGTTTGCCAAGTAAGGCTTCGTTTTGCTGAGAGTCAAGAATTGTTTGAATTTTTTGAATTCTGTCTTTAACAAGAACAAGACCCTGTTCTGTTGATTCTAGGCTTACAACGCTTTGTTTATACGAAGCATTTTCTTGATTTAATCTATCGAGCTCTTTTGTTAAATAAAAAGTATATGAAACGGCAAGTACTGCTACAAAAAAAGAGACTGCGGCGAGAATTCCTATGGCAATTTTAATAATGCCAGTTATTTTATCCAGTTCTTCGCCAACTGCTAATTGTTCGGGCAACAGATTTATTTTTGTAGCCATTTTAGTCTGCTCTTAACGCCAATCCTAAAGCCACTGAGTAAAGCGGTGAATAGGGGGCTAAATTTTTAGCCGCTTCCGGCTCTACCTCAACTTTGGCAAACGGATTACCAATTATTACTTCCGTATTTAATGCTTTAGTTAAAGCAGAAGCAACACCCGGCATTCCCGAAGAGCCTCCTGTGAGTATTATAGTTGCGGGAGCTTCTCCTTTTGTTTCCATTTGATAATAATGTATTGTTTTTCTAACGTCTTCTGTAACTGCGCCAAATATCGGAAGAAGCGCTTTGCCAACTTTTCCTTCAAGCTGTTTCTCAGTAAGCCCGTAGGCCTTCTTGTACTGATCTGCTTGTTCAATGGAAACACCTAAAGACTGTGCCACAGCCCTTGTAAAAGCGTCGCCGGCCGTGGGGATTGAACGTGAGAAAAAAAGTTCCTCGTTTTTCGTGATTGCTATATTTGTCGATACCGAACCAATATCCAGGATAAGCACTGTCTTTTCTGGTACGGCAAGGCTTCTGGTCATGGACATAAGTTCCGTTTCGACGCCGACGACCTCGAGATTTATTAAGCTTAGTATCTTTATATATTTTTCTACCAGTTCCCTAAGTACTGCTACAAGAAGTACTATTACTTGTGGGGGATTCCCTACTTCTTGTCTTTCTAGTATTTTATGCTCTATTATCGCGTCTTTTACCGGTATGGGAATGTATTCTTCCGCCTCCCATTTGACGGCCGAGGCGATTTCCTGGTCGTTTAGAAGAGGAAACTTCATTATTCTTGTATAGGCTAATGATTCGGGTATTGATATGGAAATTTTTCTCGAGGAAATTTTTGAATCTTTAAGAAGCTTTCTTATGTTTTGCGCAAGATCTGCCAATTCCTTTTCATCTTGCATTTTGTCGATACCGGTTTTAAGCGTATATGATATGGCGCCCGCGGATTTTAGCGCCGGTTTTTTGGCGTCTTTTGACAGCTCGACTACTTTTATTGTTTTTGTACCGATATCAAGTCCTACACTCATTTTAAAATTGAATTTTGCGAAAATAATGCCGAGTCGAAAATTTCCGGTATATCTGAGAAAAGCTCATAAACTTCGACTTTTCTTTCCGCGCTTCCGGCTACTCCGGTTGACTGAATTTTTCTGCCTTGAGCAGGGAAGGTGTTATTGGTAAGAGCGGCAAGGCTTTGTGTATCGGATATATAAAGCAGCCTTGCCCTTATTATTTTTAAGCCTCCGGGGCTATTCCAGGGTGTGCCGTGTGCATCAGGCAACAGGTCGTTAAAATTAAGGTCCGCTTGGTAACGGAATCTTACCCCTTCTACTTCACAGGTACTGCAGGCTTGAGCTGCTAAGAAATGGTTGCTATTTCTTCTTGATCCGATAGGATCAAAACCTACTCTTGTTGAGTGAATCCTACCTGAGCCATCTTGATAAACTATAGCCAGCTCTAAAGCCGGAGTATCTTCGCCTTCTTCCGCAAAAAGCATTCTCAGATTAGCACCCGTAAAACCTGAGTTTTGAAGAATTACTCCGTTGGAATCGTGGCCGACTAACCAAAATGTAGCTGTTTCCCCTGAAGTAAGCTCGGCGGGATAAAGATAGGTTGAGGGACTTTCTGATGGAAAACTTACAACTTCAGCTTGGTATTCGGAATCTTCACCAGATTCGCCAAGATTTTTTTCAATCGTTTCGCCATATTGCACCTGCTCTATTAGCGCCTCTTCAACACCTGCTTCAGCCGCAGAAAAGGCACGGAGCGATTCTTCTGTTTCGGTGGTTACCGCTACATCCGAAATCGATCTTGAAACGACCGACAGAGAGATTGTAATTATTGTCGTCATGGCAAGAAGAACTATCAGAAGAGCTTGCCCGTTTTGTGTTTTGGAAAAATAAAGTTTCCTCATTAATTCAGTTTAGAGATTTCAACAAGTCACGTCAATACACCCTTAAATTGATTGTTGTTGATGAGGTAATAGGCGAGCGTTCTTCGGCGATACTGCTTATACCCTCAGCCGAAAGCGAAACATCTACAGATTCAGGTACTCCTTCAGCGGCATTTTGACAGGAAATGCTGCAAGCTGTTATTCGGATTTCGTCGTTTGTGAGACGACCCTCCTCGTTTTCTACGCGACCGTTGTTACTGCCCACACTCAAACAAACGAAATATGCGGTTTGATCGCTTTCTGTTATGTAATCTATTCTTGTCGCCTGGCAATTTGTTATCTCCTTAGAATTTCTAAGACGCCGCTCCATAACGGAAATTGTGTAATCTAAGGATTCGCGAACTTTTATAATTGATTCGGATTTCCTGGAGGTGGTTATTGAATTAACCAAAGCTTGAGTCATTACAACGGATATTATTGCAAAAACTACTATCACTACGAGCGTTTCTATGATTGAGAATCCTTTATTCATTTTATTCCGCTTTCCAATTAGTAAAGACTGTGGTTGCCCTTGATTCGTGAATTTTATCCGATGAACCTCTCCACGAGGTAATAACTGTTGCCTCAACTCTGGGAGGAGGTCCAGGATTATAATCCAGTATAGCTTCGCGCCAAAAATTATTTGTGCCTAAAACATATTCTCCCGAACCGCACGGACCCGGATTATTAAAACTTGTAAGAGTTCTTAAACACCACGTGCGCCCTCCCTGCGCTCTTGAGGCAAAAGCGTTCCAGTCGTTATCCCTTTGGGATCTAAGCCATTCAACAGCCGATTGCGTATATCTTGATGCCAAGGTTCTATTTCTTGAAAAGCTTGAATTATCTATAGATTTTGTAGCAAGCCCGATTACTGCCAAAACAACAAGGCTTATAAAAGCCACCGCCACAATCAGCTCAAACAAGGATTGACCTTTGTTAGTTGCAATTAACATTATCCGTTTTTGTAATTTTACCCGACGACGTAATTTCAATAGCATTTCCCACATTATTTTCACATATATTAATATTAACCGTTCCCGATATGTCCGTACCACCTGTTACAGATTTAAACAAAATGCTTGTTGTACTTGGTAAAATCCTAAAACTTATGCCTGAGGGAAGTTCGGCTGTTCTAAAGGGGAAATTACGCCCAGAGGAGCATCTGGCACTAATTGAGTAGCGGTTTGAGGAAATAAAAGTAACAAGCACTCCTTCGTAATAATCGGGTCTTGGGCAATTAAAACCTTCTGGCTTGGTACCGCTTAGCGCATATTCCTGGGCTATTCGGAGATCTGCTTCTACCAGGCGTACTGCACCTGCAACTTTTTGCCTTCTGGTAAATTCCTGATATCCTATATACCCCGCCTGCAAAAACAATGCAAAAATTGCCATTACAACCAAAAGTTCGATCAGTGAATATCCTTTTTGACGCATAGATTTACGGGCTTGTTACTTTATAATTGCAGGTTCCCGATCCGCAGTTTGACGAACCCCCACAAGTTACGCTTGAGCCTTCGTCCTCCAGACTTGCACAAAGCTCATATGAATTGGGGGAAATTCTTGCATAGCGATAGATTCTGCCTTGTTGAGGATCTTCGGGAACATCGGCTATGTAAACGTTGGAGCTGGGACAATAGCTTGTTGCCCCCGATCCACGAAGAGGGGAGGGGACTCTTCCGGACTGGGGCGCGGGGTACTGCCCACAATCGGCGCGATAAATTTCGAGTCCCGAGCGTATTGTTTCAAGGTCGGATTTTCTTTTTGAATCTCTTCCTGTTTTGAGCGTTTCCATAATTGCAAACGTAGATATTGTAATTATTACGGCAATTATAGAAAGCGTTATCAAAAGCTCGATTAAAGTAAAACCTGTTTGAAATTTTTTAGTCATATTTATAATGGACAATTTGCCGAGTTTGGTTGAACCGTAGAATCTCCAACTTCTCCAGTTGAACATACGACGAAGTATGTTATCGGCGTATTGGGTTTTTCAAGACGCGCCCAAAGAACGTACGAATCTCCGTCAGAAAAAATGCGGTAGCGATAAGTCGGAGATCTAGGATCATCCGGGCACGAGAGATCTCCAAGGGGCCTTCCCGAGCCACAAAGCGCTGTTAATTCGCTTCCGTTTGCAACGGGGTATACAAAATCGTTTTTAATAGCATAGTTTTCGAGAGCCACTTGATAATTTTTAATATCAGATCTTCTTTTTGTATCTCTTGCCGAATCTTGAGAACCAGACAATCTCACCAGAAAAAATGTGGCGATAATCATAAGCATTGCCGAAACAACAAGAAGCTCCAATAGGGTAAAGCCTTTATTTTGCTTTTTTATCATCTAATTCATTTTCATATTCTTTAAGAGTTTTATCAAGTGGTGCCCTTCCATCCGAACGGCCGAAGTTGCATATTTTTGTACCACAAGGCAAATTTCTAGCAAGAATTGCCGGATCGAATTCATCTTCTTTATCGCTTTCCAGGCTTGCATAAACTTGATAGTGATATCCTGTAGAAACGTAGTAGTAGGAATAGCCCTCGGACCATTTGGGATCAATCGGCAAAAGATTGAGATAGGGCGGGATGCCGTCTTTTCCCCATTCGCAGGGAAGTAATATTGGCTTTCCTTCTTTGTCAAACTTACCGCTTTCACAAGCAATAATTTTTCCGTCCGTGCTTGAGAGCGGAAATAAGCCAAAATCTTCTTTGTAAACGTTTAGCGAATCGTAGATGCTTCTTATATCGTTTTTTCTTTGGGCGTCGCGGCTTTTTCTAAGGGAAATTTTAAGATTTATTAAACTTACTGCGACTAAAGACAGTATAATTGCCGAAACTACCAAAAACTCATTTTTTGTAAATCCAAATATTTTTTTGGGCATTTTAAAAATTTATAAAGGGAAAAAATATTAAATTAAGCCCCTCTGCAAAAAAAAGGCAAAGGAAAAAAGAAACAACCATAAAAGGGCCGAATGCCACCTTGTCTTTAAGGCCTTTTTGGGAAGTAGCCAAAAGTACAATACCGACTAAAGCCCCTATCACAAACGAAAGGAAAAGAAAGCTTACAACAGTCGGAAAACCGAGAAAGCTCCCAAGAAAAAGTGCTAATTTTACGTCCCCTAAGCCCATCCCACGGCCTTTTGTGGCGATATTTAAAAAAAGAAGAAATAAACCCGCTAAAAATCCCGGTAGAAATAAAACAAATGGAGAAATGCGAAAGCTAAAAAATAGGGTGAAAAGAAGCGCTGCAAGACCAATCCAGACAAGCTCGTCGAGAATAATTTGATGCTCTAGATCGATTACAAAAACGGCTATTAAGACGGATGCCGTCAACAGCAATAGTAAGATTGAAAATAGTGTAGGAAATTCGTTAAGCCAGGAAACGTTTGAAAAAATTCTAGCGCGGCTTAAAAATACCAGCAGAAAAAGAGAGGCCGTTGAAGCTTCGATTAAGGGAGATCTTAACGGAATTGCTTTTTTGCAATTTCTACATTTGCCTTTTAAATAAAGATATGAAAAAAGAGGAATATTGTCATACCAAGCTATTTTTGTTTTGCAATTTATGCAGAAAGAGCGTCCTTTAATAAGATTTATTTTTCTTGGATAGCGGTAGGTAAATACCTCTAGAAAAGAGCCTATAACGGCGCCTAATGAAAAAATAGATATCGGCAAAATAATCTTGTCCATCTTAATTCCTAGAATAATAAGACATCAGCTTGAAAAACACACCCTTATTTCTAAGCTGATGTCTTTTTTTAGTCTTCAACGAAAGTTTGGTTGCCCGGTGAGGGAGTGCCACAAACCAAGCCTCCTCTTCCGTCTGCCGTTGAATATACAAAGAATGCATCGTCTGCCGGGCATTTGCTGGTATTGCTTGTTGCCTCTGCGCCCGCATAAATAACTGCCTCATCCCGAGCACCGTTTACGGCATAGCACCAATTATCCTGTCCGCCGCATTCGTTAGCGTCGTTTGCGGAATAACTAACCTCTGTGGGCGCTGATGAAATTTCACCAGTATCTACCAAGCAGGTATCTATCCAATTAGCACCGCAAGTTGCGGTGGTGGGATAAAGCCCGCCATGAGTTGTCGCATATGCTTCCATTGCATGCCCCAGCTGAGCTACTGTTGAGGCACGTCCCGCGTCCCTTGTTCTTGCAAGTTGCTGAACAGGATTAAGAGCCAAAAGAATAACAACAGCGAGCGTGCCCAATATAGCGATAACGATTAAAAGTTCTATTAGTGTAAAGCCTTTGTTTTGTTGTTTTAACACATTATCACCTCCTTTTGATTTATATAACTAATCTATAATCAAACAAGTTAAAACCTATTGTCAATACCTAGAGCACGGTTGTCAGATTGTAAATCGGCAATATTACCGAAATTACAAGAAATGCTACACCAATACCCAGTATTATCATTACAACAGGCTCTATTGTGGAGGTGAGGGCTTTTACTTTTTGTTCGCTATCCACCTCGAAAACGTGACCTACTTTCATTAGTACTTCTTCCATTTTTCCAGTTTCTTCTCCTACAGCGATCATTTGGGACAGAATATAGGGAAAAGCATCAGGATGCTTTGCAAAAGAGTATGCTATGGGGAAGCCCTTTTCGATTTGCTTGGCTGCGTCTTGGAGTGATTCTGAAATTATAATGTTTCCAATTACTTCCGAGGTAACCTGAAGCCCCTCGAGAATGGGAACGCCTGAACCAACCATTAAAGAAAGAGTACGGGTAAGTTCGGCTAAAATTATTTCTTTTTGCAGCTCGCCAATTATGGGGATATTAAAGAGTATTTCTCCTATTTTTCTTTTACCGGCGGGCGTTTTTTTATAAACCGAAAAAAACCATCCGCCAACGCCAAGAAGGATCAAGAGAACCGGCCAAAAGCGTACGGAAGCATCCGAAACAGTTATAAGAATTTTTGTAGTTATGGGAAGCTCTGCATCAAATTGCGTATAAAGTGATGTAAGCTTGGGGATAACAAAAATCATCATGATAAAGCTTACAATTATCATACCTATTACAATAATTGCCGGATAAATAAGCGCTCCTTTTACTTTGGCCCGGAATTCCTGTTCCCGCTCCATATTGTCTGCAAGCCTATTTAAAACTTTATCGAGCACCCCGCCTGTTTCGCCGGCTTTTATAAGAGCTATATAGGTGGGACCAAAAACTTTGGGGTGGCTTTTAAGAGACTCCGAGAGACTTTCTCCACCTTCGACATCAGCCAGAATTTGTGATATTACATTTTGGAAGCTTGATTTTGATTGCATTTGAAGAATTGAAAGGGCTTCTACAATCGGTAGGCCTGCGTTGACCATTGTTGCGAGCTGACGGGTGAAGATTGCCACATCTCCTCTTGTTATACGGGAACTGAATAACCCAAAAAGAGAGGAAATGTTTATTTTTGATTCGTCTATGCTAATTACCGTATAGCCTCTTTTTCTTACAAGTTTTGCCGCTTGATCAGAACTCGCTGCTTCTACCTTGCCTGTTAGAGTTTTGCCTTGCGCATCTTTCGCTTTGTAAGTAAATTTTTTCATATCTGCCTATGAATCAGCCGGCTAAGCTGTTCCGGCCTTATTGCGTATGATTTGGCCGCATCTACGCCAATTTTTCCTGAAAGAACGAGCTCAGCGAGAGAGGCTTCTAGCGTATTCATGCCAACTTCGCTTGAAGTCTGAATTATTGAATCGATTTGATGGGTCTTGCCTTCACGGATGGCTGTTTTAATAGCTGTTGTTGCGAGCATTATTTCGTGAGAAACAACCCTTCCTCCCTTAAGTGCTGGAATAAGCCTTTGGGAGATTACGGCTTCGAGCACGTTTGAAAGCTGGAGCTTTACCTGATCTTGCTGTTCTTCGGGAAAGACATCTACCACCCGGTCGATTGTTTGAGCCGCTGAATTTGTATGCAGCGTTGCGAATACAAGATGACCTGTCTCCGCAATTGTTAGAGCTGCCGCTATTGTTTCGTAATCCCGCATTTCTCCTACAAGCACCACATCCGGATCTTCTCTAAGCGCAGAGCGCAGGGCAATAGACCAAGAGTGGGTATCAAGCCCCATTTCTCTTTGTGAAATAATTGACTGGCGGGAATGGAAAACAAATTCTATAGGATCTTCAATTGTAACTATATGGCACTTTCTGTTTGCGTTGATTTCATCTAGGATCGCTGCCAGGGTCGTTGATTTACCATGCCCCGTAGGTCCCGTAATAAGGATGAATCCCTGTCTTAGTGTTGTAAAGGTGTGCATTATCGGAGGAAGTCCAAGAGAATCAATAGACGGAATATTAAGGGGGATTGTTCTGAATGCACCGGCCCAAGTTCTTTTTTGGGTATAGGTATTAACCCTGAATCTTGCTTTTTCGGAAAAGGGAAGCGAAAAATCCAACTCTTTATTAACTGAGAGTCTTTCCAGCTGCTCTGCTGTAAGCACTTCTTTTAGAAGTCTTTCTGTTGCTTCTGGAGTAAGAACCGGTTCGTTTGGAATAGGCACAAGCTGTCCATCTACCCTAAGTGTTGGCGGTACACCAACTATCAAATGCAAATCCGAGGCGTTTCGATCTATTGCTAACTCTAGATATTCTTTTGTTTTATCCATATTATTCCTGTGCTACTCTTAGTACTTCTTCTATAGTAGTAATTCCTTCAAGAACCTTCAAGTACCCGTCTTGTTTCATGGTGATCATACCCTCGGATATGGCTTCTTTTTCAATTTCCGATGCCGGTGCTCTCTGCAGAATAAGGTGCGAAATTTTTTCGGATATGGGAAGGACTTCGAACACACCTATTCTTCCTTTATAGCCTGAGTTGTTGTTATCCGAGGTGGGTTTTCCGCGATAGAGAACCTTAACTCCTTCTCTCGGCCAGAGGGGACCTAAAACGTTTTTCATATCTTCCAAAACCTTCGGATCCGGCTCGTAGGGCTCTTTTGTAGATTCGTCTATTCTTCTTAGCACACGCTGGGCCGCAATAGCCGTCATAGAGGACGCAAGAAGAAAAGGTTCGGCACCCATATCCAAAAGCCTGGGAAGAGCACCTGCCGCATCGTTTGTGTGAAGCGTCGAAAAAACCAAATGGCCTGTAAGAGATGCTTGTATGGCAAGGTCTGTTGTCTCTCTATCGCGTATTTCGCCGACTAATATAATGTTGGGGTCCTGCCTTAGAAACGAGCGAAGACCAGATGCGAAAGTAAGCCCTACGGCTGGATTTATCTGTACCTGATTTACTCCGTGGATTTTGTATTCAATAGGATCCTCAAGAGTCATAATATTAACCTTTGGGGTATTGAGTTTTTGGATAACGGAATAAAGGGTGGTTGTTTTACCCGAACCGGTAGGACCGCATATTGTAATAATGCCGTGAGGCCTTAAAATTGCGTCTTCCAGATTTTTAAGGGCTCTTCCTCGAAGCCCCAGATCGGGAAGCTCGGGAATTCCTCCTGATTTTTTCAGAAGCCTAAGGACCACTTTCTCACCCCAACTAGTCGGAAGGGTGGAGACGCGAAGGTCCACTTCCTGTTCCGGGTTTTTGAAGTTAAAGCGTCCGTCCTGTGGGATTCTTTTTTCGTCTATTTTCATCCCCGAAAGAATTTTTATCCTTGATATAAGGGCGTCATGAAGCTCTCTTGGAATTGTGAGCTTTTCTTGGAGAATTCCGTCTATTCTATAGCGTACTCTGGTTTGACGCTCCATTGGCTCTACGTGCACATCAGAGGCTCTTGCTCTTACTGCAAAATCAAGAATGTGTGTAACTATTTCGCTAATTTTTTCCTGCCTTATTATCCCTGTTTGTTTTGTTGCATCCAGGGTTTTGACAATTTTTCCTTCTGAGGTTACTTCTTTTAGCGCTGCTGTTACTTCCTGTGAAAGGGTTGTGGAATATCTTTTTGCAATAAATTCATCTACCAAAGCAGGAGAGGCCGCCTGAGGTTTGACTCGATAGTCTGTTTTTTGCTCTATAAACTCAATGGCAGCAAGATCAAAAGGCTCCGCCATTGCAAGCACAAGCTCTTTTTTTTGCTGATCAATGGATATGGGGAAAACCCGGAATTTTTTAGCTATTTCTTGAGACAAAACTGATAAGGCTGCAGGACTTACCGGTGTAGCCCCCAAGTCTATAAACGGAATATTGTAATACTTGGCTTTTGCCTTGATAAGATCTTCTTCTTTTACCAGATTTTGCTCTTTGATAATGTCTTCCTGGGACTTTCCCGTTTGTATTTCAGCAAGCTTAATCTGTTTGGCGATTGACGGATTCAGCGCTTTTTGGGAAACAAGAATATCGGCAAGCGTGGCAGTAGGCATATAAATACATTATTGTATAACCCACTTGCAACTTCAAGTTGCAGCTTAGCTGGCTAACGAATAGAATAAATCTGATGCATGCGTTTCTTATAACAGGCCCGGAAAGAGAAAAAGAGGCTAAAAAATTAATTGCCGAATTTAAGGGGAGACTTATCGAGTTTAGTCTTAACCGCATTGAGCAGGTTAGACAAATGCGAGAAATGGTAAAATTCTCAGTTTCCGGGGAGGATGCCATTTACTTAATCAAAAATTTTGATTTTTCTTCTATCGAAGCCCAGAATGCTTTTTTGAAAATACTTGAAGAAAAAAGCGAAAACACTAAGTTTATTATTACTGCCAATTCAAAAGAAAGCCTTCTTGAAACTATTGTGTCAAGATGCCAGGCTATCCAGACATTTAGCCATAAACAAAAAACGGTTGATCCAAATGCGAAAGAATTTATTTCGGCAACAGCAGCAAAGAAAATTGAAATCGTAGCTCGTATAAAAAGCCGAGATGAGGCTCTTTTGTTTCTTGAGAACCTGCTTGAGGCAATATATATGAATTTAAGGGAAAGCCCCAATTTTTCAAAAAAAGCAAGTGAAGCTATTTATGTTTATTCCGCTATTAACGCGAATGCGAATATTCATCTTCAATTAACACGGCTCTTTGTTAATTTTGAATCCCTGGAAACAAACAATTAAACTCTGCTATAATAGATTATAGCCTTAAGAAAGCAGGCTATAATTTTTTTATGGCGGGTAAGGATAAATACACAGCGGAACAAATCCAAGTTTTAGAGGGACTTGAGCCTGTAAGAAAAAGGCCGGGAATGTATATCGGCTCTACCGATTCGAGAGGTCTTCATGAATGCCTTCGCGAAATAGTTGATAACTCGGTAGATGAATGCCTGGCCGGAATTGCTACCGATATCTGGGTGTATCTTGACCAAAACGGTAAAGCATATATTAAAGACAATGGACGGGGCATACCTGTTGACAAACATTCGTCCGGGGTGTCTGCGCTTGAGCTTACAATGACTAAGCTTCATGCAGGAGGCAAGTTTAGCGGTGAAGCTTACAAAATTTCCGGAGGGCTACACGGTGTGGGAGCTTCTGTGGTAAACGCACTCTCCAGCTATTTTTTGGTAATTGTCTTAAGAGACGGACATGCTTACTACCAAGAGTACTCAAAAGGTGTACCTAAAAAGGCAGTATCTATTGCAACACAAAAACAAATTGATGAATGGCTTCCTTCGCAGTGGGGGATAAAAATCCAAAACGGGACAAGCGGAACTATAACTGTTTTTGAGCCAGATAAAACCATTTTCGGCGAAATTGAATTTGACAAATCAAAAGTTAAATCTCTGCTTCGGGACCGAGCCTATTTGGTGGGGGGGCTTTCTTTTCATTTTTACGATGAGAGAAGCGACGAGGAAGCAAATTTTTATTTTGAGGGCGGGATAAAAACAATGGTAAAGCACGCAAATCGCGACAAAAATCCCGTTTCTGACGTAATTTATTTAAAACAAGAAAATGCACCTGTTTCCGTAGAGGTAGCGATCCAATATACGGATACATATTCAGAAAACGTAAAAGGGTATGTAAACGGAATTTATACAACAGACGGCGGCACTCACGTGACGGGTTTTAGGATGGCTTTGACCAGATCGATTGTGGACTATGGAAAGAAAAATGAAATTTTTAAAGAAGAGAATGGAAAAAAGAATTCCGCCTTAACAGGCGAGGATTTGAAAGAAGGGCTTTCTGCGATTATTTATGTAAAAATGCCTTCGGAATCTTTGCAGTTTGAATCCCAGACAAAAGCAAAGCTTAATAATCCCGAAATTCAGGGAATTGTTCATTCTGCAGTCAAATCCGGGCTTGATACGTATTTTGAAGAACATCCGCAAGAAGCAAGAAAAATTTTAGACAAGGTTCTTCTTGCCGCCAAGGCCAGAATCGCCGCAAGAGCAGCCAAAGAAAGCGTTATAAGAAAAGGCGCTCTTGAGGGCTCTTCGTTGCCCGGAAAATTGGCCGATTGCCAGTCAACAAATCCTGAAAATTCCGAGGTTTACATAGTTGAGGGAGATTCGGCAGGAGGATCTGCAAAACAGGGTAGAGACAGAAAATTTCAAGCAATTCTTCCTCTTTTTGGAAAAGTGCTTAATACCGAGCGGGCAAGGCTTGATCAGATTATCAAATCCGACAAATTCAAAAGTTTAATTATAGCTTTGGGGACAGGGATTGATGACCAGTTTGATATTAAAAAGCTTAGATACCATAAAATCATAATTATGGCTGACGCCGATGTTGACGGAGCCCATATAAAAAGTCTTTATTTGACATTTTTTTACAGGCATTTACCGGAACTTGTTAAAAACGGGCATTTGTATATTGCCATGCCACCCTTGTATAAAATCGAACATGGCAAAAATAAAAAGTATGTATTTACAGAAGAAGAAAAAGAGGCGTATTTAAGGGAAATAAATCATAAAGCCACCGTACAAAGATTTAAGGGATTGGGGGAAATGAATGCAGTCGAGCTTTGGGAGACAACTATGAATCCGGAAACAAGGATCTTGAAGCAGATTACAGTTGATGATCTTGAAGAGGCGGATCGAATGTTTACGACGCTAATGGGCGAGGACGTGCCGCCAAGAAAAAAGTTTATCCAATCGCATGCAACAATGGCTTTTTTGGATATTTAGTATTTTGAAATTTACGGTTTATTAGTATAATAGTTGTTATGAATGAATTTAGCGTATTTATCGAGATACCTGCGGGGGGATCCGTAAAATACGAGGTGGATGAAAAAAGCGGAGAGTTGGTAGTAGATAGGTTTTTACATACTGCTTTTTATTACCCATTTAATTACGGATATATAAAAAACACAAAAGGAGAAGACGGAGACCCTTTAGACGTAATAGTTCTTTCGTCTCAGGCCGTTATGCCTGGAGTTACCATAAAATGTAAAGCCGTCGGCATGCTTGAAATGGAGGATGAAGAAGGAATTGATACAAAAATTCTAGCAGTTCCTATAGAAAAAATAGATCCTCTTTACGGCGCTTTTAAAGATATTACCGATGTTGCCGAGCCAACTAGAAATAAAATTAAACATTTTTTTGAAAACTACAAAACCCTTGAGCCTGATAAGTGGGTAAAGGTAAGGGATTTTAAGAACAAATCCAATGCAATTGAGGCTATAGAGAAAGCGTCCGCATAAACGTTGATGCTTGAGGTTTACAAACTTACTCTCGGACAGCTTAATACTAATTGTTATATTTTTTATTCAAAAGCAAGCAGACATTGTGTAATTATTGATCCCGCCGATGAGGCAAACTTGATATATGAAAAAATAGATCTTCTTAACTTAAAGCCCAGATTGATTGTTGCAACGCATGGGCATTTTGATCATATACAGGCTGCAACTGAACTTAAGCTTTTTTACAAAATACCTTTTTATTTACACAAAAAAGATTTGTTTCTTCTTAGGCATTTTAGAAAATCGGCTATCAGATTTACCCAGATTGATCCAGGACCTGCACCAGAAGTTGACGGATTTTTTGATAAAAGAATTGCCTTTGATGAGATAGAGCTTGACGTTATCGAAACGCCGGGACACACTCCCGGATCCGTATCTTTTTATTCGAAAAAAACGAGAAGGATTTTTTCAGGAGATCTCCTTTTTTACGGAGGAGGAGTAGGGAGGTATGACTTTTCGTACTGCGATAAAAACAAGCTTTTCCGGTCAATTAAAAAAATTCTAAGTCTTTCCGAGGAGACTTTAATTTATCCAGGTCATGGCGAGGAAACAAATGTGAGCTACGAGCAAAAGTTTCACAAAAATAGCCGTCAAGATAATGTATAATAATCAATAGAGGTGGCAAGGAAAGACAGGAATATACACTTCAGGCAAACACCGCGGTCTTTTAGCGCAGAAAGACAGGTAAAGGTTTTTTCAAGACTAAAAAGAAATATTCCCTATGCAATCTATAAATTTTCAAGAAGCCTTTTTTACGAGCGTTTACGAAAAATTAAACAAGAAAAATTTATTCAGAACAAAAAAATCCCCCCACAGGCGAAATCTCTGAAAGACTAGTATTGCCATTGAAAAAAGCCGATGCAGAGCCACCATCCAGATTAATAGCGTCTGCAATGCCCATATTTACTTCTTTAGAAATTAGATCAACAATCCGGGGAAGATCAGCGAGCATTGGGCCTGAAAAAACCGACTCCTTCACATAAATCGCGATGAAAACTGCTTTATTTTCTCCCGTAACGGCGGCCACTATTCTTCTTGAAGGTTTGTCGTTTTTAATTGACAAAGATAATCGATCCGCGTTCTCAATAAGCATTGGGCCAGACTGAAGTGCAACCCTTAAAGGGTCTTTTGGTAGTGCTCTGCTTATCCTTGGAGTATCAAAATAGTTTATTGTAAAAAATGAGTCAAAAAGCTCACTTTTAATTCTTGGACTTATTTGCTCTCCTTCGGAAATAAAAATTCCAAGATGATTTGAGTCTTTTGTATAAAAACCGGCGCTTGCCAAAAACTTGCACTTTAGAGTCTCTCTGGCTTCTTTTGCAGATATGGGGTTTGTTAGATTTGATATTAGCTTTATTTTTGAAGAATCTTCCACCAAGAACCAGGCTACTTTAAAATTTTTATTGTTAAAGCTAACTTCTAGGGTATTTTGATCCGGCTCGGGAGAAGCGCTTAGAACCTTTGAGAAAGGGGTCGGCTCGGCGTTACCGACAAATTTATACCAGCCAACGCCGGAAATTATTGCAACGAGAAAAGCCAGGGTAAAAAAAGAGTAAACTATTTTGGACAATTTATTATGCATAACCTATTTTAACTTAACTACTCAAGCATGCGGTGTAGAGGCTCCTGATATAATCAGAACTAAATTCAAAGTAAATGGAAAATATAAAGACTATTTTTGATCGAATACATAATTTTATTTACGCTAATGAGGGTTATTCGAGACAACAGGCTTTTGATGAATTTATAAAAATTCTTTTTATCGGTTTTGTTGATAGAAACATAAGGCTCGGGCATTTTTTCATTACCGATAACGAATACCGAATGCTTAATCTTGGTAAAAATTCCACTTCTTTTTCAAAAAGGATAAATGATCTTTATAAAGAGACTAAAAGAATTTATCCTGATGTTTTCGAAAAAGATAGCGAGATCAAGCTTAAATTGCTAACGCTTGGATATTCAGTTCGCCTTTTATCCCGTGTTAAATTCGAAAAAATTATGACGCAAATGCCTGGAGCTGCTTTTCAAGGTTACGTAAATGAAAAACAGCGTAGCGAACGCGGGCAATTTTTTACCCCGCATAGTGTTGTTTCAATCTGTGTGGAAAAGATTAAACCAAAAGCGGGGGAAAGGATTCTTGATCCGGCGTGCGGATCGGGTAGTTTTTTGATTGAGGCAAAAGAATACTTAGGGGAAATGTCAAAGGGCAATATATTCGGAATTGAAATAAATCCGACTATTGCCAGAATAGCTAAAATGGGCGCGATTTTATCGCAATTTGATCCTTCATCAATTATTGTTGCTGATTCTCTAAACAAACAGAAGACAAAAAAATTCGACGGCTTTGCCGATGTTGTTTTTACAAATCCGCCCTTTGGAAAACAGGCCAAAATATCCAACAAAGCCGTACTTTCCGAATACGAGCTTTATAACGGTAAAGCGAAAAGCGTCGTGCCTGAGATACTTTTTGTAGAAAGATCTATTGAAATGGCCCGTGAGGGGGGTGTTGTTGTTATTATCCTGCCAAACGGGAATCTTGAAAATAAAAGCCTTGGCTATGTAAGAGACTACATTAAAGAAAAAACAAAAATTACCGACGTTATTGATCTACCTAAAAGCACTTTTCAGCCCTTTGGAACTACGGTTAAGACTTCCGTTATTATTTTAAGAAAAAGAAGCAGAGTTTCTCAAAGTTACCGGATAGAATTTAAAAAATACATCGACGGGGTAGGCATTATTGAAAAATATGATTTAGCTGTAAAGAGAGCCGTCCTTGATAGGTTTGACTATGAACACAACAAAAATACTACTAGAAAAAATAAAAAAGTAACCTACAAAAAAATTTCCGAGATATCCACAATTGTATCCGAAAAAGTTGACACCTCGAAGCTGTCGGGACAGATAAAATATATTTCTATTTCTGATATTGATGCTAAAAGGTTCCAAATAGAAAATTCGCGCAAATATCTTTCGTCAAGCCTTCCGAAAAGAGCCTCGTATTGTATCAAACAAGAAGATTTGCTTGTTTCACTTGCGGGTGAGTATCTTGGCAGTAAAAGACAGGCGGTTGCTGTTGTTGACAAAAATCATAGCGGAGCTATTGTAAGTAGTGGTTTTTGCGTTTTAAGAAAAATTAAGATCGATCCGCTTTATTTGCTCTATTTTTTAAAAAGCGAGGATTATTTGTCTCAGATCAAAGCCTTAAAAAAGGGGAGCTTGATTCCGAGCGTATCTTTAAATGACTTTAAAAAAATCGAGGTTCCAATACTGCCCGAAAAACAAATTAAATTAATATCGAAGCGTGTTAGGTATTATTTAGAAGCCGTAGATAATGAAAAAAAGATTAGAGAAAGTATTTTTGGGAATTTTTAGCTTGGCAAGAAATCGAATGAGGGAATAGCAATTTGGCCAAGATAGGAAAGAAGGAGAAGAATTGTTGCAAATGCTATAACTATGGTTAAAAGAAATTTTCCCATTAAAAAATAATAGCACAATTGCTCCCATGATAGAATAAGTTTTATGCAAAAGGATAAATTTAAAGCGCTTTGGGTATCCCACAGCTCGATAGGAGACTTTCTTAAGTGCCCGCGGCTTTATTACTTTCGTAATATTTATAAAGATCCTTTAAGTGGGCATAAAATAACTTTGATGAAGCCTCCGCTTGCTTTGGGCCAAGCAGTACACGACACGATAGAATCGCTATCTAGAATCCCTTGTTCCGAGCGCTTTAGAACCGATCTTGAGAAAAAATTCGCACAGTCTTGGCAAAAGGTGGCCGGGAAAAAGGGCGGTTTTAAAAGCAAAGAAGAAGAAGGCCGTGAATACGAGCGCGGCATTGAAATGATTAGAAAAATAAAATCAAATCCGGGCCCCCTTAGGAACAAGGCTATCAAAATAAAATCCCAACTTCCATGGTATTGGCTATCGTTGGAAGAAGAGATTATTCTCTGCGGGAAGATCGACTGGATAGAATACAATGAAGAAACTAATGGCGTTCATATTATTGACTTTAAAACGGGACGTGTTGAAGAAGATGAAAATTCTTTGCAGCTTCCGATTTATTTGCTACTTGCCAGCAACACACAAAAAAGAGTTGTTGAGAAAGCAAGCTACTGGTATCTTGAGCGAAACGATTCCCCAACGACGATGAAGCTACCTGATATTGCAAGCTCTTACGATGCTGTTTATAAAGAAGCAAAAAGGATTAAACTCGCAAGACAGCTTGAGCACTTTAAATGCCCCAAAGGGGGATGTAAATACTGTACACCAATGGAGCATGTTGCAAAGGGAAGGGGAGAGCTTGTCGGACTGAGCGAATATAATCAGGACATTTATATTCTTTAAAAAATATTTTAAAATAAATTCTATGAGTGAAAAGATAACAGGGTATATATTTTTGATTTTGGGTGTTTTTATCGTTTTGTATTCTGGTATAAATGTTTATCAGGTATATACTAGAAAAATACCTGCGATTTCTCTATTTCATTTTGAACCTGTTTCTATTGAAATGCCGGTCGAGGGAAGCAGTGAGGGGATAAAAGTCGAGATTCTTTCGGAAAGAGAATTAAACGAGACATCAAATGTGATTGCACACACTATACTTATGGGTTTTATAGGCGGAGTGGGGTATAAAATATCTAAAATTGGAGTTTATCTTTTAAGACCTATAGTTGTAAAACTGAAAGAGAAAGGGGGAGAAGATGGCGAAGAAAAAAAAGCTTAAAAAAAGCAAAACGGATAAAATAATTTTTGGAATAATTGGGGGGATGGCTGAGTACTTTCAAATGGATAGCACGCTGCTTAGGATTGTATTTCTTGTAATTGCCTCTTTGAGCGGCTTTGTGCCCGGCATGGTGGCTTATTTTCTATCTTTTTTTATAGTTCCAAATAAATAAAATGGGTAATATATGTTAAACCGAATATACGTTGGCAATATTAATTTTGATGCCACAAATAAGGATTTGATAAATCTTTTTTCAAAATACGGCGAAATAGTAGAATTAATGGTAATCCCCGACAAAAGCTTGAAAAATAAAAATAAAGGATACGGGTTTGTGACATTTTCCGAGAACGAGTCTGCAAAAAAAGCTGTTTTGGAATTAAACGGAATGCTTTTTATGGGCAGAAGGCTCGTTGTTGACTACGCAAAAGAGAGCAAAGCAGACAAATCCGGCGATGTTTTTAGCGGAACAATTTATGAAAATACATAAAATGGATACTTGGTATAAAAAATTGTTAAAACAGTATGGGCCTATTTTTTTAATGGTTTTTGTGGTAAGTTTTTTTGCGCTTATAACGCTGTCTTCTAGGGTTGACTTTCCTACGTTTCCGGGAGATATATTGATTGAAATTTTCGGAATAAGCATTTATCTTCCAATTACCAGTGCATCTGCTTTTTCGCTTTTTGTGATCGCTTTTATAGAAATGTATAGATTTATGAAAAAATTTTAAACTTCTCAGCCTCAAAACATCCTTGCTTAGCGGGACTCTTAGAGGTAAAATATTAATAGGCGTATTATAACGCCTACTTTTTTTTCGAATTAATATGGCAGTTAAAAAAGCAGATATAATACCTACGGCGATTTCCGAGGAACTTTCCAAAAGCTACCTGGATTACGCCATGAGCGTAATTGTGGCCCGAGCGCTTCCTGATATAAGAGACGGGCTTAAACCAGTCCACAGAAGGATCCTTTATGCCATGCATCAGATGGGCCTTGGACCTAAATCCAGTTATTCAAAAAGCGCGAAAGTTGTGGGTGAAGTGCTTGGTAAATACCATCCGCACGGAGATTCTTCGGTATATGACGCGATGGTTAGGATGGCGCAGGAATTTTCTATGAGATACCCTCTTGTTGACGGACAGGGAAACTTCGGATCCGTTGACGGGGATCCTCCGGCGGCCATGCGTTATACAGAAGCGAAACTTGCCCCAATTTCCACCCCAATGCTTTCTGATATCGAAAAGGATACCGTTGAATTTATGGATAATTTCGACGCAACATTAAAGGAGCCTGTTTATCTACCAGCCTTGCTTCCAAATCTGCTTCTTATGGGATCCGAGGGTATAGCTGTGGGAATGGCTACGAAAATTCCGCCCCACAACCTTACCGAGGTAGCAAGTGCAATTGTTGCCATGATTAAAAAGGGTAAGGCGATTCATGAAAATGCCGACAAAAAAAATGAGAAAAACGAAGCCGACTTTTTTATAAAAAAAATAAGCTTAATAGCTTCCGGAGAAGAGGCGGGTTTTGAAGAAGATGAACTTAAGGTAGAAGATATAAGCTTTGAGACTGATATTGCCGTGGAAGAACTGCTTACGCACATTCAAGGGCCTGATTTTCCGACCGGAGGAGCAATTTACGGGGCCAGCAATCTTGTAGATATGTATGCAACAGGAAGAGGAAAAGTCACTGTAAGAGGAATTGCAGAAATAAAAGAATCAAGCCGAGGTAAATCAATAATTGAAATAACCGAGCTTCCGTACCAGGTAAATAAGGCTCTTTTTGTTGAACAGATTGCCGATCTTGTCAGAGACAAAAAGCTTGGCGGAATATCTACGCTTCGGGATGAATCGGACAAAGAAGGGATGAGCATTATTATTGAGCTTAAAAGGGATGCTAGGCCAAAGAATATTCTTAACAACATTTATAAACACACAAGGCTTCAAACGAGCTTTCCGTCAAATTTTGTAGCCTTGGTAAACGGCACACCCCATACCGTAAATCTTAAACAAATTCTTGTCGAATATGTAAAGCACAGACAAAAGGTTGTTACCCGAAGGACAATTTTTGAGCTAACTGCGGCAAAAAGAAGGGCACATATATTGGAGGGACTAAAAATTGCTTTGGATAATCTTGACGATGTGATTGCTACAATCAGAAAAAGCAGAACTCAGGATGACGCCAAAACAAATCTTATAAAAAAGTTTTCTTTTACGGAAATTCAAGCTACTGCGATACTTGATATGCAGCTTAGACGCTTAGCTGCTCTTGAACGCGAAAAAATCGAGAAAGAGTATGAAGAAGTAAAAAAGCTTGTTGATAAGCTGACTGCGATATTAAGAGATCCCCAAAAAGTGCTTAACGTTGTTTCCGAAGAAGTGGAACGTTTAAAGGAAGCTTACGGAGACAAAAGAAGGACTAGAATTTATAAACAAAAAATAGGCGATTTCTCAGAAGAGGATCTCATAGCCAAGGAAGATGTTCTTATTACGGTAACAAAAACGGGGTATGTTAAAAGGGTGCCGAGAGGTACATACAAAGCCCAAAGAAGAGGCGGAAAGGGAGTTCTTGGCATGACCACTAAAGAAGAGGATGAGATAGAACATCTTGTTTCGGCAACCACTCATGATACTGTTCTTTTCTTTACGAATCTTGGCAAAGTGTACGGCACAAAAGCTTGGGAAATTCCCGAAACAAGCAGGCAATCAAAGGGGCAGGCGCTGGTAAATATAATAGATCTTGATCAGAATGAGCTTGTAATGTCTCTTGTTACGGTAAACGGAGATCCCGGATCCAACAATCTTATTATGTGTACCTCGAGGGGTGTTGTTAAAAAAACATCTATGAAGCAGTTTACAAACCTTCGCTCCAACGGGCTTATTGCTATTAGGCTTGCCGAGGGAGATAGTTTGGTAAGGGTCGCCGCAAGCAGCGGGGATGATCATGTAATGCTTTTTTCTGCCGAGGGAAAGACGATTCGTTTTCCTGAAAAAAATGTACGCAACATGGGAAGAGCAACTACGGGTGTAAAGGGGATCGATTTATCGCAAACCGACAGGGTTATTAGTATGGAGGTTTTCCCGGAAAAAATTAAAAAACCAAACGACAAAAGAAAAAAGTACTTTAGAGACATTCTAACCTTAAGCGAGAAGGGCTACGGCAAAAGAACCAAGGTGGAGCTTTTTCCTGTACAAAAAAGGGCCGGCAAGGGTGTACGTGCGGCTACTGTAAACCAAAAAACGGGAAAAGTAGCCGCCGTGACACTGGTAACTCAAAAAAGCGAGCAAGTGGTTATTACAAGCACACATGGGCAAATAATTAAACTGCCTGTAAGAAATATTCCTCAAATGGGCAGGGCTACCCAAGGAGTTATTTTGATGAGATTTGCAAAAAAAGACGATAAGGTGGCTGCGATAACAACTCTTAACAGATCCCAAAATATAAAGCTTGAAAAGAAAGTTATATAAAATTTTACCTTCCTTTGGCGTGGAAGGCTTCATGAATATCTTTTAGGTGCTTGTCCGTTACGTGAGTGTAAACCTGGGTCGTAACGATATTTTTATGGCCGAGCATTTCCTGTACCGAGCGAAGGTCTGCCCCTGCGATCAAAAGATCCGTGGCAAACGAATGTCTAAGAACGTGCGGTGTAACATCTACTGCTATTTTTACTTTTCTTGCGTATTTTTTGACCATTCTTTGAACGGATCTCGGAGTAAGGCGCATTTTCTCGTCTGGGCGTGAAACGTCCATTTTACCTTTATGGCGTATGAAAAGCGGTCTTAAACGATCGGATCTTGCTTTAAGATAGTTTTCTACCCAATCTGCAGCTCTTTTGGAAAGAAACACAACCCTTGACCTGCCGCCTTTTCCTATTACATTAAACTCACGCCTTTGGAGATCAAGCCTCTCTCGATCAAGCTTGACCAGCTCTGAAACCCTAAGCCCCGTGGAAAAAAGAACCTCAAGGATTGCTTTATCTCTTTTTCCCGTAATTTTGCTAAGCGAGGGGGCGCTTAGCAATCTGTCAATCTGATCTCCTGTGAGAAATTTGATTTGTCTATCTTCAATTTTGGGAAGATCTATTTTATCCGGGGACATTACTTTGTAGTCATTTTTTATAAGCCATTTGAGAAACGACCTTATAGCAATTGCGTGATATCCTTGCGTGCGTTTGGTGAGGGAATTTCCCTTGGCGTCTAATAGTCTTGACAGATATATTCTATAGTCTCGCATTGTTTGGGGGTTTATATTTGACAGAGTTTTTTTTATGTTTTGTTCTTCAAGCCAGTTTGTAAATCTATTTAAGTAGTGATTGTAGTTTCTAATTGTCAGGGGAGAGGCGCCTTTTTCCACCTCAAGATATTGAAGATAAGAATAGATCTTCATTTCAAGCTCAGAGTCTTTTTTAACTTTTTGGGCAGTCATTTTTTTAAATTGGAAAAAGTGCTTTTAATAGAGCAGGGTAGAGACGCTTATTATAATAAAAGTTAAGCATAAATTGCTTTTGGTGTCAACATTATTGTGCGACAGTGATTTTTTGTTATTCTTTTGAAAAAAATATATTTTCTTTTAAAATAGCATTATATATCTCCCACATATATGTCGGGTAGCGCCTGTTTATGTGAATAAGCTTTGGATGCTTGCCTAATCTATTTGGTGTTTTGCCATAGGTTAGAAAGACTACTGTTGTATCAGGACACTTTTTAAGAATCGTTTTTGTTTGATGTTCTGAGTCTTCAAAATGCAAGCAAGATCCTAATTCCCTAACTTTTTTGGCCTTAAAAATCCCACCTTCCAGGCTCAAATTTTCCCTTATAAAGATATTTTCTTTTGGGAAAAAAGGGGCGTATTCTTTAAACCAATCGACTGTTGAGTCATTAAAAACCGGATCCCTTGAGGTAATTACATAGACTGCAGAATCTTTTCTATCTAAAGAGTGTGTATAGATCCGCCTTAAAAGATGGATAGCCCCCGGGATTGGAGGCGACTGCCTTAACACTTCCGGATTAAACCAAAGCTTCTCGATTTCATTGGCGCTTTCTTCACTTAACCCAGCTTGAAGAGCCATTGATCTTAGGGCTCCCCAGTCATCTATTTGGTTTGGATCAAAATAAACATTGTACCTATCTGAGGCTATGGCGGTTACTATCGCAGCCGAGTGTGCAAGAACCCCGTCTATATCGAAGGTAATAATTGGGTATCTTGAAAACAGGCGGTCAAGGTGGGTATCAATTCGATTATTTAATTCCAAAGCTCTTTCTGTATTCATAATCAGCTGTATAGCAGAGTAGGGGAGAATGATCAAGTAGAATTAATATATTGTGCGACTAATAATTAAGCTGTCAATTTTTAGACGCCAAATGTCAGCTAGCAAATGCCAGATGTAGAAAGAATTTTTAGTTGTTTATTTTAATCATTAAATCTTTAATCATTAATTTATTATTTTTTATCAGTGGTAAAAGCTTGTTAAAACGGCTTCACCAGATCGATTCTAAGGCCTGTCTGATCATAAAGATGATACAAGTATCGTCTTTATTATTTATGTGTGTATCGTTAATCCCGCAAAATCGGAATTTTCATACTATTATTATGCACATTTTTTAATAAAAATATTTCGTATAAAGTTTGGAAATAAAAAAATATAAAAGTTTTTTGAAATAGGGGTTTTTAGAATTAATGTTAATTAGTTTATTAATTGATAAAAATATGCCGCGGCAGATGACTACAAATGCCGTTTATTCTCCACCCTCATTATTTATATATGTCGCAAAAGTTATATTGTGCGACTATATATTTAAATAACAGCTTTTTCCGGGAAGGTAATAAGATTCTTCTGTGGGACTAAAGATAGTTTTCTTAAAAAAATACTTTTAAGTGTGTTTCTAAAAATTAAATCTCTCTCCCCAAGGGTTATTTGAATTTAGTAACTATATCAAATAATATCATTTCGTGAAAATCCTATAATTTTTTGTGAAAAGTTATAGATAAAATAATAATATTATAGGACTATAGGATATGTGTTTCCCCCTCTCCCCTTCCTCCTGCTATCGTGATATTTAATAAAATATTTGAGCTTAATTAGCCTCGCCAATTTGTTACAATTATCGTTGTTAAAAAAACAAGTATTCCAACAAGGGCGTATTCCCGTAATGTTTGTCGAAAGAGCCTCCCCTCTACCCTAGCTTGACCTAGACCGAGGTAAACGTAGACTTCAACCGTAAGAAATATTGAGCCTACAACAAGCGTGACAGGCCAAAAATATAAAAATATTGCAGATGTTGTTACAAGATATGAGAGAATGGCAGAAAAAATAAAAAGCTCTTTGTCGATGTTTTTTGTTATTTTGCTCATCCAGAGTCCTTGAAGAAAAAGAGGAAAGGATACAAGGTAAATTAATAATGTGTTGACAAATATTTGCGCTTTTAAAGAAAGTATTGCGTCGTACAAAAGAAAGGCCGTAAAAAGCGTAAGAACAAAGCCCACTCCCTTTGCCGCTCTGGAAAGGGCTATTGTGCGCACAGCAGAAACCGTAAATATATTATTTGTAAGAGCAAGTGAGTAAATTCCTATGCTATAGAGAAGAATTACCGGTACTCTTGCAACCAGTGATGCAGGCAAAAGAAACCAAAATATACCTACTCCTAGCGTGTAAAGCGCGGGAAGCACTAAAACAAGCGCGGTTGCATTAAAACCAATCCCCTCTTTAAGAGACCATGTAAAAAGAAGGAGCGTAGCCAGGGAAAGACCGAGTATTCCTGCTGTTTTAAATTCGTTTTCTATTAAATTTATTCCGACGAATCCTACGGCCAGAAGTATTGTAGTAATAATAATTTTTGCTCTTTTGGACATTTAGCGATTGATACTTGAATCCGACAGATTCGAATAAACCCTTTGTACATCGGAGTGATCTTCGAGTTTTTTAATAAGAGAGGCTATCTTTTGGGCATCGGCTTTTTCCGGAACAACAAAATTTAAAGGTTTTTGGACAAGCTGCGCCTTCTGGACATTAAATCCTTTTTTTTTCAAAAGCTCTTTGTAATCAAAAAGTTCTTTGGGCGGAACAAAGACAATAGCCAAGGACTCGGCCTCCTCTATTTCTTCCGCTCCCGTATCTATCAAAGAAAGAATAAGATCTTGAAGCGATTCATTATCTTTTTTGGATACCAAAATCATTCCCTTTGAAGCGAAGTTAAAAGACACCGATCCCGGACCGGCAAACCTGCCTCCCGATTTTTCAAAGATATTTTTTATTTCTTGGCCGGTTCTGTTTTTATTGTCTGAAGTCGCTTCGACCATTAAGCTGACTCCGCCCGGGCCAAATCCTTCATAGGTTATTTCTTCTAGGTTTGCATCTTGGCTTTGCCCCCTTGCAATCGCGCGTTCGATGTTTTCTTTTGGCATGTTTGCCTGCCTAGCCGCATCCACGGCAATTCTTAATTTGTAGTTTGTATCCGGGTTATCCCCTCCCCCGGTTTTTACGGCTATTGATATGGCGCGGGAGAGTTTGGAAAAGAGATTTCCTTTTACTGCGTCGTTTGCCGCTTTTTGTCTTTTTATTGTTGACCACTTGCTATGACCACTCATTTTAGGCTCTATTATATCACTAAAACACCCTTGACATAGAGGATCTTGCATTTATACTCATAAGGAAACAGGATGCAAGACCTTGCCCGAAAAGCGATAGATTACGCACTTCAGAATAACTGGAGAGAGGCTATTGAAATAAACAAAAAAATACTCAGCCTTGCGCCTGAAAATGTGGATGCGCTAAATAGATTGTCCAGAGCGTATTTTGAATTGGGAGATATCCAAAGCGCAATTGAATGGGCAAACAGAGCTATTTCCGTGGATTCGCTTGATCCAATTGCGCAAAGAAATCTTGAAAGGTATAATCTTTTTTCTTCATCGTCGCCGGCGGAAAAAATTGAAAAGCGAATATCTATTTCTACGACTTTTCATAAAACATTTTTGGAAGAACCGGGCAAGACTAAGATCATAAATTTACTGCATGTCGGCGATAGGAGAATTATATGCTCGATGGAGTGCGGGGAGCCCGTAAAAATACTTGCCAGTGAACACAGAGTAAGTATTTCGAGTTTTGACGGAAAGTATATAGGCAGATTTCCCGATGACATTGCCCGCCAGGTTATTAATCTTATGAATAAGGGTGAAAAATACAAAGCTTATCTTAAATCATGGTCCGAAGGTGAAGTAAAGGTAATAATTAGATTAGAATCTTCGGGCAAATTCTCTGCCGAGCACCAATTCTAAATCAACATCCGTATTTTCTTTTCCCAAGCTACAGCCTAAAATATTAGCGACTTTCTGAGAAAAAGGCTTATTGCCGGCGTAGTTTACGGTACAATTGACACTTGAAGATTCTTTTTTTTCGATTCCTATTACTTTTGCGCCCAATGCTTCCAAAATAGCGGTCAAGCTTTGTATGTCTAATTGAGATAAAGACGAATCGCTTTTGTCGATAAGTTTAATCTTTGGGGGGTGTTGTTTGAAAAGTTCGTTAACCACAAAAAGCTTTGTTAATGACGGAGGCGGGTTGTTTTTTGCAATAAAGCCATCTTCCCCACTTGCAAGACGAACTTTTTCAAAAAACATTGTCTCAGCCAAATTTATATTATATGTATTTGACGGCTGAATTTTTAAACTAAAAAGATAAATCATTATTTTGTCTTTGAAGGAAAGATTTGTTTGGTAAAAGTTAAAGAAAGAGCGAGTTTTGGACAAAAGACTTCCTTGCCAAAAACCAAGAAAGTCGCTGTCTGCCCATGCATCTACCGGCATTTTAAGAGATTTTGTAAGACTTTTCGAAAGAAGCTCGCCTCCGAGCCCTTCTTGCTTTCCCAGCTCCCATACCGATCCCACCTGCCACTTGCCCAACCCATAAGACAAATCAATTTGGGTGTTTTTGGGAACTTTGATTTTTGTAACTAGATTTGTATTTGCATCAACTACTACGATGGAAGCGTTTTTGTCTTTTTCGTTGACAGCGACAACCAGCCTTGCTCCTCCGATCCAAAGTGACTTTTGAAGAACAATTTTCAGGATTATAAATATTACCAAAGCAAGAGGGACGAAAAACAAGAGTCGGGCTTTGTTTTTTTTGCTTTTATTTTTTCTGCGGGCAGGCATAGTAGTTAAAAATTTTTTTTATTTAATCTGGCCAAATTTTTAAATTTTGACTTTTTCTTTAGATAAATTGCAATAAGATGTTTTATAAAGTCCGCCGCCACGAAATCCGGAACTACCGCGTAGTCGGCAGCGTTTTCGTAGAGCTTTTTCCCCTCCTTCTTCCCCATTGCGGTAAAAATTGTAAAAGGCTTTTTCGGAAAACTTTTAATTGTGTCCAGGAAAGCAAGATTGTCGTTTAGATTATTTATTGTGGAAATAACAAGGCTTGCTTCAGAAATGTTTGCCGCCTTAATAATCTCCTCATCGACGATATCGCCAAAGATTACCTCTACTCCATCGCTCAAGAGGCGCGAGAAAACTTTTGGATCGTAATCAATTACATTAAACTTAATTTTTTTGCTCGTTAAGTATTTAACCAGTCTCGAACCCGTTTTGTCGCAGCCTATTATAACAATATGGTTTTTGTTTTCACTTTGCTTAATAAATTCTTTTTCGTTTGGAAAGCGTTTTTCAAAAATAGATAGCATATTCTCGACTTTTTTATAAATTTTATCCGCGCCCAATATTAAATAGGTAGAAGTAACCATTGTAATTATTCCAACAATTACGACTGTTGCCACATCGGCTTCGGTAACGTGACTAAAACCCAAGCCAACAGACATTAATATAAATGAAAATTCGGAAATTTGTGCTACAGTAAGACCTGCCAAAAAGGATGTTTTTTTTCTATAACCCATTAGACCCATTATTATCATTACTATAAGAGGGTTGCCTAAAAGTACAAAAAGAGAAAAGGCGCTTGCGTTAAGTAAAAGCGGAAGTATGGGCTCTGAAACTAAAAGTTCTTTACCAAGAAGCAGAAAAAAAATTGTTAGAAAAAAATCTCGAAGAGGTCGTGTTTTTGAAGCAATCTGAATGTGCTCCGGAAGAGTTGAGAGTGATATCCCAGCCAGGAATCCGCCGATTTCTAATGTAAGACCAAATGGCCCGGCTACAAGGCTTGCAAAGCCCAGAGCCCAGGCTATGCTTGAAATAAACAAAAGCTCAGATGAACTGGCTATGGTTTTCTCAATAATACCAGGGATAATTTTTTTGGATAGAATAGAGACTATAAATATTAAAATACCTGCTTTTATAAGAAGGATAAGCGCTTCTTCTCCGGCAAAACCACCCTTTCCAAGCGACGAAAGTGCCAGCAGTATCCCTACGGCAACAAAATCCTGAACCAACAAGAAACTTATTGAAATCTTGCCATATAGGCTATCGAGGTCCTGTTTTTCGGAAAGAAGCTTTACTATAATTATTGTGGATGAAAAAGTAAGCGATATCGCGATATAAATTGACGTTATTGCACCGAAACCGAGTAATCCCGCTAAAATAAATCCCAATAATGAAGTGAAAACTATCTGGCCTATACCCGTCAAAAGCGCTATTTTCCCAAGGGACGGAAATTGCCTTATATCCATCTCAAGCCCGAGTAAAAAAAGAAGTAGAGTGACTCCAATCTTACCGAATGAGGAAAGAGCCTCGCTCTCCCCCATCAAGCCTGTAGCTGCAAGAATAAAGCCCGCTAAGAGATAGCCCACAATTATGGGTTGCTTGAGGATCTTTGCCAGCAGACCAAAAGCGGCCGCTACAGCTATAATTATCGAAACCGATGTGAAATCCATATCTAATAAGAGTCTATCTGAGCCTTATTGCTCTTGTAAAGAAGAAAGGGCGCTTGCTAGGTCTTTCGGAAGAGGAGATTTAAAAAGTACTTTTTTTTGGGTTTTGGGATGAACGAAACAGATTTCACCGGCATGAAGAAAAAGCCTTGGACACCACATTTTATCTTTTCTTGAAGTTTTTCTGCCTGCATAGAAATTGTCTGATACGACAGGATGTCCGAGATATTTCATGTGAACTCTGATTTGGTGTGTACGGCCGGATTTGGGAAAAAGTTTAAGAAAGCTATATGTGACTTTATCTTTTTGATTTGTATAAAACTTGACTAGTTCATAATCTGTTTGCGCCTCTTTTCCGCCGGGAAATACGCCAAAGCGCTCCCTATTCCAAGGAAGCCTGCCTATGGGAGCGTGGATTTTTCCTTTTGGGGGATCTACTCGACCATGGACAAGAGCATAATAAATTTTTTGAATTGTTCTTTTTTTAAATTGACTTTGGAGAATTTGCAGAGAGCCTGCGTTTTTGGCAACGAGCAATATTCCGCTTGTGTTTTTATCCAATCTATGAGCTATGCCGCTTCTTGCTTTTTTGTCTTTTGCCAAAGGGTAACTCTTTTTCTCAAGCCATGATTGTAAAGTGGGAGTTTTTACCGTTTCGGCTTCGTTTACTACCCAGCCCGAAGGCTTGTTGATTACAATAATTTCTTGGTCTTCATAGATAATTTCGGGATTTTTCACTTACTTTTTTCTTTTTTGGATTCACATTTGACGCAGAGTGTGGCTTCCGGGTATATCATAAGCCTATCCGTGTCTATCATTTCGCCACACGACTCACATATGCCGTATTTGCCTATTTTAATCCTTGCAAGGGCGCGCCTTGTTTGAATTATTTTTCTTTCCAAGTTATTAACAAGCGCCTTGCTTTTTGCATGTCCAAATTGCTCTTCGGCATCTGCATCCGGGGCCGCGTTATCTAATATTCTGTCTACGTTTTTAAAAGGATCCGAATCCTCAACATCCTTTTTTCTTTTTTTTAGGTATTTGAGCTGGTCGTTTAAGAAATATGCCACAGGCACAACCAGTTTTGCAGGATACCTAACAGGTGCTGTTACTACCTTTCCAATTTTTTTAGCTTTGCTTGCTTTTTTATCAGCCATGGCTTTCAGATAAATTATACACTAAAAAAAACATAAGAAAAGAAATTATAGAAGATGGAATAAGATCGACTCTTCCTGCAACAAGAAAGCTTTGAGGAAGCTTTATTGCCAAAATAACTCGGATTAGAAAAAATGCTCCCAGTGTAAAGATTCCGGACATTCCTATCTTTCCCGATTTATACCAAGAAAATGATTTGTATTTTGATTTGAGAAATGTAAACAAAATGCCGAGGGAAATAATAATTGCCGAAAAAAGCGAAAAATTATTATCTCCGGTAAGCACATAGCTTGCTAAAGAATAAAAAATTGCGACTATAAACATACCCGGTACTAGAGATTCGACGGCCTCGTATGGCTTGATTTTAAACTTTTGGGTAGAGTATAAAAGCGCTACAAAAAATCCTAAGAAGCTTCCCCAAAACCAGAAACCCTTTGGATTAATGACGGGATTAACGACATCGTTTACGGGAACACTTTTAGCGGGTAAATAAATTGCAAACAAACCCAGAAACATTCCGATTAGCATGATTAGTCCGCTTGAGAAAATTTTTTCTTTTTCGTAATCTTCTTTTAGTGCCCTCCAATAAATGAAAAGAGTTATTATGGAACCTAGAAATAAAGCTAATAATTTAACAATGTTTGACATATTGCGAGTACAAAGTATATTATACTTTAAACATCCATTCCATGCTTGAAACACCACACGCAATAATCGGGGCTTCTCTTGCCACAAAAATTCCAAATCCGCTAATATCTTTACCTCTTGCGCTGGGAAGCCATTTTGTTCTTGACAAAATACCCCATTGGAATCCACACCTAAATACCGAAACGAAAAGATACGGAAAAGTAACCAAAAAAACTACTGCGATTGTGGCTTTGGATATAAGTTTCGCATTTGTTTCAAGCTTGTTTATCGCATCAAGAGCTACCAGTGAGCGCCAGTTTGTAATAATAATGCTTGGAGCATTTTTGGGCATATTGCCGGATCTGGTAGAGGGCCCTTATTTTTTTCTTAATTGGAAATCTAAATTGGTTGAGAGGTGGATACGTTTTCAAAAATCTATACAAGTAGATACCAGTTTGATACCCGGTCTTTTAACACAGCTTGTTACAATTGTCGTTTCGCTTTTATGGATTTATTTTTAATTTACTCTCTCGACGTAGGTAATTGATCTTGTGTCAACTCTGATTTTATCCCCGTTATTAATAAAAAGCGGCACTTTTATTTTCAGTCCGTTTTCCAAAACTGCCGGTTTATAAATATTTGTAGCGGAATTACCCTTTACTCCCGGCATTGTGTCAACTACTTTTAAGTTCACTTTGGGACCTATCTCAACGGACAGCGGTTTGTCCCCCCAAAAAAGCACGTTTATTTCCTCGCCTTCTTTGCAAAAATATATATCGTCGCCGACTATTGAAAGAGGTATTGAAATCTGCTCGAAGGTTTTGGAATTTATAAAATACGCTTCTTTGTCGTCTTTATAAAGATATTGGAGCTTGTTTTTAATCGTTGATATTTCTTCGAATTTTTCCGAAGAGTTAAAAGTTTTTTCCTCCAGCGCTCCTGTCGTTAAATTTCTTATAGATACTTTTACGTTTGCTCCTCCCCTGCCGATTTTTTGGTGTGTATATTTAACCACTTTACAGGGTTTACCTGAAAGCAGAAATGTAGTGCCGTTTTTAAGCTCAGTTGCTTCTATCATGGAAGATATTTTAACTCCTTTTTGGTAAAATAGCTATATCGGCCGGGTGCTGGAATTGGCAGACAGGCTGGTCTCAAAAACCAGTGGGTGTAACAGCCCGTGTGGGTTCGAGTCCCTCCCTGGCCACATTAGCCTCTTTTGGTTTCCTTGCCGTAGAATCTTATTCTATCTCCTTTGAAGTAAAAGCTTACTTGACCTAAGGGGCCGTTTCTGTGTTTGGAGATTGTAAGATTTATGTTTTCCATATTTTCATCGTCCTCACGCCAAAGAAACATTACTACGTCCGCATCCTGCTCAATGCTGTTATGCACAAAAATGTCATTAGCGATAAAGTTTGCATGCTCTGGCACGGTTGCATCGAATACTTCCCTCTTGCCAATCTTCTCAATGCGCTTAACCTCATCCCAATAAATATCTGAATTTAAAAGATGGCTGAGAAAATCATCGGGTAACACTTTGAATATTTTCATCAATCTTCTCCTGCTAATACCGTTACCCAGCCTCTGGGTGCCACTATATGCCCAACCCATTCTGCGGTGGAATTCCTGGGTCGAAAGCCCTTTTTGTTTACGTAGCTTTTCAATATGCTGCCAAATTTCTTTAGGAATCACATCATTGTTAGGATTACTCTTGATTTGCTTAAGTGCTTCCATAGCTTTTGCGCCAAGCTCCTGTTTTTTTCCAACAGAGGAAACAGTTGTTAAGAATTTGAGCTGTTCCTCCTTGCCTTGAATATGGACAGACCACATGTCGTCATATCCATGCTTTTTTGAAGAACTAATTTTACTCGTGATCCCCAGCTTCAACAGAAGGTGCGCTACCTGCTCAACAAGCTGCTTATTTCCTGAAGCATAATAAATTCTTACCCTCGGGCCTTTATTGGCTTTTGAAATAAAAATACAGCCATCGGTTGACCAGAGGTGGCGGAGAAAAAGAGCGGTTGGTCTTAAGTCAAGGCCAAAAATAATCTCAGGGATAACTTTCTCCCTTGACCTTTGCCCATAAATTCCCAGCTCATCATCCAACCATTTAACGATCGGATTTCTTTTGTTGAACGTCAATTTTTCAGTTGAGGATAAATAAAGATGGTACCAATTCTGCTGTTTAGTTACCCTGGGTGTAATCTTAAATTCTGAAGTCGCAACCTTTCGGACAATGTCAATTAATTTTTTTTCAGAATTTGTGTAATGTAAAGGCTGGCTTTTAACATAACAGCCATCGCCAATTAAGTGAGCCAATAGAATAATCTTATTTTTACTTATTTTTACTTTATTAGAGACCGGCAGAAGCACTCTCGGAACAGCAATCCTATCCCCAACTTGAAGTTTTTGCAGCTGCTCCCATCCATAAAGCCTAAGGAACGGATGATTACCTGAAGCCTTAATTTCTTTACCACTTCTCAAGGTAAGCTTATAGACCACCTTTTCCCCACTACTAAAAACTTTACTCATGTTTGCCTTAACTAGCTTTAGATTCTTGTTCAAGGCTATAATCGGAATATTCTTTTGTTCCAACAAAGAATCAATCCGTACGCTTTTTCCATTATCCGCTCGAGTTATCAAAGTATCGCCTAATAAACAACCACTTTCCCTCAAATCTGCAAGGTGCGGCTGCTTTGTCCCTCTTTGCTCGACTGCCCGTGAAAGCTGTGAAAGCGCCAAAACAGGAACTCTTAATTCTCTTGCCAGGTTTTTGAGCCCTTGGGAAATTTCAGAAACTTCCTGAACCCTGTTTTCAAGATTCCTGCTTCTTGCAAGCTGGAGATAGTCAACTATTAGTAGATCTATCCCAAAATCCACTTGAAGCCTTCTTGCTTTTGTTCTCATCTCAAGAATTGAAAGTGCGGGTGTATCGTCTATGTACAAAGGCGCTTCCGCAAGCTCCCCCATCGCCTCTGATAATCCCGAAAAGTCTTCTTCGTCTAGTTTTCCTGTTTTCAATTTCCAGGCGTCAATATCTGCCTGTGCTACTAGAAGCCTGTCTACGAGCTCTTCCTTGCTCATTTCCAGAGAAAATATGCCTACAGGGCGCTTAAGGCCTACGGAGATGTTTTGGGCGATATTTAACGCAAGTGTTGTTTTACCTACGCCGGGACGTGCAGCAAGAATTAACAAATTTGATTTTTGAAAGCCCGCGAGCATTTCGTCGAGATCTTTAAATCCGGTTGGAACACCCCTCATACCTGAGCCTAGTTTATGAAGCTCATCAAGCCTATCAAAAGAGTCCGCAAGCGTTTTTTTAACGGGGGTAAAACTTTTTGAAATGTGTCTTTGAGTAAGGGCAAATATTTCCGACTCTGCTTTGTCCATAATCTCCTCGGTAGAGATTGATTCATCAAAAGAAAGGTCGAATATTTTTGAGGAAACAGTCATTAGGGATCTTTTGATTGCCTGATCTTTTACTATTTTTCCGTAGTGCTCGACATGCGCCGCCGTGGGAACATTATTGACAAGATCTAAGAGATAACCCGTTCCTCCAATATTTTTGAGCGCTTTTCTTTTTTTAAGATTTTCGGAAACAGTAAGGACATCAATCGGAATTCTCTCCTCGTAAAGCTTGATGATTGAGTCGTAGATTATTTTATGCTTTTCTTCATAAAAGTGAATGCCTTCAAGAAACTCCGCCACAGTTACTATTGCGTCTTTGTCCAATAAAAGCGCGCCAAGAACCGAGGCTTCGGCCTCAGTAGAATGCGGAGGCACTTTTACTTCTGTTTTTTGTACAGAAGACTGGTTTAATCTGTCAAATTTTCCCGTATCTGCCATTAATTTTTAAAGAGGTTTATTTTTTTTCCAGAAGAGCTACATATTGGTCTTCTGCAGGCGTACTGCCCTCTTTTACTTTTAATGTGGGCAGTTTTTCTACCCGCAGACCGAGTGCGGAAAGAAAGCTTTCGGCTTTATCAAGTTGTGAGAATGTTTCTTTATTTAAACCGGGCATAAAATAGTGCATTGGTATAATAATTTTTGGCTCTATTGCCTGGACTATTTCCACAGCCTCTTGATAACCTATTGTAAACTTTCCTCCAATGGGCAGCATGAGAATGTCCAAATCCCCTATTGTGTTTATCTGCTCCTCGGATAGGATATGGCCCAAATCTCCAAGGTGGGCCAGTCTTAAACCTTCTGCCTCTATAACATAGATTGTATTTTTCCCTCTTTCTTCGCCTTTTTTGTTATCATGAAAAGAGGGAATGCCGATAACTGAAATTTCGTCTATTTCGTATTCTCCCGGTCCGGAAATTATCTTTTTAGCGTTTTCGATAGCTTCAACATAGTTATGATCGCTATGATTATGAGACACGGTTACTATATCTGCTTTGGTCTTTGGGAATTTAAGACCAACCATTTTAGGATCGAAAGGATCGGTTATTAGCAATGAGGTTTTTGTCTTAATTTTGAATGACGAGTGTCCTAGAAATGCAATTTCCATTTGGGCTCATCGTAACAAATGCATCGTTCCTTGACAAGTAAGAGTTTGATAATCTATAGTATCCGCACACATTAACACAAAATGCAAAAAGAAATTGTGATAGCTATTGTTTTTGGCGGTCTTTTGGGATTAGTTGTTGCTTTTGGGATATGGAGGGTGAACGTATCCTTAAAAAACCAGCCAGATGAAACAATTACCGGTAACTTAAATTCCGGGGAAATAAATAATGAAAAAACCGATTTGTCACTAAGCATAAGCAGTCCCCCTGATAAGTCAGTAATGACCGAAGAGCCCGTAGAAGTAGTTGGCATAACAGAAAGCGGGGCTTATGTGTTGATTTCCGGCAATGAGGATGATCAGATTGTAACTTCCGATGAAAACGGAGAGTTCCGCGCACAGGTTGGTTTGGTGGGCGGGATAAATCATCTGAATATGCTTTCTTACTCTCACACTAACAAAAAGAGCGTTTCCACATCAATGAAGCTTGTATTTTCCACACTTTTTGATGAAGAACAAGATGTCGAATCAAGTGATTCTTCAAGCATAGAGGAAGCTGTTTCCGAAAAAATTGACAGAGCTAAAAATATGCCAAAGGCCTATTTCGGTACTATAACGGATATTTCGGAAGGATCCATACAAATAAGATCCCAAGAGGGTGAAATAAGGCAAACGGCCGTTAACTCAGAAACAACCTATGCAAATATAGTAAAGGCAACAAAAGAAATTTCTTTTTCAGACCTAGCTATTGGAGATTTTATAGTAGCGATGGGATTAACCGACGGAAATCAAATTTTAGAGGCGAAAAGAATTCTTGTTACTACTTCCAACGGCGAGGATGAAAAAATTCTAGTTGAAGCAGAAATTGTCGAAAGAGACGGAAGTGAAATAGCCGCCAAAAGAGCGAACGGTGAGGAAATGATTTTTTTGACGAACAGAAGCAGCGAAATTTTTCTAAAAAAAAGGGGCGGCGAATTTACAAAATCTTTGGTCTCCGAAATCGAAAGCGGCGACAGCGTGCTTTGCTCTTTAATTAAAAACGAGCAGAGCTACGTTGCCAGCTCTGTTTTTATAGTCGAAAAATCTGAGTAATGTTTTTTCTTCATTTTGTGTGATAGCATAAAGCATATGAAAGGCGTAAAAAACCTTAAAGGATTTAGGGATTTTCTTCCTGAAGAGGCAGAAAAAAGAAATCTACTTAAAAATAAATTGACCGATATATTCGAGCTTTGGGGCTATGAACCGATTGAATCTCCCACTCTTGAGCCACTTGAGCTTTTTGAGGGAGAAATCGGCGAGGATGAAAAGCTTTTTTATAAGTTTGAGGATTTCGGGAAAAGAAAAGTAGCTTTGCGGTACGACCAGACTGTTCCAACAGTCAGGATAGTCGGTCAGTATTCGAATAAGCTAGTTTTTCCGTTTAAACGCTATCAAATCCAGACCGTCTTCAGAGCGGAAAAACCACAAAAAGGAAGGTACAGAGAATTTTTACAAGCTGATATCGACATATTCGGCGTCTCCTCCCCTATCGCTGATGCCGAAGCGATTGCAGTGGGGCTTGATGTATTTAAGCAACTTGGTTTTAAAAATTTTAAAGCCAAGATAAATAACAGAGATTTATTGGCCGGCATCCCCTATAAGGCGCTTTCCTCTATCGACAATTTGACTAAAATCGGCGAGGAAGGTGTTATTTCGGATATGATAAAAAGGGGTTTTTCTAAAAACGAATCAGAAAATTATCTTTCAAAGATTAAGAAATTAAGACCCGACAAAAAGCTTGAGAGTGTTTTTAAATATCTTAAGGGTGCTGGATACAGCGAAAAAAATTATGAATTCAGCCCCGACATAATTAGGTCTTTTTCCTATTCCGAGGGAATTATATGGGAGATTGTTTCCGAAGATTACGGCAAGGGAGTGCTTTCTCTGGCCGGAGGAGAGCGCTATGACGGAATGGTTAAGCGTATTGCGGGAAAAGACATTCCTGCAACTGGCATGTCTTTTGGATTTGACAGGATGATTGAGGCGATGGATGATGCTGACATAGCCCTAACGAAAGATAAAAAATCTGTTTTGGTGAGCGTATTTAATAGTGACTTTTTTGAAAAATCTTTAGAAGTGAGCTTGTCTTTTAGAACGGCAGGCATTAAATCCTTTACTTATCCCGACTCAGAGATAAAGCTTGATAAACAAATAAAATATGCTGATCAGAAAAAATATGCCTTTGCAGTAATAATCGGACCGGACGAAGTAAAAGCGGGGAAAATTGCTTTGAAAAACCTTTTTAGCGGCGAGCAGGAAAAATTAAGTGTTGAAGATGCAATTAAAAAAATAAAATCAACTTCGCTGTCCCGATGAGTAAGAGAAGAATACGCGCTTATATATTGCTTTTGGCGGCCACTGCTATTTGGGCAGCGGCAAGTCCAATTATAAAATTTACTTTAAGGGAAGTATCCCCTATTAATTTTCTAACTTACAGGTTTTTAATTTCCGGGGTTATCGGTATTGTTTTTTTAATCCTTACGAAACCTAAGATTCCAAGGAATAAAAAGGCCTATTTTTATCTTTTCAGCTACAGCATATTTACAACGATCGCCCTTACTATGCTTTTTATGGGGCTTGACCAAAGCCGGGTACTTGACCTTGTGGCAGTTGATGCGCTTGGACCTTTGGTTACTGCACTGGCGGGCGCAATTTTTCTTAAAGAGCGGGTAACGAGACGCGAAAAAACAGGCTTGGCAATAGCTTTTAGCGGCACTCTTGTGGCCATTGCGGTACCATACTTGATAGATAAGGGGTTTGAGTCTTCACGATTTAGCGGAAATATAATGCTAATTTTATTTATGATACTTGATACCGGCTCTTATATTCTTGCTAAGAAGGCCGTCAGAAATAAGATAGAGCCGGCAACTTTAGCCAATGTTACTTTTATAATACTTTTTTTGTTTTTCGTGCCACTAAATTATTTTATTGAAGGGAGCGGGTCTTTTTTGCATGAGAGCCTGAATTTGTCGATTTACGGACATTTGGGTGTTGCCTATATGGCAATACTCTCAGGAACTGTTGCTTATACGCTTTGGGCTGCCGGGCAAAAAACTATTGAGGTGAGCGAAGCTTCTTTATTTAGGTATTTGTATCCTATTTTTTCAGCTCCACTTGCAGTGATCTGGCTTAGGGAAGAGATTACCGAATATTTTTTGGCAGGTGCAGTACTAATTCTTATTGGTGTAATTTTGGCCGAATATAAAAAACACAAAAAACAATCTATTTGAACTGATCAAATAAAATTGCTATAATCAGTAGCTTATGAAAGCAAATATTCATCCAAAATGGTATCCTGAGGCTGTAGTAAAATGTGCTTGCGGCAATGTTTTTACTGTTGGCGCACCATACCCTGAGATAGAAGTGGAAATCTGCAGCAAGTGCCATCCTTTTTACACGGGGCAAATGAAATACGTTGATACCGCCGGGCGTGTAGATGCTTTTAAAAGCAAGCAATCAAGAGCGGATATTAACAATCTATCAAAGGCGAAACGAAGAGCTATTAAGCGCGCCAAGAGAATAAGCGAGGAAATGGAAAGGCCGGAGTCTCTTTCCGAGCTGAGATCTTCAAAATCAAAAATTCTTTCCAAAAAGAAAAAATCGAAGAAAAATTAGAGAGGTTTTTTGTGCAGACTGTTTACATTGAAGTACGAGGAGGAGCAGGTGGTGATGAAGCAAAAATTTGGGCCTCGGATCTTTTGCGGATGTATTTTAGATATGCAAGCAACAAAGGGTTTAGAGTATCGCAGGTTGATGAGAACACCCTTAAAATAAGCGGCGAGGGCGTTTATGAACTTTTAAAAAACGAAACCGGTGTTCATAGAGTACAAAGAATTCCAGCTACCGAGAAAAGAGGACGGATACACACTTCAACTGCAACAATTGCTGTTCTACCTGAAATTGCTCAGGATGAAATTTATATTAATCCAAACGATCTTGAAATATCTTTTTTCAGATCAGGAGGACATGGGGGTCAAAATGTAAATAAAGTATCGACTGCGGTAAGAATTGTCCATAAGCCTACAGGAATAACTGTAACAAGCCAACAGGAAAGGATGCAGGAGCAGAATCGTGCGATTGCAATGGATCTTCTTCGAAGCAAGCTTTGGGAGATTGAAGAAGAGAAAAAGGCAAGTGCCCAAGCCTCGCACAGAGCCGGTATTGGGAGGGCAATGAGAGCTGAAAAAATTAGGACTTATAATTTCCCCAGAGACCAAGTAAAAGACCACCGCGTAAGTAAATCTTTTAGCAACATAGAAAACATACTAAACGGAGGTATAGACAAAATTTTAGAAGTTACTGCGCTCGCCTAAGCTTATTCCGAAGAATCGGAAAGAGTGGCTTCCACTTCCAGTGTTTCACCGTTTCTCCACAACTTTATCTTTACACTATCGCCCGCTTTGTATTTTCCTATCTCATTGGCAAGGCCGTTTTCGCTATCGTCCACTTTTTGGCCGTTAAATTCTGTTATTATGTCGTCGATTTCGATGCCCGCCGACTGCGCCGGTGAGCCTGCTACTACGTCAACTACATAAGCGCCTTGGGGAACGTCATTTAGTATTGCCGTTTGCATTGAAATCATCTGATAACGAACGCCAAGAAAGGGTTTTGATGCGAATTGTCCGGTTTTGTTGAATTGATCCAAGCCTTCTTTAACTACCTTTATGGGTATTGCAAAGCCTATGTTTTCGGCTCCTTGAGCAACGGCGACATTAACACCTATCACCTGGCCTGCGGAATTTAGAAGCGGACCCCCCGAGTTTCCGGGATTTATCGCAGCGTCGGTTTGAATTACATCGTCAAGCCTTTCTACATAGCCTTCAAACGCGCTTCCTGCCACAATTCCTCGGCCAAGACCCGAAATTACACCTGTTGTAACGGTGTGTCTGAATTCCCCAAGTGCGGTTCCAATAGCAATAACAAATTGGCCGACTTTTAGATTTTCCGAATCTCCTAATTCTACGGGCTTTAGGCCGCTTGCGTTTATTCTTATAATTGCAACATCGTTTACAGGATCTTTTTTAATTTCTTCAACCGGGTACTCGTTTCCATCTTTGGTGACCACTTTGTATTCCGCGTTTTCCTGAGATACTACGTGCTTATTTGTAATAATTAGTCCGTCGCTTGAAACTATAAACCCGCTCCCTATGTCTTGAGGAGTGCCGCCTTCAATTCTTGAGCTAAAGCCTTCAAAGGGGTTAAACTCAAGCACTCTTCTACTTGGAGTTTCGATCGCTACTGTAACGACAGATGGTGATACTTTTTCGGCAACATCTATTACCGCCGATTCTTCCGTAAGAATTTTTCTTTCTATCGAGCCGAGGTTGAGGGTGTCTTCGGTCCGCTCTACAAGATAGTCAAGCGGTTTGATATCAAAAAACCTATCTGCCAATGCGCCCGTTACTGCTATTGCGAGAAAGGCAACACTCAAAAGTATCCCCAGTATAAAACTTTTAAAATTAAATCTCATTAATTATTAATTTTAACGTTTCAGTCAAGACTTCGTCTTCTTGTGTTTCTAAGTTATCTTCTATGGTTACGTCGGGATCAAGGCCTGTTTCATTTACCCAGAACTTGTTTGGTGTAAGCCAGCGCGCAACCGTAACATGAAGTCCTGATCCATCCTCTATAGATATTGGCTCTTGAATAGTGCCTTTTCCAAAGGTTGTTTGTCCAACAAGTGTTGCACCTAGCTGATCTTTTAGCGCACCCGCAAGAATTTCCGATGCCGAAGCCGAGCCGTTGTTGATGAGTACAAAAACCGGGTATCTTTCAAGTCTTGCTATTTTTTCGTTTTTAAACTCTTTTGTTTGCCCCGTGGCATCCTCTTCTATAACCACCGTATCTCCGTTTTCCAAAAAATCCGATGCTATATAAACTGCAGCTTGGAGGTAGCCTCCCCCATTGTTTCTTACATCAAGTATAATTGCTTTTGTGTTTTTGTTTTTTTGAATTTCGTAAACCGTCTCATCCCATTCGGCTGAAGTCTCACCGCCGAATTTATAAAGTTTGACATGGGCCATCTCCTTATCATCCCCTACATATTCCAGGACGACGCTTGGGATGTTAATGCTTTCCCTAATTACATCTACTACTAATGCATCCTCTCTTCCTTCTCGAAGAATTGCAAGCGTTACTTTGGAGCCTGCGGGGCCTCTAATATCCTGGACTGCCTGAGGAAGAGTAATGCCTGATGTTGATTTGTCAATATTTTTGTTTTCGTCTTTAATGCCGATAATAAAGTCACCAGCTTTAATACCCGCTTTTTCTGCCGGAGAGCCCGGTATTGGTGAGATTACTGCAAGCTGGTTACCGCGATAACCAATTTCAATGCCTATTCCTTCAAAGTTTCCCTGGAGATCTTCTTTTACCACTTTGTTTTCGCCTGGAGTGAGAAAAGCCGTGTAAGGATCGCCAAGAGAGGAGACCATTCCCTTAACCGCGCCGTAGATCATTTCGGAATAAACTACTTTCGATTTATCAAAATAGCTTGCTTCTAGCATATCCCACACCTGCCAAAAAAGATCGAAATTTACATCTTTGTTTTCTGGAAGACCTCTATCGATTACCGCGTTTTCGATTGGGTTATTGTTTTTGACCTGTTTTGCTCCCAAAAAAAATCCGGATGAAAATACAGCAATAAAAAATATCAAAAAAAGAAGAATGTTTCTTAATCTTAAAACAGTAATTTTTGGCAGAAAGTTTATTTTCATTTCCAGGATGGGTTAGACCTCGGGTTTATAAGGAAGAAGGCCTAGAAATCTTGCTCTTTTTATCTCTCTTGAAAGAATTCTTTGTTTTTTGGCGCTTAAACCTGACCTTTTTGCGGGAATTATTCTTGCCCTTTCGGTAAGAAATTTTGACAGCTCTTCATAATCCTTGTAGGAAAAATTTTTAGGAAGAGTTAGTTTTTTTCTTTTGGATTGCACTTTTTGCATATTTTTTAGAAAGGAATATCTTCTTCTCCAGCCTTATCGGATTTTTCGGAGTTTTTTTTAGATTTTATTTTTTTGTCTTTTATCTCTTCTTTTTTTTCTTTTTTCTGCTCTTTCTCGCTCAGATCAGCTTCAAAATCCTCGGGAAGGTCTATTTCGTCTTCCGAGGGCTCCGCACCTTGATAATCGGATGAGTCGTCTCTTGCCCTATCAAGAAGGAGCATGTCGGAGATTACTATTTCTGTGGTTGTGCGCTTTACTCCGTCTTGCCCTGTCCATTGGCGGTTTTGGATTCTCCCTTCGACAAAAACTTTTTTGCCTTTTGAAAGCATTTGGGAACAAATTTCAGCTAATTTATCCCAAGCTACAACCCTATGAAAATCCGCTTCGTCCCTCAGATCTCCTGAATCCGTTTTCCACTGCCTGTTGGTCGCCACGGTAAAGGTACAAACCGCAGTTCCTTGCGGTGTATAACGAAGCTCCGGATCTCTTGTTAGATTACCTATTAACTGTGCTTTGTTCAAACTCCTAGCCATATTTATTCTTCAAGTTTTATTAGCAAATGTCTTAATATATCTTCTTCAAGCTTAAATTTGTTGGGCAATTGTTTTGCCGCCTTCGGATCTAATTCTAAAGTAAATATTAAAAAAAGGCCAGAGTCTTTTTTCTTTATCGGGTAAGCAAACTCTTTTATACCCCAATCAAGGGTTGATACAACTTTACCTTCAAAAACTGAAATTATTTTTGAAAACTTTTCCTCAAACGCCTTTTTTTTGGCAGGAGTTGTTTTGCTGTCCAAAATTACTACTAATTCGTACTTAGCCATATGAAAGTGAGTATATCATAAACTTTTCAAAAAATGAAAATTTGTGTAAAATATACCCCTATGCCCGAAAGAACGTTGCTGCACGACATGTTATTTGCGGAACAGTTACCTGTTACAAACGGTAAGCCCCGTAGAAGAAATCACGAATCACCGTCATCAAACAAGCCGTTTGGTGCCAATAAAAACAATCCGCCCAAGCATCTTTATGGAGAATATGATTTTAAAGACAGCAGGGAGATAAAAAGACTCGGCTTTGATGATTGGTTTCAGCTTTACGCAGATTTCATTGAAGCACATCAGCGAAGATCCGGTGGTACCGAGACAAAAGATGAGTCTAAGGGCTGATTTTGAATTCTACAACATCGCCTTCTTTAATTTCGTAGTTTTTTCCTTCTGACCTTACCTTCCCCTTCTCCCTGGCGTTTTTCCAGCCCCCTAAGGCTATAAATTCATCAAATTTTACGACGTCTGCTTTGATAAACTTTTTTTCAAAGTCCGTGTGGATTACGGACGCCGCAAGCGGCGCAGGGCTCCCCTTCTTCACCGTCCAAGCCCGCACCTCTTTTTTACCAGCTGTTAAGAATGTTATCAAATTAAGTGTTTTGTAAGCCCTTTGGATTACCCGCTCAAGACCGCTTCTATCAATACCGAGCTCTTTTAAATATAATTTTTGATCTTCTTGGTCTAGTGCTGCAAGATCCTCTTCTACTTTTGCTGAGACTGCAATTATCTGCTCTTTTGGCACACCAAAGAGGTTTGAAAATTCTTGCTCCAATTCTTTAGTCTTTTGAAGTACTTTTTCATCAATGTTTAGGACAATTAAAATCGGTTTTATAGAAAGAAGAGAGAGGGTTTTGACTTCTTTTAATTCCTGATCCGAGAAGGCTAACTTTCTGGCTGGTTTACCCTGCTCTAACGCAGCTTCCAGTCGATCTAAAATTTTTTTAAAAATCGAATCATTTTTAATTTTTAATTTGGCATTTTGTACTGTTTGGAGATCCGCCATCATAAGCTCTGTTTCGACTACTTCAAAATCGCTTAAGGGGTCTATTGAACCTTCTTTTACAATATCCTGGTTTGTAAATGCCCTCACGACATGGCATATTGCATCCACTTCCCTTATGTGGGAGAGGAATTTGTTGCCTAACCCTTCTCCTTTGTGGGCGCCTTTAATTAGCCCCGCGATATCTATAAATTCTACTGTGGCCGGTACCTCGGGCGGCAGATGATCTATACCTTCAGATTCTTTTATCACTTGCGAGAGTTTCTTTAAGCGGTCATCGGGAACTGGGACAATACCTACATTAGGCTCTATGGTAGCGAATGGAAAATTTGCAACAAATGCCTGCTGGCGCTTAAGAAGCGCGTTGAAAAGCGTACTTTTCCCCACATTCGGCAGACCTACTATTCCGACTGAAAGACTTGACATGAGGATATTGTACTACACTTATAGCTTATCCATTTTGTACTCATGCCCCGAAGCAAAAAATGCAGGCCTTTATACTATTGAAGATAATTTTTGAGTATGATGTTGATAAACGAATTTAAGGCTAAATGTCTATTAACGTTATGTCTGCTTGCGTTAAAAGTATTAATCTTTTTTACTATCGAGCTTATCAAATTTTAAGAACTTCACACCATAGTAAACTACCAATGCTATTACCGCAAAGTCTATGGCTGTACTTATAAAGCTCCCCCACATCAATCTTGCTTGGCCGATTTCGAGATAGGCTTCGTCCAGGTTCCCTGCCGCACCCAGCAGAATTCCCAAAACCGGGTTAATAATATCTTCAACTAACGACGAAACCACCTTTGAAACGGCACCGCCGAGAATAAAACCTACAGCCAATCCAACTACTCCCTGCTCTCTTATAAAATCTATAAATCCTTTAATGTTAACCACCTTCTTCCGGCTTTATTTAAGTATATCATCCATGAGGACTTTATAAGCATGCTATAAATAAATATGTTTCTCAAATACGACGGTGCAAAAAACCTGGAGAAAAAATCTGCTTTAGAATCTAAGATATTATAAAATACAAGCATGAATTGTTTTATTTTTCTAATCATATTTATCTTGATTGCCAACTGGAAGCAAATAATTTTTTTTGTTGTTGCATATTTGAGACCGAAAGTTAAAAAAACAAAGCTTAGAGATAAATGGATGCTTGATGTTGTGAAAAAGAAAGCAGGACTTAAACTCAAACATATAGTAGTTATAGAGTCTGACAAAATGTATGGAGGAATGTCTGGCATACCGGGGAGGCCTCTGATGATGCTTTCAAGCCAGTTGCTAAAAACGCTCAACAAAGAGGAGCAAGAGTATGTTCTATTGCACGAGGCGGCACATTTTAAATATTACCACCCAATTATTCTAGCCGTCTCGCAAATTGCTTTGATTTTAGTCGGACTTTATTTCGTATATCGAACTCCATTATCTGTGGCGATACTTGCAGGATTTTTACTGGGATTAATGTTTATACAAATTGCCAGAGTTACAGAAAGAGCTGCAGAAAATTTCGCAGCTTCGCATATGGAAAACCCAAAAGCAATGCTTTCAGCAGTGGCTAAATTTAACAAAAGATGGAAAAAATCCCTATATAAACCATTAAAACTAATAAGTTGGAATGTTTCCTACGAAGAGAAGCATAGGATCGCAAAAAAGTAACTGCGATAGCGGGTGATTCGGAATACCCGAGGGGCTTATATTCCCTACCCAACAGGGATTTAATTAAGCCCCTTAACTATACCCAAATAGATCCCGGAGAATTTGATCTTTTTATAATTCTTGACAGCTCCGAACCTACTCAGATTTCACGCATTGGCAATGTCAGTTTCCCAAAAAACATGAATACTATAGTAATTGATCATCATATAACAAACAGCAAATTCGGGAAAATAAATTTGGTTGAACCTCTTTATTCCTCAACCTGCCAGATTATTTATGAACTTTTTAACCTTTGGGGAGTAAAGATTGACTTGGATATTGCACTATATTTATTTATCGGCATATTTGGCGATACAGGAGGGTTTAAATATCAAAACACAACACCTGAAGTTCTTAAAGCGGCTTACGAGTTGGCAAAAATTAATCCTAATTACCACAAATTCATTTTTGAATATGAAAACAGTATGACTCCTAACGAATTTGAGGCAATGAGGCTTGCTTTTAATTCAGTTGAAACACATTTGTCCGATAGAATTATTTTTTCCACTCTTTCCTATGACAAAATAAAAAAGAAAGGACTTAATAAATCCGATGCTATTGAAGGAATGATAGCCGACAAGCTGATTACAGTCATTGGATGGGATTTGGCTGCAAGCCTTGTAGAGCTTGAACCTGGCATTGTTAGAGTGAGCTTGAGGACTAGAAATCAGGATAAATATGACGTGAGCGTTATTGCAAAATCCATAGGTAAAGGCGGGGGCGGACACAAGGGAGCTTCTGGCACTACGATTTATGCACCTCTTGAAACAGCAAAGAAAAGTCTGCTAAAACTTATTTCCGAACTTTATCCCGATCTTTGAGTTTCTTTTGTTGCAGTGAATCGATTCATAAAAGTAAAAAGCTTTCTTTGGTTTGTGCAAGGAACTATAATTATAAACAAGGTGGCGGAAGATTTTTTAGAAAGTGCAATTCGAGATCCGAAAGAAAGGATTAAAAATAAACTGGAAAAATTATATGAGCATTTTGAAAACAAAAAAAATAAAGAGGGAAAAGATTATGTTTTTCTCGTGAGGGGAAGAACAGATGATAATTTACATAAGAAATTTATAGACCCTGAAATAGATTTACTTGTAGTGGATTGCGTTTTGCTCCAGGACAAAAACTATGAAATTGGATTTGGAGCAATGTCTGAATCATACCTTCGTGAATATAAAAAGAGCTTAATTATTATAGTCCTCGAAAGAGAGGATTTAAGTAGGCTTTTTAAAAGAAACCCAAAGGGATATCTCTCTCCAACAGAATCCGTATCTGTTCATGAGGCTTATTATATCCCCTACCCCAGATAATATTTTTATGAATTAAGTCGGAAAATGCATTTGGCAATATTTGGTAATATTAGGAGACAAAATTTTTAGCCTCGATTGAGGCGTCCCGAGAGGTTATTGGCGCATTTTCTATTGCTCCCGAAATTGAAAACAATATAAGAAGAAGGTCTACTTGTGCAATTTGACCAAATAAAGCGTAGGTTTGCGAAGGTCAACTCGAGAACTTTGAGGTATGATCTCAAAAAACTTCAAGACCAAGGACTCGTTAGAAAAAGAGGGGCTACAAAAGGAGTTTGTTACGAGGCTATAAAAGCGGGTGGTTAAAGTTCTTGTTATAAAAAAGCGCTTTATCAAATTCTTCTTTTGCTTTTTGTTTATTGCCTTGGGAAAGGTATATTTCCCCTCTTATTTGATAAAGTTCCGAGAAGGCGCGGTTGCCGTTTTCTAAAATGTGATTTGTGATTTGAAAAACTTTGTCAAAATTTCCCAATTCTTTATACGCTAAAATTGGCTCTATCTGGTACCAAAGCATTCTTTTGGGAAGACTCTTCTCCACTTTTTCAAAAGCCTCGACAGATTTTTGAAAGTCTCCGAGGTGGTAAAGGGCGGTTGACTTGTTAAATACAGCGTAAACATTTTGACTATCCAAATCCGCTTCTTTTTGGGCGCGAGTAAGGGCGTTTTGCCAGGATGCTTTTTCATCCCAATCCTCCCCTATTATTGCCTTAACCAGATTTTCCTGATCTTTTCTATAAACAATTATGTAAGCATAGTTAAAAGGCTGCCACATTGAAAGAAAGTCGTAATATTTAATTTTTTTATTCGGACCTTCGTACGAATCGTCTTGAATTATTACACTCTTATTTTCATCAAAACCTCGGACTATTCTAAAGTGGCCAATGTCTTCGTTTACGTGTAGCCAAGTTTTTACAACCACAGGGATGCCGTTTACGGTAAAGTATTTAAGCGTATTTATGTCGCCATTTACCCTTGATACTGCCTCAAGCCCGTATTTTTTTGCCCAGTCAACAAATTCTGATGTAAAAATTGTTTTATCGTCATTATCACCCGAGAGAACCTGATAGGGGCGCATTTGATCCCTCAGCTCCTTTTGGGACACGTTTTTACCAAACCGGGAAAGAATCATTGAAAGCGTTGCCGGGCCGCAATTATTAAATGTTTGGTAAACATGATTTGGATTATCTAAAAGAGCCGAATCCTCAGGCATTTTTATTTCTAAGAAATCGCTTGATATCTCGGTTTCCTCTAAACTTTCGGCGAATTTTGTTTCCAGGGGTGGACGAGACTGGTGAAGAAAATAAAATATAAGCCCCGCGACCAGTACAACCAAAACACAAAGTGTGAATAGAATAAGCTTTTTCATGAGGATATTATACAAGTTTAATTCAAAGAGTTATTTTATTTAATCCCTAAGGTATTTATTGAAGAAATCGACCGAACGGGACATTGCAAGAGCAAAAGACGAGCCGTCTATATTATGCCCTCCTGTGGGATATTCATAAAATTCATAAATAATTCCGTTTTCTTGAAGTATGTTTGCCAAATCTTGGCTATAGGCAATATTAACTACATTATCGTTTACTGCGTGGTGCAGGCTGATTGCGCTTTCAATTTCGTCCAAAAAATTGGTTGGCGCAACGTTTCGCCAAAATTTGCTCTCCGAATTAAAATCTCCATGGATATCTCGCAGCTCCTGCCTTTTTCTTCTTCGTTCCGAATCTTGGGACGGCGGACGGTAGCTATTGTCCATAAGGCCGTATTTGGCCAAGTCTTCGTATGAATATACTGCTCCAGCCCAGATTACCGCTGCCGGAATATCTTTTTTAACAGCCAGACTTCTTAGGACCACATTTCCTGCCATGCTATGACCCCAAAGCCCGATTGCATGGGGATTTACGTAACTTTCTTTTTGAAGTGCGGAGTACGCATTTAGTGTGTCGACTATATAGTCTTCTGAGTAATATGCTCCGCTTGCTTGGCCTTCGGAATCTCCGTGGCCCCTAAGATCTATTTTGAAAACAACAAATCCTCTTGAGGCAAAATAGTCAACATAAGAGTCATATCTTTCTAAAGTATTGTAGCTTGCCGGAGGGATGTAGCCATGTATAAAGATTATTGCCGGATATTTGCTGCTACTAAGAGACCTGGGAACAGTAAGTAGCCCATTGATGCGAAGACCATCCGAAAGATAGGTCGCCAAATAAGAGCCATAGGAGCCATTTTCGGACACAAGTTTTTTCTCGATTATCCTGCCTTCATACTCGCGCTCTCTAAGAGAAGGAATTGTAAGCTCGTAAAAGGCAGGTTTGGGCGTGAGGTTTGGCGAATAATCAGGATTAACTGAAACTATTTTTTGTGAATTTGTGTTTTGCATAAAAACCCAAATCAGTAAAGAAAAAAGAGATATCGCTGGGATGAGGATTTTCTGGTTCATTTTTCGGACAATATATATTAATATACATGAATATGTCTAGAATTGAAGAAGAATTATCCAGGCCAATTGTTTTAGATACCATCGTTAGCCGCAATACAGCCCGTGCTTTAATAAGTGCGGCGGAAGAAACTGGCCTTGCCAGTGTAAAAATTCTAGCAAAGCCCGGAGGAGACTGTAGTTCATATGGCAAGAGAGTGGGTGTGCCAAGGGGCAAAAGGTATGTTCAAATTACTGCCCCAAACGGAGTTGCCTCCCAGGAACTTTGGAATAAAATAAAAGATAGCTAGATTATTCTTTAAGATAAAGATAATAGTCTCTTGAGTGGGAATCAATTCTTTTAAGATTTAATTTCGAATCGCGGGTAAGAAGAATAGATTTTTGAGGAAGGGCTTCAGGATCTCCCATATAAATTGGAATTTCTTCTGTGAAATATATTGAGCGGAGAAAATTTCTTACTGCGGTTTCATCCCCTCCGGCAACAATCTCAGCAGTTTGATATGGGGCTAAATTGTATTTCAATGAATAATCATTTATGGCGGAGTAAGTTTTTTCTATTTTTGTATCATAAAAGTGATTTTTGGTGTCTTCGGCATATGAATACCAGTAGTAATTTATAAAAACACCGGCATTTACCGCTATAAGCGTCAAAAGCAGTAAAGGGATCGCTTTTTGGTTTTTATAAAGGCGATTAAAGCCGTAAGCAGAAATAACTGCATAAAAAGCCGATAAAGACGCAATTCTTCCTGCTCTGTGGTACGAGCCCGTAAAACCAATTAATAAAGGTCCCGCAAAAAAGGCTAAAATCAACGCCTTAGCAAAGCCGCCTTTTTTCAAAGCAGATGATATACCCAGCATAAAGGCCGGTAGCGAAGCCAGAAGAAAGACCCCATGCTTGCCTGTTGTGTGGTGAACAATGCTATCTCCATCTACAAAAAGAAAAGACGGATCGAATGTTGAGAGGTATGATCTAAAAAATGAGTAGATAGAAAAGGAGGGTGTTTGATTTCCTAAAATTGCTCCAGCGTATTTGTATTCAAGATACGGCATTATTAAAAAGAAAGGAGCAAGTGTACAAACAAAAAGAACGATTTTTCTTTTTTTCTTTTGATTATAAAAAAGGTATATGAGTGAAATAACGGCAAAAGTCGGAACAAAAACTCTCATTGCTTTGTATGAATAGAGAGCCACTCCAAGAAAAAATGCAGATAGTATGGGATTAAACCTTAAAAATATAAGCCATAACAAAAGCATGGGAATTGGAGTAAGAATATCAAGACCTAAATGCGAATGAATGTAAACGGCCGGAGAGGTCATAAAAATAAAACTTGCGGCCAAAGCGGCTTTTTTACCAAGGAGCGTGTTTGTCAGATAAAAAACCAAAAAAGCGCTCAAGGCAGCAAAAGCCGCGCTTGAAAGCTTAAGGTTTGTAATCGAGACACCAAAAATTTTAAAAAAGGCAGCAATAAAATATGTGGGTACCGGCTCACGCCAATCCTTGTTGTTAATGGAGAGGATAAAAAAGGGCAGAATTCTTTCGTTTTCGTCTTTGGCTGTTTTTGAGAGAAGCGCTGCATTATAGCCAAAGGCTCCTTCGTCTATTGTTAATCCTTTGGGAACTTTGTCGATACGATAGCTGAAAAACAAAAAGGAGAATAGAAAAACCGATAGATATAGCTTTTTCATGAGGATATTATAGACTATTTTGAAGTATAATTTGTTTTATGAAGATTCTGGTTATAGAGGATGAAAAAAGAATTGCCGATTCAATCAAAAAAGGGCTGGTGCAGGAATCCTTTTCCGTTGATATTGCTTACGAGGGTGACTACGGATACGACCTGGCAAGCTCCGAGTCTTACGACGCGATAATTCTTGATCTTATGCTTCCGGGGATGGACGGTGTAACTATCTGCAGGAAGCTTAGGGAAGAAAAAATAGTTACACCGATTCTTATGCTGACCGCCAAAGGCAGGGTTGATGAAAAAGTCGAGGGACTCAATGCGGGGGCTGATGACTATCTTACTAAGCCTTTTTCTTTTTCGGAACTTTTGGCCCGTGTCAGAGCGCTTGTCCGAAGACCCCCCAAGCTGGACGGCAACATATTGAAAGCAGATGATTTGACTCTTGATACTATGACTTATGAAGTCAAACGGGGTGAAAAAAGGATAAATTTATCCAAAAAAGAATACGCCTTGCTTTATTATCTAATGAGAAACAAAGGAAAGGTCGTGAGTAAAGAGCAGATAATTGAAAATGTATGGAGCTTTGAGGATGATATACTTCCAAATACTGTAGAGGTCTATATAGGATATCTAAGAAAAAAGATAGATCGAGCATTTAAAGAAAGAGCTGAACTTATTCAAACGGTTCGAGGATTTGGGTATAAAATTGTAACCCAGTAATATGTTTACATCGGCAAGAATTAAATTAACAGTTTGGTATTTGCTTATTGTTATGACTGTGAGCATGAGCTTTAGCGCTTTTATTTATCAAAGCGTTACTTCGGAATTTAAAAGCAGGCTTGGCGCGATTGAAAGAAGGCTTGAGCTTCCAGGGGGCAGAAACGCAGTTACCCGCGGACAGGCTCTTTATTTTGCCGAAGAGCTAGATCAAACAAGAACTCAAATTTTTTATATTCTTCTTTATGTAAATGGAGTTATTTTTATATTTTCGGCCTTTGCTAGCTATTATCTTGCAGGTAAAACCCTATCCCCCATTAAAGCTGCAATGGATGAGCAGAAAAGATTTATAACAGATGCCGGGCACGAGCTTAAAACACCTTTGGCGGCTATGCTTTCGGCAAGCGAGGTGGCCTTGCGGGACAGAAAGCTTTCGATAAAGGATGCAAAAAGCGTAATTAAAGACAATATATCGGACACAGAAAAGCTTAAAAAGCTTACGGAAAACCTACTTAGTCTTTCGCGGCTTGCTCAAAATAATGGGCTTGCTTTAAACGAAAAGATTGATATCAAAAAAGTGGCTAAAAAAAGCGTAAAAAGGCTTTCGACACTTGCCGCGTCGAAGGATATAAAAATTAAACTTAGCGGTAAAACTTCTTTTGTTCGTGCAGACAGCGAATCTCTTGAAAAACTTTTTGATGTGCTTATTGATAACGCAGTTAAATATTCTAAGAAAAAAGGTACTATTGAAATTAACTTCTCAAAAGGCAGAAATTGCATAATTTTCAGGATAACCGATCATGGCCTGGGTATTTCTAAAAAAGATTTGCCACATGTTTTTGACCGTTTTTATCGAGCAGATAAAGCAAGGGGCAAGGAGGACGGGTTTGGGATTGGGCTATCTATTGCAAAACAGATCGTTGACCTACACGGTGGGCAGATTAGCGTTATTAGCCGAATAGGAAAAGGAACTACTTTTAAGGTTAAGCTTCCAATTTAAGCATTTTCTCAGAAATATCTTTTAGTATCTATTTAAGAAAGGAGGTGAAGCAGATAATGAAAAATAAAACAAGATATTTGGTATTGAGCCTTTTGTTGCTGGGTATGAGCGTTTACGGCGCAGGGCGAGTATTGGCTGAGGACGAGAGCACATATCCTCCTTTTGTCCAAACAATCGCTCAAAAGCTTGGTGTTGATGAATCCCAGGTTAAAGGAGCTTTTGATGAAATAAGAGCCGAGCACTTTGCCGAAATGCAGGAAACCCGGGAAGACAGGCTGAACGAAGCAGTGGCTGACGGAGTAATAACCGAGGAGCAAAAAAATGCTCTTATTGCCAAATGGGAAGAAATGCATGCCGAGCACGCGGCTCAAAGACAAGCCCACCAAACCGAAATGCAGCAGTGGTATGAAGAGATGGGTATTGATCACACCGCCCTACACGAATACATGGCCGGTCCTTGGGGTATGAGAGGAGGCATGGGTTTTGGCAAACACAGATAATCTCTCATTCGAAAACGATATACATCCTGAACAAAATCGGGGTGTATATCGTGTTTAATTTATGATAATTTTTATTTTTATGAAAAAAAATTTCGTAATTTTATTTTTGATTTTAAGCGCTTTTTTTGCCTTTAGACTACTTACTTCTAATGAAAATCAAAGCGGTGCTCCGCCCTACGGGCTTAGTGAAGAAGATGTACCTAAATTCGGAAGTTTCGAATGGGCGCGCGACTGGGTAAGGCCTGATGTTCCCGCGAAAGTGGCTATCCAAGCCGGCCATTATAAGAACGACGAACTTCCAGATGAGCTTGAAAGGCTTAGGGATAACGACGGATCAGCAGGCGGAGGAAAACACGAATGGGAGGTAAATTTGGCAATTTCCAGAGAGATAAAGACGATTCTTGACGAAAACGGAATCGAGGTAGAAATACTTCCGGCTACCGTCCCTCCGCGCTATTGGGCTGATGTGTTTATCGCTATTCATGCAGACGGGAGCGAAGATACTTCAAAACGAGGTTTTAAAATTGCAAAACCATGGCGCGATTTTAGCGGCAAGGCCGATAGATTGATTTCTTATCTACGTAATGAGTATGAAACTGAAACGGGGTTTTCCTGGGATGATAATATAACACGAAATATGCGCGGATACTACGCTTTCAGCTGGTGGAGGTTTGAACATGCGATCCATCCAATGACTACGGCAATTATTTTTGAAACCGGATTTTTGACAAATTATTATGACAGGCAGATTATTGTTAACCGGCCAGATATTGCCGCGCAAGCGATTGCCAGGGGGGTTATAAGATATCTTGAGAGTGAAGGGCTTGTTACATCAGACTAATTTATGGAGCCACTTCTTTCCATGTAATTTTCTTTTTGTTTAAGGTTCTGGGGTAGTTCCAGAGTATTTCAGGTGAATATGTGAAGGATTCTGCGGGGGTATCTACATTCCCCTCTCTAAGGTCCCTTTCAAGTGAAACGCTTTGGGCATATACAGATCCGCGTATTTTAAGCGGTGAATCGGGATTTGGGTAGGAGGAGAGGGTTTCAAACTCACCCTGGG